>Ga0316209_1000098_pt1 | contig 183993 bp, 170 predicted proteins | sample 6monopyrite_MG_FD_204945 | JGI IMG/M metagenome (GOLD analysis project Ga0316209, IMG submission 204945) | Microbial mat bacterial communities from mineral coupon in-situ incubated in ocean water Damariscotta River, Maine, United States -... | ecosystem: Environmental > Aquatic > Marine >... | reverse complement strand
TTAAATTGGCCAAAATTTATTCATTTATAACCGCTCAGCGGATTAGGACATTATGTTAGAAAACTGGCAAACATTTTTAATAGAACAAGGTGCAACAATTGATGACAACGTCGTATCGAGCTTTAATGCACCAGAAAAAGAAATTGAGTACAGTAATAACTCAACTATATTGTGTGATCTATCGCATTACACCCTTATAAAAGTAACCGGTGCCGATGCTAATAGTTTTTTGCAGGGGCAATTAAGTAATGACATAAATAATGTTAACGAAACTCAATCGCAAATGAGTAGTTATTGCACTCCTAAGGGCCGTGCACTAGCTTTATTCCGCGTTTTTCAATTTGATGACGCTTATTGTTTGAGTTTACCTAATGAAATCGCTGAAAAAACGATTAATCGTCTTAAAATGTTCATTATGCGTAGTGATGTCACGATGGAAGATGTCACAAATGATTATTTTCATTTCGGCGTCGCCGGCGAACAAGCCTCGGCTAATCTAAACACAGATTTAAATATAGACGCTTTACCAACTACCCCAGATGATGCCGTTAACACCTCTGACTTTAGTCTGCAAAAATTAGCTGGTACGCCAGACCGTTTTGAAATATTCGGTCATTTTGATACCGCCGTTACCATTTGGAAAAAACTTTCAACTAACTGCCAACCTGTTGGCCAATCTGCCTGGAATTTACAACGAATCAATGCCGGAATACCTGAAATACTCACTGAAACAACAGATGGTTTTGTGCCACAAATGCTTAACTTGCAGCTAATCAATGCGATCAATTTTCAAAAAGGCTGTTATCCCGGACAGGAAATTGTCGCCCGCACCAAGTATCTTGGTAAACTAAAAAAACGCCTCTATCTTGCTGAAATTACAACAGAAAACCCTATAACAATAGGCTCTGATTTGTACGAAAGCGGAGATAATCAACAAAGTGTTGGTAAAGTTGTATCTGCTGAGCCTTCATCAACAAGTGCCTATCGACTACTTTTGGTGCTGCGAATCAGTGCTTCAGAAAATCAACCTATTTTCTTATCTGACAAATCAGGCCCCACACTTACACTGTTAGAATTACCGTATAACTTAGAAGATTAAAGGCAAAGATAAAGTCCTTAAGCTCTACCCTTTTTAGCCGATACAGAAAGTCTAACTAATCTGAAAATAGGTAGAGATGGATGTCTGAGGCTATAGCAGAAAAATTTATAAATGATTTGCTCCATGATCTAGAGAATGAAACGCTTGTTCTCCCAACTTTGCCCGAAGTTGCATTACGAGTACGTGATGCACTTGCTGACGATGAACAATCTTTAGCGGATGTTAGTAAAGTTATCACAACGGATGCCGCTTTATCAGCTCGACTAATCCAGGTTTCAAATAGTCCGTTACTTCGCACATCTAGAACAATTGAAACTGTTGAATCTGCCGTAACCCGAATGGGTAGCAATATGGTGCGTAATCTTGTTACCAGTATTGTTATGGAGCAAATGTTTCAAGCCACATCCGATGTAACGGATAAACGATTACGTAACTTATGGGAACATAGTACACAGGTTGCTGCTATCGCCAGTGCACTCACAAACCAATTCACAAAACTTAAACCTGATATGGCATTACTCGCGGGACTTATTCATGATATTGGAGCCCTACCAATTTTAAGCAGAGTGGAAGATGTGCCAGAAATATTAGATGACGTTGATATGCTTGACGATATTATTTCGAAAACTCATTGCCGTATTGGCGAACGCATTTTGGCTAAATGGAATTTCCCCCCTGAACTGGTTGCCGTTGCTTCCGAACATGAGGACTTAACAAGAAATTCCGGTGGTAAAATTGATTATGTCGATGTTATTACCGTGGCCAATTTACAAAGTTTAATCGGCAGCAACCATCCACACACAGAACTTGATTGGAATACCATCCCTGCATTTCAAAAATTGGGCTTAACTGCCGATGTTAACGTGGTTGAAATGGATGAAACTAGCGAAGAAATTGCAGCAATGCAAAATGCGCTTTCTAATTAGACTCAATTTACTTAACTACAACCTCATATGAGGGAATAACAATACATCTCTGATAGAAGGCGAATCGGTAAATAGCATTACCAATCGGTCAATACCAATACCCTCACCTGCTGTTGGCGGCATACCATGCTCTAATGCAACAACATAGTCTTCATCAAAAAACATTGCTTCATCATCACCCGCTTCTTTTTCTTCTACTTGAGCTTTAAAACGCTCAGCTTGATCTTCAGAATCATTTAACTCAGAGAAACCATTAGCAATTTCTCGCCCACCAACAAAAAATTCAAAACGATCGGTTACAAATGGATTGTCATCATTACGACGTGCAAGTGGTGAGACTTCTGTAGGATATGCAGTAATAAAAGTTGGATTCATTAAACGATGTTCAACCGTTTTTTCAAATATTTCAATTTGGATTTTTCCTAAACCATACGAATCTTTTAGAGGAATATCTAAACGCGTTGCAACTGCTTTCGCTTTATCAATATCATCTAACTCAGCTTCAGTAATATCTGAATTAAAATGCATAATAGATTCTTTTACTGTCATTCGATCGAATGGTTTGCCAAAATCAAATTCTTCTTCCTGGTATTTTACTATGGTATTACCCACTACATTCTCAGCAATTGAACGAAGCATAGCTTCTGTTATGTCCATTAAATCATTGTAGTCTGCATAAGCTTCATAAAACTCAATCATTGTGAATTCAGGATTATGTCGAGATGACAAACCTTCATTTCTAAAGTTACGATTAATTTCAAAAACTTTTTCAAAACCACCCACCACTAAACGTTTTAAATAAAGTTCAGGGGCTATACGTAAATACAAATCCATATCTAGAGCATTATGATATGTAGTGAAAGGTTTTGCTGTTGCGCCACCAGGAATAACTTGCATCATAGGTGTTTCAACTTCCAGGAAATCTTTTTGAATTAAAAAGTCGCGAATATGAGACACTATTTTAGATCGCATTTGGAACGTTTTTCGCGACTCTTCATTCATTATTAAATCAAGGTAGCGCTGCCGATAACGTGTTTCTTGATCACTTAAACCATGAAATTTATCAGGCAAAGGTCGTAAGGATTTTGTTAATAAACGAATATCTTCAACTTTAACTGACAACTCGCCTTTATTGGTTTTATACATGGTACCTTCAGCTGCAATAATATCGCCAAGATCCCATTTTTTAAACTGAGTGTTATAAAAACCTTCTGGTAGATCATCTCGTTGAACATAAAGCTGGATAGCCCCTGACATATCTTGCAGGCTAGCAAAGCTTGACTTACCCATAATACGTTGCGCCATCATTCGGCCAGCAACTTTTACTCGAATAGGCGTTGCTTCCAATTCTTCTTTTGTTTTTTCGCCGTACTCAGCATGTAACTCACCGGCGACAACATTACGACGGAAGTCATTTGGAAATGCGTTTCCATTTTCACGTAACGCATTTAATTTTTCTCGGCGTTCGACAATAAGTTTATTTTCATCGATGACTTGTTCGTTATTCGTTTTGCTATCTGACATATAACTTCTCTATTTACGTATCTTTTGTTTCTCGTCATTCCCGCGTAGGCGGGAATCCAGACATTTAAAACAGCTTAATTAATATTTTCTGGATACCCGCCTACGCGGGTATGACACCTAAATTAAATGTTACAAACCACTCTTAAGACTGGCTTCTATAAACTTATCAATATCGCCATCGAGTACTGACTGGGTATTGGATGATTCCACATTGGTTCTTAAATCTTTTATCCGCGATTGATCGAGCACATATGAACGAATTTGACTTCCCCAACCAATGTCTGTTTTTGAGTCTTCCATTGCTTGTTTATCTTCGTTCTGTTTTAGCATTTCCATTTCGTACAATTTTGCACGAAGTTGCTTCATTGCATTATCTTTATTTTGGTGCTGTGAACGCTGGTTTTGGCATTGTACAACAATACCCGATGGAATGTGAGTTAGGCGAACAGCTGAATCCGTTTTATTTACGTGCTGTCCACCCGCGCCACTCGCTCGATAGGTATCGACTCGCACATCGGACATATTAATTTCAACATCGATATTATCATCTACTTCTGGGTACACAAACACAGAAGCAAAAGAGGTATGCCTGCGACTGCCTGAATCAAACGGTGATTTACGAACTAAGCGATGCACACCTGTTTCTGTGCGCAATAAACCAAAAGCATATTCACCGCTATATTTAATTGTCGCACTTTTTATACCTGCAACATCCCCATCAGATGCTTCCATTAGTTCGGTCTTAAAGCCTTTGCGTTCACCCCAGCGTAGATACATACGCAATAACATCTCAGCCCAATCTTGCGCTTCGGTACCACCAGAGCCTGATTGAATATCTAAAAAAGCATTGTTAGCATCAAGTTGACCTGAGAACATTCTTTGAAATTCTAACTCAGCAAGAATTTTTTCCTGTACATCCAAATCAGCAATAACTGCCTTGACCGTATCTGCATCATCTTCTTCTTGCGCCATGTCGAGCAAATCATTGGCGTCATTAAAACTTTCTTCGATAGCCTGTAGCCCATGCACGACTTTTTCTAAGCTGGCACGTTCTCGCCCTAGTTCTTGAGCATACTCTGGCTTATCCCAAATTTCTGGCGCCTCTAATTCTCGTTCAACTTCGACTAAGCGTTCACTTTTAAGATCAAAGTCAAAGATACCCCCGAAGTGTTACGTTACGTTGCTGCATATCTTTTATTCTTGTTTTAATAGCATTAATTTCTAACATGTTTTTATCTCTGATATCTTTTCTAACTATCTGTTTTGTAATTTAAGCGGAAAGAGGTTTAATATTTTCAACTAGTAACTGTGCTGTTCGGTTACCTCTAAATTCATTTACATCTAACCGATAAACAGCATCGACTTTCTTTGTATCATTAGGCCAATCTTTATCGGTTACATTAAATGCAATGGCATCTATTTCATCATTCGTATTCACACTGCGCAAGACTAATTTTAAATGTTTTTCACCGACAATACGCTTTGTTACAATTTCAAAAACACCATCAAAGACAGGCTCTGGAAATAACTGCCCCCATGGGCCAGAATTTTGAATAAGCTCAGCCATTGTTATGTTCAGCTCATTCTCTTTTAAGCTACCATCAGTTAACAATATATTTTGTAATTTTTCTTCCGTTAAATGCGTATCAACTTGTGCAACAAAAGCACTTTCAAACTCTTTGAGGTTTTCCTTTTTAATCGTCAAACCCGCAGCCATCGCATGCCCACCAAATTTTTCAATTAAAGACGGGTGCTTTTTAGAAACCTCATCAAGCACATCGCGTAAATGTAAACCTTGAATGGAGCGAGCCGAACCTTTTATTTCATCACCGTCTACACTTGCCTTTGATTGTGCAAAGGCAATAACAGGACGATGACAATGATCTTTTATTCTTGATGCCAGTATACCAATAACACCTTCATGCCACTCCTCTTGATACAAACACAGTGCCGCGGGAATTCCAGACTGATTATCACTATTAAAACTATTTTCGTTAAGAAGTGCATCGACTATTTGAAATGCTTGTTGTTTCATTTCATCTTCTATTTCACGCCGTGATTGATTTAAAGAATCGAGCTGTGTGGCTATTGCCAAAGCATGTACATCATCATCGCTGAGCAAGCATTCAATGCCAATTGACATATCTTCTAACCGACCCGCCGCATTAATCCGTGGCGCAATAGAAAAACCCATATCCGATGCTTTTATTGTTTGTTCGTTTCGCCCAGCAACTTTTATTAAAGCTTTTAGACCGGCAGAAACCTTGCCTGCTCGAATACGTGCAATACCTTGTGCAACTAAAATACGGTTATTATGTTCAAGCGGTACAACATCGGCCACAGTTCCCAACGCAACCAAGTCTAACAATTCTGCAAGATTAGGTTCAGGACGCTTTTCATTAAACCATTGATGTTTACGTAGCGTTGCACGCAATGCCATCATAATATAAAAAATAACACCGACACCAGCTGTTGCTTTACATTCAAACTCATCACCGACTTGATTAGGATTTACAATAGCATCGGCATTGGGTAATTCATCTGCAGGTAAATGATGGTCGGTTACTAAAACCTTTATCCCATATTCTTTTGCTCTCGCCACACCGTCAATACTCGCAATACCATTATCAACCGTTATAATTAAATCCGGTTTAGACTGTTGAGCAACATCGACGATTTCAGGTGTTAAACCATAACCATATTCAAAACGGTTTGGGACTAAATACTGAACATTGTGATGACCTAGCAATCTTAAAGCACGAATCGCAACAACGGTACTGGTTGCTCCATCCGCATCGAAGTCACCAATAATCGTAATAGATGCGTTTGTCTTTAATGCATCAATCAATAAACTAACAGCATCATCAATACCCATTAGGTTTTGATAAGGAAGCAAACCTTTCAGTGAATTATCTAATTCTGAAGCTGAAGAAATATTGCGCGTGCTATAAACACGCGCAAGTATAGGTGGTAGATTTGAGAGAAAATCAGGTACCGTTTCTGGCGGTTGCCGTCGACATACTTTTCGTTGTGATTTTTCTGCTACTAATGTCACGCGCTAATTGCACTAAGCCATGTTGTCTAAAATAGCTTTCGTTACGTCTTCACGTGTTGCTTTAACGGTTAATACAGGTTCACTTTGCGCAATGGCAGTATCAGGATCTTTCAGACCATGGCCCGTTAAAGTACAAACAATTTTACTACCTTCTGGAATTTTACCTGATTCTATATCCATTAACGCACCAGCAAGTGATGTCGCTGACGCTGGCTCACAAAAAATACCTTCGCTCATTGCTAACATTTTTTGTGTCTTAAGAATTTCCGCATCAACACATTCATCAAACCAACCCATAGATTCTTCTTTTACAACCCAGGCTTTATCCCAACTTTGTGGGTGTCCAATTCGAATTGCTGTTGCGATAGTATCTGGATCATCAACCATTTCTCCACGCATAAATGGTGCAGATCCTGCAGCTTGGTACCCAACCATTTTAGGTCGGGAGTTTACTATGCCATTCTCATGATATTCTGAATAACCCATCCAATGTGCTGTAATGTTGCCAGCATTCCCTACAGGAATACAATGGAAGTCAGGCGCTAAGCCTAGCTCTTCTACAATTTCAAAAGCAGCTGTTTTCTGCCCTTGTAGACGAAATGGATTAATAGAATTTACGATAGTAACCGGTGCATCATCACCCACTTCTTTGACTAACTGCATGCCTACATCAAAGTTACCATTAATTTGTAATACGGTTGCACCATGCATCATAGCTTGTGCAAGTTTACCAAGTGCAATTTTACCTTCTGGAATAAGTACAAATGCAGTGATACCTGCACGCGCTGCATATGCAGCCGCTGCGGCTGATGTGTTACCCGTTGATGCGCAGATAATAGCTTTACTACCTTCTTCAACCGCTTTGGTAACGGCCATGGTCATACCACGATCTTTAAATGAACCTGTTGGGTTTAAACCTTCATACTTCACATAGATATCAACATCTTTACCTATGATACGAGGAATATTATTTAAGCGAATTAAAGGTGTGTTACCTTCACCCAAACTAATAATACGCGTGTCATCATGAACTGGAAGACGATCACGATATCTATCAATTAAACCGGTATAACGAGGACGCATAGTCATTTTTCTTTTCTCCGAAACTAAACTTTAAAATTCTTTATCTTATACATACATGGATAACGAGAGGTTAGATAAAAAAGCAAAATTAACGCCGTTATCTAAGTTCTCGTTATTCATGTTTAACCCAGGCTCTCAACACGTATACGTGTCACCTCACCTTGAATAGTACTTAATGCTTCAACTTCACTTAATGCTTTATTCATATTATTTTCTAAAACACGATGCGTTAAGATAATAATATTCGCTTTATCGGAACCCGCTACCGGTTCTTTTTGAATAATGGCTTCAATGCTAATTTCTTTCTCACCAAGTATACGAGTGACATCAGCAAGCACACCGGGCTTATCATCGGCTTGCATGCGTAAGTAATAAGCTGTTTCAATTTTTTCAATTGGCAAGATAGCAATATTAGATAATGCATCAGCCTGGAATGCTAAGTGCGGTACGCGGTTTTCTGGATCACTTGTTAGTACTCGAACAACATCAACAATATCAGCAACAACTGCCGAAGCTGTTGGATCCGCTCCCGCTCCCGCACCGTAGTACAATGTAGGACCAACAGCATCGCCTTGAACAAGAACGGCATTCATAACACCATCGACATTGGCAATTAAACGACGCTCTGGAATTAACGTTGGATGTACACGTAACTCAATACCTTCTTTGGTTCGACGGCTAATACCTAAATGTTTAATACGGTATCCTAACTCTTCAGCATAGGTCACATCATCTTGAGAGATTTTACTAATCCCTTCTGTATAAGCTGCATCGAATTGTAATGGAACACCAAAAGCAATCGACGCAAGAATAGTTAACTTATGTGCCGCATCAATACCTTCAACATCAAAGGTTGGATCCGCTTCTGCATAACCTAAGGCTTGCGCTTCGGCTAACACATCGGCAAAGTCTCGGCCTTTATCTCGCATTTCTGTGAGAATAAAATTACCGGTACCATTGATAATGCCGGCTAACCATTCAATAGAATTACCTGCAAGACCTTCACGAATCGCTTTGATAATGGGAATACCACCAGCTACTGCTGCTTCAAACGCAACCATGACACCTTTAGCCTGCGCCGCTGCAAAAATTTCATTACCATATTTTGCAATTAAAGCTTTATTCGCGGTTACTACGTGTTTACCATTTTCAATTGCTTTAAGTACTAAATCTTTTGCTAAGGTATCGCCACCAATTAACTCAACGACAATATCAATATCTGGATTAGTAACGACTTCATTCGGATCGGCAACAACTGTAATTGAAGACGTATCACATGCTCGTTTTTTATTAATATCACGTGCAGTTGCATAGCTTACTTCAATACCACGACCTGCTCGACGTGAAATTTCATCCGCATTACGTTGTAGAACATTCACTGTTCCACTGCCAACTGTACCTAACCCTAAAACACCGACCTTTACTGGTTTCAAAACCTTAACCTCTTAAACTTTAAAATTCTTTCTAATCTAACGTAATTTCTATTCTTTAATCTCTATTCTTTAATCTTCTGTTCGAAACATGTCGCGAATACCACGTATAGCTTGTCGAGTACGATGTTCGTTTTCAATTAAACCAAACCGAACATATTCATCACCATAGTCACCAAAACCAATACCTGGTGATACGGCAACCTTAGCTTCTTTCAATAATAACTTGGTAAATTCTAATGAACCTAACTCTTTATATTGTTCAGGAATGGGTGCCCAAACAAACATGGTCGCTTTTGGTTTTTCAACTTCCCAACCTAATGCACATAAACCTTCGCATAAAACATCACGGCGTTTTCGATACATTTCCGCAATTTCAGTAACACAATCTTGTGGCCCTTCAAGTGCAGCAATGGCAGCAACTTGAATTGGCGTGAACATACCGTAATCTAAATAGGATTTCATGCGGGCAAGCGCTGCCACCAAGATTTTGTTACCCACCATAAAGCCAACGCGCCAACCTGGCATGTTATAACTCTTAGACAGCGAAAAAAATTCGACAGCAACTTCTCGAGCACCTTCGACTTGTAAAATTGATGGTGCTTTATAACCATCAAAAACAATATCGGCATACGCTAAATCATGTACCACCCAAATTTGATGTTCTTTCGCTATCGCAATCACTTTTTCAAAAAAATCTAACTCAACGCATTGTGTCGTTGGATTGCCGGGGAAATTGAGTATCAGCATTTTTGGCTTCGGCCAAGAATCTTTAATCGCCTTTTCGAGCTCTTCAAAAAAACTATCATCGTCAGTCATTTGTACATGACGAATATCCGCACCGGCAATAATAAAACCATAAGGATGAATTGGATATGCGGGGTTTGGAACTAAAACCGCATCCCCTGGCCCCACGGTCGCCATGGCTAAGTGCGCCAAGCCTTCTTTTGAACCGATAGTGACTATGGCTTCTGTTTCCTGGTCTAAATCCACATCAAAACGATCTTTATACCATTTACAAATAGCCCGACGCAGTCGAGGAATCCCTCGAGATAAGGAGTAACGATGGGTATCTTGGCGTTGCGCCACTTCCACTAATTTATCGACAATATGCTTTGGAGTGGGTTGATCGGGATTACCCATACCAAAATCAATAATATCTTCCCCGCGGGCTCGTGCAGCGGCTTTTAATTCATTAACGATATTAAAAACATAAGGGGGCAAACGCTGAATTCGTGGGAAATCTTCAATCAAAACCGAGTATCCTGTCAATATTGTGAAAAATTACAACTAAATGAAATAAACGACGCATTATGCCGTAAAATGCTCTCAACATAAAACGTTGTTTTTCAATAAATTGCCTGATGAGAATAAGATAAAATGACCCAATTCAACCTCGAAACCACCGAAAAGCTGACAATCCAAAGTTACGAAAGTGGGGAAATCAATATAGCCCTATCAGGGAACCACCAAAGTAGCGAAAATTCGAATTCGACCCAACGTATGACAAGTAGTTTTATACTCACACCAAGTCAAATTATTGAAGATTGGGCTTATAATGACGTAGCTGATTTTACTCCCGAGAGCTTCCAGGTTCTTATCGCTCAACAACCCGAGCTCGTTCTACTCGGTACAGGTATGAAGCTCACTTTTCCGAATCAGCAAACACTGCAAGCATTTCATAAAGCAGGAATTGGTGTTGAAGTAATGAATACTGCCTCCGCATGTCGAACATTTAATGTGTTAGTCTCGGAAAATCGATTCGTTATTGCAGGTTTTTTAATTTAATAAGAGTATTTGTTTAAATACTACAGAACAAACGCTATCTTTTTATACTGCAGCAGATGGCAGCACACCATTTACTATAAATTCATTAATGTTAAAGCCATACACTTTACTGTCATCTCTACTTACAAAACGAACGTTATTTTCAGTCGTACTACATATCCATTGACTCTTATATAAAGGCTCATTAACGATTAAAGCATTAGCCGTATAAAGTGCGATATTAATACCTTTTTTTGCATCTCTGGCAGATTGATATTCAAAAGCTTCAACCTCGCCTTCACGCATCGCTTTCCCTAACGTCTGAGTATTTAGATAATTGCCAGGATCACGTAAGGTTTCAGCATACTGATCAAAAGGAAAACTATGCAAACGTAAACCTTTATCAGAAAAATAACGACCTACAAATAGGGTGTGTTCGGTTATAAATTTTTTAGATTTTGGTGGCTGACTCATGCCATTCCAAAATAAAAAGCGATAATAGCTGCATTCAATTAAAACGGTTTCAATGCTTTTAGAACCATATAATAAACTCGGTTCAAAATGCGAACCAAACCGAGAACCATGTTTTAACGGTGGATAACGAAAAGGCGTTGAGAGTAGATAATGAAGGTGCTCGGTTTTATTCGATAAAGATGGCTTTGTACTTTCAAGTAACGATTCTAAAATAGCTTGCTCTTCGAGAGAATCAACAATACGCGTGGTCGCAATTTGTTGTTGGCTTTCAACGATACGAAAAAAATCATCGCTAACCGTTGTTATATGATGCTCTGCATGGGTAAGCTTCCAGATATCCATATCGCTTACCTCTCAAATTACGTCTGTTTAAACTTTTGCACGAATCGCATCAAGATATTCCACCACATAAGCCAAACCCGTTACTGTTTTAACCTGCTCACTTGGTACACCACCTGTATGACTATTTTCGGTTTGCATCCAGTGCCGCATATCTTTAACTTGGCCACCCACCAACGCAAACAAACTGCGGTAGCAACGTATAAACAACAACGCCAACTCACCTGACTTTGTTTTAGGGTCAATACCATTACGAAAGTTACTACGATCTTTACCAATAATAAGCCCCAACTCAGCTTGAGAAACGCCTAATGCCTTGCCTGCATTAGTAAACGCCTTCGCCAGAACCTTCTCTTCAGTCAAAACCGGTTTAATTGCTGCTCGCATAAAACACCTCAAATATAATGATGTATACGCTACATTATATATTATTTTGCTGTATTTTCAACATATGTGACAGACTTAACTACAATCTCAAGTAAAAAAGAATAATAGGATTTTGTTTGCGTTTTCACGGATAGTGAGAGGTTAAAGTACAAGGCAAAAGCCTCCGAAGAAGCGGAATTTACACTCGTAAATGAGCATTCTGAGGAGGGTTTTAACGCAGTAATTTAGCCTCTCACTATTCGTGAGAATGCTAAACTATTGTTCTTTGAAAAGAGCTTCACCTGAGAAACCCTCACTTTCCAGGATTTCCCGCAATTTACGAAGCGCTTCAATTTGAATTTGACGAACACGCTCACGGGTAACACCAATTGAGTTACCGACCTCTTCCAGCGTTGAAATATCATGACCATGGATGCCAAAACGGCGCTCAACAACCTCTCGTTGCTTATCCGTTAATTTTTCAAGCCAAACATCGATATTGTCTTTTACATCTTTATCTTGAAGAAGCAAAATTGGGTCATTATTAGCTTCATCAGGGATGGCATCGAGTAGTGAATTTTCACCATCATGGCCAATAGGCGAATCAACTGAGGTTATGCGTTCGTTTAAACCCAGCATGCGTTTAACATCACCGATAGGCTTGTCGAGCATTTCAGCAATTTCTTCTGGGCTAGGTTCATGATCGAGTGTTTGCGCCAGGTGTCGAGCAGCACGCAGGTAGATATTAATTTCTTTTACAACATGAATGGGTAAACGAATAGTTCGCGTTTGATTCATAATGGCACGTTCAATCGTTTGACGTATCCACCATGTTGCGTAGGTTGAAAAACGGAAGCCACGTTCAGGATCAAATTTCTCAACAGCGCGAATCAGGCCTAAGTTACCCTCTTCGATTAAGTCTAATAATGCCAAACCGCGATTTAAGTAACGTCGTGCAATTTTAACAACTAAACGAAGATTACATTCAATCATTTTCGCACGGGATTTTTCATCACCTTTTAAGGCTTTACGTGCGTAAAAAACTTCTTCTTCAGCGGTTAGTAGAGCAGAAAAACCAATTTCGCTGAGGTATATTCGTGTTGCATCAAGCTGGCCACCCGTTGTAGCGCCGGCTTTAAATTTTTGAGTTTCTTCTTCTACTTTTTCTTCAACTGCAGCATCGTCATCATCTAAAACTAGCTCAGTCTCTTCGGTATCTTCATCTAAAGTTACATCAAGTTTAGTATCTACTTCAGTCGCATCCATTAAGCTTTCATCCTGTTTTGTTTTATTTTTTTTTTCCATTTTCATAACCAACTAAGTAATCATTATTTTAAAATTTTTAAATTATAATCACCTAGGTAAGTAACGAACTGGGTTAACGGGCTTACCATTTTTACGTATTTCAAAATGTAACATGATTTTATTAGCACCATTACTACCCATATCGGCAATATGCTGTCCAGACTTTACCTTTTGTTGCTCTTTTACCAATATTTTTTTGTTATTTGCGTAGGCGCTCAGATATGTATCGTTATGTTTTATAATAATAAGCTTTCCATAGCCGCGAAGTCCACTGCCACTATACACAACTCTACCAGCAGCTGCAGCTACAATTCTTTGGCCCGATTTTCCTGAAATACCGAGACCTTTTTTACCCGATTTAGCACTAAAACGATGCAAAATCTTACCTCGAACCGGCCAACGCCATTTAACTGTTGAGGCATATTTTACTTTTGTTGTATTGCGAGACGTATTCGACTGAGTACTCTTTGGTGTCGGTCTTTTGGCTTCAGCGCGTTTTTGTCGAGTCGAGCGTTTGGCTCTTGTAGTGGCCTGACGAGGTAGCTGTTTTGTCTGATTTTTCCGCGGAACGGCGCGCTTATCATGGGTAATATCAGTGTTTTCTGATACACCTCGAATTAGCGAGGGATACAACTGGAGAGTTTGATTGGGTTTAATTAAATAAGGATAATCTATCTCATTCCAAAGTGCGATTTGACGATAATCGTAACCATAATACCAAGCGATTGAGTAGAGCGTTTCACCTTTTAAAACTTGATGGAATTTCGGTTGTTGGTATGACGCAGACTTTGATGAAGATTTGGCATTCGATTTTAAATACTGCGAGCAACTACTTAAGCTAACGCTTAAAACTAAGAAAAAAATAATTCTTAAGTATTTAGCTCTATGCATTAATGCCTCAAGATAAAATAAGCAATGATGACAATAGCAACGACAGCCCAACCAATAGTATCAATGTGTTTACGGAGCTTCTGCTCCATTTTTTCACCACCAATATAAATTAAACCCGCAACAAGATAAAAACGAGAAGCACGGCCTATGATTGATGCAAAAATAAAAGGAATGAGCGCCATACCAACAACACCCGATGCGATAGTTATCAACTTATACGGTATAGGAGAGAAACCCGCGATGAAAACGACTCCAATACCCCATTCTAAAAACCAGAATTTAATTGTTTCAAACTTATCCCAATAGCCAACCGATTTTAAAATAGGTTCAATGAGTTCAAAAGCATACACACCTATTAAGTAGCCAAACAGTCCACCTAGAACAGAAGCTACTGTCGTTATAAAAGCGTAATACCAAGCCTTCTTACGCTCAGCTAAACACATCGGTGCGAGCATCACATCAGGCGGCGGGAAAGGAAAAAAAGACGATTCAATAAAACTTAAAATTGATAAATAAACAGGAGCTTTAGGGTGTTTAGAATAAACCAATGCACGGTCGTACATTAAACTAAATAACTTCACAATCGTGTACCTTTAACTAATGGGACAAAACTAACCATATCGAGGCTTTGTTTGTTAAATTCATCACCTTCTCGTGTAATGCAGTGTAACTGTTGCTGCCCTTCTTCTCCACTCGGTATCACTAGCCGAGCACCGTCACCTAATTGTTCCAGCAAATCAACAGGGACTTCATCCGGTGCTGCAGTTACAATAATCGCATCGTAAGGTGCAAAGCCTGCCCAACCTTTATAACCATCATAATGTTTCAAGTTCACATTTCGAATATTAAGCAAATCTAATATTTTTTTTGCTCGTGGAATAAAGTGTTGAATACGTTCAATACTAAAAACTTGTTCCGATATTTTGGCAAGAATTGCTGTTTGATATGCCGAGCCTGTCCCAATTTCAAGAACTTTTCCAAGACGTTCTTTACCTGCCAACAAGACTTCCGTCATGCGCGCGACAATAAAGGGTTGAGAAATCGTTTGACCACTTCCAATGGGTAATGCGGTGTCTTCGTATGAGCGACTAGCTAATGCCTCATCAATAAATATATGCCGTGGCATATTACGCATAACATCTAAAACAACTTCATCTTTAATGCCTTGCTCACGTAAACGCTCAATTAAGCGATCACGAGTGCGTTGCGAAGTCATACCTATACCCTGAATATTAACTACTGACATTTAAGCATTCGCTCGACTCAATTTATTCTTATTCATATTTTCTGTAGCCAGCTTTCAACTTTAGATATAGTTTCGTGTTGTGTTAAATCGACTCTAATGGGAGTAATAGAAACATAATTGTTTCTAATGGCATAAAAGTCAGTCCCCTCACCTTCGTCTTTTTCCTTTCCTGGTGGACCGACCCAATAAATATCTCGACCACGTGGATCTTTAGATTTAATAACCGGCTCGGCTTTATGCCGATGCCCCAATCGTGTTGCTTGCATGCCTTTAATTTCTGCCCAAGGTAAATCAGGTACATTAACATTTAGAAGGGTATCAACCGGTAATTCAGACTTATGGATTTGTTCAATAAGGGTTTGAACAGCTTTTACTGCTGATTCAAAATATTTACCCTCGTGACCTACAAGAGAAACCGCAATGGCTGGCAAACCAAGAAAACGCCCTTCCATTGCAGCGGCTACCGTACCTGAATACAGCACATCATCACCCAAATTTGCACCCGCATTAATACCGGATACAACCATATCGGCTTCGTTTTCAATTAAACCGGTAATCGCTAAATGCACACAATCAGTTGGGGTACCATCGACACGCATAAAGCCATTGGGCATTTCTGTTGCACGTATGGGGTATTCAAGAGTAAGGGAGTTGCTTGCGCCACTGCGGTCTCGATCAGGGGCTACAACGGTTAACTGAGCGAGGTGAGAAAGGCCTTCTGCCAAAGCCTTAATACCTTTAGCTTCATAACCGTCATCGTTACTTATAATGATGTGCATTAATCAAAAAGCCTAATTTTTCAACATGTTAGTTGCTTAATAAAGAACCAACTATACGTGAAAAATGCCAATTCTTCGAGTCTTAATAATTAAATCACAATAAATTTAATAACAAATATACAAAGCGACTTTTTTTCCAAGCAATGCCAGTGTACCCTTTAAACTTTGAAAACAAAGTCACTCGGCACAGACACAATATGGCAACTGATAACGACAATCCAGAATCATTTGAAGATGCGATGAAAGATGTCAATCCACTTGATCAACCGAATCGAGTGCAGCACGGCAAAAATAAACCTTCTACTCGTCCAAAACAATCAATGCAAGATGATCAGCAAGTGCTTATTGATATGCTAAGTGAACCTGACGACCTCACTAGTATTCAAACAGGAGACGAATTATTCTTTTCTCGCGATGGATTACAGCATAAAGTTATTAAACGATTAAAACGGGGAGAACTCAGCATACAAGCCGAGTTAGATCTACACAGGCTAACTAAGTTAGAAGCGCGTACTGAAGTTGTCGCATTCTTAAGTTATTGCGCACAGAATAATTTCAAACAGATACGTATCGTTCATGGCAAAGGCCATGGTTCGAAAGGAAAGATTCCTGTATTAAAAACATTGGTAAATCATTGGCTACAACAGCGCGATGAGATCTTGGCTTTTTGCTCAGCAAGACCATGCGATGGTGGTACAGGTGCGATTTATGTTTTATTAAAAAACAGTAACAAATAAATTAAAAACGATTGCTAAATGTTAGGAAAATACCTTCTCGCTGCCCGCCATGTAAAGTCATATTAACCGTCCCACTGTTACCTGATTTAAAACTCATGCCTATGTAATACCCTTCAGGCTTATCTTCAGAAAAAGTAGTAAGACTGTTGGCCGTATCAATTACCCTATGTTCACCATCAATCACAGTGTAATTAAGCCCCGTAAGAATAGAGACTGAGCTTAATGGTAAAAATTCAAAATCTATTCCACCTGAATACTTGAACCACGTGATATCAATGGCTTCTTCTATATTTGTTTCACCATCTATTGCAAGATAATCAAAAGAAACGCCTAAGCCTATATTGACCACGTCACTTGTAATAACATTACCACGAAAACCAATACCAAGCTCATAACCTGATGCCGTGTAACCCAAAACACTGGCATCAGCGTTTTGACTCATCTCAACGTAGGCGATATTTAATCTGGCTTGCAGTGAATCAGAAAATTTTTGCCACCAGGTTACTTCCATTGAAGAGACTTTCGTTTTATCTGTCGAAGTAGGAAATTTTAATGAGATGTCATTACTTTGAATAATGAATGACATTTCTGTTACATCATTCTCCTCATATGCTAAAGCACTATTCAAAAGAAGAAAGAAGGTTAATATGCTAACGTTAAAACGATTTATACGAATCATTTATTACATCCATAAAAAATAGAATATTGAATGATTATCTTACACCATTTTTATTTTTTAAAAATAAATTCTATACGAAATAGTAAAGAAAAACCCGGTTCAAAATTATTAATTTTCTGATATTCCATTTGTGGAATCAATTCAAAAAAGAGATAATCTTTATGAATATTCTGGCGGTAAGTCGCACCTATTAAATAATGAGTAGCGTGTACAGTCGGCTCACTAATTCCATAGGCTCCCACAAAATACGATACAGCCCTTCTTTTACTCAATGTGTGAATCATTGAAAAGGTTTGACTTAATTCGAAGTAATCACGCTCATTAGTCCAGCTAGCATAAGTGGACGTACGAAAAAGATCTCTTTCAGTAATCTTTTTATTCGCCTCTAAACTTGAATCAAAGCCTGTTCCGGTTGAATCAAACCAATAAGGTGTTTCATGCCAATACACACTCCATTTATTGAGCTGAAACTTTCTTTTAATCCTTAATTTAATATAGGGCTCTACTCCCGAACTTAACCGTATACCGATTGATGGTTTAAACTGCCACCTTTCCTCATTACCTAATGTAGCTTGAAGCCCAGCAAAATAGTCTGTCTTTTCTTCTGCTTTTGCAATAGTTTCTTCGGCTGTATTTTTAGCTCCATCCTGTCGTTCATCTGCATCTGATTCAACAGTTAACTTAACTTTTTTACTTGTATTGGGTAAACGTAATTTAAGGCGAAGGTTTCCAGCTTGATGAAGCTCACCAAATTCATCCCTAAGAGTATCTACTCTTAACCGTAAATAGGTGCCACTAGTATCATAAAAGACTTTATCATCAGAAAAAAACTCATCTAAGGTCTTTGCAAGCGACTCTACCCCAGATGAGATCACATCTTGAGTTGGATCTAAAAATGAAAAAAAAGGCTCTTCAGAATCAACCTTATTTAATAATTCAAACTCAGAAGGAAATTCATCTACATCTAAATCACTACAAAAAAGGTCAACACCCTCTTCTTGAAGGTTTTTATCTTCTATAGATTTTTTTGGAATGATGGCGTCATTATCATTAAACTCAGCAAACGAGTAATGAGAAAACAGAATACTATTAACAAATAGTATAGAACATATAAGTAGCTTTAATACTGAATACGGCATGATTATATTAAGTTTAGAACATATATAGCCAGCAAGGCGATTCTTTATTCATTTGTAATCAATATTTCTCGCAAGACTGCCGTTGCGTAAGCACCGCTTGGTAACGAAAATTTGAGCGATAGTATGTTATCGTTTAATTGGCATTCAATATTAGAGGCATACACGCGCATTGCACGCCTATCCTGCTGCAAACCCTCGTTAATTAATCCATCTGCAATTTCAACATTTGAATTTATGACCTTTTCTTCAAGCTCCTTTACCTCTAAAGATGAGATAGATTCGCCCTTACCCCATAACGGTGCACTTAAATGAATATCACCTTCTTGCAATCTCTGTTCAATACTTTCATCTAATTGTTCAATCGGGAAAAAACTGCGTGAATCATTAAGGGTGGCTACATCACCTGGGATAATTGTATTCCAAGTATTATCTTTAACACGCTGAGACACTACCTCGTTAAATAAAAAACTTCTAGCGGCTGACAGATAAAGACTTTTTTTATTACGGCTGCATTTAATTTTATTAGAAAATAATTTTACCGCATTAATTAAATTGTTTTCATTGTGACCAAAGCGTTGTGAGCCAAAATAATTAGGCACACCAAATTCTTTAATATGCGAAACTCTGTCAGCAAGGCTTAAAGTATCACCTTGCACATCGCGTAGTGAAATTTCAAATTGATTAGATTTAATTGCGCCATGCTTAAGCTTCTTCGAATTTCGAGTTGAACTCACAACACAAAGCTGCTCGGATTCGAAGCCAGATAAATTCAAAGTTGCTTTAAGGGGAAATGGCAAACTAAACCATTGTAGCGTTACTGCATTTTTATCTTTTAAACCAGCATAAGCCACATTACGAGCTTGCACGTGAAAATGTTTCGCGATGCGTTCACATACATCAAGTGTATTTAGGTTGGTTTTTTTGATTTGCAGGAATAAATGCTCGCCTTCACCTGATGGCTCAAAGCTGAGTTGCTCTTTAACAACAAAATCTGCGGGAGACTGCTTGAATTGACCTGTAACAGTAGGCTGACCATAGGCATACGCCAGTTGCGAGAAGTGAGTCGGCATAAATTATTTTGTGAGTAACACACTAGCTTGAACCGCTATCCCTTCGCCTCGCCCAGTAAAACCCAAGCCTTCTGTTGTTGTCGCCTTAACATTTACATTGGATTTATCTGTTTGAAGATCGGCGGCAATATTTTTTCGCATCGTTAATATGTGCGGCGCCATTTTTGGCGCTTGTGCAATTATTGTAATATCGATATTTTGAATTTTATAATCATCTGCTTTCATTAAAACAACAACGTGTCGCAATAAAATACGACTATCTACGTTTTCGTATTCATCGCTTGTATCAGGGAAATGTTTACCGATATCTCCTTTAGCTAATGCACCCAATATCGCATCACAAAGGGCATGTAACACAACATCGCCATCAGAGTGTGCTTCTAATGTTTTTTCAAAGGGGATACTAACGCCACCAAGTATAATACTGGCGTCCTTTTCTAGCTCACTTGAAAATTTATGCGCATCAAATCCATTGCCAATTCTAATATCCATTACTAACACCTATAGTAAACTAACTAAATTCTTGCTGACCTAAATAAAATGCTGCTAACTGTAAATCATCCGGTTGCGTCACCTTAATATTGCAAGAACGGCCTTCAACTATTTCAGGTTTTAAACCGACTTGTTCAATTGCTGAAGCTTCATCAGTAACCATTAGATTCTTATTTTTGCACTCATTTAATGCATTATATAACGTACCAACACGAAACATTTGTGGTGTTAATGCATGCCACATATTTTCTCTATCTACCGTTGATTTAATTTCAATTAGACTATTGTTATTCGTTACCCGCTTCATGGTATCACGTACAGGCAAACCTAAAATTCCACCAACTTCATGCTTATTAAGCTTTGTAATTAGACGACTGATATCGTCAACTAAAACACAAGGACGAGCAGCATCATGTACAAGAACCCAATCATTGTCATCTGCAATTGTTCTTAAATATTCAAGGCCTGCTAATACTGAATCGCTTCGTTCAGCTCCACCCTCGACAATCTGAATCGGATGGGAATGAACGCTTGATAAATTTATAAAGTATTCATCGTCACCCGATAAAGCAACAACGATCTTAGAAATTAAATTACAAGATGCCAATTTATTCAACGTATGCTCAATAATGCTTAAGCCATTAACGCGAATGTATTGCTTTGGCATTGACGCACCAACTCGACTACCAATGCCTGCAGCGGGTACGATGGCCCAAATTTTGGGTGTATTAGTTGATTTAGTCACGTTTAATTATTATCTTATTCTTTTTCGATAACTTGAAAAAAGGTTTCATCTTCCTTAATCATACCCAATTCACTACGTGCTCGCTCTTCTATTGCTTGTAAACCTGACTTAAGATCTCTTACTTCAGCATCTAAAGCATCATTACGATCTTTTAAACGTGCATTTTGACGTTGCTGAAGTTCAATTTCACTATCGAGTTTCCATGCTGCGGTTAAACTACCTTCACCAATCCATAAATCGTATTGCAATACAACAAAAAGAACGACTAGTAAAATGGCAAGGTAGCGCGTAGGCATATTATTTCAAATTATAAAAAGCCTGTTTACCAGGAAAGCTTGCCGCTGAGCCTAATTGCTCGTTAATACGTAATAACTGATTATATTTTGCCACTCGGTCTGAACGCGACATTGAACCTGTTTTAATTTGACCACTGGCCGTTGCTACTGCTAAATCAGCAATCGTGGTATCTTCTGTTTCACCTGAACGATGTGACACAACAGCCGTGTAACCCGCATCCTTAGCCATTTGAATCGCGGCTAATGTTTCAGTTAAGGTGCCAATTTGATTCACTTTAATTAAGATAGAGTTTGCGATATTTTTATCAATACCTTCTTTGAAGATTGATGTATTGGTTACAAATAAATCATCACCAACAAGTTGTACTTTTTTACCTAAGCGTTCAGTCAATTCTGCCCAACCATCCCAATCGTCTTCAGCTAAACCATCTTCAATAGAAATAATCGGATACTTATCTACCCAGTCTTCTAATACATCAATAAATTCAGAAGCCGTTAAAATTTTACCTTCTGATTTTAAATTGTATTTTCCATCTTCATAAAACTCACTACTCGCAGCATCGATAGCAATCATAATATCTTCGCCTGCTTTATAACCCGCTTGGTCGATAGCTTCTAGAATAACGGTAATGGCAGCTTCATTCGAAGGTAAGTCAGGTGCAAAACCACCTTCATCACCCACGGCTGTATTTAAACCTTTAGCTGAAAGTACGCTTTTTAAAGTGTGAAAAATTTCCGAACCCATTTGAATCGCCTGAGCAATATCTTTGGCACCAACTGGCATAATCATAAATTCTTGTAGGTCTACGCTATTGTCAGCATGCTCACCACCATTGATAATATTCATCATAGGTACTGGTAAACTAAATTCGTTTCCTGTTTTTAAGTACTCGTACAAAGGAATACCTTTATCCTTTGCTGCAGCATGAGCAGCGGCCATTGATACGGCTAATATAGCATTTGCACCAAAATTACTTTTGTTATCAGTCCCATCAAGTTTAATCATGATGTTATCAATGTTTTCTTGATCACTGATTTCTTGCCCAACAAGTGCACTCGCAATTTCTTTATTAATAAAGCCAACCGCTTTAAGAACACCCTTACCCATGTAAGTTGATTTATCATCATCACGTAATTCAATTGCTTCACGTGCGCCTGTTGAAGCACCAGAGGGTACGGCTGCGCGCCCCATTGTTCCACTTTCTAAAAATATATCTGCTTCAACTGTTGGGTTGCCGCGTGAATCTATAATTTGTCTTGCTATAATACTTTTAATCTTTGACATTAATCTCTCTCATTTTCGTCTTTTAGCTATATCTAAGACATTAACCAAACCATTTCAGTTAATGTTATCCTAAGTAATTTTAAAATATGTTAACTTGCTTTATCTCGTGCCGCATTTACAAAACCAATAAATAGTGGATGACCCTCACGCGGCGTAGAGGTAAATTCAGGATGAAACTGACAGGCTACAAACCAAGGGTGGTCTGGCACTTCAACAACTTCAACTAAATTCCCATCTACTGATTTACCAGAAAATATCAAACCGGCTTTTTCTAACGGTTCTAAATATTTATTGTTAAATTCAAATCGGTGCCGATGTCGTTCAATAATTTCATCTTGTTTATAACATTCATGTACTTTCGAACCCGATACTAATTTACAACCTTGCCCACCTAAACGCATCGTGCCACCTAGGTCTGAGTTTTCATCTCGGGTTTCAATCGAACCATCTTCCGATGTCCATTCAGTAATTAAACCAATAACTGGATCAACAGTATCTTTTTTAAACTCCGTACTATGTGCATGAGTAATACCTGCAACATTTCTCGCATACTCAATGACGGCGACTTGCATACCTAAACAAATACCAAGATAAGGTATTTTATTTTCACGTGCATATTGAACGGTTGATATTTTACCTTCTACACCACGTAATCCAAAACCACCGGGGACTAAGATGGCATCTAAATTTTCCAGACAACTGGTGCCGTCCGTTTCAATTGCTTCTGAATCGATATAGGTAATATTTACTTTTGTTTTAGTATGAATACCTGCATGAACCAATGATTCAGATAAAGATTTATATGCCTCGGTCAAATCCATATACTTACCGACCATGCCGATAGTAATTGTTTTAGTTGGGCTATTAAGGTTTGCTACTACTTCTCCCCAATCAGATAAATCCGCTGCGGGTGCTTCAATACGTAACTTATCAAGGATGATATCATCCATTTTTTGTTCATTTAATAATTTCGGTATGCGATAAATACTATCAACATCAAGAGCTGCAATTACTGCATCTGCATGTACGTTGGTAAATAATGCAATTTTCTTACGTTCGGCATCAGGAATATCGCGATCAGCCCGACAAACAAGGACGTCGGGTTGAATACCGATGGAACGGAGTTCTTTAACAGAGTGTTGAGTCGGTTTTGTTTTAATTTCACCGGCCGTTGGAATGTAAGGCAACAATGTAAGGTGCATATAGGCAACACCATGCCGGCCTTCTTCAACACCCATTTGGCGTATTGCTTCTAAAAATGGCAACGATTCAATATCGCCCACAGTACCGCCAATTTCAACTAAGGTAATATCGTTGCCTTCAGCACATCGACGAATGTTATTTTTAATTTCATCAGTAATATGCGGGATAATTTGAACGGTACCGCCAAGATAGTCACCTCGGCGTTCTTTACTTATGACACTCTCGTAAACTTGCCCAGCTGTAAAGTTGTTGTTCTTACTCATGGTTGAACGAATAAAACGCTCATAATGGCCTAAATCTAAATCGGTTTCGGTACCATCTTCGGTAACAAATACTTCACCATGTTGAAATGGGCTCATTGTGCCAGGATCAACATTAATATAAGGGTCAAGCTTCATTAGGGTCACTTTTAAACCGCGGGCTTCTAAAATAGCAGCAAGAGAAGCTGCAGCAATACCCTTCCCTAGGGAAGAAACAACACCACCGGTAATAAAAATGTACTTTGACATAGAATTAAAGCATTCCTAATGAATTAAAAATATACCACCTATCCAACATTGGACAAGAAAGTAGAGATTCTGGGTTTCTCGCTAAGTTATTAATTTATATAGCAAAATAGCGTTAAAATAAATATCTTAGAACACAATATGAACGTGTATTCTGGCATTGTATTTTGCGCGTTTTATGGCTTTGATGCAATCGTTCATCGCCCCTATGTCCAGATTTGTGAAAAAAAAGCTCAAAAATTACAATAAAAAAAGCCGGTACTAAAAAATACCGGCTATCTTTGAAACACTAACTAAATGACTAAAAAATCGATTAACCTTCAAACAAGCTCTTTTCAGTAACAAGCTCAACGGCTTTTAGCTTACTTTTCACATCATCAGTCGTGGCTTTGTTAGCTAAAATCGATTTGCGATGTTTATAGAAAAGTTTATTGTACTTACCAATTTTTCTACCCAAAATTCTCCAACCTTTTTGTCTAGCATCTAAAGGCCAGGATTCCAGTTCTATTTTTGATGTTTCAAATTCACCCGAAAAACCACTTGACCACATAAGCGTCCATAAATTAATACCTGTATTATTATATTGACCAATGGCTTTAATTTGATCTGGTCCCATGTTGGCAAAATTAGACAAGTTCTTAACTGCTTTTTTTAAGGCCTTGTAATAATTATTAAGCGCATTAGGGTCGTACTCATCAACTGAAACGTTATGTGAACGACCACGGTTTACATTTACCTGACTATTTCTAGAAACAGAAACCGTACTAGCAGGTGATAAATTTGCCTTAGTTACTTTTTTTTTAGTCGGATTTGCCTTTGTTTGACCATCCACTTCAAGTGCACCACCGGTACCCAAACCACCTTTAACCTTTTGTGGTTTGTAATTACGCAGCGCTTTTACCATTTGATTATAAGAATCGACAAATGATGCCATAATCACTTTACCTTCAGCTGATTTAGCGAACCCACTCGCGCCACCAAAACCACCTCGACTCCAAGAATAGCCACTAAAGCTTAAATCGAAGTTTTTAGCATTACCAATAGAAGATGAAACCTGTACACCAGAACGATTATCAATCATCAGCAAAGTGGTCGTTGCATCATTACTTTTCGCTCCGACTGAACCACTAAACCATGACGAACCAGGTAACCACCGACGCGCTGCACCCGTAATTTTCCCCATGCTGCTTTCCTCAAACGTCACTTCAGGACTTAAAGTATAGTCCGCAGCAACCATTTGGCCTTGTCCCATATTACTACTTCCACGGAGTTCGCCCGAATTCATCAGAGCACGTTCTCGACGCATTGCTTTCATAGCAGCACCACGTTCAACGACAACAAAACAATTCGATTTTTGTACCATCATACGAATAACAGGAATGGTTGAACCCAATTTTTTAAGATAATGGCGATTATAATAATTCCACCATGGGCGAGTCTGATCTTCAAATAAAGAAACTGTACCAAGCGGTTTTTTACAACTTTCTAAATCACCTTTTTCAGTACTGTTTGCTCCTGCAGCAGCACCTGAAATTGTGTCTCCAGAACCACCACCAAGAATTGGTGCAGTACTCAAACAACCTGATAAAAAAACTGAACATGCTGTCACGCTAAGATATTTTATGGAACGCGAATAACTCATAATAAATCCTCATTTATTTAAATATGTTTAAAACTTTATTTAAAGATTTCCTTGAAGCTCAGAACAAAATTATTAATCTAACAAATTTATAAATTATCCTTTTGCTAAAATCCCTTATTCATTTTTATTAGTATTATGGTGCGGTACAAATTTTTTGATTAATAGCTTATTATTAGTATTCTACTATGCAATTAGTCGACATCGAAACTGGCTAGTTATCAATTATTATATTCGCACCCATTTTACTTAAACCGGGTTTTAATGCAAACGGTCAACACTATAACCGCTTGCGTTATGGTTAAAATTTAACCACACCAGATTATACCAACTTCCGAACCCGGTATGCCATCGCTACCCACTCCTGATATGTCATCTGGTATATTTAGATAGACAGGAGTACATGGCCCACTTTCAACAGTCGTTTTAACCGTTCCATCAATGCTTCCATCCATATTCAGGTCAAAATCCGTGCGAACCAGTGCACCATTTGTGTAGGTATAAATCCAGGACACATTAGTGTTATATGGATTTGTTGGTGGTTTACTAAATGTAAAATCCTTTTGTTGAAGCTTGCCACCATTGTAAACAAACTCTTCATCCCAAGTAGAAAAAGTATCAGCATTGCTGATTTTTTCTAGGGAGCCATCCCCGTTCCATTGATAGGTTGATGTCACCGGGTTAGTTGAACCGGGAAAACTTTGCACAGACTTAATGACTTGCTTACTTGCATTGTAAGTAAATTGATAATTAACGATTACACTACCGGCTGTACTGTAATTGTATTCGGAAGCTAAACCATTTGTATAACTCACAACACCTGTAAGTAAGATATCTGAACCGCCCGACGTTACGGTCGTATCTGACTGAATAAACTGATTACCGTTATAACTGTACACGGCATTGTTAATAGTTGAACCATTATCTAAAGTAATTTTAAATCCACTTAGCTTTCCACTTGCATCGTAACTGAACTCTGTTTCTGCTCGGAGAATTTTTCCTGCATTATAATAAGGCGCATATAAATCAGTAGTGCCATCACCGGTATATACGTATGTCATCATATTAATTCTGCCATCTGCAAAATAAACATAATCTACTCGCGCATCTGTCTGACCATTATTATCAAAGTCCATTACTGCCTCTGAAATACGTTGGTTATATGGCGCAGTTCCGCCACTACCACCTCCGTTTCCACTGCCCGATCCTGAACTACCTGCTGTAGGCGTACTGCCTCCACCTCCACCGCAAGCAATCAATGCGATAGGCATTAAAAGTACCGTTAAAAGTTTAGACTTGCGTACGAATCCATTGTTTTTATTCACTTCCTTATTAATAGTTTTGAACATGATCGTTCTCCCCGTTAAGTTAAAAATCACCTGAATAACAAAATTCACAGGCGGCTTAACTTATTGGACGAACAAAGTATTATTTTTTCCCAAATTTTTTAGTTATTTACAATATTTATTAGAATTAATAATAAAGGATGGAATTTAAACTTATTGCCAGTTACCCATTAAAATAAAAGGAGCCCAATAATAAGGGTGTTTGTATGCCGAACCAGAATTTTCCAATCCTGAAATCGGCTGGCAGCCTCTTGAGTGATCTTTCGATACTTTCAGTGCGGCAACTTTACCTTGAATAAAATCGAGTTGGCTCTGCCTCAAAGCTCTTGCCTTACTCATCCCCTGTTGACGATATTGATAAAACAATTGCATCAATTTACCGGTACTACAATCCGCTACCTTCCACAAGCTAGCCAATACACCTTTAGCTCCTTGTCGTTGCACCAATGTTGCCAATCCTTCGATCTCACGACCATCAGCATAACGATCATTTACTGCTGTTTCACATGCGGATAAAGTCAACAACTCGATACGAGAAAAATTATATTTATCACGGCGTATTGTTCCCAAATCCAGCTTGCTACCATCGCCAAGGAGTAAAAAGGAATCAGCATCTGTCCCCGATTTAAACTCATAATGCGTTGCAATATGACCAATATTAAAGTTTCTATTCAGTAAAGACTTAAAACGATTTTGAGTGAATGCCTCGTCCATATATATTTGTCCGTTAAATACGCCAACAGCATCCTGCTTGTCACGCTTAATAATACTATCTAGTTCAAAAGGTACCATTGGTAGTGGTTCAAATTTCCCTAGCTGTTTACTTACCCCCATACCAGCAATATTCCACAGCTTATTATTTTTGTTCAATGCTTTTAAAGAAGCATCATAATGACTGATTGCATACTTTTCGATTAAAAATTGTTTACCATCATATAAAGCAGCAAGCGGAATATAGCGAAGCGTTCCTTTTTTATAGACAAGTAAAGTCTTAATGCCTTGTTGATTCAAATGTGTTTCAATTGGCGTTATTAACCACTGGTATAATTTTTTAGCTGTTGATATAAATTTTTTATCTGGTCGTGTAAATTGGTTTTTAACATCCCATATATTTTGTTGTAACTCTTTCTTGCTAACTACAATTTTCTTTGAAATTTCTCCTTCTGACGTCCTAACAATAATTCGTAAGCTGTCATCCAATTGGAGAAAATACACAATAGCAACATCTTTACCGGCATTATTAAAAAAAGATAGATAATTCTGATTCTGTCGATTAACATCGAATGAGATATGTTTCTTTTCTTTACCAAAAGTTGTATTGATATCAACAAGCACTTTTTTAAACTGTTGTTGCGCAAGCACAAGTTCGTCTTTTAGTTTAACTATCTGTAACTTTTGCTTCTTAGTTAGGTACTGTTTCTTAATATATTCCAATTTTTTTAATTGCTTATCAAGCACAATACTTTTTTTGCTTGCAGCATTAAGTTTCTTAATATGAAGTGATTCAAGCTTATTAAGTATAGATTGCGTTAACCTAGGATCCTGATTGTTATTACGGCGTATAAAGTTAAAATATTCATCTTCTTTTAACATTGCCAACACTTGTTCTGCTTCTGACAACCGGCCAGTATCGATTAACCAACCAGCCAAAATCTCATAATTACTTTGCTGACTTGCAACAAATGCTTTTTGTAATAATTTTTCACTATTAACCAGACCGCCACGAACAGCCTGTAAACTATTAACGGCCTGCTTACCATAAAAGATAGCTTCTGCGGTTCGTTGTTGCCCTTGCCTTATCTTTGCAAGAATAGAATAACAATTAATTAATAAATATGGAGAACTTTTACTATTCGCTATAGCTAGAGCGTTTAATGCATAGTCAGCTGCCTTGCTGTACTCTTTTTTCTCGAGTAGAACTTCAGCTAGTTTGATTTCCGTATTTGCAATAATCGGATGATACGCTGGGTATTTATCAAGATTATCAGATAAAACCTGTCGATAAATTGACTCAGCTCTATCCATTTTCTTCAATTTCATATTGACCAGACCAAGGTTAAGCAATGCTAAATTTTTATCAATGCGTAATTCAACTGGAATGTTAAATTGCATATTTTCTAACAAAGCAGTACTAATTTTCAGCAAACTAAGTGCGTCCTTATATTGGCCAACCGCAATATAAGTTTCAGCTAAATTATTCATACCAAAAGCAGTGATAGTACTCGCCTCACCAAATATTTTTTTAAAAATTGCTAGAGAATCTTTTTTTGCCTCTAGCGCTTTATCATAAGCACCTAACTGACTATACATTGAACCTAGTAAGCCCAATACTGTAGCCATTTGCATGCTGTTATTTTTATATTTTTCTTTTGTATACTTTAGAACTTTAAGGTAAAGCGTCTCTGCCTCTTGGTATTTACCAGTGATATGCAAGATAAAAACATAAGAATGTAATCTGACCATTGATAGATGACTGATCTTATCAAGAGGTCCAATTAAAGGTGGCAATGAACGTTTATAATAAGGTTCTGCTTTAGCATACTCACCAAGTTCAATATAAACAGACGCTAATTTATATAAAATTGGTGAATAAATTCGAAAATTATCTTCATAGCGATAATCATTTTCTTCGTAAATTTTAAAAATATGTCTATACGCCGCAATCGATTTTGAGTAAGCACCCATTTGTTTATATGCATTTGCTAGTGTTTTCATTTCCTTAGCAATAGTCATATGGTATTCACCCACTCGTTGCTTACGAATATCTAGTAACTTTTGAAGCATAGCGACACGTTTAGAAAATTGCTTAGACTTGGAATATAGCCAGGAAAGTTTCGACATAAAATATTCCGTGTCGCGATGGCCCGCCCCATAAACGCGTTGCGTTATTTCAATAAGCCGCAAGTATATATTTTCAGCTTCCTTATATTCTTCTATATCTAAATACTCTGCAGCGAATTTTTTAAGTGGTCTTACAACCTTTTTCTTGATTTCACGCCTTGCCCGATAATCTTTAATCTCCAGTTCAATAGCTAAAGAAAAATAAGCTTCAATATCTGGGGGAAGTTCAACCTCAGGTATTTCAAATAGTTCATCTGCCTGACTAATAGCCAAAACAAAAAAACTAAACACAAAAACCAAAGAGGTGAATCTAAATAATTTAATATTTTTTAGTATTATATTCATACAAGGTAGCTATATTCTTAATACGTCATGTAAATCAAGTCCCGTACGGTATTGCATTGTTGCTCTTGATTTCCTGTTTTTAATTTATCTATTTTATTATTAAATACTTTAATATTTTCAGCTTGTAGTTCGTCTCCTAACTTATCCCATGCGTCACTCTGACTCCGCCAAAAAACCTCATCAAAATTAGATTCTTTATTCGCATCTTTGTCCAAACATGCAATGTAAAGTACGGCTGTATACACACCAATCTTTCTTACCAATTCGCTTTGTTGTACACATTGTGTCGAATTGGCAGTGCTTTCACAGGGCAGTAAAGACTCCGGCAAAATATCGATTGCCGTACTCCATCCTTGTTGACCTTGCGTAGTTAGTTGCAGTCCGTTACGCATCCCTGTTTGAAAGGCACGTTTAAACCGATAATCAACTGTCCCACCACGTGTACCCGATATTGCGAGATAAGGCCAGTTGAATTCAGGTACTGCATGTATAGGGTCATTGAGGGGTGACCAATCAGACTTATTATTTGGAAACAGTATTACAACAACAATAACCAACATAGCGGTAACCATGCCTCCACTTCCTAACCAAATAGGTTTCGACCATAGCTGTTTAATAAAAGTCAGAAAAATATTAGTTGTTGGGATTTTTTCTATTTCAGGTTCAAATGTACTAGCAGCGTGTAAATCACTCCACATTCGATAACACTCAGGATCACGAGCAATATGCGTTTTTACTTCGGCTGCACGTTGCTCTTCTAATTTGTCAAACTGCCAGTCCTGAATTTCTTTCAAATTCGGAGTCGCTCCTACAGGCGGTTCTTTATCAGACATTAATACAAGCAAGCTTGCCAATTTATCAGAAGGCCGCAGTTCGTCATTTATAGCGTTGTCTTTTATATCAGTCATTGAATTTTCAAGTAAGTTAGCAACCTGTTCGATACAATAAAAACATCGAATAATTTAATGCAGGCTATTATTCATAGACGCACTAACAATCGATTTTTCCATTATATATCCGTTATTCCCGATGTCTGTAATATTTTTTGAAGTCTCTTCAGAGTTGCAGTCAATTGACTACGTGCTTTTTTATCTGCCATACCTAATAAACGGGCCGCTGAAGATACCGTATGCCCATCAGTATAGATCATACGCAACAGTAATCGCTCATCATCCTGTAAAGGATTTTTTTGTAAATCGGCAAAAACTGTCTTCAAATTATTTAAATGCAAAGTGTCAGGTAGAGCTTGAGTATCACCTAGTATTATTTTAAAAAGTGCAGTGCTATTCATGTTCTGTAGAATAGCATCGGGGGTTAATACAACATTGTTAGAATACTCAGTTACTTCAACTTCACTTAATGAATCATCCATTGAAACCGTCTCGCGCCAACTGCCACAGTTGACGACACCTGCACGAACTTCTGAAATAATATTTTCAATAAAATTCCGACTATGTTTATATAAACTAGACATAGAAGCATGAATATCATTCACCGCCCTATTCTCCAGGCAGAGCAATTTATAAATTTTCTCGTATGTTGCACCAAGACGCTTAATCCATTCAGGTGGACGAGGATAACCATGTTTCTTTCGAATATAATCTTCAAGCGTATTTCGAAAAGCTGTTCGTAGATAAGCATTAATAGAGTGAGGTGCTTCATTAAGTGCGGCAAGATTAATTGCCAATTCTTGACGAACCTCAAGCATAGTATCACCGACAACAGAAGTTGAAAACGGCAAACGTTTGCGAACAATGTTTTTGAATTCCATCGTCCAGTTATCATTATATATACACTGCCAGTCTGTCCATTTAGGCATAATAATTCGTACTCAACCTTTATATTTTTTTCTTGCGTTGTTAATACAGCTAAACACAGCAAGAAATGACATAACCCTCTTCTAATTCATCAGCAACAAAAGGTGCACACAAACAATAACCAACAACTTGCGCCAGTTCATTATCAACATACACTAAAGGAATATTATTTCGTTGCCAAGGAGGAACTTTCCATTCTTGAAATAACTTCTTTAACTTATGCCGATGATTACCTCGCCCTTGAGGAGAGCAAACTTCACCACCTTGCCTGAACCGAATTGATACAGCTTTGTTATTTAATTTTTTTTTGCTTAAGCCTTGCCCAACTGTTAGCTGAGTTGATAATTTCGACGTTGCTTCGCAACCATTTACTGCTACCCTGATAGAGTAATTTTTATCCGGCGACCACTTAAACGTTTTTTTATTCTGCTCCATTTCATCTGGTATAAAATTATCTGCATAAAGCATCCCATTGAAACGACGAACAATAACCTCCCCCCAATTAACTTGAGGCTGCGTATCTTCTTCAGCTGTAATAATTTCATTTATAATTCTCATTAAATGAACATTGTCAGGCATAGTAAGCTTTAGAGTTTGATGCAACCAGTAACGTAATACATTTTTTTTTCTTTCAAAAGAAAGTAATTTTAACTTATCAATTGCGAGTGTATTCTTCTCTGGCTGAAGTGTTTGCAAATCAATTTGTGCTAACTCGCCAATTAATAAAGCCGCTTCAGACTGATGTTGCGTAACTCTGCTTATTGTTTTATGGCATGTCGGCCAGCGATTTTTAAGGATGGGAATAACTTCATGTCTTAAATAGTTTCGATCAAAATGTGTATTTTCGTTAGATGCGTCTTCAACCCAATTCAGTTTATGCTCGTTAGCATAATCTAAAATGTCTAACCGAGTAGTACCCAATAACGGGCGATATAACAGACCATTAGAAAAATCTTTAGTGACAGGCATTGCTGACAGGCCTTTTACACCACTACCACGTAAAGATTGTAATAAAAAAGTTTCAACCTGGTCATCTGCATGTTGAGCCGTTAACACAATTGTTTTATCTGTAACTCTTTCTGCAATTGCTTTATAACGAGCCGTTCTTGCTGCGGCTTCTAATCCCAAATTGGATTGAGTATCAACTTTAACCTTAATAACGTCACAAGAAATCTGTAATAACTCGCATTGCTGCAAGCAATGCTCTGCCCATTGCGTTGAATCATCCTGCAATTGGTGGTCAATATAAATTGCTGTCAGATTTTGAATGAAATCTAATTGTTTAAGAACTGAAAGAAGGTGCAATAAGACATGAGAATCGCAACCACCACTATAAGCGAGTAAATATTGGTAGTCGCTACGATTTGAAACATGCTTTTCTTGCTGAAGATTTTTAAAAAATTCGTGCTGGAAATTTTCAGCAGTTAGCATTAATGCGTTTGTTCTTCAAAATTACCAATAGCCATTAAGTGTTGATAGCGATCTTCAAGTAACTTATCGAGAGGCACTGTTTTAAGAAAAGCGAGTTGTTCGACTAAAGTATGTTTCAAATTCATGGCAACAACATCATGATCACGATGTGCTCCACCTAATGGTTCATCAACAATACCATCAATAAGATCAAGCTCTTTTAAACGAGCAGCCGTTAAGCCCATCGCTTCTGCGGCTTCATTAGCCTTATCTGCACTTTTCCACAAAATAGTGGCACACCCTTCTGGAGAAATAACCGAGTAAGTACTGTACTGCAACATCAATACTCTATCAGCAACACCAATAGCCAGTGCACCACCCGAACCACCTTCCCCTATAACAGTGCTGATGATTGGTGTTTTTAATTCAGACATTTCTAATAAATTACGTGCAATCGCTTCACTTTGGTTACGCTCTTCTGCACCAATACCAGGGTACGCACCGGGTGTATCAATAAAAGTTAAAAGCGGTAGTTTAAATTGTTCTGCCATTTTCATTAAACGAAGTGCTTTACGATAGCCTTCTGGGCGCGGCATACCAAAATTACGTTTTACTTTCTCTGCCGTATCACGACCTTTTTGCTGACCAATAATCATGACCGGTGTATTATCTAAACGTGCAATACCGCCCACGATCGCATAGTCATCTTTAAAAGCACGGTCACCATGCAACTCTTCAAAGTCGGTAAATACGCGTTCAATGTAATCTAATAAATATGGACGCTGTGGATGGCGTGATAACTGTGATATTTGAGCTGACTTTAGGTTCGAAAAAATAGTCTCCGTTAATTCACGACTTTTGCCCTGCAAGCGGGTAATTTCTTCTACAATATTTATTTCGTTATCGGACCCCACATAACGAAGTTCTTCTATTTTAGCTTCTAATTCTGCGATTGGTTGCTCAAAATCTAGGAAATTTAAGTTCATGATTTTTATCTGTTTTTCCGTGTTTTCTGTTTATATATACCATTATATAGTACTTTAACCATATTGGTCGAGTACTGGACAAAATAACGACAATATAGAGCTATGTCAATAAAACACAAATTATCCATTATCCCGAAGAAACACTTACTGAAAAGAATTTGTATAAAGTCTATGCTCTTAACAATAACAGATTAGGATTTATATAAATGGGTGAAGAAATAAATGCAGTAGAATTTACTGAAAAAGACTTCGAAAATTTCAGACAGCACTTACAAACTGAAACACAGCTTCTATCCAGCTGGTTTACAAACAACCAGCTTTCTTCCCATACAGACAAAGCAGGTTTTGAACTTGAAGTTTGGATAGTTGATAAAGATGCAAACCCTATCCCACTCAATGATAGTTTTTTAGAAAAATTAAACGATTCTTTATTTTCACCTGAACTATCTCGCTTTAATATCGAACTTAATGGTGACCCTGAAAATTTACATCGTGACGCGCTGTCACGTTTACAATCATCACTTGAAAAAAGTTGGCAGCATTGTACGCAAGTTGCCAAAGAGTTTGATGCATCGCTAATTATGATTGGTATTTTACCTAGCGTAACAGACGAACAACTTGTATTGAAAAATATGTCTAAGATGAAACGTTATTTTGCACTCAATAAACAAGTACTCGCACACCGCAAAGGTAAACCATTAACACTCGATATAAATGGCAAGGAACATTTAAAAACCCAACATCACGATGTTATGTTGGAATCAGCCACCACTTCATTTCAATTACATTGGCAGATACCAATAGAAAAATCAGTACGCGCTTATAACGCAAGTATTATTGCCTCTGCTGCAACTGTCGCTGTTTCCGCTAACTCACCTTTTTTGTTTGGAAAAGAACTATGGGACGAAACGCGTATCCCATTATTCGAACAAGCCGTTGAAGTTGGTGGATTCAACGATGCGGCATTTGGTCCAACTAAACGTGTTAGCTTTGGCTCAAGTTATGCGAGGCAATCGATCATGGAAGTATTTCAAGAGAACATAGAACATTACCCTATCCTTCTTCCCGTTAACTACAAAGAGGCTTCCAAAAAATTAAAATACTTACGTTTACATAATGGTACATTGTGGCGATGGAATCGCCCATTAATCGGCTTCGATGATAAAACAGAGCAACCACATATACGAATAGAACATCGTGTTATCGCCGCAGGGCCAACCATTACAGATAGTCTAGCTAACGCCGCTTTTTATTATGGCTTAGCGAATTATTTATCTAACTTAGATATACCACCCGAACAAGAACTTCCTTTTAGTACAGCAAAGGATAATTTTTACAATGCATCAAAATCAAGCTTACAAGCAAATATAAAATGGCTAGACGATTACAATGGAAAAATGAAGCCATTATTAGAAAAACAACTCATTCCCAATGCTAAAGAAGGTTTAAGGCAACTTGAACTGAGTGAAGATGATATTAATTTCTATATTAATATTATAAAGCAACGCGTCAGCAATGAACAAACCGGTGCCAATTGGCTGCTAAATTATAAGAAGAAAAATAATTGCACTATGCAGAAATTAACAGCAGCCTACGCTGAACAGCAAAATACAGCTAAGCCAGTTCATACCTGGCCAATATAATAAAGGTAGATTAATGTTACAAATACTTAACCACATACCCAATGGTTTTTTAACATCAGGTGCGAAAGAGTTACACCATGTTTTTGATGGCCCAACGCTTATACATCTGCAAGGCCGACGCAAAGAGCCTTTATTTATTTCGACTCTCTTACATGGTAACGAAACAACCGGCTTACAAGCTATTCAAGAAATATTAACAAAGTATAAAAACATAGAATTACCGAGAAGTTTAAGTTTATTTATTGGCAATATTGAAGCAGCCAAATTGGGTTTACGCCGTTTAGAAAACCAACCCGATTACAACCGCACTTGGCCAGGTACTGAGTATGCGAGCTCCCCCGAAACAATCATGATGCAACAAGTAAAAGAAGAAATGCGACAACGTAATGTGTTTGCCAGTATCGACATACATAACAATACCGGCATCAACCCTCATTACGCATGCATTAATAAAACAGACGACCCATCTTACCACTTAGCCCGTTTGTTCAGCCGAACTATTGTTTATTTTACTCGCCCCATTGGCGTGCAGTCACAAGCGTTTACCGACTTATGCCCTTCAACAACGGTGGAATGTGGTCAAGTCGGTCAATCAAAAACCGTTGAACATGCGTTTGAATTTATCGATTCAGCCTTAAACTTATCCGAAATTCCATCACACCCCATCCTTAAACAAGACATTGATCTTTTTCATACCATTGCAATTGTAAAAATACCCGAACAGACCAGTTTTAGTTTTACCAATAACAACAGCCAAATCTGTTTTGATAAAAACATGGATCATATGAACTTCAAAGAAATAGTCGCAGGAACACAAATAGCTAAAACAAAGGATGATAATTGTTTACATCTTGAAGCGTGGAATAATGATGGCATTAATATTGCAGAAGAATTATTTGATTTTAGTGATAATCAAATCCGCACAAAAAGTCCTGTGATGCCAGCAATGTTAACCCTGAATGAAAAAATTATACGGCAGGATTGTTTATGTTATTTAATGGAGCGCTATCCCATTTAAAAGTAAACAACATTTCAACATTTAGAAAGATGACGGCTTTAGTTGGTGGTTTCAATCTGTCGACACAACATATCTATTCCTGCGATTTACCGACCTGCGTAACTTGCCATTTTACCAGCCTCATAGCTAGTTAATACTCTACATATGTTTTATTTATAAAATGCAGATTTCATTAATATGTGACAAGAATATCCTAAATATTTTTGAGCAGAAAGGATCAAAAAAATGAACACTTTAAACTATGTATTTACCTTGTTATGCATTTAGTGGCAACCCACGGCTCCAACCCTTTGCCATGCCTTGTGCAACAAGTAAAAAATCGGTATTCAAACTGTTTTCGTTTCTTTTTTTGCAAAACTCAGGGGTTGGATTAAATAAATTAGAAGCAAGTCCACGACCTGCTGATATAATCCCCGCGGTTTTTTCAGATCTTAGTTTTGTAAACTGACTAAATGCGCCATTTAAATTATTACTATTTTTAGATAGACAATTTGCAAGATGCCACGCATCTTCAAGCGCTTGACAAGCACCCTGACCTGATGTGGGTAAAGAAGCATGAGCAGCATCACCAATAATAATAAGATTATTTCTATGCCATTTATTAATTGGGTCATGATCGTGAACATAAATCTTATTGATACTGCTTGGAGATGTTTCAGTTATGAGTGTGTCTACTAGCCCTGGCCAGTTTGAAAAGATTGATTTTAATTCTTGCTTGTAAGTAGATGGCTCTTTTATTCCAATTTCTTTAGCTGAAACTCCGCCGGCCCAATATGCTGTATACTCAGAAACTGGAACAATTCCAAATCTCTCGCCTATTCCCCAGTAGTCTTTAACAACTATATCGTTAAAAAGTTTTTTTTCAGATTTAAAGATGCCTATCCAATTAATAAAACCTTGGTACTTTGGTTGATTATCACCTATTACATATTTTCTAGCTATAGATGACATGCGACCATCTGCACCTATAACAACATCAGCAACTGTTTGCTCGCCGTTTTGAAAATGAACAATCGTCGTTGAGTTTTTTTCTTCAATACTTGTTATTTCATGACCATATTGAATTGCTATACCGAGTGCATTAAGTTTCGATACTAGAATATTTTGAAACTCATATCGGAGAATAGAAAGACTTGGATAGCCCATTATTTTATTTATTTTTTCAATGTTTATTGAGCCTAATTTTTCATCTATATTTGATATACGCTGCATGGATGATGGATATCCAGATACTGCTTTTATTTCATCTAAGATATGAAGTTGGTCCAAAATATAAGCAGCATTTGGCCATATAACAATTCCAGCGCCTATGTTAGATTCATATTTATTGCGTTCATAAATAGTAACATCAAATCCTTTTTGTTTTAATGCTATAGCACTACTGACACCAGCAACGCCACCACCCAGTATCGCAATTTTCATGTAATAAACCTCACTATAAACTCACCTATAAATACTTTTTTTTATTCACCATTCTGAACGCAACATAGAATATATGTGCATATCATGATGCTTGTCTCTGGAATATGCTGCTTGCCTATTGATACCTTCATGAATAAAACTATTTTTTTGTGCAATTTTTTCAGAAGCTTTATTACCAACAGCGATACGTATTTCAATACGATTTATTTGCTTCGACTCAAATAGGTGATTAACAAAGATTTTAACCGCCTCAGTCGCATAGCCTTTTCCTCTATTTTTTTTCGAATATTTGATACCCAATTTCCACCGCATCAAAGTATGACACCGATGTGAACGCCCAAATTAATCCTGGAAGATCATCGCCAAATGAAGTCAAAACGTATCTTGATGCTTGCTTCGTTATAAAACCGTTGACATTAAATTCCTTTCGGAAATTCACCTCAGATTGGATTTCTACGGGCAAGTATTGACCTTTACTTTCTAAGTCACTCAAAAAGATCAATAAAGTATCAATATCATTTTCACGAATTGCTCTTATTTTGATATTCTTTCCTATCACCATAGCTCTAATCTTTTATGTATAACGTTTGAATTCACTGCGCCTAACAATAGCTTCTTGTTGTGAAAATGGGGCGTAACAACCTACACAAAGGAAGCTATTACCAGGTATCAGTTGAAACGATTTATTATGACTCAACACTTTCACTATAATTAGAGATCTCTCAAATCTTAAGCTATGAGTTATTTGTCTCTTTTAGTTTATGTCCGACAGCGACAATAGCCTCTATTGCAGGCTTTAATTCTAAACCCAATTCGGTCAAGCTGTATTCAACTGAGGGGGGTGATGTTGGCATTACTTCACGATTTATAACGCCATCCGCTTCCAGTTTTTTTAACCGTGTCGTTAATACTTTTGCTGAAACACCCTGAATATCATCTTTTAATTCACTAAAGCGTCTTGGGCCTAGGCTTAAGTACCAAATTATAGCCGGTGCCCATCTTCCGCCTATAACCCCCATACATCGATGTAACGGGCATTCCTCAGGTGGTAAATTAACCTTGTTTTTCCTTCTTGGAAGCATCATTTATCTCTCTTTTTCTGGTTACTTAATGGTAACTACAGATTTAGATAACTTTAGCATAGTAGGTATACAAAAGTAACCTACCCAGTCTAGAATACTTCACGTTACTTAACTTAGCCAAGGAGATAAAAATGAAACTGTATTACAAACCGGGTGCTTGTTCACTTGCTTCACACATCATATTAAAAGAGATTGAAAAAGACTTTGAGATCGAAAGTGTCGATACAGATAAGCAAGTAACAGAATCCGGGGCCGATTTTACTAGAATAAACCCTAAGGGGTATGTTCCTGTTCTTCAACTCGATAATGGTGAATATTTAACCGAGGGGACAGCCGTTCTACAGTATCTAGCTGATCAAAACCCTGAGTTAGAGCTTGCCCCAAAAAGTGGAACATTGCAGCGCGCACGTTTACAAGAGCACCTGAATTTCACGTCAGGCGAATTACATAAGGCTTTTGGACCTTTTTTTTCCCCCACTTCATCCGATGAAGAAAAACAACAAGCCAAAGTCAATGTTGAAAATAAGATGGATCATTTCGAGTCCGTCTTTAGCGATGGACGAAGATATCTTCTCGGCGATAAATTTTCTATTGCCGACGCGTCTTTTTTTGTTATCTCAAGTTGGTCAATACCAACAGGTGTCGGCTTGGACAAATGGCCTAAGGTTGCCGCATTTTCAAAGCGTATTGCTGATAGAGTGAGCGTTCAAAACTCGATGCGAGCTGAAGGGCTAATGGATTAATGAGTATTAATAAAAAGAAAAATTTGGATGAAAAATTTATTGCTGTGACAAACACCATATCGAAATACTTCGATGGCTTATATCACAGCGATACGTCTGCGCTTGCGGATGTGTTTCATTCGCAAGCGCACTATGTCTGCGCCACGGAGGGTTCCATGCTTCATCTTAATATGGACGAATACTTTCCCATTGTTAAGAAGCGCCCATCACCGGCCAGTCGTGCAGAAAAGCGAAATGATCGTATTTTGTCAATTGAGTTTGCCGGCCCCGTAACGGCATTTGCTCGAGTAGAATGTTCTATCGCTACAAAATTTTTCACCGATTTCCTGACACTCATTTTCGTAGAAGGAAAATGGCAGATCATTTCCAAAGTTTTTCACTACGATATTGCTGAATAACTAAAAACTTATGAACCTAATCTCTAAATATAATTTAAAGGAATTATAAATGCCCTACGTAAATATCAAAATCACACGAGAAGGAACAACACCAGAGCAAAAGGCTCAACTTATAAAGGGAACGACAGACCTTCTCGTTCGTGTGCTTAATAAAAACCCAGCGACCACATTTGTGGTAATTGATGAAGTTGACATCGAAGACTGGGGAGTTGGTGGCGTTCCCGTTGATAATTTCAGGAAGAATCAACAATAAAGCAAAAATTAGTTTATCCAAACTTCATAATACGTGATTCCATACTTAGAATTAATTAAAGGATAAAGATTGAATTGCTATACATTTTTTGATGCTTGCACCAACTGCTATTCTTTACGAGAATGCAGTTGGTCAGATTCAATATAGAACTTAAATTCTTCCAATATTTCCTTCTCTTTCCCAGCCATCACTGTCTTAAAGTCTACAAATATAAACTCGATCTGGCATAAGATAATTAGAAAAAAAATTACATGCAGCAAGCCCCATTTAAATAAGTAAAGTTTATATGTTTGTCATTGCGTACTCTAATATCTAATCTAACAAACTATATGGTTGTTAAAAAATTTTAATTATTATATGCATAATCAAGTTCGCACAAGAAATCCCGTTATGCCCGCCATGTTAACCTTGAATGAAAAAGTTATACGACAGAATTGTTTATGTTATTTAATGAAGCGGTATCTAGTTTCAAAGTAATTAACATTTCAACCATAAAAAAAATAATGGGTTGGAAGATAAGCGGACATAATTAAAAATATTCAACGTTTTGCGAATGTACTATTCCGTTTGAGCAGTGTAGTTTTCGTCCGAACAAAACTCTTGTTATGCGCTCTTTTGTTCTTGAATAGAGTTAATAAATTTATCAACATCTTCTATGTATTTAACTTGGTTATACCCATTTTCGCAATTTGCATGGACATACCCGCCATAGTCCATTCCAAGATACTCAAATGTGCTTTTAAATGAATTAATGAATGAGCTGTCAGCATCATCACTAATTGATGTACATGCAATGTAAGCAGTTTTATTTCTGAGCCTCCTTCCGATATCTTTTAAGTCTTCTACATCCAAAAAATCCGAGGTTCTATCTATAAATGTTTTCATCTGAGCACTTGGGCCATACCAGTAAACAGGTGTTACAAAAATTATTTTTTCATAGCTCAATAATTGATTCATTACAGGAATAAAATCATCGTTAATGTTTTTGTGATTGTAATCATAGGGAGAAATATCCTTTTCCGAGAGATCGATGATCTGAATATCAAGAGTACTAGCGATCCAGTCAATGAACTTGCCTGTATTACCATTTCTTCTTGCGCTTGCAAATAATGCTATGGCTTTATTCATTATCAACTCCTTTTAGCATATAACGACTAGTTAACCGACAACCAACCATGAGCAAAGCGAGCAGTTGGTTATCCAAGTAGCTCATGGTAATGCAATGCGAGCCGAATGCTTTGTATGGCTCAATTATTCATTATTCGACTAAAAATTTCAAACGCTCATCAGCTTTTTTGGGGTCAATTTCAAGAATTTCACTACTTACTATATTTTCTTTTACAAATGGATCTTCTCCGACTCTCACTTGTAGCTCTGATAGTGAAATATTATGAGCTATTACAGAACCACCAAGGTTTGGTTGAAGGCTCCCTACCAATAAAAAAACACCGTCTTGAAACCCTTGTTGTACCCATTGATTATGCTCATCCATGAAATCGCCTGCTTTATCTTTATTCTCTGAAAACTTTAAAAGAATAATAAACATATATTACCTCCAATATTTCTATTTCTATTTCTAACAGTGACTTATATAAACATCTTCTTTTTAACCATTAAAGGTGTCGTCTATATAATTATTTTCCAATTATTTATAAAGTGGTTAATATGTAACAAATTTCAATGCGTTACCCATTCCCTTCGAGTTATATTACATTACGAAATGTGGATTAAGTAGTCTAGGAACACACTCAATTTTATATCTGAGTGATTTTTCGCACCTAATATTGCTCAATAAATCGGGGTTATGTCTATATTAGATTTACCTTATTATTCACTTATGTTTAGGCGCGGTTCTTCAACAAATTATAAATAATCTTTTCTTCACTCTCTCCATTCAAAGACCTTAACTTATTTAATAATTTAACATTTGGGTTCGTCTAGAGATTGTGGATGCATTATAACCACTTCGCAGCGTCCTTGCTGGAGTGCATGTGCGATTTTTTTTAAAACTTTCCATTGTTGTTCTTCCAATCGCTACGCGGGGGAATGGCTTCAGTTGTATCCCAATGCTCTACTATCTTGCTTTGTTCAATACGAAATAAGTCATAGAAGGCTGAGTGAATTCCATCAAAAAAACCTTCACTTACACATAACACGAAATTTCCTTCCGCAAGTAAACGGTGAATTTTTTTATATTTTATTTTCGGACTATTATCACTGGCGAGTTCAGCAAACGTCATGCGAAGCGCAGAAAGACTGCTTGAGATACGTGGGTTATGCTCGTTGTAGCCTTCTTCTCTAATATAGTTTTCTAGAGTGTCAAGCTGGCCATTAATAAGTACATTGTTAACGAAAGATTCTACAAATAATCGATTAGTTTCAGTTTTATCGAGATCGATAACGTCGAGCGAGCCATCAACCATAGTATGACCTGACGGGTTAGGCTCCAACCTTTTCTGAATATTATCCCAATGTTCAACAGCTTGACCATTCTCAAATCTGAAAATTTCGAAACCGATATTCGAGCTAGCAAAATCGTATTCTGTATGGGCAAAGATGTAGTCGCCATCTTCAAAGACACGCACGATATTAACGCGAGGAGAACTGTTTGAAAGTCGCTTAAACAGTTCAGCCAAACCCTCGCTCCCTTCATGAGTTTGAGGATTATGTTGAATGTATTTTTTTTCGTTAACGACGGTCACCGCTTCTGCGTCACCCGTTTCAATAGCTTTTAATAATGCAATAATCTGTTTTTTTCTTTTTGATACCATCTACAAGTAAACTTATGGTTAAATAACTAACGATTTTAACTTAACACACAATACTTTTTCGTATCGCACATGTTAAACCTTATCTGTTATATCCATAAGCCCTGAGTATGTAACACCTGAAAGCAATGCCATTTCGCGGTGCCAGGTTGCTAAATCGTTATTATTAAATTGGCTTAAATCATTATGTCCGCAGGCACGCGCCATAACTTGCATCAGTTCTACCGAGGCATTAAAAAAATTATGTAGCTGTGCCGATGATTTTTCGACATTTAATCTCTGACGTAAGTCTTTCTTTTGTGTGGCGATGCCTGCAGGACAGTTATTTGTGTTACACATTCTTGCCGCAACACAACCAATTGCTTGCATCGCACTGTTAGAAAGTGCTATGCCATCAGCACCAAGCGCCATCGCCTTTACAAAATCTATTGGCACACGTAAACCACCTGTAACAATAAGCGTTACTCGACCACTCGCACCTTGTTTATCTAAATACCGACGTGCACGTGCAAGTGCCGGTATGGTTGGCACGCTGATATGGTTTCTAAACATATCAGGTGCTGCGCCAGTACCGCCACCACGACCATCCAATATGATGTAATCCGCGCTCGCATCTAATGCAAACTGAATATCTTTTTCGATATGGTTTGCACTAAGTTTAAAGCCAATAGGGATACCACCAGTAACTTCTCTAACACGATCTGCAAATTTTTTGAAATCTTTAACTGAGGATATATTTTTAAAAGTAGGAGGAGAAACGGCAGGCTCACCTTCTGGTATATTTCTTACCTGTGATATCTTGCCTATGTTTTTACTACCTGGAAGATGTCCGCCGGTACCCGTTTTAGCACCTTGCCCACCTTTAAAGTGAAACGCCTGCACTTTAGTCAACAACTCTTCTTTATAACCAAATCCTGCACTAGCGTATTCATAAAAATAACGCGCATTCGCTTCTTGTTCTTCAGGTAACATCCCGCCTTCACCTGAACAGATACCTGTACCTGCGAGATCGGCACCTTTAGCTAACGCTATTTTAGCCTCTTCGGATAATGCACCGAAGCTCATATCTGACACAAATAAAGGAATTTTTAATACCAATGGTTTTTTCGCTTCAGGACCTATTATCAATTCAGTACCAACGGCCATCTCTTCAAGTAATGGCTTGGTTGCCATTTGTGCAGCCATTATTTGTAATTCATCCCAATGCGGTAATTCGTGACGTGGAACGCCCATTGATGTCATCGGACCATGATGTCCCAATTTCGATAACCCTTCACGAGCAAGCTGGTGTATAAATTCAACTGTGGGTTCTTCGAGTGTTGATTTAGCTTCCGGTAATTCAGACGCTTTTACTATAACACCCGGTCCCTCTTTACCTACATCATCCGCATTGAATTTTTTATGCGAACCATCACAAAAAGGTGCGTTAGCTGTATGCTTACATGCACATAAATATGCATCACCATCATCATCAGAAACAATAACTTTAGGTGTAAAAGAGGTACCAACATGTGAGCCATCACAAAATGGTTGGCTTTTAGATCTGCCACAAGTACAAAAATGATATTCTTGCCCTTTAGAAAGACTCACCTTAACAGGTTTATTATCTGCAACGATTGGATTACTCATAGCTTCCTCTTTTATATGTATAACGAATTAATTTAGAGACAGGTATCATTAGTTTATGCGTCTAGTCCAAGCAGCGCGTAGTATATGGTAATGCGCTGCGAGCTAAACGTCTTATTATTTTCTTTTTTTATAAAGTTATAATTTGATCTGGCATATTGCCTGATAATGCCGTATATAAATTAGGGAAACAACCGATTACCGCGCCTTCAACAAGTTTTTCATCTATTTGTCTTTCGTAGCAACATTTATCGCAGCCCATTAGCAACATACCTTTATCCTTTGCTACTTTTGCAAGACGTTCACCTATTGGATCACCGTTTACTAATACATAATTATTATCTTCAAAGAAAAACATGCCAACGACTTCTACGCCATGAGCATCATCTTCTAATTGAGGTAAGATCATTTGACCGAGTTTATAAGATACAGAATGACCTTGTGTTGAAAAAATATAGGCTACTTTCATGTTATTTCCTTGTAGGTTAATTTCAGATTTTTAAAATATAAAGGTATAAGTATCACACCAATTATCGATTGTCATGCACGCATTAAACGAAAACTAGTATTTTCAATAGGTATAACACGAGGATCTAGTTTAATCGAGCTCTGTTATTTAGGGAATTTATTCCCTGCCAGCTTTAATAGTTTTATATTAAAACAAATATTTGTCGTTTAAATAACTAAATCTATATTTTGTATATTAAAAGACTTCGATGTATTCAAAAATATATTGATTAGAACTTATTGAGTTGTTAAGTCGATAATAGGTAGCGAGCTCGAGATTAATGTATAAAAACTTTTCATTTACACATCAGCATGAAAGTTATCCTTTCGACTCATATTACTTAGCACTCATTCAATAGTACAATATTTTCTAGTAATATTTATGACGAACTAGTTATCGTCTTCGCTTTTAAATTTCATTAAACGCGTTACCTGAATATCAGAAATAAATACGATGCCGGTGTGATCGTTGTAAAAAGGTGCTAAGCCTTCAATGATAGGATTAACGAGTTCTTCAGGTATTGCTACGATTATCATAATCAGTACATCATCTTCATTAAACATGAGATGCCCCTCATGGAATCCATGGCGGCCTTTACCTGAAAGATTGTTGATAATCGTATAACCAGTAACGCCGGCATGATCGAGCAAATCGGTGACTAACCCTTGGTGTTCACCTTCCAGAATGATTTCAAGTTTTTTAACCTGGCTAAAGTTGAGATTTTTCATAATGTATTAGCCTCCTCAGGCGATACAGCTTCTTGTAGAGTTGATAAAGGGCGTGTAATCCATTCCCCCTTTTCATATGAGCATACAACTTGTTGTTCAGGATCAATAACCAATAACCGGATCCAACTGTTATATACCAAATACTTAACCGTGACGACGTCTTCAATGGCTTGCTTAGCATGTTCAAGAGGTGCTTCAATCACCGTGATTAAACGCATGGGATCATGATAAGGCAGACCATTTTTCAAAACAGTCTGCGCTGGCAGCCCTGTGCGTAAATCACTTAAATTACCAGTCATTACTCCAAAGCGATCTGCAACATTATGATAGACCTTACTTCCACTACCAAATCGTTGATTATCAACTGTGGAAAAATAATGTTCCATATTAATCCATTGACCAACGACAAGTGGCCCTGTCAGAATATTTTCTAATAGGCGTCGCTTTGGATCAATATGGTAATCATACGAATGTAAAAAAGCACGACCTTCCAAATCGAGATTTCGTGTCAATGAACGTCGACCAATAATAAAATAAACATTACGTGACAAACCCCATTCAGGACGAACTTGCGACCAGTCCATTGAATTACGTTCTATCTCACGATAGGCCGCAGCAGGCTCACGCGGAATTGGTTGAATTTGTAAACTGGGTAAACGCTCTTGTGCACACAAGCGTGATGCTGATAATAAACCATTGCGTAATCTGTCAATGTATACAACATGAGTTGACGGTATACTATCTAGATCAAATAATTTCAACTCATCTGTTGTTGTATTGTGTAGGCCAGGAATAAACCAGGCATCATCTGCAATATCAATACCTTGTTTACGTAATCGAAAACGTACTTCTGCTTTATTCGCCATTTGCGCTAAAGCGCGTGCATTGACCAGACCGTGGTTCCCGCCACAAGCACCACAGTCGAGTGCTGATTCGTAAGGGTTATTATCTGAAGTGCTACCATGACCAAACAAGAGAATGAAACGAGAAAATTCTTTTGTCATACCAATAGAACGTAATGCCTGACTGACGAAGTTAACTTGTTCATCTAAACTAAAACCAATACGTGCAAGTTGTTCTAGCTGCATACGAGCAAAAGCTGGATTGATGCGATATACACCATTTAAACGATTAATAAAGTTTTCTGCTTGTTCATAATTCAAATTCAATGTTTGTTTGAATTCAGGAACATCGTCTTCTTTGCCAAGCGCAGCTTCACGTAACTCACGCACCATTGCATCATTAACTTGTTCTGTTTCTAAATTAAATTCCTGATGTACTGCCTGTACAATAACGGCACGTTGCACTGCTCTCACAATAGAGTCGGCTTGCTCTCGATCGAGTTTATCGAGCAACATATGTGTCGATGGTTTTTCCTTATCAAATTGTTTGCGCCAATGATGGTATTTTTGCGGAATGAGTGTTTTGCCAAACATATCAAACCCAAACAACAATCCAATTGCTTCAACAGTAACAAATGGTCCGAAGATTGATTCTTTAAGCTCATATACCGCTTTTTTCATAGCGGTTGTTGCGTCGATATCTTCTTGTGGTGTGACTGTCATTTCAAGAACTAGATTCTTGGGCGTTAACAGTACGGGACAAAGATGACTTTGACTACCTTTACCCAACTCCATAAAACTCACAGGAATACCAAAGAAACCTGCAATGCCGTAGGTTTGATAATCACCCACACTTTCAAGATGACGACGAATCCGTTCGGAACGAGTATCAATACAAAACATTGCCTGCACAAATGGACGTTTTTCTCTCGTAGGTTCGGGTTCCAAACTAACGCTTTTTAATAATTTAGACATAGCGTGTGCTTCCATTGCACGTAACCATGTATACCCTTCTTGTTTTTCAAATTCACCGAATGTCTTAATCAGTTCTCCCAACTCGTCTACCGAAAGATTTTTCAAAGTATCAATACTACATTCAGCTTCTATGGCTAGTTGACGCAAACGCATGCTTTGTTGATTCGCTTCATGGACACGTTTATGTGCAATATATTGATCAAACAACTTATCAATACGTTTTATATTACCAATCGCAATCACTTGTTCTACGCGTTGCGCAAAAACAGGTAAAACACTACCGCTATTTAACTCATAGCGCAGAAATGTTTGTTTAGTTTGGTTTTCAATAAGATCGTTAATCTTTCCAGCAGTGGTGGCAATATTTTTACGTGCGCGTTCATTTAACAATGCCAAAGCGAAGGTAAGTCTTACTGCAACCAAATCGACCAGATCAGCAGGGTAGCGTTCACTCCAAAAATAATGTCTAGCATTCGCACGCCAGCGGATAAAACCCGCCCAGCCATGCAGGCGAGTAAGCTCTCGAGTGAAGTAAGCAACCCAATTTTCTTCTGGTATTTGTAATGCTTCCATAACTTGGGCAATAATACCTTCTGGACTATTATTTGCTTCCAGAATACGATTAACATCTAACCCTCGTAAAAATAATTTTGCATTGCGTCGAGCAACTTCACGCCATGCACAAAAAAAACCAAGTTTGCGTTCGGGCATACCCCAAACTGATTGACCTTCGTCAAAAAAATCCAAACAGCTTTTTATAACCAGTTCGTCGAGCTCAGAGCTAATTTCTGTGCCATAAAGATCATCAACGGCTTCATATACAGGACGATCACCTTGCAACTTTTCATGTAACCCCGCTTTTAATTTATCCATATCAACAGGTGTATCAGAAACAGGGACTCCATCGTTTAATGCCGCTTTTACATCAGAAATACTGGCGATTTTAAAATTTTGAATAACAGGTTGTGTTGTCTTGGTAAGTAACTTCATCAGGCAACGTTCTGCATCGATATTATTAATTTTCTCTCGCGAGGATAAAAACTGATTAACATCATCAAGCAGTTGGGTCTGGTCAACTTTTCCTTGGCTAAGGTACACTTGGTAACTTGCGCGTGTTAAATAACCTCGACCATGAAATATTCGTTCACCTTTTTTAACCGCTTCATCAAAGGGCAAATGTTCAAGAGCATGTAATGGATTATGATGAATGAATGATCGCATTGGCCAAAAGTAAGGAATGGGTTCACCCGCCACATAAATCATTGAGCGAATTTTTAGTTTCGTACCGAGAGGAAGACTCATAACAAACCTCCCGCAAAATAAATACCACTTAGCATCAGTACGGTTAAAGCAATAGCATAAGCCCAACAAGAAATTAAATTAAGGTCCACCGCTTCACCTTCTTGCCCCGGACTAGCAGGGCCAACAATTAACCCTTGCAATAATCGAACACCCGCCCAGCTCCATAACAACCATATTCCAAGTAGAGCAAAAGTCGCTGCAGGCATTGTTTCACTTGTTTCAAGAATAAGTTTTAACATAATAAAAAAACCCGGGAATAAAGGCGTTGCAATAGCCGCGAGTATTACAACGACTAGCACGCCAGCAAAACGTGGAATAGATTGCGCGAGCCCTCCATATAAATCGGTATAAGCTGCACCAAATCTTTTTTCTAGACCTGCACTTAATAATGCCAGTAATAACAATGGCACCGTAATACCAAAAGTATATAGGTGATGCATACTTTGATTTATGTCCGTTGTTGTTAACCATAACATTGCCCACATAGAGGTGGCCAGAAAACTATTCCATTGCCCAACACCACGAAGTGCCAGCATTCTTAAAGCGTATAACAGTGATGTGGCTAATGCCCAAGTGATTATCCATGTTGGAACAATAGTTTCTGATGAATAAATAATCGCAAGCCCAATGTGCGGCCAACCGATTAATAAAACACAGCGAGGTATTACATGCTGCACTCGATTAAACAACGCATTAAATACCATACTTAAAGGAAATAATGGTAAAAATAAAGCAGCTAGTAAAAGTGAAAAGTCTGGCATTTTAATTCCACCTTAACCAAACATTCAGTTTATTCGCGGTTGAAAGGATTGTTCGAGTTAATAGTGTATAAAGGTCCGTTAAGTAAAGTTCGCGAGAGATTAACGCATAAAATTTCGTCCACAAGCGTTCAATATATTTTGGGTATTTACCCTTACGCTTACGTTCGGAGTAATAAGCTACTAACCAACCTACCACAATAATGAATGTGATAACGGCAACGAGTATATCAAAACGAATTTTTTCAATACTAGCTGCTACAAATAATTTTTCACGGAATAAAGCATCAGGATAAAGAAATACCTCAAAGGCATGACTAATAAAGATATAACCAATAATGACAATTGCAAACGACAAAATACTAATAACAACCAAACGCCATAAATTTTGAGCATGCATTCGATAAGTAGCAAAGATTAATTGTGCACCCGTTACCCACCCAAAGAACAACAATACAATAGCACCTTGTTTCTGGAAGTAATCTTCAGCGACTAACCAGTGCGAAAAGATCAATATAGCAAGTGGTACTAGCAGTGTTATCGCGGCCATCAAAAGCCAAGGCTTGCGAGTTCTGGCGGGACGCTTTTCAACGACAAAAGTATAGAGTTCATCTTTAGGTACGCCATCATTTTTGCGCGCTGAATTAATCACGCTACCCGTACTCAAGAACAATGTGCCTTTAAACACGCCATGTGCAATCAAATGATAAATAGCCAATGAGAAAGCACCAATTCCGCATTCCATAATCATGAAGCCCATCTGCCCCATGGTGGAATAACCTAGCGATTTTTTAATATCATTTTGCACAAGCATTAAAAGGGAACCTATCACTGCTGATATAAAACCAACGATAAAAACCCATTGCAATACATCACTGGTGTTCGCAAAGATGGGAGCGAAGCGATTAATTAAAAAACCACCTGCATTAACAATGCCCGCATGCATCAACGCAGACACAGGGGTTGGTCCATCCATCGTATAAGGTAGCCATGTGTGCAATAGAAATTGTGCTGAGCGCGCAAAAGCTGCGAGTGCTAACAATATTCCAACGACTTCTGGCAAAGCGAATCCAAAAACACTATGTGCATTCGGAGCTTGATTGAGTTGTTCAAAGATAAACGGTAATGACCATGTTCCGTATGCCTGGAAAAGTAATACAGCAGCCAGTACTAGTGGTAGGTCACCAATTCGATATGTAATAAATGTCCAAAAAGCGTATCGATATGCAGATGGATTGCGCGTATCTTGACCAAGTAAAAAATAAAGAAAAACACCAACAAAATGCCATGCAACAATAAGGGTAATTAAATCACCTGCCGCCACCATGAGCAGTAAGGATGCCGTCATTAAATCCAATAACACAAAAAAGCGCGCATAACCGGATTCTTCTGCCATATAACGCAGTGAATAGATGTGGACGACTAAGCTAATTAAACCAATGACCAAGGCCATTAGAATACTCAAAGAATCAAAATAGAGAATAGTCCAAGGGCTAATCGAGATTGACTGGCCGACCAAATCGCCACTCAACGACAACCAGAGTAAAACACCTGAAAGTAAAACGCTTAGCAAAGTGGCAGCAACACTAATCCGAGCGACGCATCGTCCAACTCGTCCGGCCAAAAGGTGCATCAGCACAGCTGATAACATTGGTAGCATTATTATAAGTAAGATCAGCTTGGACATCATGGTGAAAGCGTTTCCCCGAAACTAAAAATGACAATTCAACTCATTAATAATTGTCTTACTACCAGTATGGTTATCAAGAAAAGCCTACCGATTGCGACGTTTATTGCGCGATTTTATCGCGTATTAAAAGAAAACGAACGAGCTGGATTGTCTTATTATTATTTTATTATTACCATTTTTTATACATTCTGTTTATTTTAGGATGTATCTATAGTTGTTCAATTATTATATAGGTATAAACAACCGTCTATTTATAAATATTTTCACATATATACATCTATAATGATAGATGTATAACATAGCATTAAGCATTAATCACTAAACAAGTAAAATACCAGATTATGGAGGTAAAAGTAGCAGAAATTTTAGTATCTAACTCTTTAAAAATATAGAATTCACAAACATTTAAACGAACAGCAATATGTTCTTAATGGGTACTTTAATCATCGATTAATAGATGTCCAAAATAAGCAAAAACCCCTATCATTATTCCTGTGAATAATTGTGCATGCACCAAATAGGAAAACTTTTTTAATTCTTTTGGCGTGTATCGCCAGCTAATAAACATACCAAATAAGCCCTGCCAAATGACTAAAATTAATACCACAGGAAAAAATAGTATATGCATTGGTATCCCCATTAGAGCTATATGTAAAATAATAACCGCTACAGCACTAATGCCGAAATAAATATGCGTTCTATCTAAAAAGTGTATGACTTTATTAAATGCATTAGAATCAATTTGAGGGGAATACTCTGGTAAAATTCTTTTCGAAAGAGGACCTTTGCCAAGTAGTAACTTAATTAGTGTTCGAGAATAAACAAACAAAAGCAACCACAACCCAATTTCTCCAAACCCTTCACCTATTTCAGATAAAAATGTTTCATTTTCCTCTACTAACGGATAACGAAAGCGAGCATAAAGATAATACCCTATCGATAAGCCTGCAACGATAGCGGTAAACACGAGGATTTTTTTTAGCCCTTTAGATAATTGTTTCATTTTTTTATGCCTTACGATTGAATTAAATCGCGCCGCTTTTCGGCATCGGTTTAAATAACTTATAATGTGTTAATGTCACCATATTATATAGAAACACCTCAATGTCTGTTTACGTCTGCGGTTTCAACTATTGTTTTATTTATTTTCACATCAATTAGCCTAGCTAATACTTTTAAGCTGGCATTTCCTGAAAACATCCCAAAAAAATAACTTCATGCACCACTCAAATAGCTTAATTCATCGATTATGAGTTTGATATATAAAGTCCCCTCCACAAAATTTTCCAAACTTTCACCTGATACATATTTAAACTTATTTTTTTCAGATAAATTCGAAATAAAATTATTCTTTAATTCATTTTCACCCTCAACAGAGATAATGGCATAATTGTATTTTGGCAGACTAGTATTAACCGGTGTAACTTTTTGTAAAAAGAGCGTTTGAACCGCAACCTGAAGTTAGAAATAAAAATAGCTAATAAAATTTCGTTAGATTTAGACATACTTATACTCCTATTGGTTTCAATTATTATTAAATATACTTGATTTAGTCATTGTTATTTTTTAAACATAACGATTAGGCTCACTTTTGTGAATCTACTGGAGTGCTTTGCTGTGTTTTTTTCGCTTCCGACTCGAAATAAGGACTTGTGTGAAATAGTATCTTTTTGTAATATAAAAATTGTTCATCCCCTTATATTAAGCTAATTGATAAAAAAATCGAGGTTTTATAGATAGTGAATTGTATAAATGTATATATTGGCGAATCGCTTAGCACCCGCGAAATTGTTAAGCTCAAACATGAGATTTTAGCATTAGCGCATGTTGTTGATGTGGAACACCCTCGTCACGATCCACATAATCTGACAATTGAGTATGAGAGCCACGAAAACATGCCGACTTTATTAATGGAAGAACTCCGCTCAAGGGGGATGCACCCTGATATAACATCAGGTTAATTCTGACAAAAAAACAAAATCATTTATTTGATTGTCTTCCAAATGCTTTGGGGGTAAATCAGCTATTCCTAATACATCTAACGCCTTACTCACAGGCAATTCAAAGTGGAACGTTTTTGCGGTTTTTTTAGCGAAAAAAGTGCCGCTTTGAATTCTCCAGTGGAGCTAATTGTTATGGTGATTGCCCTTATCATCCGAATATTTCTTTAAGACTTGATTTTATGTCTTGGGGTATATTCTCGTACATCTCAAATACAAAAAATATCAAATACACTAAAAAAAACTACAGTTAATAAAATAAGGATAAATACATTTTCATTAAACCATATGCCAAATAAAGAAATAACAGCTGCGATTAATGACAGTATAGATTTTTCCATCCCATAATTTTTTTAAATTCGACACAATTGCTTATTGTAACCCAAGATATCACCAGTAAGATAAAACTAGCAAAGAGAAGACCGTAGAAAAAAACTCCATGCGTATAGAGGACCATTCTGAACAGAATATTTAAATTTATAAATCCCAATAAACAAAAACAGCATAAAACAAAAAATATTTCAACAGCATCAAATAAAATATTTTTTCATGTATGTATTTTTAGCTGATGCATTCTCTACATGCCGCCTACTGAAATAAAAGTTCAAGAACACTGCACAGAAAAACTTGTACCCTACTTCGATTCTATTATCAATCAAGGAAAAAACTAAGCCCACAATCATTGTACTCAAAACTGCTGGATACAACAGTGTATACATCAGATCATGTAGTTTTTTTCATTGGTGGTGGGGGCATCACTATTTCATGATGTTGTCATTTTTTACTCTACTTAGTTTTTAGTTTTCTGTTTTCTGTTTTCGGTTATTAATTAAACAATGCATTTACGATGAAATTCATCTAATTAAGGAGCGCCGTAGTGCTAAAAAATATCCAATCATTCGTTACCTTTGTTAATTGCCTCACTTATCAGTGTTTCCATTTCAATAAAGCTTCTTTTTCCTCGAACCATTTTTCCATTTATGAAGAAGGTGGGAGTTCCAATAACATCTAAATCTTTCCTCGCTACCTTCTGTTGAAGTAATATGTTATCTAAATGCTTTTTGTTACTAAGACATGTAACAAAGGCTTCTGAATTCACTCCGAGTGATGTTGCATAATTAACAAATATGGCATCTTTGTTCTCCGCCCGAGACCACCTACCTACAGTGGAAAAAAGTTTATCAAGCATTTCGTAATATTTATCACCCGCACAGTTAGTCGCACGCGCCCCGTATACTGCTGCCCCACCCGTTGGGAAATGGCGAAAGATAAAACGAACTGTCCCTGTATCAATGTATTGTTTCTTTAGTTTAGGATAAACATACCTGTGAAAGGATAAACAGTTTCCGCATGTTAAAGAACCGTACTCTATTATAGTGACGGGGGCCTGCTTACTACCAAGTGAAACTTCTTTACTTGAGGCGAATGAAACCACCAAATTACTTGCTACGATAATAATGAATAATCTCATCCAAGCTTTATTTATTTCCACGGAATACTCCTTATTTTCTTAGTATTTATTTTTAAGTTAGGGTGCCTAACGCAGAATCCCGCCTAAACGTTTTGTTATGTGTTTATTTTTCACCACACATACCATTAGTTGATAAGATTGATTTCATTACATTTTCAGCCTCTTTTCTTGAAGAAAAACCTACAGCCTGGAAAGGTGATGACACATACCCTCGAATGGGAACTTCATTTTTTAATATATTTTCACCCTGCCCATTTACTAAGCGTGCTTTTCGACCAATGTTTTTCTTGCTAAATTTCAGCATTTCTTCAGCTGCCGAATTATTAAGGCTAATAATTATTGACCACTCTGGTGCATATTTTAACTCCTCAATTTTAATTGATGTTATACATTCAGAGGTAATGACATATTTAGGAATATTAGATGCAATACTACTTAATGGTATTACAAATAGAAGTAAAAATATTGCAATTATTTTTTTCATTTTACACACAACAGTGAATCAGACAGAATAAAAACTCTAACACAAATTTATACCTGTCTTAATTTTTCTTATACGAATAACCAGGCACTCTACAAATCATAAACAACCTTAACTTTATCTTCTCCATTCAAATCAATTAATCTGTTTAATAATTCATCAGTTGGGTGTACTCGCCATTGATCACCCAATGCAAGTTTTGCAGTAGCATGGGGTTGTGAATAACTTATAACCACTTCGCAGCTTCCTTCTTGGAAGGGTTGTAATATTGTTTTTAAATCGTTTATTAAACCATTATGTAACTGTGCATTTTCTAGATTAAGTAATATATGTTTTGCGAAATGTTCTCGTGCTTGGTCAATACTGTATAAGTTATTGCAGCTCATACGAATACCACCACTGTAATCATCGACACTCACTTCTCCTTCAATGACAACAATATTATCTTTTGCTATTAAATGACTAAACTTATCAAACCCTTCGCTAAACATAACCACTTCGATACGCGCACTTCGATCGTCTAAAGTAAGTATGGCCATTTTGCCCCGACGTGTATTAATAACCCGCACACCAATAATCAAGCCTGCGGCAAGTACAGTTTTGTTAGCCGGTTTAAGATTGATAATTCGATCGGTAACAATTTCTTTAAGCTCGGGGAGATAACGTTCAATTGGGTGACCGGTTAAATATAAACCTAACGTTTGTTTTTCACAGGCAAGTCGTTGGTGGTCGTTCCAATCTTTTTGTATTTCATATTGTGAATCATCTACGTTAACGGCTTGGCTTACGCCGAACATATCATTTTGCCCTGCGGCTATATCGGCACTGTGTTGCGAGGCAATTTTTAAGGCTTTCGGTAAACTTGCCAGCAAGGTTGCACGATTTTGTTCAAAGACATCTAACCCACCAGCCATAATGAGTGCATCTAATGTTCGACGATTAACTTTTTTACCATCAATACGCTGACAAAAATCGAATAGATTTTTAAACGCACCATCTTTTTCTTTAGCTTGAATTACGTCTTCTATTGCCGCTTCGCCAACGCCTTTAATGGCACCAAGTCCATAAATAATCGTTTTCTCATCACTTGCGGTAAATGGAAATTTGCATACGTTTACGTTTGGTGGTTTAACATCTAATTTCATTGTTAAACACTCGTCAATTAATGTTACAACTTTATCGGTGCCATCCATATCGGCTGAGAGAACTGCTGCCATAAATGCGGCAGGGTAATGTGCTTTCAACCATGCGGTTTGATATGAGACTAAGGCATATGCAGCCGAGTGAGATTTATTAAAACCGTAACCGGCAAACTTTTCCATTAAATCAAAAATATAGGTCGCCGTTTTTTCTTCTACGCCGCGTGCAACCGCACCTTCGGTAAAGGTAAGACGTTGTTTCTCCATTTCCTCAAATTTTTTCTTACCCATGGCTCGACGTAGCAAATCTGCGCCACCTAAACTATAACCGGCGAGTACCTGCGCAATTTGCATTACTTGTTCTTGATAAAGAATAACACCGTAGGTTGGGCTCAGTATGGGCTCAAGTTCCGGATGTGGATAAACCACTGCGGCTCGACCATGTTTACGATTAATAAAGTCGTCTACCATGCCGGACTGTAATGGGCCAGGTCTAAACAATGCAACGAGTGCGATGATGTCTTCAAAATCATCTGGTTGCAGACGTTTAATTAAATCTTTCATGCCACGTGATTCCAACTGGAATATGGCTGTTGTTTCAGCGGCTTTTAATAAATTAAAGGTTTTTTCACAATCAAGCGGAATGGATTCTATATCTATCGGTGGAAGATTATTTTCTTTATTACGTGCGTTAACCGCAAGCACAGCCCAATTAATAATAGTGAGTGTTCTTAAACCTAAGAAATCGAATTTAACTAAGCCAATGGCTTCAACATCGTCTTTATCAAATTGTGTAACAATACTTTTACTGTCTTGCTCACAATACAATGGGGTAAAGTCTGTGAGAGTTGAAGGTGCAATAACAACACCACCGGCATGCTTACCGGCATTACGTGAAATGCCTTCTAGCGATTTTGCCATGTCCATAAGTTCAGCAACTTGCTCATCCTCATCGTATAGCTCTTGCAGTGCTTCTTCTTGCGCTAACGCTTTTTCGAGTGTAATACCAATTTCAAATGGAATAAGTTTTGCGATTCTATCAACGAAACCATATGGGTGCCCTTTTACCCGACCAACATCTCGGATAACAGCTTTTGCTGCCATAGAACCGTAAGTGATAATTTGCGAAACTTTATCGCGACCATAACGTTGTGCAACATAGTCAATGACACGGTCACGACCTTCCATGCAAAAATCGATATCGAAATCGGGCATGGATACACGTTCTGGATTTAAGAAACGTTCAAACAGTAATTCGTATTTGATGGGATCAAGATCGGTAATCGTTAACGCATAAGCCACAATTGAACCAGCACCCGAGCCACGCCCCGGACCAACAGGTATGCCTTGCTCTTTCGACCAGCGAATAAAATCAGCAACAATTAAAAAGTAACCGGGGAAATCCATGCTAATAATAACGTCGAGTTCAATTTTTAAACGGTCACGGTACTCTTGCACCATTTTCTCATCGCCTTCAGGCGGTAAGATTTTTTCTAAACGTTTTTCTAAGCCCTTTTCCGACTCCACTCGAAGGAAGTCACCAATCGTCATGCCTTCGGGAACAGGATAATCTGGCAAATAGTTTTTACCAAAAACAAACTCAACGTTACAACGTTTTGCAATCTCGATGGTATTTTCAATCGCTTCAGGTAAATCTGAAAACAACTCAATCATTTCATCTGCTGTACGCAGATATTGTTGCTCGGTGTAATCTTTAGGACGACGAGGATCATCTAATACTCGACCCGCTGAAATACAAACGCGGGCTTCGTGGGGTTCAAAATCTGACTTATTTAAAAAATGAACTGAATTCGTTGCGACTACGGGCAAATCAAATTTAGCCGCAAGATCGATAGCAGCATGCAGGTATTCTTCTTCGCCTGCTCGGCCAGTACGCTGTAATTCTAGATAGAACGATTCTGGGTATAAGTTTTGGTAATACTGAATACACTGTTCTGCTAAATCCAGCCGATTTGCCAAAATCGCTTGGCCAATATCGCCATCTTTACCACCTGAGAGAATAATTAAACCTTCAGAATATTGTTCTAACCATTCGCGTTTTATTATTGGCCGATTACGAATTTGGCCTTGCTGATAGGATAATGAAATAAGATTGGTTAGATTCTTATAACCGAGCTGGTTTTTACATAAAAATAGGAGTTTGCTGTAACCAATGCCAAGTTCCGTTTCTTCAATCCAGCCATCCACGCCGATAATAGGCTTAACCCCATTGGCCATGGCTGCACGATAAAACTTCACCATCGCAAATAAATTCGACTGATCAGTAATCGCTACTGCTGGCATTTGCATCTCAGCGATGGCCGCTGCGAGCGGTTTTATCCGCAACATTCCACACGAAAGGGAATATTCGGAATGAACATTGAGATGAACAAACTGTTTAGGCATTTTCTAAGTTTTTCTACAAGAAATTATTATAATTTACAGCAAGTTATAGGATTTAGTTAAAGTTAACTACTATCCTAAATTGCACTGTAAAACATCGTTTACTTTATGTTTTAGCTTACTGGATCATAAGCCTAATCGGAATACCTGAACCAGACTTTGAGGGCTTTATAACAATATAATAATGGTCAAATATTGAGCATAAATATCATGATTCAGCGAGCTGTTCAAGTACGTCTCGTACAGGTTTATATGACCGACGGTGGATTATGGTCACCCCTAAATCGAGTAGTGCCTGACGGTGCATTGCAGTGGGATATCCCTTGTGCTTGGCAAGACCATATCCCGGATATACCTCATCGAATGCTATCATTTCAGTATCACGAGCCACTTTTGCGATAATTGAAGCGGCACTAATGGCCTCAATCAAGCTATCGCCTTTTACAATTGCCTCAACAGGATAACTGACTTTTGGGCACTTATTACCGTCTACCAAAACTAATTCAGGCTCAATACTGAGCTTTTCAACCGCCCGAGACATAGCCACGAGGCTAGCTTGCAGAATGTTAATTTCATCAATTTCTTCAACTTCAGCCCGACCAAGAGCCCATGAAAGCGCCTTTTCTTTTATCTCTACAGCCAAAACTTCGCGCTTTTTTTCAGTTAACTTCTTAGAGTCCATGAGTCCTTCAATTGGATTATTTGGGTCAAGAATAACGGCGGCAGCCACAACTGGCCCGGCTAATGGTCCGCGACCTACCTCGTCTACCCCTGCAATCCTTTGTTGATTAGTGTTAAAATGGCTGTAATCTTTAGTATTCATTTGTACCCAATATTCTCTGACGATTTGCGAATTTATAATAAACGAACATTAACATGAATACTTATCCTTATCACTTAACAATAAAGAACTCCACTTGATGAAAACTCTTAAAACCGCCGTTATCGGTGTTGGCTATCTTGGTAAGTTTCATGCTCAAAAGTACCATGCATTAAAAAATAGCGACTTAATTTCTGTTTGTGATAACGATATAGAAAATGCAAAAAACATTGCCGAAGATTTAGAATGTGAATACACCAATGATTATAAATCGTTACTTGGCAAAGTAGACGCGGTAAGTATTGTTGTGCCCACCCAACTTCACTTTGACGTTGCAAAAGAATTTCTTGAAAATGGTTGCGATGTACTGGTTGAAAAACCCATTACTTCAACGCTTGAACAAGCTCAACAACTCGTTGATATAGCAAAAGCGAATAATCGTATATTACAAGTTGGCCATTTAGAACGTTTTAACCCAGCGATGTTGGCATTAAAAGATACACTAAGTACCCCTTTATTTATTGAGTCACATCGTGTTGCACCATATAACCCTCGTGGTGCCGATGTGAGTGTTATTTTAGATTTAATGATTCACGATATCGATATAATTCTTGATATTGTCGATGCAAAAGTAACATCGATATCGGCAAATGGGGTTAAAGCCTTATCTAACGACATTGATATTGCCAATGCACGACTTGAATTTGAAAATGGTTGCGTTGCTAACGTAACGGCAAGCCGAGCAAGTTTAAAAAGTGAACGAAAAATGCGAATCTTCCAGGATGAGACGTATATTAATTTAGACTTTCAAAATAAAACACTCACAACTTACAATAAAAGTAACGATAAAGAAATGTTTCCTGGTGTTGCCGATATTGAATCGAATACTCAGTCGTTTGAACAAGGTGACGCATTACTTGCGGAAATAGAATCATTTATTTACACCATTCAAACAAACAGCATACCCGTTGTTTCTGGCGAAGATGGTTTACGCGCACTAGAAACGGCTAACAAAATTACTGATTTACTCAGCTTTAACGCTTAAGGTTATTATTATGATCCCAATGGTCGATTTAAAAATACAATACGCTTCATTAAAAGAAGAAATTGATAAAGAAGTTCTCAATGCCGTTGCTAACACGCAATACATTTTGGGCCCTAATGTACAAAACTTTGAAAAAGAAGCCGCTGAGAAACTCGGCGCAAAACATGCAATTGGTTGCGCCTCTGGAACAGATGCCTTACAACTTGCTCTTGTTGCTGCTGGCATTAAAGCCGGTGATGAAGTTATTACTACTGCTTTTACCTTTATTGCAACGGCTGAAGCTATTTGTTACTTAGGCGCCACGCCTGTTTTTGTCGACATTGATCCAAAAACATTCAATATTGTTCCAGAATTAATCGAAGCCGCTATTACTGAGAAAACTAAAGCTATTATACCTGTACATATCTTTGGCCAACCTGCAGATATGCCAGGTATTATGGCTATAGCAAAAAAACATAACTTAAAAGTCATTGAAGATTGTGCGCAATCGTTCGCCGCTAAAATAAGTGAAACAACAACAGGTTCTTTTGCTGAAGCGGGTTGCCATAGCTTCTTCCCAAGTAAAAATCTTGGCTGCTTTGGTGATGGTGGTCTTGTAACAACAAATGATGACGATATCCATACGCAACTTATTGCATTAAGAAATCATGGTAGCTTTGAACGTTATCACCATCATGTTATTGGTTTTAATAGTCGCCTTGATGAAATACAAGCCGCTATTTTGCGTGTAAAACTAAAACATATTGATGAATTCAATGCTGGCCGGTACCGCGTCGCACAAAATTATTCAAAAAATTTACATGCTTCAATACAAACACCTTACGAAGATAATATTGGCAAACACATTTATCACCAATACACTGTCCTCACAGATAACCGTGATGCGATTCAAGCCGCTTTATTGGCTGAAGAAATTGCCTGTGCGGTTTACTACCCTATTCCGCTTCATAAACAGGAAGTCTTTATGGAACAATGTAAAGATGTAAAACTTCCCGTAACAGAATCGGTTTGCGCAAAATGTTTATCACTTCCCGTTTATCCTGAGATGCCTGAAGATACTCAACAAACAATTATCGATACTATCAATAGCGTATTTTAATTAAATATGAAAAACGTACTGATTGTTGCGGGTGAAGCTTCCGGCGATGCTCATGGTGGCCGACTCGTAACTGCTGCACTAGAAAAAGATCCTACCGTCCATTTTTATGGTGTCGGTGGTAATAATATGCGCGAAGCTGGCGTTGATATACAAATTGATGCATCTGAACTTGCGGTTGTTGGTTTATGGGAAGTTATTGCTCATCGCAAAGTAATCTTTGCAGCGCTCAGCAACTTAAAAGAGCAACTAAAATCCTCTCCACCCGATCTACTATTATTAATTGATTACGCTGAATTTAATTTAAAGCTAGCTGAGTTTGCTAAAAGCATTGGCATTAAAGTTTTATTTTATATTAGCCCACAAGTTTGGGCATGGCGACAAGGAAGAGTCAATAAAATACGGGATTGTGTTGATACTATGGCTGTCATCTTTCATTTTGAGAAAGAATTTTATTTAAAGCACAATGTTCCAGCGAAATACGTTGGCCACCCTCTTAGTCATAACGTAAAAGCAACGATGACTAAGACAGAATTTTTAGATAAATATAACATCGATGTATCTCACAATATAATTGGGTTATTCCCGGGCAGTAGAAAAAGTGAAATAAAACGTTTACTACCAATTATTCTAAAATCTGCTGAAATACTGAGGAGCAAAAATTCTCAGCTTGAGTTTCTCCTCCCTCTTGCTTCTACATTAACAAAACAAGATATAGAACCTTATTTAGCTAATACCGATTTAAATATCCATGTGATAGAAAATGATGCTTTTAACATAATGAATGCCTGCGATGTAATCGTGACAGTATCAGGTACGGTAACATTAGAAATTGCATTAATTGGCACCCCTTTAATTATTATTAATAAAGTCTCTTGGTTAACTTATTTAATTGTTAAACGAATGATAAAAATTCCCTTTATCGGGTTATGCAATATTGTTGCAAATAAACTTATCGCCGATGAGTTGATTCAATCTCAAGCATCCCCGCTTAACATTGCAAACCATATTGAAGAGTTACTCCATAATAAAGAAATATATAAAAAGAAAAAAGAAGCTTTAGGATTAATTCACCAATTACTCATTGATGCACCAGTCGACATAAGTATTAGTGATTTAACTTTAGAAATGTTAGAAAATAAAACCTAAACAGGAAGTTTTTTAGCGCACAATACCGCGATGAGAGTTTTCAATGAAAGAAATAAAGGGAGTAACTTCTTTTTGCGTCTCAGCGAGTTTTTCTAATTTTTCTTTTGCTGCTTCAACGGTTAAACCTAAACGATAAATTGTTTTATACGATTCTTTAATGGCTTTTATAGCCTCTTTTGAAAAACCGCTGCGTTTCAACCCTTCAGAATTAATACCATGGGGGTGCGCAGGATTACCGTTTACCATAATATAAGGCGGTACATCTTTACTGATAGCACTGCCCATGCCACAAAATGCATATTCACCAATATGACAAAATTGATGCACTAATGTGAAACCGCCTAAAATCGCATGATCATCCACAATCGCATGTCCAGCGAGTGATGCACCATTCGAAAAAATCGTGTCATTACCTACCTGGCAATCATGAGCAATATGAATATAAGCCATTAACCAATTATCATTGCCTATCTTAGTTGTACCGCCACCATCTTCGGTGCCTCGATTTATTGTGACAAATTCTCGGATAGTATTACCATCACCAATAACCAGTTTTGATTCTTCACCATGGAATTTTTTATCTTGCGGAACTTCGCCAATGGAAGCAAATTGGAAAATTGTATTGTTTTTACCTAAATGCGTTGGTCCATTAATAACAACATGTGGACCAATTTTGGAACCCGCCTCAATCGTAACATGTGGCCCGATGATTGAATGAGGTCCAATGGTTACATCAGAATCAATATTTGCTTTCGAATCAACGATGGCAGTTGGTGCTATTGTCATGCAATTTCCCGTTCAGCACACATTAAATCGGCAGAACAAACTACCTTGCCATCAACGGTTGCAACGCCTTCAAATTTCCAAATGCCGCGTTTTTCTTTTACAAATTTAACATTTAAAACAAGTTGATCACCCGGTTCAACGGGTTGCTTAAACCTTGCCTTATCAACGCCAACAAAATAATACAAAGAATTATCATCAGGCGTGCGACCTAGCGTGCGGAAAGCTAATATTCCCGTCGCCTGAGCAAGTGCTTCTAAAATTAGAACCCCAGGCATAACAGGACGTTGTGGAAAATGACCCGTAAAATAAGGTTCGTTGTAAGATACATTTTTGTATCCGATTAAACTTTCCCCAGGTATACATTCAGTTACTCGGTCAATTAATAAAAAAGGATACCGATGTGGTAAATGTTGTAAAATTTCGTAGATATCAAGCTGTTCCAAACTACCTGCCTCGCGATTATTTTTGATCAATGTTTCAGTCAGTCTTCTTTTTCTAAGGTCTGCTTTTCAAGAACTTTCAAACGTCTAGCTAACTCATCCATCTTTTTCATTTGTATGTAATTTTTATGCCACTTATTGTTTTCGACTAAAGGCGCACATGATGAATATATGCCTGCTTTTTTAATCGACTGTAGTACCGTTGTTCGACCGGTTAATGTAACATGATCGGCAATTGTTAAATGCCCAGATATAGCAACAGTGCCACCTATCATACAATATTGGCCAATGATTGTGCTACCGGCAACTGCTGTCATTGCAGCGATTGCGGTATGATTGCCAATTTCAACGTTATGTGCAATTTGTATTAGGTTATCTAATCGAACCCCATCACCGATAATGGTGTTTTCAATCGCACCGCAATCAACCGTGGTATTAGCGCCAATTTCAACATCAACACCGATTTCAACAGCACCTAATTGAGGAATTTTCACCCATTCGCCTTGATCATTTGCATTACCAAAACCGTCCGCACCGATAACAGCACCAGGATGTATAATCGTTCTTGCTCCAATATGGCAACCCGACATAATTGAAACATTATTATACAACTGCACATCACTATCTAAGCTTACATTTTCTCCAATATAACAATGACTACCAATACGGCAGCCCTTGCCTATTTCAACTCCAGACTCTATAACAGTAAAAGCTCCAATAGAAACGGTTTCATGAATTTTTGTCGATGAAGCAGAAACAACGCTTGGATGAATTACTGGCTTTGGGACTTCGCTTTTAGAAAGAATGTTAGCTATTTTTGCGTAAGCAAGTAATGGATTATCAACGACAATAGCATTTGTCTTACAAGCGGTTAAATCAGTATCTTTTAAGATAACAGCTGATGCCTGTGTATCAGGAAGAAATTTACGTAATGATTTTGAGCATAAAAATGTGATTTGGTCAGTGAGTGCATTTTTAATGGTTGCAACTTGGCTGATTTTTACAGTTGGGTCGCCTTTTATCGACCCTCCTACTTCTACAGCAAGTTGCTCTAGCGTCAATTCCACGAATTACACACCTTTATACTATATTATTGAGTATTACTTATTTAGAAACTGGTTTCTTAGTTTTAAGGCTTTTGGCTAATTGCGCTAATACTTTCTTTGTTATATCTGAACGTTTATTTGCATACATTACATTATCGCCAAAAATTACGTCGTATTTTTCTTCTTCAGCAAGTGTAACAATGGCAACATTCACAACTTTTTGTAATTTATTTAGCTCTTCATTTCTACGAATATTTAAATCTTCCGTAAACTCTTCTTTAGCTCGTTTAATATCACGCTTAAGACTTAAAATCTTTCTTTCAAGCTGTTTTTTTCCTGCAGGGCTCATTATCGTCCCATCTTTTGCTAATTTTTCACTTTGAGCCTTTAAATACTTTTCAGATTTAACGATTTTGGATTCTCGAGGTGCAAAATCAGCTTCCAAACGCTTTCGAGCCGCAGCAGCTTGAGGTGCATGCTTTAATACATAAGCTATATTAACAACACCTAATTTAATCGCCTCAGCAAAGGTTACAGGAGCAATACATAAACAAACTAACGTGCTAATAATTATACTAAAATTACGCAAACGACATCCCCATTAAAATGTTGAACCAAGCGTGAACTGAAATGACTTTGTATCATCTCCGACTTTATCATTCAAGGTATTAGCCCAACTAAAACGCATGACCCCCACTGGGGTGATCCATATCATAGCCACACCAATAGAAGTACGTAAATCACCTAATGCGATACTTTCATCCTCTCCAAATACATTACCCGCATCATAAAAAGTGCTAAACCGTATAGATTTACTGTTTTCTACAAATGGATTGGGCAATAGAAGCTCTAGATTAGTCACAACACGTTTATTACCACCTAATGGATCATTTGTCATAATGTCACGTGGACCTAGGCTATTTCCATCATAACCACGTACAGTTCGACTACCACCAGCATAATAGTTTTCAAATGGAGGTAGTGTTTTAGTATCACCAAAGGGCTTCGCATAACCTAAGTTTGTGTTAAACAACAATGTAACCCTCTCTGCCAAATCAAAATACTGCAAATAACGAAAACTTAGTTTATAAAACTCTAAGTCACTGCCTGGAATCGTTGTATCAATACTTGCAGATGACAGATTACCTTGATCGGCAAAAATAGAGCGATTTCGAGTATCGTGTGACCATGATAACCGAGCCTTATAGTTTCCATATTCTTTACCCTCTGCAGCAACAAAATCAAGAATTGACGTAGATGTATTAATACCGGTTACAATTTCAGTACTTTCATAAGATAAAGATAAACCAAGCGAATCATGCTCACTCATTGGAATACCAAAGCTTACCGATCCACCTTGGCTATTTGTTTGAAAATTGCTTATATCCGCATCTTGCGCAGAAAATTTACGTTGAAATACACTGAATCCACGACTAATACCGTCTTGGGTATAATAAGGGTTGGTATATCTAATCGTATTATCTTTTAGAACTTTACTGTTATTAACATTTACGCTGACTCGGTTGCCTGTACCAACAAAATTATTTTGTGTTATTGAAAAATTAATAATAGCACCTTGTGTATCGTTAAAACCAAGTCCTGCTGACAAATTACCTGTTGCTCTCTCAGATACAGTATAATTTACATCAACCTGATCATTGGTATTTGCAACGGCGGGGGTTTCAACTGTAATATCCTCAAAAAATCCTAAGCGACTGAGACGTTGTTTTGATTCAGAGATACTTTTGGTCGACATCCAATCACCTTCCATTTGTCTTATCTCTCGACGTATAACCTCATCTTTTGTTTTAAGATTTCCATAAATATTAATTCGATTAACATAAACTTGTCTTCCTGGATCAACAAAAAAAGTTAAATCTATCGTTTTATTTTTTTCATCAATATTAGGTGATATATTTATATTAGCGAAAGCATAACCATTTTCTGAAAGCCGATCATTGATTCTGGTCTGGCTTGCACTTGATTCTTTGCGAGAAAAAACATCGCCTTTCTTGAGAGTAATTAATTTTAATAGCTCTTCTTCTTTAACAATCAGATTTCCTGATAAAGCAATTTTATTGACAGTATACTTTTCACCTTCCGTTATATTTACTGTCATATAAACATCTTGTTTGTCAGGCGTTAAAGAAACCTGAGTCGAATTAATTTTAAAATTAATATAACCTCTATCTTGGTAGTATGATTTAAGGATTTCCAAATCGGCAGCAAAGAGTTGTTTAGAATATTCTTTTCGGCCACCAAAAAACCCTGTACCGCCTAACTCTAACAATGCTATTAGTTTGTCATTAGTAAACACTGTGTTTCCAACAATATTTAATGAATATATTTTAGCGGAATCTCCTTCAGCTATTTCAACAGAAACATTAACTCGATTCCTTTCTAAAGGCGTAATCTTTGTTTCAATTTTTGCAGCATATTTACCAAGGCTAAAATATTGACGTTTTAATTCCTGCTCTATAACACTCACAATAGAATGATCTAAAACACGACCGACTTTTAAGCCAATCTGACTTAATGCTTCTTCAAGCTGTTCAGTTGGTAGCTCCGAGTTACCAGAAATTTTAACTTTAGCAATAGCGGGACGTTCTGCAACAAAAACGACCAGAACATTCCCTTCTCTTTCTATTTTTACATCTTTAAAAAATCCGGTTTTAAATAATTTCCTAATTGATTCAGACGTTATGTCTTCAGTAATATTATCACCAACTTTAATGGGTAAATAATTAAATACTGTACCAATAGATATACGCTGCAACCCTTCTAGTTTAATATCTTGAACAACAAAACTATCAAAGGCATAAGCTTCCGCAACACACATAGATAAAATAGGTACGATTAATTTACGCATTTAGAACAACTACCTTTAAATATTATTTCAACCAAACAAACGAAGCAAATCATTATAAAACGCCAAGCTCATTAACATTAACAACAAAACCAAACCAATTTTTTGACCAAACATTTCAGCCGAAGCTGAAACGGGACTACCTTTTATGATTTCAATAACATAATACATCAAGTGTCCACCATCGAGCATAGGAATAGGTAGCAAGTTTAATACACCTAAACTGATGCTGATTATTGCTAATAAGCCTACAAACTTACTAAAACCCGCATCTGCAGCTAGACCAGCGTATTTTGCAATACTAATAGGCCCACTTATATTTTTTAGTGATATTTCACCAACAACCATTTTATATAAAAAATTAACCGTTCTTTTTGATGATAACCATGTCGTTTCAATCGCCTTGGGTATACTTTCAAAAATTGAATATTGATAGGTTGTTTTCATTTCATCTGGGAATGAAACAGGGGCTATACCGACTCGACCAATTTTTTTATTTTTAACTTGTATACTCTTTGTAATGATATCTATTTCTCGAGTATCATTCTGCCTTTTAAGACGGAGGTTAACACGCTGCTCAGGGTACTTGGAAATCTCTTTTGCCATACCATTCCAGTCTTTAACCGAAACACCATTCACAGCTAAAATAACATCACCTTTTAAAATTCCCGCTTTATCTGCAGGTTCACCTTCAAGAACAGCCCCCACTTCTGCTATTAATGCCGGTCGCCAGGGTTGAAACCCTAATGTCTTAAAAATATTATCTTGTTCCAAGTCAAACTTCACTGATGAAAAGTTAAAACTTAACTCATCCATTATTCCATTATTGTTTTTCACTATCACTTTAGTTATCGAAGCATCCATAAGCGCAGGCACAAATTCAGCAATGACAACATCCCAAACTGGGGTTTCAAAATCATTAATACTTACAATAGTGTCGCCCTGACGTAGACCCGCAATCTGCGCTGGTGAATCAGTTGTAATATCACTAACGATAGGTTTAATCCCTGGCGTTCCATTTACAAACATTGCCCAATAGGCAAAAACGGCAAATATAAAATTAAATAAAGGCCCTGCAAAAACAATAGCGAAACGCTTCGATACTGATTGGCGATTAAATGCACGGGGTAATTCTGAAGCTGTAACATCCGCCTCACGCTCATCTAACATTTTTACATAACCACCGAGAGGAATGGCAGCAAGAACGAATTCAGTTTTATCTGCACCAAATGTTTTTTTATAAAGCGGCTTACCAAAACCAATGGAATATCGCAAAATTTTAACGCCAAGTGTTTTTGCGACCCAATAATGACCATACTCATGGATAGCAACAAGTATGGTAATAGCCACTAAGAACGAAGGTATACTATATATAATCTCATGCATGATTATTTAACCCCCACATGATTAGCTGTGAAACTAGCAATAACATCACACGCAATTTTTCTTGCTGTGGCATCCGCTTGTATAATGGTTTCTATATCAGACGCAGCTTGAAATGAAGTTTGATCGAGGACTAACTCAACAACTTTAGCGATGGACATAAAAGCAATCTCGTTATCGAGAAATGCCTGAACAGCAACTTCATTCGAAGCATTAAGTACTGCTGGCATAATTCCTCCAGTTCGCATTGCGTCTTCAGCAAGCTTAATACAAGGGAACCGAGCATAATCAGGTTCTTCAAACTCTAGATTAGACATCGCAAAAAGATCTAAGCTATTTACACCCGATTCAATTCTTTCTGGCCATGCTAATGCATATGCAATAGGTGTTCGCATATCAGGCTGACCTAACTGAGCCATAATAGAACCATCAATAAATTCAGCCATTGAATGAACGATACTCTGAGGATGAATGGCAATTTGAACATCATCAACTGATGCATTAAAAAGCCAACAAGCTTCAATTAGTTCAAGCCCTTTATTCATCATTGTTGCGGAGTCGACAGAAATTTTTCTTCCCATAGACCAATTAGGATGTGCGCATGCTTGTTCTGGCGTAACTGATTCAAGTAATTTTAAATCTATTGTACGAAAAGGGCCACCAGATGCCGTTAGATATATTTTTCTAACTTCATCGCTTAACCCAGTGCTACCATTGAAACTTTGTAAACATTGATATATTGCGTTGTGTTCACTGTCTACGGGTAATAGTGTTGCATTGTTCTTTGCAACTTCATCCATAAAGATTTGGCCGCTCATAACTAATGTTTCTTTATTGGCAAGTAAGATCCGTTTACCTGATTTCGCAGCGGCCAGAGAAGATGATAGACCTGCGGCTCCAACAATGGCAGCTACAACATAATCTGTTTCATCTAAACTAGAAACGGTATCAAGACTATCAACCCCTGACAGAACTTCTATATCTAATGATGCCGCTTTAATTTTTTTGGAGAGTATATCAGCAGCATCTTCACTAACAACAACGGCATATTTCGGTTTATGCTCAAGACATTGTTCAAATAATTTATCAACATTATTATTAGCCGTTAAAGCGACAATATTAAATTTATCTTTATTTCGGCTTAGTACATCAAGAGTACTTGTACCGATTGAACCTGTTGCGCCTAAAATAGCAACATCTATCATGACAGCAACCCTAAAACTGACAAACCAACAATATAAAACGGCGCAGCAGCAACTAAACTATCGACTCGGTCTAATATGCCACCATGTCCAGGCAGCAAATTACCACTATCTTTAATGCCATTTTGACGCTTATATAAACTTTCTGATAAGTCGCCGAAAATTGAAATGACCACAACGATAAAACTCAAAACAAAAAAGAGTAAGCTTTCTTTTAAAGACAAACCAAATGAATAACACCCTATAATTGAGGCAACAAGAGTTGCCCCAAATGCACCATAAACACCTTCCCATGTTTTCCCAGGGCTAACATGCGGTGCTAATTTTTTCTTTCCAAAATATTTCCCTGAAAAATAGGCAAAAACATCAACACTCCAAATAAGCATTAGCAAATAAAACAAATACCCATGAAAATGATACACATTTCGTAAGTAGATTAAGCCATAAAATGGAATAATAAGAGAAACGATAACACTCATTGCTGTTGTAATATCTATGGTTTTATTTACTTCGGTATCTACATTACTGCCTCTGAACGTGATAACCAGAACTATTCGATACAACCACCATAATATACTCACTAACAACAGAACATAAAAATTCTCTTCAGAAATATCTAAATACCATAATAGTAATATTAAGGAACCTAATGATGCTATGGTAAAAATACTTTTGAAAACAACATTATTTATTCGAGATAAATGCGCCCACTCCCAACTCGAAAGCCCAACTAACAACATGATAAACAATGCAAAATAAAACGCAGGCAAACTAAATACACCCCAAATAACAAATGGCGTTAAAGTAAGAGCCGTTATAATTCGTTGTTTAAGCATTGTTACTCTCTAAAGATTCAACTTGCGCACTCGTTTGACCAAAACGGCGTTGTCGTTGCGCAAAAGTTCTAATTGCTTTAAATAATTCTTTTCTATCAAAATCGGGCCAAAGTAGATCAGTAAAGTACAATTCCGTATAAACTAATTGCCAGATCAGAAAATTACTAATTCGTTTTTCTCCACCTGTTCTAATAAATAAATCAGGTACCGGTAGCTCATTAAGACAAGTATTTTGATTAATTGTTTCAGTTGTAATTTGAGAACTTGTTATTTCTTTGTTTTCAATGGCAACAGCAATTTTTTGCATTGCCTGTGTAATATCCCATTGCCCACCATAATTAACCGCAATATTTAGAGATAACCCCGTATTATTCTTTGTGAGAAATTCAGAGTCACTCATTCTTTTTTGCAGCTTTTCATTAAATGCTGAGGTATCGCCTATAAATTGAATTTTTATATTATTTTCATGGAGTTTCGTAACTTCTTTATTTAGGGCAGTTAAAAATAAATCCATTAGAAAACCAACCTCTTTATCAGGTCGGCGCCAGTTTTCACTAGAGAAAGCAAAAACGGTTAGTGCTTTAATTTGCAATTGAGAGCAATCTTGGACAACATTCCGAACCGCTTCTACTCCGGCTTTATGCCCAACAACACGTAAAGAATTTCGCTGTTCAGCCCAACGCCCATTGCCATCTAAAATAATAACAATATGTTTTGGATACTTATCAGCTTCTACATCTTCAATTGTTAATAATTCTGACGACATACTGTTGCTCTAAATTTTACTACTGTACATTTTCTTTATTAATCAGAGATATATCGTCTTAATAAAGCTTTAGATTTCCATTAAATCTTTTTCTTTATCTTTAAGTGTCGCGTCAATAGAGGCAACATATTTATCCGTTACCTTTTGAATATCATCATGAAATTTTCGTTCATCATCTTCAGTTGCTTCTTTTTCTTTAACTAACGACTTTACATCACCAATAACATCGCGACGAATATTGCGCACGGCAACTTTTGCTTGCTCACCTTCGGCTCGAACAACTTTGATTAAATCTTTACGCCGTTCTTCTGTTAACGGTGGTAAAGGTACACGAATAACATCACCGGCTGATGATGGGTTTAAACCTAAATCAGACGTTATAATCGCTTTTTCAACGGCTTGTACCATTGATTTATCAAATGCAGAAACATTTAACATACGAGAATCAGCAATTGAAATTGATGCAAGTTGATTTAATGGCGTTGGAGCGCCGTAATAATCAACCATAACATGCTCAAGTAGACTTGGGTGCGCGCGTCCAGTACGAATTTTAACTAACTCGCCTTTTAAAGACTCAACACTCTTTCCCATTCGTGTATCAGCATCTTGCATTAATTCATTTATCATCTTTGATTACGCTCACGTATAATTTTCGTTATTCGACCAACGTTCCAATAGGCTCACCCGAGGCTATTTTCAACATCAATCCTTCTTTATTCATGTTAAATACACGAATCGGAATATTATTATCACGACATAACACCATTGCAGTGGTATCCATTACGCCAAGCTTCTCTTCTATTACTTGATCGTAACCTAATTTTTCATACATTGTTGCCGATTCATCTTTCATTGGATCAGCATTATAAATGCCATCAACTTTGGTTCCTTTAAGAACAATATCTGCATCAATCTCTGTACCACGCAAACTGGCTGCAGTATCGGTAGTGAAAAATGGATTACCTGTGCCCGCCGCGAAAATCACAACACGACCTTTTTCTAAATGACGTACTGCACGACGGCGAATATAATCTTCACACACTTGATGGATAGCTAATGCAGACATAACCCGAACACGGATACCTTGGTGTTCAATTGCATCTTGTAAAGCAAGCGCATTCATCACGGTAGCCAACATGCCCATGTGATCGCCTGTGGTACGATTCATACCTAGCTCAGCCAAACTCATACCACGAAAAATATTGCCACCACCAATCACTAAAGCGACTTGTATGTCGTTATCGATAAGCTGTTTAATCTCACCACCAACACGTTCAAGTACTTTTGGATCAATCCCAAAATTCTGCTCTCCCATTAAGGCTTCACCAGAAAGTTTAAGAAGAATACGTTTGTATTTTTTCGCCATTGTTATTCCACTATATTAATTATAAGTCTTAAGTAAAACTAACTTGTTACTGAAAATCTAATACTCAATGCGATGAAATCAGATTGCTGCGCAGTATTCGTAATAACAACCTCGCACAATCTTTCGCGGATTCTCAGAAGCTGGAGTACAAGGCGAAAGCAAAACTTAAAAACGGAGTTTACGAATAGTAAATGAGTATTTTAAGTTTTGCTGACAACGCCGTAATCCAGTTTCTGCGGATTCGTTATCTAGCTTATTTGGGCAGCCACTTCTTCCGCAAAATTCTCTACCTTCTTCTCAATCCCTTCACCAACTTCATAACGTACAAAACGATGAATAGTTGCACCTTTTGATTTTAAAAGTTGTTCTATAGTTTGATCGGGATCTTTTACAAAAGGTTGCCCCATTAAAGTAATTTCTTTTAAATACTTTTTAATTCGACCTTCAACCATTTTTTCAATAATATTTTCTGGCTTACCACTTTCTGCTGCTTGTGCACTAAAAATTTCACGCTCTTTATCAAGTAATGCTTGATCAACATTATCTACTGAAATACAAGCAGGACGACTAGCCGCAATGTGCATAGCAATGTCTTTGCCTAACTCATCATCACCATTTTCAATATCGACAATGACGGCAATACGTACACCATGTTTATAACTTGAAATACTGCCAACCGCATCAATACATTCAAAACGGCGGACTGACATGTTCTCACCGATTTTACTAATTAATTCTTTACGCGTTTCATCAATGCTACTGCCACCATCTGTAACTGGCATGGCATTTAATGCCTCGAGGCTATCCGGCTTATCACTTAATACACGTGCCCCGACATTTTCAACAAAAGACATAAAGTCAGCTTCTTTTGTGACAAAATCTGTTTCACAGTTAATTTCTGCGATTCCAACTGTTTTTGCATCGTCAGATATTTGTACTGTAATCAAACCCTCCGCTGCAACTCGACCCGCTTTCTTATCTGCTTTCGCTTGACCTGATTTACGCATTAGTTCAATGGCTGCATCGATATCACCATCAGTTTCGACTAATGCTTTTTTACATTCCATCATGCCCGCACCAGAGCGTTCACGTAATTCTTTTACCATAGATGCTGAAATTGCCATTTTAGTGCCTCTTAAATTCTTTAACTTAAATATTTTAAACGGTTTGCTTCTTTAAATATTGCCTATCGTATTTAGTAATACTCAAACCCGCATATACAGAAAAAGGGGGCGCTAGCCCCCTCCAACTTTTCAGAAAAATATTATTCTGACGCTGCTTCAGATTCAGCTGGCTTGTCTGAAGAATCACCTTTATCTTCAGTTTCAGCTTTTTTCTTTGCAACAACTTTTTTCTTCGCTACTGTTTTCTTTTTCGCTGTTTTTTTCTTCGCAGCTTTTTTAGTGTCGCCATCGTCATCGGCTTTACCTGGATTTTTCGCAAGCGATTCTTGACCTAGTAAAATGGCACGAGCAACACCTTGTGCGTACAGAGTAATTGCACGGATTGCATCATCATTCCCAGGAATAACATAATCAACATTATCAGGAGAGTTATTTGAATCAACAACACCAATTACGGGTATACCAAGTTTATTTGCTTCTGCAATTGCAATGTTTTCATGACCAACATCAATAACGAATAGAGCATCAGGTAAACCATTCATGTTTTTAATGCCGCCTAAACTTCTGTCAAGTTTAGTCATTTCACGAGTCATGGTTAATGTTTCTTTTTTGCTAAACTGATTAAAACGACCTTCAGATTCCATCGCTTCAAGTTCTTTTAAACGTTTAATAGATTGTTTTACTGTTTTAAAGTTAGTAAGCATGCCACCTAACCAACGGTGATCAACATAAGGCATACCACAACGATTGGCTTCTTCACTTACAACTTTTTGAGCTGCTCGTTTAGTACCAACAAACATAACTTTACCGCGGTTAGCGATAAGTTTAGAAATAAAATTCATCGCTTCATCGTACATAGGCAATGTTTTTTCTAGATTTAAAATATGGATTTTATTACGATCGCCAAAAATAAACGGAGCCATTTTTGGATTCCAGAAGCGTGTTTGATGACCAAAATGGACACCCGCCTCTAGCATTTGACGCATAGAAACATCAGACATTGTTATTCTCCTAACAGGGTTTAGTCTTCCGTATTACCCATCATTTCAACCCATTATGTGGGCACCCGAAACAATGTACTGGTAATACGTGTAAATTTACTCATAATGAGCATTCGTTTTGCTTAAAAAGCATGCGCTTTATACCATAATTAGATAAAGACAACAACGAGCAACTGGTATATTATTGATTTCCCTACAGAATCAACACATTACAACCCTATGAATTTACGGAAATTATGCCGAATATGACTGTTACTATCAAAGATGCTCAAGAAATTGAAAAAATGCGAATTGCAGGCAAATTAGCTGCTGATGTGCTCGAATTTATTGAGCCTTACATCAAACCTGGTGTTACAACGAATGAGCTAGATAAACTATGCCATGATTACACTGTTGATGTACAAAAGGCCATTCCTGCGCCCCTTAATTACCACGGTTTCCCTAAATCGATTTGCACCTCAGTAAACCATGTTATTTGTCATGGTATTCCAAATGAAAAGCACCTAAAAAAAGGGGACATGATCAATGTCGACATAACGGTTATCAAAGACTTATATCATGGCGATACTAGCAAAATGTTTTTCGTTGGCGAACCTAGCATTATCGCTAAACGACTTGCCAAAGTAGCTTATGAGTGTATGTGTATCGGTATTGATCTAGTAAAACCTGGATTGCATTTAGGTGATATAGGCCATGCTATTCAAAATCATGCCGAAGCTAACAATTATTCTGTTGTTCGTGAATATTGTGGACATGGTATTGGTTTAAAATTTCATGAGGATCCACAAGTTTTACACTATGGTAAAGCGGGAACGGGAATAAAGCTTGAACCCGGCATGATCTTTACGATCGAACCAATGATTAATGTTGGTAAACGCAATGTTAAATTACTAAAAGATGGTTGGACGGTCGTAACAAAAGATCACTCACTTTCAGCACAATGGGAACATACCATCCTAGTCACCGATTCAGGCCATGAGGTTCTAACAAAAAGGCCAGATGAAATATTCTAGAGGAAACATTCTAAATGCATGCTGTCGTACCCGTTAGTAAAGAATTATTTGATGAAGAAAAATTACAACAACAATTAGTTGAAAACACATCCCCTATTCCTGTTTTTAAAGAACAGCGGCAACATTACTTATCCATACTCACTGAACGCTTTAATTCTGGCCGTGCAGCAACTGAATTAGTTCACTTGCATGCGGCACTAACCGATAAACTACTTGTTCATGCCTGGAATCTCTTTTTTACCGAAAAACAACTACAAGATATTACACTTATTGCTGTTGGTGGTTACGGAAGAGGAGAACTGCATCCCGCTTCCGATATAGATTTACTCATTCTTTTAAAAAAGCCTAAAAAAGATATTAACGAAGCGATTAGTCTGTTTATTACTTTTTTGTGGGATATAGGTCTAGAAGTTGGTCACAGCGTTCGTACGGTTAAAGAATGTGTAAGCGAAGCAAAACTAGATATTACTGTTGCAACGAATGTACAAGAATCTAGATTAATCATTGGTTCTGAAAAATTACTTGAAGAACAAAAAACCAAATGCTCACCGAAAAAAATTTGGCCAAGTGACAAATTTTTTAGTGCGAAATTAAACGAACAAATAAAACGTCACGAACGATTCAATGAGTCAGCCTACAATTTAGAACCCAATATTAAAGAAGGCCCCGGCGGATTAAGAGATATTCAAATGATAGGCTGGGTTGCTAAACGCCACTTTGGTGTTGATACCTTAAAAGAATTAATCGAACATAGCTTTTTAACCAAAGAAGAATATAGAGATCTCAATGAAGGCCAAGCCTTTTTATGGCGTGTGCGTTATGGATTGCACTTAATAAATAATAGGCGTGAAGATCGATTATTATTTGATCATCAGCGCAAACTTGCAAAATCATTTGGCTATACAGACACGCACAAGTCCTTAGCGGTAGAAGTATTTATGAAACAATACTATCGAACCGTTATGGATCTTAGCCGACTAAACGAAATGTTATTGCAGCTTTTTGAAGAAGAAATTTTACTTGCGAACAATACTAGTAAGCCAGTAGCAATTAACAATCGATTTCAATCTATTAAAGGTTACCTAGAAGTTACTTTTGATTCCGTTTTTCAATCCTACCCCTTTGCTCTATTAGAGGTTTTTTTACTTCTTGCACAACACCCAGAATTAAAGGGCGTACGTGCTAATACGATACGATTAATACGTTCAAACTGTCATTTAATTAATAGTGATTTTAGAAATGATATCCGCTGCAGAAGTTTATTTATTGAGTTTTTCAAGCAAAGCCATGGCATTACCCATGAACTAAGAAGAATGAACCGATATGGCGTTCTAGCGGCTTACATTCCTATTTTTGAAAAAATAGTCGGGCAAATGCAACATGATCTATTTCACGTCTATACCGTCGATGAGCATACTATAATGCTCATAAGAAACTTAAGACGCTTCACAGTACCAAAATTTCAAAATGAATTCCCTCTCGCCAGTGAGTTAATATCCACTATTCCAAAGCAAGAACTCCTTCTTATCGCTGCATTATTCCATGATATCGCTAAAGGACGAGGTGGTAATCACGCTACACTCGGCGCCATTGATGCAACTGAATTTTGCAAACAACACGACTTTAGTGATTACGATACAAAATTAGTTGCCTGGATTATTGAAAATCATTTATTAATGTCTTCAACAGCCCAGAAAAAAGATATTAGTGACCCAGATGTTGTATTTGATTTTGCAACTCATGTAGGCGATATTATTCATTTAAACTATTTATATATATTGACTGTAGCCGACATACGAGCAACCAGTGACTCAGTATGGTCCTCATGGAAAGATTCTCTACTTAAAGATTTATATCGTGAGACACATAATGTACTACGCCAAGGTTTAGAGAATCCAACCCTAAAATCTGAACTTGCTGCAGAAAATAAACATCTCGCACTTGACTTACTTGAGCCACAATATGACAAGAACAGTATTACGCAATTATGGGATCATTTTACCGATGATTATTTTACACGACATACAGTACCTGAAATTCAATGGCAAACTGAAGCTATCATTTCTAGCAAGAACAAAAATTTTGTTCTCACGTTCAATCACTCAACAAAACATAATGTAATAAGTTTATTTATTTACACACCAAGCTTTACAGGATTGTTTTCAACAATCATGTCAGTTCTGGAATATTTTAACATTGACGTTGTTGACGCGCGCATAACAGAATCTAAAAACGGATATGCATTAAACACATACCATATTCAAAACATATCAAAAGCTCCTTTAAGTAAAGAACTTTGTAATAAAATAAATAAAAGCATAAACGAACAAGTTGCTTTAAAACAAAGAATAAAACAAGCGTCAAAAGATAACGCCCTAACGAGAAGAGAAAAACAGTTTAAACACCCTACTCTAGTAGCATTTGATAATAATAATGAACATGCCACAATCATGACAGTTAAGTCAGCAAATAGAATGGGAATATTATCAAAGCTTGCTATGTTAATTGAAGAGCAAAAAATAAATGTTACATCTGCAAAAATAGCAACCTACGGGGAGCGCATTGAAGACATATTTAATTTAACTAATAACAATAATTCTAAGCTAGAAAATAGCGAACAACAAAAATTAAATGATAATATTATTGCGCAACTCGATGAGTAATAATTAGAAAGCAAAGCCTTCTGATACTTTTTCTTCGTAAACATCTATAAAACCATCTATATCTGAGTCGACTAATTTTAATGTTTCCATCAGTGACAAGATTGACTCGTTTTTTTCAGATTTTTCATTATTATAATCTATCAATAATGAAGCAAGCATGAGCGTTACTGTATGTTTATCCGTAATAGATGTTATTTCTGTAGGAATATCGCCTTGATGAAATAGTGTTAATGCATTAATTACATCACTCGGTAAACGCAATTTCTCCAATGCAAATGCAGTAACGTCAGATCGCTGCAATCCAAAACGTTCAAACTCTTCAGCTTCAATTGATGTTGTTTTTTCTATAGATTTTTCAACGACGAACGAATAATCATTTTCGAAATTGGTACTTAATACTAACCCACCTATTTGAGACATCATCGCTGAAACTTCAATTTCCTTCGAAAGTTTTCGGTAAAGTTTACGAGCAACGAGTCTAGTCATAATCGAAAGATTAACCGACTTTTGCCATAACATTTCTTTTGCAGCATTTTCAGATTCACAAAAAGAACGCATTGTGCAAATTAAAATTGCCGACTTAACAATTTCAATACCTAAAAGATTAATAGCATTACGAATGTTTTTAACTTCGAAATGCATTCCATAAATGGGAGAGTTGGCGTACTTTAGTAGTATTCCCATTAACATTGGATCGGCTGAAAGAGCTTTTTCAAGCTCATCCATTTTCAAATTTTCAGCATTGATAATATCTAAAGCCTTCATTCCTTGTTTAGATATGGTCGGAAGTTTTAAATTTTCCAGTAATACAGCTTTATCTGACGAAGTAGAAACCGACTCGTTCATTTACATCCAACTTTATATAATTATCTAGCTAAATCAACTTGAAATTTAGTTGATTTCAACAAACTCAAGTCCATTGCCATCTGGGTCTCGACAAAAAAGTGCCCCCCGCCCCGAACGACTCATAGTAAATGTAACGTCCGCTGATGTTAATTCTTTAGCTAATTTTGCAACTGAATCCACTCTGAATGCTATATGTCTATCGCGACCTGCATGCTCCGGTCTATCTATCTGAATCCCATCTGCTTTTTCAGAATCGACTAATTCCATTAAGTGTAATTGTTGTTCCCCAAGATTATACCATCTTCCCAAATAACCCAAATTGGGACGAGCACTATCCGCCTCCAATCCAAGTAATCCTTCATAAAAATCAACCGCAACTGATAGGTTCTGAACTAAAATTGTTGAGTGTAAAAGTTTAGAGACTTTAACCATTCGCATTTTCTCCAACATTAAAGGTTACAAATACACCGGCGAATAAGATAAGACCTCCGCCTATCCACTCGCGTAAAGTCATTGTTTCCCCAATCAAGACATAAGCTGAAACAGCACCGACGACAACTTCAAATAATAAAATTACGGCAGACTGCTGCACGGGTAATTGAGACACGCCATAGGCAACGGCTAACGTCATCACCACAACCATACTCGCGCCAATTACAAAGGCTATCGCAAATGTTGAGCTTTCAACATTTTTTAAAGGAATTTGTAAAAGAATAATAAGTACGACAGAAACAACCAAAACGCCATACCAACCGACAATCGCTTTTGTTTTGGATGAAACGTCTTGCGTCATTCGCATCACAACATTTGTCACCGCAAAAGCCATTCCCGACGATAGAGCCAACCAGTCTGATGTTTGCCTTGGCCAAGGATAATCCATATCACTTTGCCAAAACATAATAATCATTCCAAATAAAGCTATGATTAAGGCTAAAAAGTTATACAAAGATAAATGTTCTTTCAGGATAAAATATGCCAGTAAGGTTGCCCAGATCGGGGACATATAAAATAGTAATAAAACACGTACCACTTCCCCATCGATAACCGCTAAGAAAAAAGCAATATTGGTCCAACCAGCAAATAGAGCTAACACAATCATTAATCTTGGGCTGGTTTTTATTTCAATTAAACTTCGTTTAAAATGAGGAATAAAATACACACTGGTGCCAATATAAATTAATAATGTCGCCCACAAACCATCAACGCCTTGTGTATCTAACCATCGAAGTGGATACCAGAATATTCCCCATAAAGTGGCGGCAAAAAGTAAACTAACTGATGCGATGAGTATTGTTTTATCTGGTTGATGCATATTTTTACTTCTTAATAAAATTGTATATCTTATGTTGTTTACACAACATATAATACACACCATCACAATATTATTTATTATTAGAAAGCATTAACTACACAATAAAATGAACCCCGACCTAAATTCGCTCTTTCCTTACCCATTTGAAAAATTAAATGCATTAAAAGATGGTGTTACGCCACCGGCATCGTTATCTCATATTGCACTATCAATTGGCGAACCCAAACATCCTGCGCCAGCATTTGTATTTGAAGAATTAAATAAGCATTTATCCGGCTTAGAGAAATATCCATTAACCAAAGGTTTGCTTCCTCTAAGGGAAGCCATTGCAACATGGTTAGTACAACGGTTTAATCTCAAACCTCAAACAATGGATCCCGAAAAAAATATATTACCCGTAAATGGTACTCGTGAAGCTTTATTTTCTTTTGCTCAAGCCGTTATTAATCGCAATGAAAATCCAGTTATCATTATGCCAAACCCTTTTTATCAAATATACGAAGGTGCAGCGTTACTTGCGGGCGCTGAACCTTATTACTTAAATACTTCAGCAGAAAATAAATTTTTACCCGATTTAAGCAGTATTCCAGAAAATATATTAGAGCGCTGCCAATTACTTTATCTATGTAGCCCTGGTAATCCAACGGGTACAACGATGTCGGTTGAGTATCTACAACACGCTATACAATTAGCGCAGCAATATAATTTTGTCATTGCCTCTGATGAATGTTACTCCGAAATCTATTTCAATGAAGACACACCTCCAGCTGGTTTATTACAAGCAGCAACGGAGATGGGAGTAACTGATTTTAAAAATTGCATGGTATTTCACAGTTTATCAAAACGTTCCAATTTACCCGGTTTACGTTCAGGTTTTGTTGCCGGCGATAAAAACATTTTAACTGGCTTTTTAAAATACCGAACCTACCACGGTTGTGCACTGCCCTATCACCATCAATATGCAAGCATTAAAGCATGGTTAGATGAGAAACACGTCATTGCTAACAGACGTGAATATGTTATAAAATTTAAGCAAGTGATTGATATTTTATCCCCCGTAATCGATGTTTCCCTACCCGACGCCGCCTTTTACTTATGGTTAAAAATACCTCAGGACGATACAGTTTTTACTCGTAACCTATACGAGCAACAAAATATAACCGTGCTCCCTGGACAATATCTATCTCGAGAAACTGAGGAAGGTAATCCAGGACGGGGATATGTCCGTATGGCTCTTGTTGCACCGCTAAATGAATGTATTGAAGCTGCAAATCGTATTAAGAACTATTTACAGGCACTTTAACTTCAATAAGGTAGCACTGAAGCTCTAGATTCAGGTATAATACGTCATCATTTTTCTAAAGCAGCGGCCTTAAATATTACATAATTTAAAGGGCTCACTCGTATTTTCTGGGTCATTCGCCTAGTCCGTTACAAAACTGCTAAATTCTGGAGTAAAGAATGAGCGACATCCAAAGTATTATCGAAAGCGCATTTGAAAACCGCGCCGACATCACTCCCCGCACTGCTGATACCATTGTAAAAGAAGCCGTTAACGAAGCCATGAACATGCTTGATAGTGGCGAAGCGCGTGTTGCCGAACCCAAAGATGGTGATTGGGTTGTTAACGAATGGTTAAAAAAAGCCGTATTGTTATCTTTCCGCATTGAAGATAATGAATTTATGAAAGGCGGTTTCACTAATTATTACGATAAAGTGCCGTCTAAATATGGCGACTATAATTCACGCGAATTTCGCGCTGCAGGTGTACGCGTTGTACCGCCTGCAACTGTTCGCAAAGGTGCATACATTGCATCAGGAACGGTTCTTATGCCTTCATATGTCAATATTGGCGCTTATGTTGATTCTGGCACCATGGTTGATACATGGGCAACCGTCGGCTCTTGTGCACAAATTGGTAAAAATGTTCACCTATCTGGTGGCGTAGGCATTGGCGGCGTTCTTGAGCCATTACAAGCAGCGCCAACCATTATTGAAGATAACTGTTTTATTGGTGCACGTTCCGAAGTCGTTGAAGGCGTGATTGTTGAAAAAGGCTCCGTTATTTCAATGGGCGTATACATAGGTCAAAGCACCCGTATTTATAACCGGTTAACTGATGAAGTAACTTATGGACGGATTCCTGCCGGCTCCGTTGTTGTATCAGGCAACCTACCATCAAGCGATGGTAAATACAGCTTATATTGTGCTGTGATTGTGAAACAAGTGGATGAAAAAACACTTGGCAAAGTTGGCATTAACGAATTACTACGAGATATTTAATTATGACTACCCTTTATGGTATTAAAAATTGTGACACTGTTGTAGACGCACGTAAGTGGCTTGAAAAAAATGAAATCAGCTATGAATTTCATGATTTATCAAGTGATGGCGTACCAGATGATGCGCTCGATGCATGGGTAAAATCAATCGGTTGGGAAACATTACTTAATCGTCGCAGCACAACTTGGCGTAAACTTCCTGATCATCAAAAAGTTAACCTTGATGCTGAAAAAGCAAAAGGAATTATGCAGCAACAACCCTCTATTATTAAAAGACCCGTTATTGAACATGCTGAAAAATGTCACGCTGGCTTTAGTGACGCATTTTATAAGCATTTATTCCAATTATAAAACTACTCTAAGTAGGTTCCTGCTATTTCGCAGGAACTTGAGTCTAAGAAATTTAAAGCTTCGACATAGAAGCAGCACATAACAAGAGCGATAGCACTAAAATGTCGTCAACCCTTGAACTTACAAAGCAACTCATTTCTCAAGCTTCAGTTACACCTGATGATGCTAACTGTCAAAATATAATTTCTGAACGTTTAAAAGCCATTGGTTTTAATATAGAAAACCTAAACTATGATGAAGTATTAAACCTCTGGGCGGTTAAAAGTTCAGGCAATGCCAAGCCGAACCCTTTATTTGTTTTTGCGGGTCATACCGATGTCGTACCAACTGGCCCTGAAGAAAACTGGCGTTTCCCTCCCTTTACCCCAACTATTGATGATGGCGAACTTTATGGCCGAGGCACTGCCGACATGAAGAGCTCTGTTGCCGCAATGGTTACTGCATGTGAACGCTTCTTTGAAAAACATAAAAATATCAATGGTAGTGTTGGCTTTTTAATTACCAGCGATGAAGAAGGTCCAGCAATCAATGGTACTGTGAAAGTCATTGAGCATTTAACTGCAGAAAAAATCAAAATTGATTGGTGCTTAGTTGGCGAACCCTCTAGTACAAATCAAATGGGCGATGTGGTTAAAAATGGCCGACGTGGCTCATTAGGCGCTGAACTTAAAGTAAAAGGCAAGCAAGGACATGTTGCCTACCCACACCTTGCTAAAAACCCGATTCATGCGTTTGCAGAAGCCATGAGCGAATTAACGAATAAAGAATGGGATCAAGGTAATGACCACTTTCCGCCGACCACATTCCAAATAAGCAATATCAATAGTGGCACTGGTGCTACCAACGTCATTCCTGGCGATATTGATGTGGTTTTTAACTTTCGTTTTTCAACTGAGACGACATCTGAAAAACTTCAACAAGACGTCGAAGCCATATTAAATAAATATGATTTTGAATACGATCTAAAGTGGATTTTATCTGGTCACCCTTTTTTAACTGCAGAGGGAAAGCTGCTCGATGCTGCAAGTACAGCCATTAAAAAAATTGTTGGTATCGATACCGAACTATCGACAGCTGGTGGTACTTCAGATGGCCGCTTTATTGCGCCTACTGGCGCGCAAGTACTCGAATTAGGGCCTCTCAATGCTACCATCCATCAAGTTGATGAACACGTTAACGTTAAAGAGTTAGATCAACTATCAGAAGTCTACGAGCAAATGCTCGTAGAATTATTTGTTAACTAGTCTTTACTAGTAAAACAATCTGCAAGATCATCAATGAGCGACTTTCAAAAAGAATGGGCCATACTTCATAACGGTATTGAGAAGTATGAAAAATTTTCTATTGTCATAAAACTATTTAGCGTTCTCATTAACGTTTTATGTATCAGCTACAGACTAAATGAATGGGTAACAATCACTTTTATTCTTATTTTATGGCTACAAGATGGTATATGGAAAACATTTCAAAAACGTTTAGAAGCAAGAATTCTTTTCGTTGAAAAAAAATTGAATCATAAAGCAATTGACAACGATATACCCTTTCAATTTTATTCACAGTGGGAAAACAAACGTCAAGGGATAAAGGGATTACTTATGGAGTATATTTCAAACTCTGCAAAACCAACAGTTGCCTATCCCTATTTTGCATTAATAGGCTTGACATTAATCGTTTATAAATTCGCAATTAATTAAGTTTAACGTGCCGACTCTTTAATTATTCGAATTACATCTTGCTCTAACTCAAGCGCAACCGCACTAGCTGGGCTACCTTGTGAAACTGTACCCGGTTTTACAAAAAGCACACGGGTATAACCTTTTATGTGTGTTAATGTTACGTGCAGTGGACACAAAGCCAACATATCAGGATCTTCATTGCCTATTTTGTTTGCATACCAACCGTTACAAAAAACCATACTGCGAATTGAATCTATTTTATTCTTGTTATAATCTTTACCCCAACGTTTAGCAAAATGTGCAAGATTACGCCCAATGTTAGGTTCAAATAACACATAGTATCCATTGTTTTCGAATCCAGTAAATAAACGTTTATATATTTTATTCATTTCCCCTTTTACTTTGTGTACAAAAACGGCAGGTTCAACTTTAACGGAGACTGGATTTTCTATCGGGGTAGATTTATTCACTTTTAACGTATTATTAACTGCAGGAGCCGTCGCATTATTCGCAACATTGGATACCGGTTCTTCTGCATAAATATTAAACACAAAAAACTGTAGTAAAATGAAAAAATAAAAATTATATTTTTTATTCATAACGGATTTTTAAATACCTTCTTAATTTTAATATGTAACGTTATTTCTTAAATAGACAGGAATGGCAAGTTCTGCCGTTACAGTATTACCAAGCTCATATTCTCTTGCAGCAAGAACAGCTATATCATACGCATGAGGGTAATGCACTGTATCTGGTACTAAGTCAGCAAAAATGAGCTGAGGTTCATTTAATTTTTCAACTATATTTCGTCCTGTACCAATTACATGCCATTTCGTCTTCTTATCGGGATTATTCTGACCTGAATGACTTATATCTTCTACTGAAGAAACATACTCAGTACCAACACATTTTGCAAAACCTGCTTCAATCAAATAACGCCCCCAAAATACTTCACCTTTTCTTGCGTCAAGACAAGATAAATAGGTTGTCTGCTGTGATTGAGTGGCGCGATAAGCACCTTGTGCAAGCGCCGCTAAACTCGATATAGCAATAACAGGAATGTTTAAACCAAAAGCTAAACCTTGAGCGACGCCAGCGGTTATCCGTAACCCCGTAAATGCACCCGGACCTCGGCAAAAAGCAATAGCATCTAAATCACGTTTCATGACTCTTTGCTCGCTAAGCAAATTATCAATCATATTTAGAAGAAGGTTAGTGTGTTGTCGAGGCGCAATCTCAAATTGCTCTGTTATGATGTCGTCTTGTAACAATGCGACTGAGCAAGCCTCAGTAGTCGATTCAAGCGCTAAAATAAACATAAAAACTCATATTATCGAAATTATAGAGAGACTATTCTAACGAAATAGAGAAATTTTAATAGCAAAGATTAAACTTAACTAAAATGTGAGGCGTCGACTAAAACGTTTGCTGTTTTTATTGTTTTGTGAATCAGATGTCGCTTCATCTGTCGAATCAGTTGAATTAACACCCACTTCAAATCGATGGGTTCCGGATAACTCATCTACACTATACCCATCTAATGCCACATCAGAAAATCTTGGCGTGCTATTATCTAATCTGGTCGTTGTCCGTGCAGCCTTAGTAACACTTTCATGCATCAAACCTGGCGCATCATCAGCAAAAAAACCATTTTGAGTACTACCAAGTTCGGTAGAAGGAACGGAATCGGGTAAAAAACGAAATTCATTTTGCCCAATAAATATTTTGTCATTTTCATCTAAACGATGCGCTGACACTTCCATATTGTTGACGTACGTATGGTTTGTACTTTCGTTATCAATGAGGATGCAATGAGTGGTTGAGGTTAATTCATCTTCTACAAGCTGGATTATTGCATGACGCTTACTAACAAACTCATCATCAATTGAGATGTCGTTATCCAAAGCACGGCCAATCGTAATTTCGGGATTATCAAGTGAAAACTTAACTCCCGGAACACCATTCGCATATTGAATAAGTATCGCCATTACACACATAATCCTCTATTTACAAATAATTTATCGGAACAAATCCACATTATACCGATCTGTTAATAAATTGGGAGATATTTTAAGATATTAATCATCAACTTATTTATCTATCTTAATGCAGATAAGTAACAAAATTAAATATAAAATTCAACTGGTTAGAAATAATAATAATATTACTATATAGTAATATAGCTAAGTACATTTAGCGCCTAGTCAAATTCTATCGCAAAATGATGACTCGTATGTGCCATATTTTCTCGACAATAAAAACGATGAGCATCGATTCGTTGTACACCTGAATCCAAATGCAAGCCAACACAGTTATTTAATTTTGCCTGCTCCTTAAGCCAATCTAATAAGAGTTTACCGCAGCCTTTTGAACGTTGCGTACTTGCTGTAACCAGGTCATCTACATATAAAAACTTTCCCCAGGCAAGGTTTTCTGAATACCGAAAACCGGCAGTAGCACAAATAATATTGTTACTTTTAAGATATACCAACTGATATTTATCGAGCATTAGTTTTTTTACTTGTAGTAAAAAAGTTTCATGATTATACGTTGGCCTAAGCTGTACCATAACGTCGTAACAAGATAGGATTTCATCGTCTGTTTTTGCTAAGCAAATATCATTCATAGTAATAATCGCAATCAACTCTTCACTTTATCTTCAACAACATTAACTTTTTCAGAAAAAAAGGTTTTAACATAATCGAATTCTTTTGTAATAGGCATTATCGGTAAACTCTTAAGAAATATCTTACCATAAGGTTTGGTACGAAGCCTTGGGTCGCAAAGCATCAACAAACCACTATCCATATAATCACGAATTAAACGACCTGCACCTTGCTTTAAGGTAATGACCGCGTTGGGTAATTGAAAATCAAAAAAAGGATTTAGTCCATTATCACGCATCGCATCAATCCTTGCTTTTAATATTGGATCACCTGGTGAAGCAAAAGGTAATTTATCAATAATAACCGTTGTAAGTGCATCACCCTTCACATCAATGCCTTCCCAAAAACTATATGTACCCAGTAAAACGGCATTTCCCATTTTCCTAAAGTCAGTAATTAACGCGTCACGTGGTTTTTCACCTTGCACCAACAATGGAAAATCTATTTTATTTTTTAAAAGCTCTAATGCTTCATTTAATGCTCGATAACTTGTAAATAAAAAAAATGTACGTCCTTCACTTAAATTAATAATAGGAGTTGCCTTTTCAACAACCGCCTTTAAATAATCCTGGCTTTGAGGCTCAGGTAAACCATCGGGTATATAAAGTAATGCTTGTTCTCGATAATTAAATGGGCTATCCCATACTTGGCTACTAACATCATCAAGAATACCAAGCTGTGTTAAAAAGTGATCAAATTTATTTCCAACTGTTAACGTTGCGGATGTAAATATCCAGCTTCCCGGCAAATTATCCATTTGTTGTTTAAATTCATTTCCAACATCAAATGGTGTTAAATGTAATGAAAAAGATCGCTTATATGTTTCAAACCAATGTATGTGATCAGATGGAGGAGATATCGTTAACAATTGTAATCGCTCAAGAATGCTCACACTACGGTTATAACAAGCATCTAAATCTTTAGTTCTATCTGCAAGCGGAGCTAAATATTCCTTCAACTCTTCCACTTGTGAATTGAGTGTTACGATAACATTTTTAAAATCCGAATTATTTTGTATTTCACTCCAACCGCCTCGTCGTATCGGTAGCCCCATCGCTAATCGGAAATCGGCTATTGTTTTTTTTATATCTTCACATAAATCAAGCAGTTCTTTATCTTCATTTATTTCGGCTAAATATTCTGTTGTTACATCTGCAATTAATTCTTTCAGCTGATAACCACTAACACTCGTGCCAAAAAAGTTTGAAGCGACATCAGGAAGTTGATGTGCCTCATCAATAATAAAAGCATCCGCGATGGGTAATAGCTCCCCAAATCCATTTTCACGAATAACCATATCGGATAATAGTAAATAATGATTAATAACAACCACATCACTTGCTTGCGCTAGCCGTCTTGCATTAACGACATGGCAGTCATTGTAATCATCGCAGTCAGTACCAATACAATTTTCTGACGTTGATGTTACAACAGGCCAAATGCCATCCCCTTCTGATATTTCTGGGATTTCGCTAGTATCGCCGGTTTTAGTTTTGATTGCCCAATTTCTAATTTGCCGTAATTTTAAAATGTGGATTTTTGTTTCACCGTGAATATCCTGCTCAGCTAAGCTAAGCCGATGTTTGCATAAATAGTTGGAACGACCTTTTAATAATGCTGCGGTTATTGGCATATCAAGCGCCTCACGCACAATAGGCAAATCTTTATGGAAGAGTTGATCTTGAAGGTTTTTAGTGCCGGTAGAAATTAAAATTTTTCGACCCGATAGTAACGCCGGCACTAAATAGGCAAATGTTTTACCCGTTCCTGTGCCGGCTTCGGCAACAAATGTTGTTTCACATTCAAGTGCATGAGCAACAGCATCAGCCATTTCCATTTGTTGTTGCCGTGGTGCAAACCCCTCTACTTTTTGTGCTAAAGGGCCATTACTATTTAAATATTCGGAAGGTTCTAACAAAATTATATACTTGATTTGTATGGAAGTTATTTATTGCTGTAACTTATTTAGAGTATCTTGTGCCGCTTGCGCACCTTTAGTATTTCCTAAGCGAAACCGTGCATGAGCAATAACTCTCCAATTATCGATAACAAGTGGTTTATTGTTACCTGCTAAACTTATTGATTTTGACGCATAACCAGATGCTTGTTTATAATTTTCTTTTTGTAAAAAAAGTTTAGCCATATAGTGCCATACCGTCGCATTAGAGGGTTCAATCCGCACGGCTCGTTCTAAACGCAACATTGCTTTGTCAATCTCACCATTAATTGCATTAACACGTGCTTTTTTAATTAACGCAAGCACGGCTGGCGAAGTCGTTTTTTCAGGTTTTATTTGCTGACTAAAACCATCGTCTACCTTATCGATTTTTTTATCTTTTAAATAAGAGCCACAAGCTGACAAACCGATAGCCGTCATCACCAGAAAGATTATTTTAAATTTATAACTTGTTTTCATATTTAGTTGCAACTTGATTGTTCACCTGGAATAAATTCATCCTGAATAGCCAACAAGACTGCATTTTCGCACGTTTTATCTATTCGTTTTAGGGAAATGGGATCTACAGCGATATATTCTACACTAGCTGTCGAATTAAATACTATCGGTCGTGTTTTAACTGAACGCATAATGGCTGACCAAATCTTTAACGCCCCACTCGATCCCGTTAGCCCAGTTGATTTATTATCATCAACGCCTAACCAGCTAATCGCAAGATGTTGACCTGTAAATCCAGCAAACCAGCTATCGCGTAATTCATCTGTTGTCCCTGTTTTGCCTGCAGCAACAAAACTGCTTGGAAAGTTCAATTTTATACTTCTTGCTGTTCCAGTCTTTGTTACATTATTTAGAATACTATTAATGATAGAAACATGCTCTATATTTAATGTTTGCTGTACCTTTAATGGAAAACGTTTAAGAGGCGAACCATCAAGTGCTGAAACTTCACGAATAGCATGCAACGGCATATTAAAACCACCGGAAGCTAAACTATGATACATTTGTGTTACCTCATACGGTGACATATTGACAGAGCCTAGCAACATAGAGGGGTAAGCAGGGATTTTTCGGCTTATCCCCATGTCTCGAATAGTTTGCTGAATATTTTCGAAGCCCAACTTCAATCCTAATCGTACCGTAGCTAAATTATAGGAATGGCTAAGCGCTTCATAAAAAGCAACTTTGCCGTGTTCGCGTTTATCATAATTCTGTGGCGACCAAACATCTCCGGAGGGGCCCTTTAAATGTACTCGTGTGTCATTTAGTAAACTTAAAGGGTTATATTTATTATCTTTAAGCGCCGTTAAATAAACTGCTGGCTTTATTAATGAGCCTACTGGTCGAATAGCATCTAAAGCTCGATTAAAACCTGCTTGATGTGGATTACTATCCCCCACTAACGCAAGCACTTCGCTATTTGTTGTATTTGTCACAATTGCAGCCGCCTGTAACTCGCCCTGTAGTCTTTGCTGTTTATCAAGCAGAATCGTTTTATGTTTTACAATTTTTTCAACCTGCATTTGCAGGAGTGGATCAAGCGTTGTAAAAATTTGCAAACCTTCAGAAGCTAAATCTTTTTCACGATAATACGTTCTAAGCTGTCTTTTTACCAAATCAAGAAAAGCCGGATGTAAAGAAACACTACTCGGTTTAGATTTTATAATACCTAAAGACTGACGTTTGGCTTTTTCTGCCTCAGCTAAACTTATAACGTTAAAATTTGTTAATAAATCGAGTACTAAATTGCGTCGTTTGAGTAAACGTTTAACTGAATGACGAGGATTGTAATATGATGGACCTTTCACTAACGCCACCAGCATGGCAATATGATGTAATTCTAAATCATCTAAACCTCGATCGAAGTAATATCGACTTGCCAAGCCAAAACCATGTATCGCTCTTGCTTTATCTTGCCCTAAGTAAATTTCATTAATATATGCTTCAAAAATATCATCTTTATCATAATGCCACTCAAGCAATAACGACATTACCGCTTCATTTGCTTTACGCCATAAGCTTCGAGTGTTCGAGAGAAAAAAGTTTTTAACTAATTGTTGTGTCAGGGTGCTACCACCCTGTACCGTTTTGCCTGCACGTATATTCGCCCATAAGGCTCGTGCAATCCCCTTATAATACAAGCCACTATGTTCATAGAAATTACGATCTTCAACAATTTTAATAGTTGATTTTAGCAACTCAGGCACATTTTCAAATTTAACTAAAATGCGATCTTCTTTGTGAGATGGATAGATACCCCCAATAATGGCAGGTTCCAGACGCATAACATCTACATTTTTCTCGTTGGTATAGTTATAAATTTCTGAAACCAAATCATTATTAAAACTAATTTTTATTACATTTGAATTCGTCTTTTCGTCCCAAAATTGAAATGGACGAGTTGTTAGCACAACTTCATCTCCGTCAACAAAATAATTACCGGGTTGTTTTGCGTTAGCCTTATTACGAAACCCTAATAATTTCAACTCACGGAGTAAATCGTTTTCTGTTAGTTGTAATCCGCTGTAGAGTTCAAGTGGTCGGGCATAAACTTTCGCAGGCAAAGCCCAGCGTTTCCCATCGAATAATTTTTGGACGGTAAAATCCAGATACAAGACATATGAAAAAATTATAATTACAATAAATATAAGAGCATAACGCCATTGAATCTTATCCAAGAATAGATTAAATCGTGTTTGGTTTTGGTGGCTTTTCTTCACCAATTTTTTCTTGTTTGATTTTTTCTTTTTTGTTTTTTTATTGTTTGGCTTTTTATTTTCTGGCTTTTTCTTGGTCGTCTTTTTTTTACGCTTAGAACTAGGGCTGGAATTACGGGTGTTGCGAGGAGGCATATTATTATTTTCTTTTATCTATTAAGAGTTCACTAACCGAAGCAGCATTATACTAATTAAACGTTAGCTGTAACTAAAAGAAATGATTTAGTGTAATTTTATCTAACAACGACTTAAATCGTTGTAGATAGCTCATTTACACCACGAGATTTATCGGATCGGGGACTTGTGATTTTGTTTTTGGTGTAGTATCGGCAGAGGACGATTGCTTATCCCTCATCTCTTCTGCCTTATGGTGATGATTGTTTTGTTGAACAGCGTGATAACTTCCTTCAATTTTTTGCTTATTAGCTGCCGCTCTTGATTCTAATTGACGCAAAGCACTCAGTTCCTCCGCTTGTTTAACATGTTCTTGAGCTAAGTCCTTTGTCGAAATTTGTTTTGCCAGATCACGCCTTCTTTGTTCCGCTAGGCTATTATTCTGATGGTTCGCATTATCATCGTTTAATCTTTTTGGCTTGCTGTCATTGCTACTATGATGGCTGCCTTCCGTTTTGTCCTTTTTTATATCAGCCCGAGCGGCCACGAAACCCTCATCACGCTCTTTTGCACCATTTTGACTCGGTGTTACCCGACTAAATTGGTTTGCTGATACTTTTATATTATCCATACTCTAATTTTAGCCTAGAAAATCTGTATATAAAGTGACCAACTTCAATTATCTGCAATATAGAACAGGTATATTTAACTTGAAAATTCTGATGAAACTCTATGTTTTATATAGAGATAAGGTGAAAACGACAACAAAAGTATGTATTTCGGCTATACTTTAATACCATGAAAAACGGTCAATATTTGTACAATAAATACACGATTCCTTATCTAATTGGGATACTGACTCTCCTTGTGAGTAGCTGTACTAGCACTAGCTCTCAAAAGACGTATCAGCAAAATCCTAAGTACCAGCAAATAATCTCCACGGCCAAAGCGCAAATTGGTAAACCGTATCGCTATGGTGGAACCAGTCCAAAAACGGGGTTCGACTGTAGTGGCCTGATAAACTTTAGTTACAAAAAAGCGGGATTAACCGTACCACGAACAACAACACAGCTATACAAAACGTCTTCACCAGTGAAAAAAAAGCACCTCAAAAGAGGGGATTTGGTATTTTTTCGAATAAACAGGCGAACAATCTCACATGTTGGCTTGTACTTGGGCAATGGTAAATTTGTTCACGCTCCTTCGAGCGGAAAGAGAGTCAACATTGCTAATATGAATGATAAATATTGGCGACATCGTTTCAGCCGCGGCGGTCGAATTTAATGTACTTATCAAGCGACAATTAAGACAAAACTCGCAGATTATCAATACTATAGGTATACTCAGCTTGTAAAAAGTTAAAACTTGTCAACCTAAAATCGGTTTTGATATTAATCGTAAAACAAAGAAATTAATTGGGGATAGTCATTGTCTATTGATACATTAAAATTACCCACAAAACAAAAAAAGGTTCAATTATGGGTTCATCCAACGGGACCTGTTGTTGGCGCATTATTTATACACAACAATGATAATGGTCAAGATGAAGCGGTACTTGATATTGTTAATCAACCTGAACCGTTTGTTGTTTTCCAAGTTGATACACCAGATGAAATTCGTTTTTATAACCGACAAACGATTATCAGAATCGAATATAATGATAAAGATGCCATTGATAATTCGGCACAAACTCTTTATTGCACAATACACATGATGGATGGTTCATTAATTGAAGGAACCATAAAAGAAGCTCTGCCCCCCGAGCATGCACGTTTATATGATTACTTAAACCAACAACATAATAATCGATTTCTTAAGCTCTATGTCAGTGACGACGAAATTTGCTTAATTAATAAATCATATATTAACCAGGTAACGTTACCTAAATAAAACTAATTCCATTGATAGTCTGGCATAAAAAGTTAACAACATGAGTTTGCTACACAGTTACAAAGCGAATAAAGCAATTTCGATTATTCTTTCATCCAATCCAGCTTCCACTGAGATGAAGGAGGCTGTTACGCGTTTAAAAAAAATAGGCCCATCTTCAATTCCTAAATTAATAGTAGCGCTAGCAGAAACTGAACCTCACTCCCCTATCGAAACTCTACTAGCTACTATGTTAAGTAATTCTACTTTGCCTGACTTTGTGAATGGCTTAGCGGATGACGATAAACGAGTTATTTCAAGTGTCATGCGTATTTTAGGAACATCTGATGCATACGATCCAAATCGTTTATTTGATTTATTTAACGACCCCAATATCCCTAAAAATGTTTTAGTACAAATACTTATTGCTCAAAAGAAACGCTTAAGTGCTAAAACACTTATTGGAATACTTGGCCAAGTTGACAAAAGTATACATCAACTTATCTTTCGGGTATTAAACGAAATTGCCGATGAAACAATTGTTCCGGATTTAATTCGTTACAGTAACAGTAAAGATCCAGCTATTCGAACCTATGTTGCGATTACATTAGGTAAATTTAGCATGCCAGAAGTTCGCGATACACTCTTAAAAGTTATTGCAGACCCGAACAAAAAAGTACGTCAGAGCGCACTCGATAGTATTGGTAAAATGGAAATCCCAGTTAACTCAAAACCAATATGTAATTTATTAAAAGATCCCGACCTAACCGTACAAAGTAAAGCAATTGATACACTCATTAAACTTAATGACGGTAATATCGTAAAATATTTAATTGATATATTACAAGATGAATCTGAATACGTTCGTCGTGCAGCCGTTGAAGTATTAAACGAAGTTGGTAACGTTAACGCTATAAAAGACTTGCTCAATGCTCTACGCGATAAAGACTGGTGGATTAAAGTTCGAGCTGCAGATGCACTTGGCAGTATTGGTGGCCCAAAGGTTGTTGAAGCGGTTCTTCATCTAATAAAAGATGAAGATGAGTTCTTACGTCGAACAGCTGTAGAAATTTTAAATTCAGTTAATGACGATCGGGCATTTAAACATCTTGTTGAGGCATTAGAAGATGAAGATTGGTGGGTGCGCGAACGTGCAGCTGATGCACTGGCAAGTATGAATGATAAACGTGCTGTTGAACCATTACTTAAACTTCTCGACCACAAGACAGAATCAACACAAGTTGCAATTAAAGCTCTTACACAACTAAAAGATACCCGTGCTATTAAACCACTAATAAACAAGCTACAACAATGTGACGATAGTGTAAAGCACGACATAATGCATGCACTTGCTGAGTTAACAGACCACACCCATGCAGAAGATGTTGAAGACGCAATAACAAAAATTATGCAAGATCCGAATCACAAGATACAATCGGCTGCAGTTGATGCGATGCAAGTAGTGAAAGCGAAAATGGAAACACCGTCGTCATCACCTAATGAAGCTCCAACGTCTCTCGACGCACTGAACCCAAGCACTTCATCAATACCCAATACTGAAAGCATAGACTTAGCTGCCACTGTTGCAAATATTAATCCTTCTATACCATCAATACCCTCCACTTCATCGATACCATCGTCACCGTCCACCGAAAATAATTCAAGCCCAATGCGCTCAATTATCGATCCTAATGAGCTATTACCTGGGCAAATGTTAGATGATCGTTATAGAATAATTCGTAAAATTGGCAAGGGTGCATTTGGTGTTGTCGTTTTAGTTGAAGACCAAATGGTTTCCGAAGAGATTGTACTGAAATTTTTAAATCCACAAATGGCTTCAGATGAAACCGTTATACAACGATTTATTCATGAACTCCGGTATGCACGTAGAATCACGCATGAAAATGTAATACGGCTTTACGATTTTATAACTTTTGGAAAATCCTATGCTATATCAATGGAGTATTTTGATAGCCATTCTTTTTCTTTTGAATTAAAAAGTACAAAACACTTAGACAAGAAACATGGTATCCATATTTTTATAGATATATGTAGCGCTATCAATGCCGCTCATAGCGTTGATGTTGTACATCGTGATATAAAACCTGCAAATATATTAGTAAATGATTCTCAAATTGTTAAAGTGGTCGACTTTGGCCTAGCTGCGGCTGCCAGTTCGGCCGATTCGCGCATTACAAAAAGTGGAATCCTTGTTGGTACTCCAACTTACATGGCTCCAGAGCAAGTGCGTGGCCGTACTATTGATAGCCGAACCGATATTTACAGTTTAGGTATCTTGATGTATGAAGCCTTTACAGGCAAACCGCCCTACAAAGGTGAAGACCATATGGCAACACTCTTTTTACATGTAGAAGGTAAACCAATTCCAGCAATGGAAAAAGATCCGACCATGTCTCAACAGTTAAGCGACATCATAATGAAAGCAATGCACGTTGATCCACTCAAACGTTATCAAACTATTCTTGAACTTAAACAAGAATTACAATCGGTTGTAATAAGCTAATGTCTAGAATCAATGCCTTCTTAAAATTAGGCCGCGAGCAAGGTTGCTCAGATATCCATTTATCTGTGGGCTTGCCACCATTACTCCGAATGCATGGCGAACTATCGCCTATTAAATACCGAGACTTAACTAATGACGAATTAGAATCACTCGTTAATGAAATTTTAAATGAAGAACAACGCATTTTATTTAACACGGGACATGACGTTGATTTCTCTTACGAACATGAAGAAGTCGGACGTTTTCGCGTTAACTTATACCGCAAAATTACTGGTATAGGTGCAGCATTTAGAATTATTGCCCCACGTATACCAACTTTTCAAGAACTAGGGTTACCATCAGTATTAACTAAATTTCTATTACATAACCAAGGTCTTGTTCTTGTCACAGGTGCGACGGGTACAGGTAAATCAACAACATTAGCAACGATGATTGATTGGATTAACCATAATCGTCGTTTAAATATTATTACTTTAGAAGACCCAATCGAGTATGTTCATAAAAGTGATAAAGCACTCGTCATTCAACGTAATGTTGGGTCCCATGTTGATACCTTTGCTAATGGTTTACACGCAGCTTTGCGAGAAGATCCAGATGTTATTTTAGTCGGCGAGCTTCGTGATCCAGAAACAATATCAATGGCAATGACCGCGGCAGAAACAGGACATCTTGTTTTAGGTACACTCCATACCACTTCTGCGGTTAAAACATTAGATAGAATCATTGATGCCATGCCAACCGAACAAAAATCACTAACAGCAAGTTTTCTAGCACAACACCTACTCGGCGTTGTCAGCCAGAAGTTATTGCGTTCAGCTGATGGACGAAATAGACAAGCCATTCTAGAAATTATGTTTAATACTCCGGCATTATCAAATCTCATCCTAAATCGAAAAGTTTTTCAAATCCCCTCTATTTTACAAACCGGAAGAGAGCAAGGTATGCAATTAATGGATCAAGCATTACTCGACGCTGTGAAAGCAAAAGAAATAGATCCTGATGATGCCTACGTTCATGCCACAGACAAGAAATTGTTCCAACGTTATGTCACTGATCCTGACCTACTTCCTCAAGTTAACCTTGCGATAAGCTAAGAGTATTTATTCAATGAATCGTGTTGACGCATTTTTAGAACTGGTTGTAAAACAAAAAGGTTCAGACCTGCATATTATTGCAGGTAATCCACCACGCCTCCGTCTGCAAGGTGAAACACATACCGTAAAGTATCGAGAACTAAGTTCAAAAGAAACAAAAGAATTATTATTTGAAATAATGTCTGAAGAGCAACAGGAAGAATATGAGTCTAATCAAGTCATCGATTTCTCATATGACATACCAAATTTATCACGCTTTCGTGTTAATGCATTTGAACACTTGGGGGGAACAGGTATTGTTTTTCGTATAATTCCAACCGATATCCAAACACTTCAGCAATTAGGTTTGCCACCGATATTAAAAAATCTTGCACGACAACGTAAAGGACTTATTTTAGTTACCGGACCAACGGGATCCGGTAAGTCAACCACTCTTGCGGCAATGATTGATTTTATTAACACGCATCGCAAAGGTCATATTATTACAATCGAAGATCCAGTCGAGTTTTTACACCAAAATAAGGATTGTTTAATTAGCCAACGAGAACTAGGCAGTCACACTCGAAATTTTGCATCGGCATTACATTCCGCATTACGTGAAGATCCTGACGTTATACTCGTAGGTGAAATGCGTGACTTAGAAACAATTCATCTAGCATTAACTGCGGCTGAAATGGGTATATTAGTAATGGCGACATTACATACTTCAAGTGCATCAAGCTCTATAGAACGAATAATTAATGCCTTTCCTCCCGGTGAAGAGCCTTATGTCCGTACAATGTTATCAACATCATTGTGTGGTGTATTATCCCAACAACTTGTTCGAACTGCTGATAATAGAAGCCGTATCGCAGCTATTGAAATTATGATAAATAATGCCGCAATATCTAATGTCATTCGCGAAGGTAAAACTGAACAAATTGAAAACATAATACAAGGTGGCGCGATGCAAGGTATGCAGTTAATGGATACGGCATTAAAACGATTAGTTGAATCTAAAAGAATAACCGGTGAAGAAGCCTTCCTTAAATCTAGATACAAAGAAGACTTCGCGTTACTACGCGATGAAGTCGAAGTTGAAAAAATTGAAAACAGTGTGACCTCAACAGACTCAATAAATTGAAGAACAATAATACCAAGGTAAAAAAAGCATGCCAAAATTAATTTTAACATTAGATGGTGCCGTTATTCGTGAATACAGCATCGACAAAGAAAGTATTAGTATTGGTAGAAAACATGGTAATGATATCCAATTAAATGATCTTACTATTAGTGGGCGACACACACTCATCACTAAAGTCAGTGAAAATATTTTTATTGATGATCTCGGCAGTACTAATGGAACATTATTAAATGGAGCACGCGTTGCAAAATCTCAACTGCACCACAGTGACGTTATACAAGTGGGTAATTACCAATTTACATTTTTCTCTCATGAAGAAGAAGACTATGAGCCTACCATGTTCTTACGTGCTGAAATTGAAGATACAAAAATTATTGATACAAAACAAAAACCAACAACTGATAATACTGGAGCAAAGTTGGGTGCGGTAAGAGTTTTAACTGGGCCGCTTAAAGATAAGGTTTTAGAGTTACGTAAACCATTCAATACACTTGGTTTTAATGGTTCCAAAATGGCGATAATTGCAAGAAATACATCAAATTACACGATATCAGCTATAAAAAATGATGATTCATACAATATCGCAATGGTTAACGGTCAAGATATTCCGACAGAAGCCATTGAACTAAAAGCACATGACATAATTGAACTGGCTGACAATCAAATAGAATTTATTTTTATATAGCAACTATCTATTAATATAATTTAGCATCAATAAGTTTACTTATCATCAACCTTCAGAACGATAGCCATTATCGCTGGGAGTGTAATAAGTGTAACAAATGTTGCAAAAATTAATCCCCAAGAAAGTGAAAGTGCCATGGGTGAGACAAAGGGATCCATACCTCCCCAACCATAGGCCGTTGGTAATAAGCCTACCACGGTTGTGGAAGCCGTTAGAATAACCGCGCGTAAGCGACGCCGCCCAGCTTGTACAATAGCAGTCTTCACACTACTGCCATTCTCTAGCGCTCGCTGAACAAAAACCAAGAGTATCATTGAGCTATTAACAACAACCCCTGTAAGTGCCACCATTCCCATTATTGCAAAAAACGACAAAGGCATCGGCTTCCAAAATAGATCATGCAAATAAAAACTAACGATAATACCCACAGCACCAAATGGTATCGCGATCATAACGGCTAAAGGGTAGCCGATATTATTAAATTGTATAGCGAGAATAAAAAATATACCAATTAGAGCAAAACCAAATGCAATAACTAAATCACGAATAGATTCCGCATTTTTTTCTTGTTCACCACCATAGTTTATTGAAACATCATCACTACTATCGCCTAGCCAGACCTTTGCATTATTTTTGACTATACTATTAAGCTCTAAACTTTTAATAATAGATGTATCGATATTCGCAACAACGCGTACAACTTGAGAACCTTCTGAATGACGAATTGTTGATAATGAGGGTTGCTCAACAATTTTAGATATTTTCCCAAGAGGAATTAAGCCGCCGCGATTATTAGGAATTTCAATCGACCGTAAATATTGCATATTTTTTTCTTCTGAATTAGGTAGTCGTATTGTCACATCAACTTCTTCAGTACCTCTGCGTATTGTTGACACTCGTAAACCACTGCCAATCGCTCTGATATTTTTAGAGACAGTAAGTAAATCTACCCCAGCATATATTGACTTCTTCCTATCTAAAATTATCCGTAATTCTTTATCACCTGCCTGCAAATCACTTTCAACTGTTAATACACCCTTAATATTTTTCACATAATCTTTAAGTCGAATGGCAACCTCAACAATTGAATCACGATTACTACCCGTAATTTCGACCTGAAGGGCTCGACCGGAGGGAGGACCCGGTTTCTTTTTTTGTAAGGATATATTCAGGTCAGGATAATTTTTAGTTAAAACATCCATTACCAACAACATTTCATCTGCAGCATTATGATTTGGCCTTAATATACTCGCGATATATACAACATGTAACTGTCCAAATCGAGCACCATTTTGCGCTAAAGGATCGCCTTGATCTGTAGAAGTTTTTCCCGTGGTAACCAAAATCATGTCTATATTTTTATCATCAACATTATTTTTAATTTCGGCACTCAATGAATTTAACTTCTCTTTCATCTGCTCCAAATTCGTTCCTGGTTGAGCTGAAACTTGTACAAAAAACTCTTCTATACCCTCCTCAGGAAATAACTCAAATTTCATCGTCGAACCAGCAAAGAAAACAACCCCTGACAAAATAAATAATGAAATAAATACCGTCGTTTTTCGATAAGTAATAGATTTATTTAAAATACGCCCATAAATATTTTCCATTCTAATTAACCATCGCCTTTCTTTAAACTTGATATTAGGCCGAGCGAAATGCACAACATGGCTTGGTAAAATTAAAAATGATTCTAATAAAGAAAAAATAAGTAATGTAATAACAACGATAGGTATGGCAACAATGAACTTCCCTAATACACCAGACATAAATAACATAGGAATAAATGCAGCAATTGTCGTTAAAACGGTTGTAATAACAGGGCCGAGCAATTCGTATGATCCTATTACCGCAGCATTTAATGTTGGAACATTTTGCTCCATATGATAAGTAATATTTTCTCCAACAATGATGGCGTCATCAACTAACATACCTAATACCATTATAAAACCAAGCATTGATACTAGGTTTAAAGTTATGCCCATAATATTTAGCGTAAATAAACCAATAAAAAATACTATTGGCAAACCCAACGTTGTTGTTAAGGCAACAGAAGGGCGAAGAAATGCAACCAAACAAATAAACACGAGCAATAAACCAACCGTCGCATTGGTCGATAACACGCTTAATCTTAATTTCGTATTACGAGAAAAATCACGGAAAGTGCTAACTTTAATGTCTGCACCATATTTTCCAGGAACAGCTTCCAAATAAGTCTTTACACGTTTAACTGTTTTTATAATATCTGCATCAACTTTTTTCATAACCAGCATAGCGAGTGCTGGCTTAGCATTAACTTCATAGTAGAGTGATGCTTTTTCTAACGATTCCTTTACTTCTGCAACATCACCTAATCGAATACCACTACCATATTCATTAGCTCGTATAATGAGATTTTCGGCATCTTGGGTATTTTTAAATTGCCCAACAATACGTAAAGTTTTCTGACCATCACGTGTATCTATTTCGCCGCCAGGTGAATTGACATTCCATGTTTTCAATAAGTTTTCAATATCGGTAATAGAAATACGATGCTGGTGTAATTTTTCAGGGTCAACAATAATGCTTAATTCCGCTTTTCTATCGCCCTGCACTCGAACTTTTGCAACACCATCAATTTGTAGAAGATCGTCTTGTATTTTATCGCCAAGGCGTTTTAATTCTAATTTACTAATAGGTGCAGCTACGGCTAACTGTATTATAGGAAAAATTCTACCATCAATTTCAGTCACCACTGGGTCGAAAGGTAGGTCTATGGGTAATTTAGCTTGATCAATTGCGAGTTGCACATCACTAACCATTCTAGAACGGTTGATAGAATCTGCTTCAACTTCAAGATTTATATTCCCGTTTGAAGGAAAGGCAACCGACGTCATTTTATTAATCCCATCCAGTGACTTTAGTTCTTGTTCAATAGGAGTAATAATGAGCTGTTCAATTTCGTCAGGTGATGCGCCAGGATATGAGAAACCTATTGCAATATTATCCAAGTTTACGTTTGGAAATGCTTCACGGTTAATTGTATACATGGCATAAAGACCAAGCAGTATAATAAAAATTGAGATCAGATTAACAACTAATGCTCGACCTACAAAAAATGCCAGTATATTTTTCATTTTAAAATTCTTTAATTTATAGATAATGCTTGTTCGTTAAAATACAAGCCTTGCTTAATATTCAATGATTCAATTATTTTTTCCAGCTCATACCGCTCAGTATCATAATCAAGTTCCGCTCTAATTCTTTCATTGTCAAATTGAATAACTGTGTTTGTTGTTGCTCGCCCACCCTTAAAACGTTTAAAAATATCTTTGTATTTGTCTGTTTCATTTTTATTCTTGGCCTGCGATAGTTTTACTATGTTTTTAGACTTAATGATTCGACTTATTAGAATATTAGTCTCATACTCCACGTCATCAATTAATGAAACACCTTCCTCTTTATTTTTTTCACGATCGATTTGTATTTGTAATCTTTCCGAATTGAAAGTCCTTTTATCAAGCGCAGCACGATACTCAAGGCGAACCATTCCTGTTGTTTCAGTATCGTCTATTTCTCCAGTTGAACTTGGACCAGAACGATTTTGAACACCAACAGACATAACAATGTCTAATTTTGATTTTTCCCGATCACGACTCAATGCCAGTGCTGAATCTAGTAATTCAAGTTGCAAATTATTCTCTTTCAATTCCACACTATATTTTTTTACATTTTCAATAATCTTAGATCGACTAAACTCGATATTATCAATATTTGAAGAATGAACTGTCTCAAAATTACTTAAAAACGGCCTTTTAAGAAAACGATTTATAGCGATTGTTTGTTGTTCCTTTAAATCTGATATTTTTTGTAATTCAAGTTTAAGCGTATATATTTGCGAGTTTATCTGTAATATCTCTCCTTTTTCTAATAAACCCAAGTCAATATTATTTTTAATATAAAGACGCAATTTTTTCGTTCTTTCAAGCGATTTCATTGCTGTTCTATATCGCGCATCTAATATTGATATTGAATAAAATATGTCTGTTAATTTTAAAATAAAGGTGTCTCTTATTTTCTGTACTTTCAATTCAGCAATTTTTTTATTTATTTCGGCTTGGTCAATTGAAAAAGAATATTTCAAATTATTTACGCCCTCCAATATAGGCATTCGATAATTAATGGAAAGATTAGTTGTATCAGAAGGATTTGGCAACAAACTAAACAATGCTGCATCACTATCAACATGTTCGTAATCTCCATTCAATGATAAAGTATCTCCTGACTCAAGTAATTTTTCTAAGCCAACACCAAAATCAACAACATCAGATTGAATCCCAAAACTTGATGAGTTTCTAGAGAATCCGCCTTGCCCTGTTAAAACCCAACCGAGCTGACTTGCTGCCTTTCCCAATTCTAATTCAAGCCGATCTAGATTTAATTTTGCAATTTTAAGTGCTGGATATACTTTAAGACTTTCTTTAACAAAGCGCTCTAAACTATATTTAGATTTATGTACCGCCGTATCAACGGCAAATACAGTAAATGATGTAAAGAACATAGCTGTGTAAATTAAATATTTTAAATCTTTAAACATTATAACTATCTCTATTTTAATATTCCGTAAAATATTATCTCAATTTGTTCATCAATCAAGTCTTCTACTTCCAATCCATTTTGATCATGTTTTTTTAAAGATGTGTCCCACATCGAAAAATAAACAAGCGAAGACATAATTACTCTTGAAGTAAGTAATGGATTAACTTTTCTAAACTCTTGTTTATCAATTCCAGTATTAATAATATTAACTAAAATAGTTTGAATCCGGTGAATTACTTCTTTTACGTAAAATTTTGTCAACTCAGGAAATTTATCTGCTTCAGATATAATTAATTTCGGTATACCCGTAATGCCAGACGATTTCACTGTTTGCCACCATTGTAAGATAACGATCTTAAGTAACTCTCGCTGCTTGCCATCATACGATAGAATATAACGTTCGACTTCATTGATTTTTGGTACCATCAATTCATATACCATCGCTTTAAATAAACTTTCCTTGCTTGAATAATATAAATAAACGGTTCCTTTCGATACACCCGCTTGTTTCGCAATATCATCTATTTTTGTTGATGCAAAACCTTTGCATACAAATAGCTCCACTGCAGCGTGCATTATTTCTAATGGCCGCTTATCTTTACGTCTTTTCCATTTATGCATTTTTATCTAGCCAAATAAATTACTGACTCAGTAGTCATTAATTTTATTCGTTTATTCATATATAAACAATATATTTATCATAAGGTTAAAGTAAACTTAATATATTTAAAGAAAACAAAGGCTTAGTCGATATACTCATGTATGTCAGAAACAAATACTCAGGGCTCTTCGGAAACTAAAGTTTGTCTCGCTCGCCAGCCGATTCTTAACGTAAGTGAAAGCATCATTGCCTACGAAATGCTATTTAGACAAATAAATGCGACTGAAGCGAATGTTATCGATGGTACATCCGCAACAGCTGATGTGATTATGAATTTATTTAACAATATAGGCCTTAGTAATGTAATAGGTAATAAGAAAGCCTTTATAAACTTTGACAAATATTTCATACAAAATGAGATTATAAATATATTACCTAAGGATCGTGTTGTTTTAGAAATTCTTGAAGATGTTATTGTTGATGAGGAGCTATTCAGGCAATTACAAACGCTTGTGAATTCGGGGTACTCTCTCGCCATTGATGATTTTATAGATAATGAAAGTACGCAACAATTATTTAAACTCGTTGATATTATGAAAATTGATATTACCGATTATACAAAAGAACAATTAATAGATTACTCAAAACTTGGAAAACAACATAACTTAACATTATTGGCTGAGAGAGTAGAAACAAGAGATGAGTTTATATTTTGTAAAGAGTTAGGTTTTGAATTATTTCAAGGGTATTTTTTTGCGAAACCTGAGTACATCGAGAAACAAGCAATACCGTCTAACAAAATGTCAATTATAACCATACTAAATGACATTATGGCTGATAAGCCTAATGACGCTATAGAAAAGCAAATTACACAGGATGTCTCTTTAAGTTACAAACTATTGCGTTATCTTAATTCTGCAGGGTTAAGGCGCGAGAGCGAAATAAATAACATTCAAGACGCCATCAAACTCATTGGTATAAAACCATTATACCGCTGGTTATCCTTGTTTTTATTTACCAATGACAATAATTGTAATGAAGAATCGCTTAATTCATTGTTTACAACCGCATTAATACGAGGATTTTTTTTAGAATACATAGCAAATAAGACGGATAAAAAGATTTCAAACGACCTATTTATATTAGGCATATTTTCTTATCTCGATACTTTATTAAACATACCCTTTTCAGAAATACTGAGTGAAATCTATATTCACGACAATATTAAGAATGCGCTCTTATCTCAATCTGGCCCCTACCAAGATTATTACGAACTTGCTTTACTCAACGATACCAATGAGATTCCATCCAACTTAAAATCATTAAAAATTGATGTGGATATTATTACAGATGCAAATGTATATGCGATGCAATCAGCAAATAACTTGTTATAAATCATAAACGACTTTTGAAATAAAAAGAGAAAACATGCATAATTAGTCAATGACACCTTTTAATATAGTTATTCCTGCTCGATTCGCCTCAACACGCCTCCCCGGTAAGCCGTTAAAAAAACTAAATGGCATTACACTTATTGAACACGTCTATAACGCCGCATCCAAGACGGATGCAGAACAAATAATCGTTGCAACTGACAATAAGGATATATTGGATACAGTAAATAGCTTCGGCGGAAAAGCCGTGATGACGCGTAGTGATCACCCTTCTGGTACTGACCGTATACATGAGGTGGCTTGTATACAGAATTGGAAGCCATCAACAATTGTAGTCAATTTACAGGGTGATGAACCCTTGGTTCAAGCAGAGAACATACATACACTGGTAGAAAGTCTTGCAAACAATGATAATGCAGATATGTCCACACTCGCGATGCCATTTCAAAATATGTGTGATGTTGTTGATCCCAATAATGTTAAAGTTGTGCTTGATAATAACAATTTTGCACTATATTTCAGTCGCTCACCCATTCCATGGCTTAGAGATAGCTACACGACAGATATATTAACAAATCCGAGTATATCTCTTCCTGAGATACCCATTTATGCTCACATCGGTCTATATGCGTACCGAGTACAGACGTTGAAAAAGTTTGCGACCTTGAAGCCAAGTGCTCTAGAACAGGCAGAGTCACTTGAGCAATTACGTATACTATCGAATGGGATGAAAATAATTGTTTCTGTCTCTAAATTAGCTGAATCAAAAGGCGTGGATACTCCTGAAGATTTACTCGCTGTCGAGAAAATTCTAAAAAGCACAAATTGAAATAACAGCAGCTTTAAACCCTAAGAAATTAAGAAAATTATGATTTATATGGGGTAATTTTATGCAGACTGCTATCCCAGTATAATGATAGTCTTTAAGATATGGCGAGCCTTTGTAACTTATTGATTATTTTAATAATAAACTACTCTACTTCTTCTGCTAAATGCCGATATATTAAGGAATGAATAACTCATAACATTAATCACTTTGAACAACATGGCTGCAAAGAATAAACAAACTACAGCAAGTAAGGTCGCGTCAGTAATAAGTATCCCTGGATACGAAATTAAAGACTTGCTTGGTCGTGGCGGAATGGCCATGGTCTATCTTGCCGTTCAAAAAAGCATTGATCGTGAAGTTGCCTTAAAAGTGCTATCGCCTGATCACACGGATGAGACTTTCTCTGAACGTTTTCTAAGCGAGGCTCGCATAGCAAGTCACTTAGCCCATCCTAACATCATTACTATTTTTGACGCCGGCATCCATAACGATATCCATTATATGTCGATGGAATATATTAAAGGCAAAAGCTTTAATGAAGCGCGGGACCTTTTAACTAGAAAACAAAAAATAGCGGTTATCAAACAAATTGCTCAAGCACTCGACTTTGCAAGTAAGAAAGGATTTGTACACCGAGATATAAAACCTGAAAATATTTTATTACACCAAGACGACCGAGCCATATTAACCGACTTTGGTATTGCAAAAGCCACAGATGTTTCCAAAGGATTAACGGAAACAGGAAAAATTTTAGGTACGCCTTATTTTATGAGTCCAGAGCAAACAAAAGGACTCGACATTGACCACCGTACTGATATTTATAGTTTAGGAGTTGTTCTTTTCCAAGCCTTAGCGGGGTATGTTCCATACGATGGTCCATCATTGGTTTCAATTTGTATAAAACACCTATCCGATCCTATTCCACAATTACCCAAAGGGCTTGAAATTTTTCAACCTATCATTAATGTTTGCATGTCAAAAAAACCAGAACATCGTTACCAACATGCATCTGAATTATATGATGCACTCAATAGTATTAGTGATGCACAACTCGATCAAATAGATTCTGCTGTCAAGCAACTTAAAAAATCAGGGCAAGATCATAACGCAGATACAATGATGGACTCTGTTCAAGAAAAACCTCAGAGAAAAGTGATTAAAAGAGAGATCCAAAATCATAATTACATCAAACCTGATAAGCAAAATTTCGTCACCAACTCTGCAGATTTTAAAAATCTAAACAGGCGAAAAAGGAAAACTCTGCTTATTCTCCTAATTATTGGAGTTGCTATTGGGTATTACAAAAGAGATGATTTAGAAAAATTTTGGTTCTTAAAAGGTGAGCCCATTGCTAAAAAATATTTACCCCAAGAATACAAAAAATACTTACCTATAAATCCAGATACAATTATTGTAAAAAACACAAAACCCATAATAAAATCAAAATCAAAGACCGAAATGGAGTCTGAAAAAAATATTCAATTATTTAATTCGATTGATAAAATCCCATCAAACGCAAAAATTCTTGCTCAACGATATTCTAAAAAATTAGAATCATCACCTAATAATACAGAATTGCTGTCTAAAATTGAATTATTAAAGAACTGGTATCTTAATAGGGTTACGATATTAACTCATGAGAAAGATTTCATTTCTGCATCAAAGACAATAAAAACAATAATCACGCTATATCCAGACATCCAATATAACGATGAGTTTTTAGCCTTAAAAGACAAACTTGAATTAGATAAAAACAATGAACCCTATCTACAAAAATCGCGTGTGTATTTTGCGGTAAACGCATTAAATACACCTGCAGGTGCAAATGCCTTGGAGCAACTTAAGTTAGTGTTAGCGACAGATCCATTAAATAAAGAAGCATTAAATGGACTAAGAAAAATTGCTACACACTATACGTTTAAAGCCAAATTAGAAATTAAAAACAAAAAACATTTCAAAGCACTAAACTCTGTTAACTCAGGGTTACAAGCAATATTTAATGACCCTGAGTTATTACGACTACAGAAAAAATTAAAATCCTTAATAAACAATACAAATGATTTAAAATCTTTATTACAAAAAGCAGCGAAGCTTTTATCAGAGGGTAAAGCCATTACTCCTCAAGGAACGAGTGCTTACAGCTTATACAATAGCGTCTTAAAGAGAGAGCCTGGTAACGCCGTTGCAAAAGACGGACTAAAACGCATACATAACCAAATAACCAAAAAGATAAACTTCTCAATTTCTCAGAACAAATTTCATGAAGCGCGAGAAGCATTAAATAATGCACATAACTTTTTTCCTAATAGCTCAACAATCAAAAAATTAAAGATCAATTTACAAAAAGAAATGAATGCGGTATTACCTATTGTTCCGAAAATAAAAATAAGTGTTTCACCTTTTAATAATATAGATCAAACAACCCTACGAAAAATAAAAATTGGACAACTGTTGTATATTGGATTTCAATATAATAATTTCACTCAAGAAAATACCCTGCTTACTGCTAATGTTTACAATGGGGACCCAGCTAAATTAATTATAGAAAAATCTTTAGTTATTGAAGGTAAGGCTGGAGCACATTTTTTCACAATACAATTACCAAAAACCGGGATAACAAATGGTGATTATAGTATTGAGCTATTGCTTGGAAATTCCAGATTAATAAAAGCTAATCTATTCGGCATCCATTAATTACTGTATGCCTACTTTATATTACATACATGATCCCATGTGTAGTTGGTGCTGGGGATTTCAACCTACATGGCAGAAACTAAAAAACAAACTTCCTGGCAGTATTGTTATTCAATATTTACTAGGTGGGCTTGCAATAGATTGTGATGACTTAATGCCTCTAACAATGCAAAAAAACATTAAACAGACATGGGTAACCATCCAATCAGAAATACCGAATACCAAGTTTAACTTTGATTTTTGGAGTGATAATAAACCTAAACGCTCAACCTACCCTGCTTGCAGAGCCGTTATTGCCGCAAGAAAATTAGATCCGAATCTACACTACAAAATGATAGAAAGCATACAACATGCCTATTACTTGCAAGCCAAAAACCCATCTAACACCAATGTACTGATTGAATTGGCACAAAATCTAGATGTCGACGCTAATGAATTTGAAAAATTATTGTTCTCACCAGAAATCAATATGGAACTTAATAAAGAAATAAATTTATCACGCGAATTAGGTGCTCAGGGGTTTCCTAGTTTAATTTTAGAAACGATAGAAGAAAAGTATTTTATACCCATTAATTACAATGACGAAAATGAGATTCTAGATTCAATATTACATCATCTAAACAAGAGTCATTAATTTTGAACAATATTATCTACACCATAAAAAAAGCCCCACATTTTCGTGAGGCTTCTTATTTAGAAACGTAAATTCTTAGCTTGCCATTGTAACATTAGAAGCTTGTGGACCTTTTTGACCATCTTCCACATCATAATTTACTGCGGCACCTTCCGCTAATGTGCGAAAACCTTCTGCTGCAATTGCTGAAAAATGCACAAATACGTCTGCACTACCATCTGACGGAGTAATGAAACCAAAACCCTTAGATTCGTTAAACCACTTTACTGTTCCTGTTGCCATAAAAAATATCCTCAAATTTATAAATTAATGCAGTTAATATTTGAGCAACTACAAGAAATGTTATTTATTCCATCAGTAAATGCTTAATATTTTGCAATAAGCTAATTAGAATCAATTTCGATGAAAAAATCAAATTTTAATCTAATATTAACAAATACTAATTCTCATCCTCAAAAATAAGATCCATAGTAACGTCCTCTCCCTCCTCAACAGCACGAATTTGTTGTAAATCGGGTAATCGCGTCACCAAATATCCACATGCCGCTGATACAAGCCCTTCCTTACTCGTCTCTATACCGTATAGAAGACTCCTAGCAACATATTGCGCTCGTTGCATTTTATCGGGCAAATCAATAATTTCACCATCAATCTCAATGCCTTCATCCATATCTAAATCCATATTATCGAGAAACTCGCGCTGCTTGCCTGGATAGCGGGTGTTTTTCTTATATTCATGTATTTCATTCCCATTGAGAACAACACATAATTTTGCTGACATAAATTAATCCTTATTTAACCTATTGATTTTAAATAGTAATATTAAATACTATTTGGTATCAGTGTAATAATTGTTTCTAGATAAATACATTTTTCATATATGAATTAACTCAACGTTTAGTTTCTATTTAAATAACTGATATGATACTAAAATGCTCGACTCCAATCTAAGTGGTACACAAATATTTCTTATATCAGTTATTCCTGTCCTATTTGCCATTGTATTACATGAAGTCGCTCATGGCTGGGCCGCGTATAAGCTCGGGGATCGCACCGCAATGATGCTAGGCCGTCTTAGTTTGAATCCTGTAAAACACATCGACCCAGTTGGAACCATCCTGGTACCAGTGGTGCTCTACATGACAGTAGGATTTGTTTTCGGTTGGGCAAAACCTGTCCCAATAGATTGGCGTAATTTACGTCACCCCAAACGTGATACTGCATTGGTTGCTATTGCGGGACCCGCAGCGAACTTAGGGATGGCTTTATTTTGGGTTATCGTTACAGCAATTGCACTTCAGCTATCAACAGATTTTTCAGTTCCACTCGTCAATATGGCAGCAGTCGGAATTTTTATAAATATTTTACTTATGGTATTTAACCTTATTCCTATCCCACCTACAGATGGCGGGCGAATTGCTGTCAGTTTACTACCTCCACATTTAGGCATCCTTCTAAGCAAGCTAGAACGCTTTGGTTTAATTATCCTTCTAATTCTGATGTTGACCGGTGTCTTGTGGACAGTGATAATGCCAATTATACAGACTATTAATCAATACCTTTATGCATTAATTGGATTGTAGAATCATGACAATTAAAAATAACTTATTCCTGTTAACAACCATAACACTTTTAATTAGCTGTTTGCTCATAACTACAAACGTGCATGCGGAATCTAAAAAACGTTATCAATTTACAAATAAAGAAATTAGGGTAGGCATTACCCCAAGAAGCCCTCAACAAATGGCGGCATTTTATGAAGGCCGAGGATTTTCTAACGAAATGATCAATGCTTTAATTCAACCCTGTTTTTTTACCGTAGGCATTCACAATAAAACAAGCGATATTCTTTGGCACGATTTATCTGCGTGGAAATTTACCAACAGTAATGGTGAAATTAAACATTTAGATCGCGCTTATTGGAAAAATAAATGGAAGAAGATGCGAATTCCACTCGCACATCAATCTACATTTCGTTGGACATTGTTACCTGAAAAATTAGATTTTAGAAGTAATGAACATGAAGGAGGTAATATTATCCTCCCCTATTCAAAAAATAAGTTCACACTACAAGTAGCATTTAAAACTAAGAAAGATAAATCCGGAAAACTGATACCGATTAAAATTGAGAACATTCAATGCCAACGTTAGTACAAAAATATCTATTAGCCTGTTTACTATTATTCAGCCTATCGTCGCTCACGACAGCAAATTCGAAGCTGCCTGAACCACCGGCAGGCATTCTAAAACTTGATGCCTATCAAGCACCTCCAATACTTTTAACCGATATTGATGGAATTAAATATAATCTCAATGAAACAAAAGGCCATTGGGTCTTTGTGCATTTTTGGGCGAGCTGGTGTGGCCCTTGTCGAAAAGAAATGCCAGCTATACAAAAAATGTGGGATAACTTAAAAACACAAGGGCTTAAAATTGCCCTTATTAATACAGCCGAAGATGAAGACACAGTTTTCAATTTCTTAGGTATCTATGCGCCTAACATACGTGCATTAATGGATAGAGATGGGCAAGTAACTGAAAAATGGAAACCTCGTGGCTTACCTGCTACATATCTAGTCGATCCTACAGGACAAGTACAATATCAAGCTCTTGGTGGCCGAGCTTGGGATGCACCGACATACTTAAATTTTATAAAATCACTCATCAAATAAAAACGCTTAGTCCATATTTCGATGAACTCTATTTTAGATTTTAGCCTGATTGAACTCATTTTTATTGGCCTTATATTTATATGGACCGGTTTTGTCCGAAGTGGCTTAGGGTTTGGTGGTGGCGCACTTGGTTTACCTTTAATGTTGTTTGTGTATAACGAACCCATATTCTGGTTACCCATTATTGGATGGCAACTTCTTTTCTTCTCAAGCATTACACTGAGAACGAGGCTTAAAGATATCGATTGGAAGTTTCTCCTTCAATCGTACTTATATATAGTGCCAGCCGCCCTTGTCGGTGTTTTTGGTTTGCTTACACTACCAAATACCTGGCTTGTTGTTTTCATCTATACCATTACCCTATTTTACGCATTAATGTGGTTACTTAATAGAAGTATACACAGCAACAAAAATTGGATTGATAAAATATTATTAGTACTAGGAGGGTATGTTGCAGGTACGTCTTTAACTGGCGCACCTTTAATGGTGGCTGTTTTTATGCGCCACGTTACAGCAAGCAAGCTACGCAATACTTTATTCGCATTATGGTTTACATTAGTGATTATAAAAATGTTGACCTTTACCGCGGTGAACGTCGACCTTCATTTTTATAGTGCATTAATACTATTACCTGTATCAGCCATTGGACATGTTATTGGTCTTAAAACACATGAGTTTATTATACAAAATGACTTACTCTTTAAACAAATTATTGGCGGGATACTAGCAGTGATTAGTATTTTAGGATTAATCAGCATTAGTGCAATATAAACGCCCTTATGCTGTTATGTTTACTAAGTAGTTAAATATTAACTGATGAATTGTTAAATATTTATACAATCTACTGCCACATAATTTAATTGTTTACATAAAAACATTTAACCGTATGAGAACTTGAAACTGAATGCACTTCTGGGTATTGATGAGTACATTTAGGCTGCTTTTTAGGACATCGAGGACTAAAGTGACACCCGTTAGGCGGAGTAATGGGTGAAGGTAATTCACCCTCTAGAAAGATTAACTCTCTTTCAGAGTCTTTCTCAATACTTGGTATTGCAGACAACAATGCCTGGGTATATGGATGTTTTGGATTTTGCATCACATCTTCAACACTACCTTGTTCGACTATTCGACCTAAATACATTACAGCAATGTCATCGGCTAAATATTCAACCACTGAAAGGTTATGAGTTATAAACAAATAACTCAATCCGTATTCTTGTTGCAAACTCTTAAACAAATTTAAAGTTTGCGCCTGCACCGAAACATCAAGCGCGCTTGTTGGCTCATCACAAATAAGTATCTCAGGATTAACTGCCAGCGCTCGCGCAACACAAATTCGTTGACGTTGACCGCCTGAAAATTCATGAGGGTATCGGTTAATAGATGTTTCAGGTAAACCGACTTGATTTAAAAGTTCGATGACTCGGTTTAATCTCGTTTCTGAATCTAAGTCCGGTAATAATGCTAGTAATCCTTCTTCAATGATATCTCTTACTCGTTTCCGTGGGTTCATTGATGAGTAAGGATCTTGAAATATAATTTGCGTCTTTGTTCTTAAATTTTTAAGCTGGACCTTACTGGGAGAAGAAATATTCTCTCCATCTAAAACGAGTTTTCCTGATGTCACGTCAGTTAAATGCAGTAATGCTTTACCCACTGTTGTTTTCCCGCATCCTGATTCACCAACAAGAGCAGTGGTTTTCCCCTTTCGTAAACTGAGGTCAACCCCGTCTACAGCGTAAACATATCCGGAAACTTTTTTAAGAAAACCTTTATAAATAGGAAAGTGTACTTTGAGATCTGAAACATCAAAAACGACTTCATTACTGATTGATTCAATATATGATGAAGCATCTACCCTATTCAGAGTATTTGGATATGTTAAGGTCTTGTTAGAATACTGCAAGCAACGAACGGTATGATTAGTCGTTTCTTCCAATAACTCAATATAATCGCGACTACAGTCAGCAATAGCATTCGAACAACGCTCATAAAAACGACAACCAACAAAGTTGGTTGTTAAAGGCGGTACTATACCTTTAATTACATCAAGTGCCTTATTTCGCTTAGATCTTTGCGGTAAGGATGCAAATAATTTAACAGAGTATGGATGCAATGGTTTTTCAAAAAAATCGCTGCGACTCGCATACTCAACAATCTCACCAGCATACATAACCGCAACATGATCAACAAAATCAGACACAATACCCAGATCATGTGTAATAAGTAAAATTGCCATCCCTGTTCGTTTTTGTATATCACGCAGCAAGGTCATGACTTGTGCTTGAATGGTCACATCAAGAGCAGTAGTGGGCTCATCAGCGATTAATAAATCAGGTTCCGATGCTAACGCCATCGCAATCATTACGCGTTGTTTCATTCCGCCTGATAATTGATGTGGGTAATCTTTTGCACGTTGTTCAGGTACTGGAATACCCACAGAATCCAACAGCCGAATAATTTCACTCCTAGCAGCTTCACCTTTTATATTACGGTGAATTTGTAAGACCTCTTCAATTTGCTGTTGTACAGTAAGAACTGGGTTTAACGAGGTCATTGGTTCTTGAAAGATCATGGCAATATGATTACCACGCACCGAGCGCATTTCAACTTCAGATTTTTTTAATAAGTCATCGCCTTTAAATAAAACTGAACCACTTACAATTTTCCCAGCAGGTGAAGGAACTAATTGTATAAGCGATAGAGCCGTCATCGATTTCCCACAACCAGATTCACCTAATAACGCAAACGTTTCACCTCGATTAACACTAAAATTCACACCATCTACCGCACGTACAGGTTTATTTTCGATATCACCAAAATAGGTTTTAAGGTTTTTAACATCCAGTAATTTTTCATTCTCATTAATACCGGACATTATTTAATCCCCTGCATACGAGGATCAAAAGCATCACGAATTGCATCAGAAAATAAATTTGCCGCCAAGACTAGTGCAAACATAAAACTAAAAGCCGATATTAAAGACCACCAAACAACCGGTTCTCGAGCGAGTTCTAATCGCGCGCTATTAATCATATTACCCCAACTAATTGTTGATGGATCAACACCTACACCAATGTAGGCAAGTACAGCTTCAGCTAACACTAACCCACTAAAATCTAAAACGACAACGATGAGAACAATATGCATAACATTTGGAACAATATGACTAATTATTATTTTAATATTCGATACACCCAATGCCTTAGCTGCCTGAATATACTCCAGCTCACGCAACTTAAAAACTTCACCACGAAGCAAACGACACAAACCTGTCCAGCTGGTTATTCCAAGAACTGCACATAGAGCAAGTAATTTTATATCAGCTCGCTCAATAGCCGTTTCAAATAAATCCGCATGATTTTCTATATAAACATCAATTGCTAACATCACTGCAACTATAAGCAAAATACCAGGAATAGAATTTAAAGTTGTATATATGTATTGAATAATATCATCGACAATTCCTTTGTAATATCCAGCCAGAACACCAAGAGCAATTGCAAACGGTAGCATAATGAGTGTAGTCAGCGTTCCGATAACTAAGCCCGTACGAATGCTTTTTAATGTTAGATAAAAAACATCTTGACCGACTTTGTCTGTCCCCATGACATGGTAGTAAGTGCTCATATAAAACAACACAACACTGATTGTAATAATTGCACTCGCGGTGAGCAGCATAACATTCCAAGGAAGGTAAAATTGTCCATTAAAAATTTTAGTGAAAGTCTTTATAAATGAATAATCTGTTATACGGCTAATGATAAGAACAGCTAAACTAACCACTAGTAGTGAGATTAACACTCCTAATATTAAACCAAAAAAGAATTTTTTAATTAAGTCTGAGTTAATCTCTATCCCAGGGTTATTCAAATGTGCCCCTGCATATTTAAGCCTGGGGTAATCACGATATTTCACACCCTTTTCATTAACGAAATTTTCTTTTGAATATGAAAATGCCGAGAAAGGTGCTGAATAGGTTTTTTCAGTCTTGTTCTTGATATATTCTAAACTTACATCTAATAAACTAACCATGTTCGCAGAATAAGAAACCGAGGTTTGATTAGAATTTACCGTTGTCCTGAAATGTATCGAGTCCATCAATCCAACAACAATAAAGAAACACAAAACAACTGCACTACTCATTGCAATTTTATTTTTAAAAACAAGCTTCCAAGGTTCTGCTAAATGGGGTTGTTGACGGATATATGAAACAAATATGATAAAACCACATACTAAAAAATAAATCAGGACATCAGTGTTTAAATATTCAGCTTTAACATTAAAAATCACCCCATACCATGCATAAGACATGGTTAAAAATACGAGAGAGAAACCAACTTTCACCCAAGTTGTTTTTTTAAGCGATGTAAAAGTCTCACTAACCATTAGTTTAACCTCACGCGCGGGTCAACTAATGTATATGAAATATCGGTTAAAACTAAGCCTAGAATATATAATATAGATCCTAAGAAAACCATTGCACGAACAATAGCAAAATCCTGGCTTTGAATAGCATCAATGGTATAACTTCCTAATCCTGGGATACCAAAAAATGATTCCATTAAAAGGCTACCCATAAATAATAAGGGAATGGCAACAACAGCACCGGTTAAAATAGGGATCATTGCATTTTTTAATACATGAGCGAACAATACTCTTAATTCTGAGAGTCCTTTTGCTCTGGCGGTACGGACATAATCACGATTAATCTCTTCAAGAAATATAGTTCGATACCAACGTGAACTTGCACCCAATCCACTCACAACACCTATAATAATAGGCAGAATTAAAAATTTATAGGCAGAGACACCTTGTTCGTAACCTGAAATAGGGACAAGCAATAACATTTTACCAATAAGATATTGACCCGCAATAATATATATAATTCCCGATATTGACATCATAACAACACAGAGTACGACACCCCATACATCCACATAGGTAGATTTAAAAAATACCAATAACAATGCAAAACTAATATAGACAATCATACCAACGATAAAAACAGGTAACGCATAACCTAGGCTTGGCCACATACGTTTTTTAATATCATCCCCAATATTTCGGCCATCATCAGCACTCCCAAAATCAAGCAAAAATAATTTTACCGACTTATCGTAGAATATCGTTTCTGTTAATTTTTTATATGTCGTTTGAGTGTCATTATAAAAAAGCGGTTTATCATACCCTCTTTGGCTCTTCCATTTATCAATACTTTGTTGGGTTACATATTTGGCACCTAAATGCATTCTTGCCATATCATCAGGGCTATTAACCAAAAAATAAAGAGCGAAAGTAAGCAGATTTACTCCAATGAGAATTGGAATTGCATAGAGAATCCTCCGACTTATATAAGCAAACATATTACACTTTCTCTTCTTTGTGACTAAATTTTTCTTTCGAAATATACATCTTCCAAGCGGGGAAAATAAATATGATCAAAATAAATATAAAAGCAAAAATCGGCCAAAAAACAGGAGTATTCCATTGAGCACGTGATATAGCCCGTTGACTCGCATCAATGCGTTTATACATCAAAGTATTCTGCGCCATTAAATTCGGTTTTACATTAAAGTACCATTTATGGAAGAGAGCAAATCTTTGTTGATGATACCCCCATAACCAAGGAGCATCATTTCTTAATATCGTAAGCATTTCATTAATCAATAAAAGGCGTTTAGGCGAATTAGGCATTGTTTCCATCTGCTCGAACAATCGATCAAATTTTTTATTTTCATAGTTTCCGGCATTCTCTCCATGCCCTTTTACTTTCCCATTAGGACCATAAAATAAAAATAAAAAATTCTCGGGGTCAGGATAATCGGCATTCCAACCCCACATAAATAACTGCGCATTTCCCTTTCGCATTTTATCTTGAAAGCGATTAAAGTCAGTACCGCGAATAATAAGAGAAAGGTTTAACTTTTTAAATTGTTTACGCAAGAAATTAAATAACGAAGTACTTTCAGCTCCACCGCCAGTAGTATCAAAATAAATTAACAAGGGTTTATTCGTTTTTTTATCGATACCATTTTCATAACCTGCTTTTTTAAGTAATGCTTTCGCCTCACTTAAGTCTTTACGCACAGGTTCACCATCAACCCATTTATAAACTACAGGATTAATACCTTTTTCACCTTCCTGATATCCAAAAATTCCCGGAGGTATTGCTCCTTGTGCAGGTATTCCTCTACCATTTAAAAAGATTGAAATAAATTCTTCATAATCAAAAGCAATTGATATTGCCTGGCGTAAGTAACGGGCACGCTCACTTGAACCACCAACAACCTTGTCTAACATATTAAAACCCATATACGATGTTGAAGAATTAGTTGTTGTACTAAGTTTAATTCCTTTATCCAACATTGCAGTCGTTAACTGTGCATCGCCAAGCCCCGAAAATTGTACAGCTTGATCAAAGCTATCTGAAGAAATACCCGATGTATCATAATAGCCTTGTAAAAATTTACTCCATCTGGGAATACTTTCCTTTTCTAAAGAATAAACAGCCTTGTCGATAAAAGGCATCATTTTACCTGCATCATCTAACAAACCGTTTAAACGATCTTGTTCCGTTCCTTCTGTAGGATACTTAATGCCACGAAAGTTAGGGTTTCGTTCAAGCACCAATTGGCTGTTTGGATCATTTTTCGTTAGCATGTAAGGTCCTGTTCCTACTGGGAACCAATCAAAACTGATGTTTCGTTTTTTCATTTTGGGCTGACTATAAAACTTAGCAACCTCATGAGGTACTGGTGCAAAAAATGGCATCGCTAGCCAATACATTAATTGTGGATAAACACCCTTTAAGGTAATTTGATAATTGTAACGATCTAGTACTTTGACTCCAGCAAAATCATATTGATCCAGATCTAAATAATGATTCTTTGGGTTTGCCTGAAGTTGTTCTTTATAAATTTTCTTTAGTTTCTTTGAATATACATCTAAATCAACAATGTATTTTTTCATTAACCCATAAATTGGAGAATTTATTTTTGGATGTGAAAATCGCTTTATTTGATAAACATAATCGGATGCAGTTAATTCACGACTGTCGACTTTCTTGAAATCACCTAGAGAAGAAATATTTTCAAATTGCTCTTCACTTAACTCATGATATAAATATCCACCATTTTCATCTTTTGCAAAACCTGGATGTGGCTGAAATTGAATGCCTTTTTTAATTGAAATATTAAACTTACTAAAAGCAATATCTTTAACGGCCGCATTTTTTGCTAAACGTTTGCCATTTTTATCAAAAAACAAGACTTCTGGCATTTTTGTTGTGGTAAGAGGAATTAACTCATACGGTCTTTTTAAATAGTGGTATTGCAGTGGCGGTTCATAAATTTGTCCAATAAAAGCATATTCATTCTCGACATATGATTTTATCGGATCGAGTCTTTTAGGACGTTCAGAAAAAGAAGAATAGAGAATATTCGCATTAGCATCTTTATGAGGGTAAGGATTATTTAAAGACGAGTTATCACAAGCCGAAAGCAAGACCATTGACATAGTAAGAAGGCAAACTCTAATAAGCTGACATCGACTCCATCCAAAGTAGTGTTTACGTAAAAACAAATTATTCCCTTTTAGCAACATTTTTTATGCGATATTATGCTGTTTTTAGACTTAAAGTGGTGAATTACTATTGATTCATCCGCCTCATAGGATTAAAGTTTCGCTCAACAATTAACAATATCTTACATTAAATCAGAACCAACAAAAAATAAAGAATCAAGGATAATAAATATGGGTTTCTTAGACGGTAAACGCGCTCTCATAGTCGGCTTAGCCAGTAATCGCTCCATTGCTTGGGGTATTGCTAAAGCCCTACACCGTGAAGGTGCTGAACTTGCATTCACTTATCAAAATGAGAAGCTTGAAGGACGTGTTATGAAAATGGCGGCGGAGCTTGGCTCTGAAGTTATCGTCCCTTGTGATGTAAGCAGCGACGAGCAAATTGAAAAAGTCTTTGATCATTTAGATAATTATTGGGATGGATTAGACATTATTATCCATTCTGTTGCCTTTGCCCCTAAAGAAGAGCTTGAGGGTGACTATTTAGACAATGTTACCCGTGATGGCTTCAGATTATCGCATGAAATCAGCTCTTACAGCTTTGCAGCCCTGGCTAAAGCTGGACGTAATATGATGGAAGGTCGTGATGCTTCCCTAATTACCCTAAGTTACCTAGGTGCAATGCGCGCAATGCCAAATTACAACATTATGGGCTTAGCAAAAGCGAGTTTGGAGGCCAATGTTCGTTATATGGCATCATGCCTTGGCCCTGATGGTATTCGAGTTAATGCTATTTCTGCAGGCCCCATCAAAACGCTGGCAGCCGCTGGAATTAGTGATTTTCGTAAGATGCTTACAGAAGTTGAAAATACGGCCCCACTTCGCCGAAATGTAACTATTGATCAAGTTGGTAATGCCGCTGCATTTTTAAGTTCAGACTTATCAGCGGGAATAACGGGAGAAATAATGTATGTGGATTCTGGCTACAGTACGGTAGGCATGGGGCCACTGACTTCTAAAGACTAAACGCAATATCTGTGTTGCGCGCTTAAGTAGTAATTCATTGTTACTTAAGCGCGTAATATATTTTCTTCACCTTCTAATCGTCCAATAATTACTGCACCACACGAGTCACTGAACACATTCACTGCAGTTCTAAACATGTCTAATATTCGATCAACCGCTAAGATTAAGCCCACGGCTTCAATCGGTAATCCAATCGTGCTTAATATGATAGTGATGGCCACTAAGCTTGCTGAAGGAATACCGGCTACCCCTATCGATGTTAATAAAGCCACTAATACAATGGTAAATTGAGTGACAAAACTCAGTTCTAAACCGAACGTTTGAGCAATAAACATGGCCGCAACACATTCATACAAGGCCGTACCATCCATATTAATAGTCGCCCCCAATGGTAAAACAAAACTTGCTGTTTTATTAGATACACCTGCATTTTTCTCAACGCACTCCATTGTTAACGGTAATGTTGCCGAAGAGGAAGCCGTTGTGAAAGCTGTTAACAAAGCCGGCAGCATGGCTTGAAAATGTTTTATTGGACTAACACGGGCAACATATTTTAATAATAATGGCATAACGATAAAGAGATGAATTGCCAAAGCGCCAATAACACTAAAGGTAAACCAGAATAACGCGTTAAGCATCTCATCTAAATTTTCTGCATCCATGCCCGCGATGACTTTACCAACCAAACCAAATACACCTAGTGGAGCAAACTTAATAATTAAATCCGTAATTTTTAGCATGACTAAATAAAGCCCTTGCCAAAAATTATACTGAGCAGATGCATAAGCTTCTTCTATACGTGTAATGAAAAAACCAAATAACAAACTAAACACGATTAAACCTAACATTTTACCATCGGCTGCAGCACTAACAATATTAGGAGGAAACATGCCTAAAAAAACATCTGCAATACTACTTGCGTCTTTACCAGACACTTTATTTTGTATTTCCGACATTTCAGCATCAGAAACAGATGTTAATGCTTTAGCTGGCTCACCATTGACAATTCCGGGTTCAATAAGGTTAACCATAACGAGGCCAATTAGAATTGCAAACAAACTGGTAACCATATAATAAGTAATTGTTCGTCCACCTAAGCGTCCTAAACCTTTAGAACCACCTACCCCTGCAACGCCTACAATTATCGAGGAAACAATCAAAGGCACAATAATCATTTTAAGTGCATTCAAAAACATTGTTCCAATAAAACTATATATAGCAAAATATGAGATTCCAAAAATGGTTGCCTCTTTGCCTGTAATAATGCCAGCAACAACAGCTAAGCACAGCGCAATCAATATCTGCCAATGTAATTTTATTTTGAACATATAGTCACCTTGCTTTAATAAAACTAGAATTCATTAAAATTGTTTTAGAATAAAAAAAGGGGCTTTAAAGCCCCTTTCTTTAAATATTTTGTTCCGAATCTTTACTCAAGTTTATACTAATTTCAGCATTGTCTTTTAAATACTTTTCAAAACCAAGATACTCAGTATTTGTGTTTGCCTGCTGTAATTGTTGGTTAATTGATTTGGTTTCTGCAGTATTAGTGTTTGCATTATCATTAATACCTGAAACAACAATAATTGACTGATCTCCATTTGCTAAATCAACAATTGCAACACTTGGCTTATTCTCGGCTGGACGAGCTAAAGTAAATGCTTTTCGTAAAATGGAATCAGGTATCTTTAATTCCCGTCCAGTACGACGAGATGCAAATTTAGCCGGAGTCCACACACTAGTATTAAATAACGCGGTTTGATCTACCCCTTTATCTCCTGCAGTCAGATTTTTATAAGCAAGACTAACATCTTTTTTCATTGCTTCAATTTGATGCTGAATTGACACTTGTTTAGTTACTTCAGCCTTAACAGACTCAAATACTTTCTGTGTTGCCGGCAGATGTTCTTTGATACGCACAACAATTACGTGAGTCTCAGTAAGCTCAATCACTTCACTGTTTTTATTTTTATTAAGTACTTGATCAGAATAAATTGCAGAAATTATTTGTGAATTTCTTAATACACCTTTAAGGCCTTGTCTTGTAATTAAGCCCGAAAACTTAATATCTAAACCCAAACCTGTCGCAACAGCTTCTAATGAATCAGAATTTTCATATGCAAGATTACTGAATTCTTCAACTTGCTCAAAGAATGACTTCTCAGCCTCTTGTCTTTGTAAATCTTTCTTTATCTCAGCGCTTAAAGAAGCATTTAATTTTCTTTGTTTCTCTAACGGTTTAACTAATACAAATTCAACTTTCCTTTCTTCACCTTTAATTTCCGTCACTTTTATTAACTGATAACCAAAAGACGTTTTAACTGGCTGACTAAGTTCACCTTGTTTTAATCTAAACGCAACAACATCAAATGCTTTCTCCTGAACGCCATTACGGATAAAACCCAAATCTCCTACTTCAACAAGATTAGTTTTTCCTACTTGCTCAAATGATTCACCATTATTAATTCGTTTTCTTACATCACGAATCATTGTTAATGCTGCAGGATAATCTTTTTCCGAATAATTACTAATATTCTCTTTATAATACGAATCAATGTTATCAGCAGAAATATCAATTTTTGATGCCATTTGATTTATATTCAGTTCAACATATTCCACATTAACTTTTTCTTCTGTTTTATATAAAGCAAGATGAGACTCATAATATTTTTTTAACTCATCTTCTGAAATGTCCTCTTTTTGTTTATACTTTTCTTTTGAAAAAGTTAAGTACCCTATTTTTCGTTGCTGATTTAATAGCTTCTGAGTTTGCTCTACTTCATAAGGTAAAACAAAAGCAGAGTTAAAAATGCCAACTCTTAATTGATTTAAAATATAGTCTTTAGCAACTTCTGCTTCAAAAGCCGCCTTATTTCTGCCCGCACCTTTAAGTGCGCGAGTATATAGTTTTGCAGAAAAATTACCCTTAGCATCTTTGAATTGAGGAACTTCTTTTATTTCTTCATAGACTTGCTTTGGAGAAGCCGTCATATTAACTGTTTGTGTAAACTCGTTAACCAATCTTCGTGAAATTAAGTCATTTAAAACTTGTTGCCGCAGGAAGTCAGTTGGAAACAAATCTGGATTGTAATTTGCTCCTAATTGCTGTTGTAACTGTTCTTTACGTGATTGAACTGCTCGCGTTAATTGAGACGAACTTATATCAACGCCGTTTACCACTGCAGGAACAGCACCGCTCGCGCCGGACAAATAACTTTCAACACCAAATAAAGCGAAGGATGAGATGATAAGTGCAACGATCCCCCACATAACAATACCCTTGGACTTGGTACGAATTAATTCCATCATAAGCTTTTATCTTTTAATTTCTCTGTTAAAATTTTTCGTGCATAAACACTCTATGACACGACTGTATTGTAAATATTGTATCAAAAAAAAAGGCGTAGCTAGTTTTTTAACTAACTACACCTTTTCAACATATGGCGGACCGGACGGGATTCGAACCCGCGACCTCCGGCGTGACAGGCCGGCATTCTAACCAGCTGAACTACCGGTCCTATGTTTGGTGGGTGCTGAGGGGATCGAACCCCCGACCCTCGCCTTGTAAGGGCGATGCTCTCCCAGCTGAGCTAAGCACCCGTTTGAAGGCGCGCTAGTTTACGGCATCTTTTAAAGCTTTACCAGCTTTAAATCCAGGATTTTTTGATGCTTTAATTTGAATTGGTTCACCAGTACGAGGGTTACGTCCCATACGAGCTGCTCGATCTTTTACAGAGAATGTTCCAAAGCCAACTAATGTAACTTGGTCTCCGCTGACTAAGGCATTAGTGATACCTTCGATAACTGAATCTACAGCGCGTGTCGCCGCTGCTTTAGAAATATCTGAACCTTCGGCTACCACATCAATTAATTCTGATTTATTCACTTGTTTTCCCCTTAAATGCCGATGTAAATTACTACCGTTTTATTCATTAACGGTTACGTTTTAAATTGTTGCAATTAAAAGCTAATTCATTGACGAAAAGTATTTAATTCACAACACAATAGCTATGCCCACCTTCCAAGTGGTAACAATAGCAAAAAAATAAAATTGATAATTTAATGTGTTCTTAATGTGCTGGGCTTATCTTTATTCGCTTTATCAGAACTTTCCCCAACATCTTCTTTATCATCAATCGGTTCTGGCTTGTACTGCAAAGCTAAATCCAAAACCTGCTCAATCCATTGAACGGGTATTATATCTAATTCATCAGTGATTGTGTCAGGAATTTCTGTTAAATCACGCTCATTTTCATGTGGAATAATTACAGTTTTTATGCCACCCCGCCTTGCAGCAAGAAGTTTTTCCTTTAAACCGCCAATTGGAAGCACCTGACCTCTTAATGTGATTTCTCCAGTCATAGCTACATCGGCTCTTACAGGAATTCCAGCAAAGGCAGAAACCAGTGCTGTACACATGCCAATACCCGCACTTGGACCATCCTTCGGTATAGCACCTTCAGGTACGTGGACGTGCACATCATTTTTATCAAAGGTCTCTTGTGATATTCCTAAGACATCAGCACGACTTCTAACAACCGTCATCGCAGCTTGAATGGATTCTTTCATTACATCACCAAGTTGACCAGTAACACTGTGCTTACCTTTACCACTCATCAACGCGGTTTCAATAGTTAAAAGTTCGCCACCGACTTCTGTCCAAGCTAATCCAGTCACTTGACCAATCTGATCTTTCTCTTCTGCGCGACCATAACGGAAACGCTGTACACCAAGATAATTATCTAAGTTATCAGTAGTAACTGAAATATTTTTTAACTCTTTATCTAAAAGAATTTCTTTCACAACCTTGCGGCAAATTTTTGCAATCTCGCGTTCTAAATTACGAACGCCAGCTTCTCGAGTGTAATATCTAATAATGTCACGAACAGCATCATCGGATATACTTATCTCAGTATCCTTTAAACCATTATTTTTAATTTGTTTGGATACTAAATAGTTAATAGCAATATTTACTTTCTCGTCTTCGGTGTAACCCGATAAACGAATGACTTCCATTCGATCTAACAACGGCCCAGGTATATTCATGGTATTAGATGTTGCAACAAACATAACTTCAGATAGATCATAATCAACTTCAAGGTAATGATCATTAAAAGTATGGTTCTGTTCAGGGTCTAACACTTCAAGCAACGCAGAAGCTGGATCACCACGGAAATCCATTGCCATTTTGTCAATTTCATCAAGTAGGAAAAGTGGATTTTTTGTTTCTACTTTAGTTAAATTTTGTACAATCTTGCCTGGCATAGAACCGATATAGGTACGACGATGACCACGTATTTCAGCTTCATCTCTGACACCACCAAGTGCCATTCTCATATACTTTCGGCCTGTCGCTCTCGCAATAGACTTTCCAAGTGACGTTTTACCAACACCAGGAGGACCTACTAAACAAAGAATAGGGCCTTTCATCTTTTTCATACGTTGTTGAACAGCAAGATATTCTAAAATACGTTCTTTAACTTTTTCGAGACCGTAATGATCCTCTTCTAGTACATCTTCAGCTTTGGCTAAATCATGTCTAACTTTAGAACGTTTTTTCCACGGTAAACCCAAAATCCAATCTAAATAATTTCTAACCACCGTCGCTTCAGCCGACATAGGTGACATCATTTTTAATTTTTGAAGTTCTGAATTAGCTTTCGTTTTAGCTTCTTTCGATAAACCGCAAGTTTCAATTTTTTTCTCAAGATCTTCAATTTCATTAGGCACGTCTTCCATATCGCCCAATTCTTTTTGAATCGCTTTCATTTGTTCATTTAAATAGTATTCACGCTGACTTTTTTCCATCTGACGCTTAACACGTCCACGAATGCGTTTTTCCACTTGAAGCAAATCAATCTCAGACTCCATGAGTCCCATTAAATGTTCAAAACGTTCTTTTAACGATTCAATTTCTAATACCGTTTGTTTCTCATCCACCTTAAGTGCCATGTGAGCTGCAATAGTATCGACTAAACGGCTAGGATCATCGATACTCGCCAAAGAAGTAAGAATTTCAGGTGGAACTTTTTTATTTAATTTTACGTATTGATCAAACTGTGTCGTCAAGGAACGAACCAAAACTTCCGATTCTCTATCGTCTAAATTCTCTTCCTCATTTTCAAGCACTTGTGCAGTAAAGTACTCTTCTGAATTTAAAAAATGAACGATCCGCGCACGTTGATTACCTTCAACTAAAACTTTCACCGTATTATCAGGTAGTTTTAGTAACTGCAGAATACTCGCAACAGTCCCCATTCGATATACATCATCAATTTCAGGTTCGTCTTGTGATGCGCTTTTTTGTGCGACGAGTAAAATTTGTTTATCGTTTTCCATTGCAGCTTCGAGCGCTTTAATAGATTTATCACGACCAACAAATAATGGAATGACCATGTGTGGATATACAACCACATCACGTAGGGGTAATACAGGAATAGCAGACATTTGATCTTCAATTAATTCAGACACGTTATTCTCTCACTTTTATGTGGACTTACTCTCTTGATATGGTGTCATCAAGAGGGCGTTTCAATCCCTGAATTTGAAATTATTGCTGAAAATTAACTTTCTTCTGATGAAGCTTTGCGTGTATCGTTACCGTCATAAATGAATAAAGGCTTAGCACCTTCTTCAATCACTGATTTTTCAATCACAACCTTATCAAGATGTTCCATGGAAGGAAGTTCATACATAGTATCAAGTAACACATGCTCTAAGATTGATCGTAAACCACGTGCACCCGTCTTACGCTCAGTTGCACGTTGAGCAATAGAGCTCAGAGCTTCATTTCTAAATTCAAGTTCAGCACCTTCCATTTCAAACATTTTTTGATATTGTTTGGTTAAGGCATTTTTTGGTTCGGTTAAAATTCTAACGAGCGCTTCTTCATCAAGCTCGCTTAAAGTAGCGACGACAGGAAGGCGCCCAACAAATTCAGGTATTAGACCATACTTTGTTAAATCTTCAGGCTCTACATCATGCAACACTTCACTAATAGATTTCGAATCATCTTTACTCTTAACTTCAGCACCAAAGCCGATACCGCCCTTTTCAGAGCGCTCACGAATAATTCGATCAAGACCTGCAAATGCACCACCACAAATAAAGAGGATGTTGCCAGTATCCACTTGTAAAAATTCTTGTTGAGGATGCTTACGTCCACCTTGAGGTGGAACTGAGGCGACAGTGCCTTCTATTAATTTTAATAACGCTTGTTGTACACCTTCGCCAGAGACATCACGGGTAATCGAAGGGTTATCTGACTTACGAGAAATTTTATCTATTTCATCAATATAAACGATGCCTGTTTGCGCTTTTTCAACATCGTAATCACATTTTTGAAGTAGCTTTTGAATGATGTTTTCAACATCTTCACCAACGTAACCCGCTTCAGTTAAAGTGGTTGCATCAGCAATCGTAAAAGGCACATTCAGCATGCGTGCAAGTGTTTCAGCCAAAAGAGTTTTACCACAACCCGTTGGACCAATTAATAAGATATTACTTTTTGATAACTCAACATCATCTTTCTTTTGGCCTGTTTCTAATCGTTTATAATGATTATAAACCGCAACTGACAATACTTTTTTTGCACGAGCCTGACCAATAACATACTCATCTAAAATCGCACTAATTTCTTGAGGTGTAGGAAGTTTATCACCATCGGCAGAGGCATTTTGCTCTTGGACTTCTTCACGAATAATGTCGTTACAAAGTTCAACACACTCATCGCAAACAAAAACCGAAGGCCCAGCAATAAGCTTACGAACTTCATGTTGGCTTTTGCCACAGAAAGAGCAATACAGTAGCTTACCGTTATCGCCTGAATTCTGCTTGTCATCACTCATGTGTATTGCCTCTTAACCATTTGTTTAGTCTATACCATGCGTTTTTTTTATAAGACTTTCAAGCCCCTAATGAATAAAAAGTGACTTGACTAACGCTTGTTTTTTAAAACCAATAACTCAATTCACGTATGCAAATTGTGCTTATCTTTAATTAATTCTCAGGACCTTCTCGTTTTTCAATAACTTTATCAACTAAACCATACTCTACAGACTCTGCAGCGCTCATAAAGTTGTCACGATCGGTATCATCTTTAATCGTATCTATATCTTGACCACTATGTTCGGCAAGAATTCTATTTAAACGTTCACGAACATCTAAAATTTCTTTTGTATGAATTTCGATATCTGTTGCTTGCCCTTGGAAACCGCCTAATGGCTGATGAATCATTGTACGTGAGTGAGGTAATATAAAGCGTTTACCCTTCTCTCCGCCTGTTAACAAGACAGCGCCCATACTTGCCGCTTGGCCAATACACATCGTGCTTACATTTGGCTTGATAAATTGCATTGTATCGTAAATCGATAAACCCGCTGTTACCGAACCACCTGGTGAATTAATATACAAGTGAATATCTTTATCAGGATTTTCTGATTCGAGAAACAACATTTGAGCAACAACTAAATTCGCCATATGGTCTTCAACCTGGCCAACTAAAAATATCACACGTTCTTTCAGTAACCGCGAATAAATATCATAGGCTCGTTCTCCGCGTGCAGTGGTTTCGACAACCATCGGCACCATTTGTGAAAGAATATCCATATTATTTTGTTGCATACTAATTTATTCTCCAGCTTTAAATATTTAATGTAACTAGTTTATCGGTCATAAAGTGATTTCCTTTACCCCAATACACGACTATTTTTATCTACTTACGCAGCGGCTTGCTTATTTTCCGGCTGCATTAACTCTTTGAATTTTTTAGGTTTTTCGTTAACAGTCACCTTAGAAAGCATCCACTCAATGATTTGTTCTTCAAAAACTAAAGATTCAACTTCATGCAAGCGCTGTTTGTCACCATAGTACCAAGAGATAACTTGCTCTGGTTGGTCATAGGGCTCTGCAATTTCCTCTACTTTTGCTCTAACTTTTTCATCATCAACTTTAATTTCGTTGTCTTTTACAATTTCAGCCATGATTAGACCAAGGCTTACTCGTCGTGCAGCTTGATCTTTAAACATTTCAGGGTTCAGTTGAACTTCACCTGCGTTCATTCCCTGGCTGGTTAAGTTTTGCTGCATTTGTTGCATTAGAACGGTAGATTCTTGATCCGTCAATGCTTTAGGCACATCCATTTGATGTAACTCAATAAGTTTATCCATTGCAGCTTGTTTTAAGTTTGTTTTGATTTTTCCATCAAGCTCACGTTGCATATTTTCTTGAATGTCTTTTCGCATTTGGTCAAGATTACCATCTTCAACCCCCATTTTTTTAGCAAAGTCTTCATCCACATCAGGTAGAGAAACTTGCTCAACTTTTTTCACAGTCACTTTAAACTCAACCGGTTTACCAGCAAGTTCTTTTTGTGGATAATTCTCTGGAAAAGTTAAAGATAACGTCGCCTCATCGCCTTGATTTAAGCCTTTAAGACCCTCTTCAAAACCTGCAATCATACGACCAGCACCAATCTCAACGGCCATATCAGTACCTGTTCCACCTTCAAAGGCTTCTCCGTCAACAGTACCAGCAAAATCAACCGTTATTTGGTCACCGTCGGTTGATGCACGACCGGCATCTTCCCAAGTTTGGTTCTGTTTACGAATCGTTTCGATCATTTCATCAACATCTGAATCTGCAATATCAACGGTATCTTTATCGATAGATACGCCATCAAGACTTGCGATCTTAACTTCAGGATAAATCTCAAAAGTCGCTGAATATTTTAAGCCGTCAGTTGCTTCAAGATCGTTGCCTATACTTGGGCCACCCGCTGGGCGAAGGTTTTCCTGCGTAACCGCTTCATAAAAAGTGGACTGAACGAGGTCACTAACAATCTCTTGTCGAACCTGACCACCATAATTTTGCTTAACGACCTTAAATGGTACTTTACCTGCTCGGAAGCCTTTAATTTTGGTCGTTTTCATCATGCTTTTTAAGCGTGTTTCAACGGCTTCAGCAACTTGTGCTTCTTCAATTTCAACCATCATGCGGCGTTCTAGCCCCTGAGTTGTTTCAACAGAAACTTTCATACTCATAAACCTCTTAATATCAATAACTTATAATTTAAATTTGGTGCGGAAGGTGGGACTCGAACCCACACGCCTTGCGACACAGGTACCTAAAACCGGCGCGTATACCAATTTCGCCACTTCCGCTAATAGACTCTATTATATCAAGCTCTTAGGTGATTGTTGTAACTAATTACAATAATAACCTATCGCTTTTTAGGAGATGTTCCTACCAAGTAATGTATTCAACATAAATCAGCAGAACGGCATCTTACCAAAACATTGCAACATAGGGTAATAAAAATAAAACTTATTTTCATCATGGTTTACATCAACATAGGCTCAAATTTCACATGCAAATAGGTGAAATGCGTGGAATTCCGTTATCATGCTCAGTTCAATTCAGAGCACTAAACTACATAGACCACTACATAAAATGAATAATACAATTGCCACTTGCCCGACTTTAATGATTCAAGGTACAACCTCAGACGCAGGTAAAAGTACAATCGTTAGTGGATTATGTCGCCTGCTGCATCAACAAGGCCATAATATTGCTCCTTTCAAACCCCAAAATATGGCACTTAATAGCGCAGTCACGATTGATGGGGGCGAAATTGGCCGAGCACAAGCGGTTCAAGCACAAGCAGCGGGAATTGAACCTCATACTGATATGAATCCAGTCCTAATAAAACCTAGCAGCGACACGAACGCACAGATAATTATTCACGGTATAGCACTCTCCGATATGGACGCAACAGGCTTCCATCACTACAAAACTCAAGCAATGAAATATGTTTTAGAGTCTTATAATCGATTAGCGCAAAAATATCAGGCTATCATCGTTGAAGGTGCAGGCAGTCCCGCTGAAATAAATTTACGTGATGGCGATATCGCCAATATGGGCTTCGCCGAAGAAGTCGATTGTCCAGTAATCATTGTTGCGGATATCGACCGAGGTGGAGTTTTTGCACATCTTGTTGGCACTTTAGAATTACTAAGTGCAACAGAACAAGCTCGTGTTAAAGGATTTATTATTAATCGATTCCGTGGTGATATTCGTTTATTGCAACCGGGAATAGATTGGTTAGAACAACGAACCAATAAACCCGTTTTAGGCACTCTACCCTATTTACAAGGTTTCCATCTGGAAGCAGAAGATGGTCTGAGTAATCAGCAAGTTCTTACTGAACGAAAACTTAAGGTTATTGTACCGGTGTTGCCGCGTATTAGTAACCATACCGACTTTGATCCTTTACGTCTCCATCCCAATATAGATTTCGAATTTGTCGGGCCACAAACTAAAACAAGTGCAAGCATACCCAGTGCTGATTTAATCATTTTACCTGGCAGTAAAAATGTACGCGACGATTTGAATTGGTTAATTGAACAAGGTTGGCAACAAGCAATAACCAAGCACTTACGTTATAACGGAAAAATCATAGGCATTTGCGGTGGATTTCAAATGCTAGGGCAACAAATACATGATCCTCTCGGTATAGAAGGAAAAGCTGGTTCAACAAAAGGATTGAATTTACTCGAGCTTGAAACGCACCTAAGTGCAAATAAAAAATTAACGCGTGTCGAGGGAATATTAACGCTCAACAATACTAAAGTCAGTGGCTATGAAATTCATATGGGAAGTTGTAAAGGTAAAGCTTTGAAACATCCTGCAATTAAATTTACGCAACACCCCGACAAGCAAAAATCTGATGGTGCAATATCAGAAGATAACTTAATTTTAGGCACCTATCTGCATGGCCTGTTTGAAAACCAAGAAACATGCGATAGCTTGTTAGCGTGGGCAGGCTTAGCAGAACCCCAAACACCAAATTACCATCAAATCCGTGAATCTGAAATTAACCGACTCGCCCTAATGATGAAAAATAACCTCGATATGGCCAAAATTAACCGAATTCTTTTCCCAAATAGTTAATTCTGCGCTCAAAACAACGCTTCATGTAAAAGCACCAATAAGCGTTTATTAGCCGCATAAATACTTAAGGTTCCCAATATTATGCCGATAAGATTCGTGTAACGCTGTAAATGGCAGTGACTTCTATCTGGAGAATGAATGTGTTGAAAAATCTAACAATTTCTACAAAATTAGGGATAGCCTTTGGTATCGTCGTCAGCTTCTTCCTTATTGGTATGTGGATTTCAATTAACTCAACACAATCTATTACCACAAAATTCGAGCAATTTTTCCAACAAAATTATGCTCGACAACATGCTTATCAAACTATGTTTTCTGATGGGCTTTTATCAGGCATAGCATTAAGAAACTTAGTTCTTCGACCTCAATTGGTTAAACCTTATAAAGTTGTTCCTAAAGCCATAGCCCGTTTTGATGCTGCTTTAAAAACAGCTGAATCTCTTGCCATTAACGATGAATCGTTACAAAAATCATTAACAACGATTAAAACTCACTGGCTACAAACTCGAGCGGCTAAGCTCAAAGTTTTAGAGCTGATGAAGGACGGTGATGTAGAAAGTGCTAAGCAACTTTTAACAAAACAAGAACATCCTCACTGGCGTAAAGTTCGTATTGCTGTTCAAGGTCTCGTATTAAAAGAAGAGAAAGATGTTGCGCGGCTTCAAAGCGATATGCTTGAAGCCAGTTCAAGCGCAATCGTAAACTCATTTATCTTTGCCTTAATAATTATAGGTTTAACGATTAGCGTTGCGTTTTTAATTACGAAACTGATTAAAAAAACGTTAAGTGGCATTATTGGTTCTTTAAACAATATTGCAAGTGGTGAAGGTGATCTAACAAGTCGTCTAGATGACTCAGGTAAAGATGAAGCGGGTCAGCTTGCAAAAGCATTTAATCAGTTCGTTGAGAAAATACAATCTATTATTAGTGAAGCCAGTAAATCAGGCGAACTATTATCGTCTTCGGCAAAACAACTATCTGAAATAAGTGTTGATACAAAACTCAATGTTAATCAACAAGAATCAAAAATTGAACAAGTTGCTACCGCCATTAATGAAATGGCATCAACAGTTCAAGAAGTTGCTCGCCACGCATCAGAGGCATCAAATGCTGCACAACTCGCCGATACGGAATCCGCAAATGGTCAACAAGTTGTAAACCAGGTTATCTCATCTATTAATGACTTAGCGGGTGAAGTACACAATACCGCCGATGTTATTCATAAAGTAGAAGAAGATGCTGATAAAATTGGAACGGTACTTGATGTCATAAAAGGTATTGCTGAACAAACAAACTTGCTCGCTCTTAATGCTGCAATAGAAGCTGCACGAGCAGGTGAACAAGGCCGAGGTTTCGCTGTTGTTGCGGATGAAGTTAGAACACTGGCAAGCCGCACACAAGAATCAACCCAAGAAATTCAAGAAATGATTGAAAGCTTACAAGCGGGTGCGAAATCAGCCGTTCAAGCAATGCAACAAGGTGAAGAGAAAACACAAAGTACCGTTGATAAAGCACAAGGTGCGGATGCGGCGCTCAGTGCGATTACCGCAGCCGTTTCACAAATTGTAGAGATGAATACACATATTGCGAGTGCAGCAGACGAACAGTCTTCGGTTGCGGAAGATATTAACCAAAATATTTCTTCGATTAGCACCTTGTCTGTACAAGCTGCTGAAGGCGCAGAACATACAGCGGCTTCCAGCCAAGACTTGGAACGTCTCGCCAATGACTTGCAAACAATGATGTCGAACTTTAAAACTTAAAATCAAAAAAACACTAGAATATGGTGGGTCGTGAGAGACTCGAACTCTCGACCAAGGGATTAAGAGTCCCCTGCTCTACCAACTGAGCTAACAACCCATAGCGCTATAATAACGCTTCTATTTAATAAAAAAGAAGCGTTAGTTCAAATTTAAGTACATGATTTTTCAAATTCCGATTCACGTATCTCACAACAATATAAAATATCACACGTTCAAGATTAGAATATTTACTTATCTTTTAGTAATTAGGTATAGTGTCATCCATATAGTACTTCATTTGGAGCAATAACATGGTCACATACTTATATTGGATAGCGGTACTTGGATTAAGTTTTGGTGTACTTTACTTGCTTGGGGTAAAACTCGATAACTGGAAAAATGGGGCGATAGCAGCCGTAGTTATTTTTATTGTTGGGCTTGCCGCGTATTACTTTCATTTTCAACAAATTTTTGTAAAACGTTATGGTGGGGTTATGTCAATAAGCGTCCCTGCGGGGCAAGTACATCTTGCAGCCACATGGAAAGACGATAACTTATGGATTGAAAATTACGATCCAAAAACAAACACTTGTTATTTTAATGAATATTCTCGAGGTAATTTATTACAAGGTAAAGTAACGATAAAAGACTGTAATCCTTTGCTACGAAAATAAATTATTCAAATTCTTTAAGCACTCGATGCTTCGCCTGCATAAACTCTGCATGAGTAACATAAATTAAATCAGCAATGCGGCGAACCATTAACTCTTCATATTGATCTAATTCATTGTCGGCATACGCAACTGCCCACAAATGCTCAATAACTTGAATTTTTTGAGCTTGAGTAAAATGCTTAGCTATCAACGTTGTAAATTGATGATAATCAACCGCCTCTTCCACTTCGGCATGCGCTAAATTAAAAAGCTCGGTGGTTTCTTCTATATCAAGCTCAAACGTTTTCTGCAATTGTTCAAGCAGCACATTAACTTCGGCATCATGCACTTCACCATCATCTTGCATCATTTCTATCATTAATGCCGCTGTCGCCAGTCGCAACTTATGCTCGACATCTGAATCGTCTTTAATGTCCAGCTTACTTTCAAAAAAACTTTTTATTTTTTGTAACATATTAAACCATTAGATAATTATCGTTCATGAGTATAATTTGTTCGACATCCAAAATAATACTCAACCTTAGTACTTCTCAATAAACTTACATTCACAATTAAGAACATTCACCCATGACTCTGCATATACCACAGCAATATTCCCAGCAGATAAATGCACACTTTCCTCACACAACATTAACACAAGATCAGCTAACCCAGGATTATGCCCAATAAGTAGAACTGAATCTAATGTCTCATCAATATTAGAAAGCACCGCTCTTAGCTCTGAGACAGAAGCATTGTAAATTCGTTTATCTTCAGTCTGGTTGTCAACAGGAATACCTAAACCGTCACACATTAATAAGGCTGTTTGTTTTGTACGCTCTGCGGGTGAATAGATAGCCCTGTTAATTTTGATGTTTTTATTTTTAAGAAGCTTGGCGATACTTAATACGTTATCTTTTCCTATATCGCTAAGCGCTCGCATAATATCTGGCGATGTGTTTTCAGCTTTTCCGTGTCGCATTAAATACAATGTTGGCATTTCTAATCCTTATAAACAATAAATTAAACCATCAAGTAAATTGATTTTACAGCAAGACTTAAACCACTCACCAGCAATAAAATACTAACAACCTGATTAAAGCGATTATCATTAATTTTAATATGTAAATGTTGTCCTACATACATCGCCAAGATCAATACAGGTAATAAAACTAAAGCTAATAGTAGCATTTTATAAGTAAATAAATCCGAATAATAATACCCGAACATTCTTGCTCCGCCATCCACTAAGAATATCATAGTGATAGTCGCTCGAAACTGCTGTTTATTAACTTGGCGCATTTTAAGATACAAAACATAAAATGGCCCGCCTGTACCAAACAAAGCTCCAATCAAACCCGCAAAACTTCCCGCCGCAATTGCCCACCAGCGACTACCCGATTTAATATTATGTGGCAGCAAGGAGTAAACCGCATAACAAAATATAAACACACCCAACGTGAAGGTAAGCACCGTAACATTGACGTTTATAAGTAACCACAACGCAATCGTAATACCCGCTAATGAAAAAGGCAACAGAGGCAAAAGGTCTCGCCAAACAACATCTTTACGATAACGAATACTTTGATACACCGTGCCGGTATAACTTAATAAAGCTAACACAGGAACAATAAACGGAATGGGTAAAAAGAAAGCTAACAAAGGAATCGCAACTAAGCCACTACCAAAACCTGACAAACCTTTAAGCACGTAAGCTATAAATATAATAACAATGCATAAAAACAGTTCATTGACTGTAAGAGGTAATAATTCTGAGAACATAAAAGACTACAACGTAAAATTATGTAAGGATGAAGTGTATTGTATCACTCAAACTTAATGACTCTGGACATTTTCTTTAAGAGCCAACAACAGAATGAGTTAATTATTTCTCCGCTAATTCTTTCAACGCTTGATTCATGGAATTTAACATTGGTGGTACACCTTTTTCCATCTGACTACAAAAGATAGGAGCGAGTAAACCACTAAATATTTCTTTATGTATTAATCGAGTGCCAGTTTTCGTTTGTTCTAGCTCCAAAACTTTATCGTTAGTAAAAATAAAGCCTGCGATCATATGAGCTCGCCAACGAAAATAATTAGGTTCTTTAAGCTCAGTAACAACAGGACTATATTGAGGGCCCTCCTTCCCGTCTTCTTTACCTATCATCGTAATATCAACCGTTGAACCAACCAAACTAGCTCCCTGAGACGATTTAATAATAGGGCTCCAATCCTGCCATTTATTGATATCAGTAATGATAGACCAGACTTTAGATGGTGGTGCTGCTATTTCAATTTCTGTTGTAATTTCTTGCTCATTGCTTCCTTCAATTGCCAGGTAGCTTATACCAACACCTGTCAGTAGTAATAATATTAAAAGTATTTTTTTCATCGTTATTACGCTCCATTTATTTACCGTTTATCCATTTAATTTATATTTAAATCTAACCAAAATCATATACAGCTACCAGTAGCCACTATAATCTATCAAGCCAAACACGATCATATTTATCAATAATATCAGTTGTTTTATTTATACCCCGATCTTTAGCTTTCTTGTATAATTTTTTAGCGTACCCCTTTCCATCTTTAACGACTTTTCCTTGATCATACAAAACAGCTAAATTAAAGATGCCTTTCGCATTGTATTGATTATGCGATTTTAATATCCAGTGATGTGCAAGTTTATAATCTTGTTTAACGCCAACACCATTAGCATACATGCAACCCAGTTTATTTTGTGCATGGTCATCTCCTGCTTTAGAAGCAATAGTTAGCCATACAGCTGCCTGCGCTAAGTCTTTTTCTACACCTTTCCCTTTCATGTAAAAACTGGCCACTGTTTTTGCCGTCTTTAACTGGCCAGAATCAACTGCGGCGATATACCATTTTAGAGCGAGTTGAGTATTTTGGGGAACCCCTTTTGCAAAATTATAATGCCATGCAAGCCAACTATACGCGGAACTAAAACCCGCATTTGCCGCTTTTATTGTATATTGAAAGCTTTGTTTGAAATCTCTATCGCCACCATTATTAAATCGATATAACATACCTAAATAATAGTTAGCCGCTATATTTTTTTCATTAACAGCAGCTAATTTACATACACTACGCGCAGTCTTATATTCTTTAGCCTCAAAAGCACGACGACATTCTTGTAGCAAAAATTCTGCGCCATCATTTATTTCTATCTTATTACCGATGCTTTGGTCGGCAAGAAAATCTTGATTAATAAGGTACGCGTCATAACGATCTCTATAATACTGAGGGACATCATTATTTTCACAACGATATAACACCCTTGGCTTAGATTTAGTTCGATGAACAATCAATACATTTTTTTGAGTATCAATCTGATATCGAACATTGGTTGAATAATATAAACCGAATGAATTACCCTTACGATTTACAAAAGGTATAACCAGTGGTGAATTTTGTGAAAAGAACTGAAGAAATTTTTTATGCTTTAAATCAATACGCTGAAGATGGTTGCTGCAATCCGGATACAGTGACAACCAGCCATCAAAAACAGAATTCTCAAAGCTATCACTGACATTACGCAAGCTATCTAGAGAAATAGATGCCCTATTGCGTGTTTTTGAAAATACTCGATTTGCTTTAGGCTTATTGTTTGAAAATCCCGTAGATTTATCTGTGAATGTAACAATGCCAGATGGACTAACCTCACGATATATTTCTGCGTAGGAAGTACCTGATACAACCAACGAGATGAAAAATAACGACACGGGTGTCAAAAAATTCACAGCAATACCTATACTTTTATAATTACACGACAATAGTAAACGAACAGCAATATTTTTCCTAATCGTTAGGCTTCAATAGTCATCAAATTGAACTTCAACTTACTTCAGTTTTGTGAAATATTGAATAAAAATATTCAGGACACCGTAAACACTAAAATCACGTAAATATCTACTCTACTCCGATTTATTGAATGACTCCGCACCATTTTATTGTTACCGTTTACAAAAGGTTAACTAAATGAACTATCCGTGAATTTTCAAGTACACAACTGATGAAACGAAAGGCTTATTAATCCATGAAATTACTTATACGTAATATTGCAAGAACAACAACAGAAAAAGAACTTCAATCATTGTTCGAACCCTTTGGCACCGTCCAATCATGTAACTTAGTAATAGACAAAGAAACAGGGAAATCCAAAGGTTTTGGCTTTATTGAAATGCCAAAACAAGGCGAAGCCAAAGCCGCAATGAAAAGCCTAAACGGTAAAGAAATTGCAGGAAGCACACTTCGCGTGAAAAAAAATGAATCTAACTAATGCCTAACGAAGATAACAAAATTCGAAAGCAAGATCCCTTACATGGTATTACACTAAAAACGATAGTTATCCATTTAGAAGAAAAATATGGCTGGGAAGAACTAGGTAAGCGCATTAACATTAAATGTTTTATCAACGACCCTAGCATTAACTCCAGTTTGAAATTTTTAAGAAAAACACCTTGGGCAAGAGAAAAAGTTGAAGCTCTTTATCTAAGTGATAATAAAGAGGAGTGATTACACCTATAGCAATAATCATGAAATATGATATTGACTCCGATCAACCCTTGTAATGTTAAGGTTATCTCAAGCACGGAATAATCGTTCTCTACTCTGCCCTTTAATATTTAGTTAAAAGCACACAATTGAACGAAATAGCGTAAAATCCCACTTATGAAAACTCCAAAACGAATCATCCCACTGGTCGAGAATGGTCTGGTAGACGAAGTTATCGGCCGATTAATGAGTGGTAAAGAAGCTGACGTGTTCGTTGTACGAAGCGGTACTGATATCCGCTGCGCCAAAGTCTATAAAGAAGCGAACAAACGCGGCTTTAAACAAGCCGTTCTTTATCAGGAAGGTCGTAAAGTCCGTAATAGTCGACGCGCCCGCGCCATGGAAAAAGGCTCAAAGTTTGGTCGTAAACAACAAGAAGAAACATGGCAAACTGCCGAAGTCGATGCGCTGTTTCGCCTTGCGGCTGCTGGCGTTCGCGTTCCTCAACCCTATGATTGCCTTGATGGTGTGCTCCTAATGGAGTTGATTACCGATGCAGATGGCGAAGTTGCACCACGTCTTGGTGATGTAACAATGAGCGCCGAGAAAGCCATTGCAGACCATGCTCTCGTCATGCAATACGTAGTACGTATGCTTCATGTTGGCTTGATTCATGGTGACCTTTCAGAATTTAATGTGCTGGTAGATGAACATGGCCCCGTTATTATCGACCTACCCCAAGCTGTTGATGCGGCTGGCAATAACAATGCCGAGTCAATGCTGACACGCGATGTAAACAATATGCGTCGTTACTATGGCCAGTTCGCACCTGAGTTACTCAGCACACTGTATGCAAAAGAAATATGGGAACTATACGAAGACGGAACTTTACTTGCCGATAGTAAACTAACTGGGCAATTCGAAGAAAACTTTCAAGACGTTAATCTTGAAGAAATTGTTGACGTTATCGAAGCGGCTCACCTCGAAGAGCTAGAGCGTCAAGAACGTCTACGCGAAGCCCAAGAACCTGAGTGAATATTTTATTTATAAAATAAATAAGAAACAGATTTTTTAGAAGTCTAAATTCGCGCTGACAAGTTGATAATTGGGTTTACAGATTATCCGTTGTCACCGACTCCTTCTATTTTTTACAAATCACATTGATGGAAAATGAAAGACTTGCCCCTGCTAGTTTTTTTATTTCAATAAGTCATCCAACTTATTTAATTTATTCATATGAAATCTCTCATTCCAAAGCTTAAGACTTTTCTGTTCTACTGGTTTTAAAAATCGCGCCACATCGGTTGCTGCTTTTTTCCAATCAATCGAAGAAATCTTTTCACCTAAAGTCTTAACTAACCATTCACGATCAACATTAAGAGATTCCCCTTGCCAGGGTCCATATTGTTCTAGTGCATTTTTTAATAATGCTAAGTTTGGCGTTACGCCTTGCGCGATATACCAATTAAAGTCATACCAATCCCGTCCTTTAATATAAGGTCGACACAACAAAGCATGTGTCTTTAATGCGAAATTACTACTTACATCCTGATGGCCTACTTCAAAGTCTACAGGGAAATCAAGATATGTATTTTCAAAATCAGAACCTGCTGGTGGATTACAATCAATCTCCAGTTTAATTTTTAATTTTTGATCACGATCATTATTCATAAAACTCAGGTTTAACTGATTTGCGATCGAATTATCTTTAATCAACGCAGCTTTAATATTTTTATCCATATTATTCTTATCTAATGCTTCAGGCTCAATGCCAAACTCCTTACATGTTTCAACAAGCTGATCTAAATACGGTTGCCATGAAAAATTTGAGTCGGGTTCAAGTAAAATAAAATCGATATCCTCTGAAAAACGATTTAGACCATGCAAAATTCTTAAACTAGTACCACCTTGAAACGCGGCGACTTCAAAAAAATCGGCCTTCCACAATGCAAAGAGTATGATTTCCTGCACAATCTCTTTTAAGGCATTCTCTTCCTCAATAGGATTTGTCACTTTATAGGCATCTAACTTCTTTTTAATTAAATCAATCATAACCCTAGCGACCTTTGCAGCTCATCAATAAACTCTCGTTCTCGCTTTCCTTTGTAAACATCTTTTAACGGTGTGATATCTAACTCAGTCACAGCACTAAGCGCCTGTTCTTCAATCCGTAATCCACTCAATAAAAAATTGAGCCCCTGCCAAGGTAGCTTACGTAAATACACCAAATCTAACAAAGCGCGCAGAGGTTTAGCAATCAAAGCCACCTGTTCTTGTAATTCATGTCGGTCAACAGACTGCAAAAAATAGCCCGTATTAACCGTCATACGGCGATACTCAAACTTACCTAAAATATCATGCTCATATGTCTGAGATTTACCTTTAGCCGTCACACTCAATACACTATGAACCGCTTCTGGAATCCAGCCATGAAAACTCAGAGCCGATTCAGCCGAAATATAACTTCCCGGTAATAATTGCTGCGCCAGAACAAATGGGTGAATATCATAACGACGATATTTTTTTGCCAGCACATACAAACCACGGCGCACTTGCAAAAGCTCTTTCGACTTAAGTGCTCGATTCACAAGCCCATAACGACGACCACTACTGCCTTCCAACAAATGCTCAAGTTGTCTAGCAGATAATGGTCGTTCCGCACGACCTGATTCAATAATGATTTCTGTTAATGGCGTCATACTATTAATTTACAGAAACTTGTATAAAATGCAAGTTTCTGTAAATTAATTACAACCTAAATCCTATCCTTTTACTGTAAAAAGATAGTTAAAAACTAATACAATAAGTGTAAATTCAAAAATAGATAATAATTTCAATAAGTTATATTAAATGGGTCGGTGGCAAATCTAAATCATCGCATTTGTCACGAATTTTATAGGGTTTGAATTCAAGATTAGGATTTTGTTGTTTAACCATAATGTTCGAATGCCTTCCTTAATTCCTTTTTAGCCATTTCCCTTTCCCTGGCGCGCCCCCCTCTTATCGCATCCACCAGCGCCAACAATTTATACAGTATTAGATCCTTCTTCGCAGCTTTTGGCACTGACTTATATAAAGGTGAAAAAGATTCACCCCGCACCTCACCTTCAGGATCAGGCCAAACTGGCGGGAATTCATATGCTCCAAAAGTCGCATCAAGCGGTGCCGCCGCATAAGCAGTGGGCATACCTCTATTCAATTCACCCCTATCGGGTACAAAAACGTACTGAATGCCGTGCTCCAAAAATTCGCCAAGATTCCGAATATTAGGCCCGATAGCATCCCCCTCTTTGATTGCCAATCGTGCCTGCAATGCACGTTTAGAAGCCGCATGGACTTCGGATGGACTCATCTCTAGATCTAACGCTAACCTATTGAAAGACCATGGAATTTTTCCAATAGCAACCAACTTGAGTAAAAATAGAATATCTTGTGGTTTTAAATTCATCTTATCATTCTCTGTTCGCAATTCGCGAATAAAGAATAGCAACTACGAATAATAAGTCAAGTTTTGTACTTTGCCAGCTCAGTATGAAATCCTTTCTGTGGTCACTACATACTACGCTAATAGTTTTATAGGATTTGAATTCAACTATTAACTGCAACAATGGTGCTGAATTTTCTAAATTTAGATTGATTGAAAAAAAGCTAAAGACGAAAATGTATTTTTGCGATCCCTATCATTCATGGCAAAGAGGAACGAATGAAAATACTAACGGCTTAATCAGACAGTATTTCCCAAAGTCGATTAACTTTGATCAAGTAAAAAAAATTGAAGTAAAACGTATAATGGATAAATTAAATCGAAGACATCGAAAAGCACTTGGATTTAAAGCGCCCAACGAGGTATTTACTTGTGATTAAAAAACCAATAATTGTTGCAGTTAATAGTTGAATTCAAAATGTCGCAATTTGTAAGACGAAATACAAGGCTAAAAAATCAGAGAATTACGCACCTAGCTATTTCTCGACCATATGGCTATTTAAGCACAAACTATCAAATAAGAAGCGATTCGATGTTAAATATTGTACACAAACATGTAATAATCGAGATACGTTTAAACATTCATATTATAAAAACAAGGATCGTTCTATATGACACTCACTCAATCAAAGAATTATGACACGATTCTGTATCATGTTCGTTCAGGTGACAACTTAAGCAAAATTATCACTCGCTACCATGGCCCGGTCAATGCAGCACAACGCGATGCCATCATCAGTCAAATTAAAATCGATAATCCACAGGTTAAAAATCCCAATCGTATTTATCCCGATCAATTACTGCATTTGGGAATTCCGCCACAGTATTGTTCTGCCACGACGCATTCAGGTCAAACACCAATCGTTAAAATGGATAAACACTTACTCAAGCCGTTGCAACAACAATGGAATACCGCCAATAAAAAAGAAAAAAAATTACTCTCTGAATTAACACCACTTATGTTTGGAACCGGCAGTGCTGGCATGACAATGTTAAAACAGTCCTTTGCCGCCAATACACCGCTACTGACTGAGATGGCAAAAAATTATGAAGAGTATAAAGCCGGAACCCTCACAAAAGGACAGTATGATTATCGCCGTAAAAAACTACTCGCAAGCATCAAATCGCGATTAGGCCCCCTGAAGCGTTTGATGAACGGCTCACGTTCTTCCAGCGAAATGTTACGCATTTCTAAAACGAAAGGCCGTGCACCAACACAAAATATTACGCGACAAATTGGACGAATGGGTCGTATAGCAAAAAATGCGTCTAGGGGGAGTGTTATATTAACAGCGGTTAGCTTAGGTGTAGCCTGTAATGATATCGCTAATACTGATGATACGTATGAGAAAAATAAAATCTTAGTCGAAAGTGTCGGCGGGGTTTTAGGTGGCATTGTTGCCGGTGTTGCTGTAATGCTGATGTTTACCCCTGTCGGGTGGGTTGCTGCACTTGCAGTCGGCGTAGCCGGTGCTGTCGGTGGCTATGCATCAGGAAAAGCCGTAAGCCATTTATATGATAAGTATGGAAATAAAATTAATGTTGCCTCTGCAACGGGTATTGCTCAACTATGCCGCTAGAAGAGCCGCACATTATTTGGACAATTACAGCAATGGGGATGGGCATCCTCTTAATCCTATTGGCTGTATTAATTCCTTTTCTCATCGTCATGCACAATATTTTGTACCGACGACTCGATCCTATTCTGTTTAAAGAACCTTGGTTTAACCCTCAGCAACTTGTGATGTTTAATGCTTGGCCTTTGAGTTTTTTTAAAACAATCAATTATCTTTTCTTATTAACCTATCCTAATTACGCTCGTAAAAGGAATAAAAAATTTAAAGATTTAAAAGACATCCCGCACGTTGAACCCTCTATTCTACTGGCAAGTAAAATTTACATACTCCTGCATATTTCAGTTATGATTATTGGTATCGCCTGGCTGATTTTTATCTTCAGTGTCTTTGCAATCGATACATGGTTTAGCTAACGTGAAATCCCAAACGTTATTATTCAATTAACGTAGAAGATGCCAGCCGTTATTTTATAGGCATTGATAATCAATAGATATTCCCATTAAAATAGCCATATTATTCACTTAAACCCACGTTTTCAGAGGTGAAAAATGCGTTGTAAGATACCTCAGGTTCTTTCAATACATAATGCTCGCCCTCAACCACACATTGTCGGCCATTAGTACGTACACCAAGTCGTGCTTGCAACGTCTCGATATAATTCTGGCTACCAACAGCAACACTATCCGTCCAATAAGATTGTCGTTGAAGAATATTATTTTCAAGCTTCGAATCAATCCATTCTCGCTGCGTTTGTTGTAAAGCATCAAGGCTAGCAAAACCCGTCAGCGTTAGGAGCGCGCTTAAATCGATAATGGAATAACGCTTCGGTGGATTTTGAATTTCATAGTAACCACTATGCTTCCAATCTATCGGGTGTTTTACAACACCGGCGCGTATCATATTCAAATCAATATATGTCATGCATTCAAATAAATGGTTATCGCTTTCAATCGCCGTTGCGTTGTACCGGTCTTCCCAATAAGCCCCTTTACGTTTTTTCCGTTGATTGTAATCTTGTGCACTCCGCCCTGCTATCAATTGCATTGACTGAGGAATAACATTCTCGTTGGTATCTTGCACAAGTAAATGAATATGGTTTGAAGTAACAATGTAATTCAATACACAAAAACCATATCGTTTTTTAGCTTCGAACAACCAGCGTAACCAGTTTTGTCGGTCTTTAGAAAACTTCAATAGAAATTCTTTTTTGTGACAACGGTGTGTTATATGCCAAACATGTTTGGGAAGATAATGTCGATTCGCTCTAGCCATGTTACTTCATCCTTAAAGTAGCCATTTGATAGGTAAAATAGTCGTTCTAAGCCTTTATATTGGCCTGTTTTAATGCTTTATACAATAGGTTTCAATGTGTTAGGTTGGTTCGACCCGCCGAATCCTATTCAATTCACCCCTATCGGGTACAAAAACGTACTGAATGCCGTGCTCCAAAAATTCGCCAAGATTCCGAATATTAGGCCCGATAGCATCCCCCTCTTTGATTGCCAATCGTGCCTGCAATGCACGTTTAGAAGCCGCATGGACTTCGGATGGACTCACCTCTAAATCTAACGCTAACCTATTGAAAGACCATGGAATTTTTCCAATAGCAACCAACTTGAGTAAAAATACAATATCTTGTGGTTTTAAATTCATCTTATTATTCTCTGTTCGCAATTCGCGAATAAAGAATAGCAACTACGAATAATAAGTCAAGTTTTGTACTTTGCCAGTTCAATATGAAATCCTTTCTGTGGTCACTACATACTACGCTAGTGAACGAACGGCAGTGATTACTAGTGGGTTTCAATTATTGTGTTAGAAGTTAGGCTCCAAACTTTCTTGACCGCTTTGGCTTTGGGCTGGAAGCTGTCACCACTTACAATTATGTCTATTTTGCCTACTCATCAACTCACGTTATGTTGTTGTTTATACGATATGAGTCTGCATTTTAAATGCAAATGATAATCAATTGTCACCGACCCCTTTTATTGCTTTTATTGAACGAACACCATATAAAAAAAGATTACTATCCATGATATTCCTGCAACAGCAATAATGAACGTAAATAAATCCGCAACGGAACTATTCCCTATTACATCTTTCGTAAGACTAACTGTTTCCATCTGTATAAGTGGGGGTCAGAACACAGATTACGTTAATATTAGAAGAAACTGTGTTCTGACCCCAATCGCTGGATTCGTCCGACCCGATGAATTCGCTACCCAGATTAGTATCATAGTAAACTGGTAGAAGTAAACATTAAAATCTTAAACCAAACAATCCTCCATTTGGTTTATCATTAATATCCAAATCCACTCTATATTCTTCAATCTTAAAATTTGGATATTCATTCATATTAGGTAGATCATCAGTATTCATAGTAACAATATATTGGAAGTTATATTTTTTAGCCATTTCTGCACCTATTACTAGCGCCTTAGCTATTTGGCGTTCATCAACACCATCAAATATCAAGCTATCATGAATTAAAAATTCTGGTCTCTGTTTTTCTCCTGACCATAACTTCATTAACATCATATCAAAACAAAATATTTGCATTTTGCTTTTTCCTGTACTTTTCTTACCTGGAATATCAAATTCGAAACTTGGTCCATTATCGGTTTGTTCTATCGTGAATCGTCCAGAATCTTCATATAACTGACCTGAAATATCTGAAAAAGTAACCACGGCATCTTTTATTTGTTCAGTTCTTTCCGCATGATCTATTCGCATTTTTCGTAATGTTGTTTGTCTTTCTATTTTAAGATCAGATTTTTTATCATCTAGATTTTCGGTTGCTTCTAATTTTCTCTTTAGCAATTCAACTATTGATTCATCCTTCGACAATAATCCCTGTAATTTCATATATTGATCAAGCGCTCCATGAGATTGGAGAAGAGAAAGTATTTCAGAACGCTCATAATCTAGATTTGACTTTTGTTTATAACGCTTACGAATTTTATCATTAAGGCTTTCTATTTCTTGATTCAAATGCTCTTTTCTATTTACAACTACCGATTTGTGAAACGCATCAACCTCATCAAATCGTCTTTTTATAATTTCCGGAATATCAGTTTCCGCTTCAGCAAATAAACGCATAACTTTACTACTATCTGGTTCTTTTTCACTCTCAATAGCATGCTCTAATTGAGACAACCATTCCTTATCGATTGTATCTCCAGCTGATAAAGAAGCTAATTGTTTACTTATTTCAGTAGCTCTTGATTCTTTCTCTTCATATTCAGGCAATACTTTAAACTCTAAAACTGAAGACTTTAGTTTATCTATACGGGTTTGTTTAAGATGGATATCTGTTCTTAAATCAGATGCAGAGCCCATAATATCTCCAAGAGCACCTTCATTCGATGCTTTATTCAAAGCTTTAATTAAATCTTCTCTTTGCCTGAGCCCTTCAAACTCTCTTACGACCATCCAATCAAGTTTCAGAAGAAAGCTTACGTTAACTTGCTTACTCCATGTATATTGCTGAGTAGTTGATTTATCCGGAAAGTTAAAACCACCTGATGACCTAGCAAAAAATGCGCAAAGAGAACGAAATGTTGGAGTATGTTTTAACGATAAGAAATCAGATGAAAGGCCAAACATTGACTTGCCAAGTTCTGCCTTCCAATCGTTCAAATGAGTATAATACTTTCCATTTAACTCAGTAAGATCAAATAATTTATTCTCAATATTTCGAACCCAAATACGACTTTGTTGTGCACCGTTTCGTTCTATCGTAATCAAATCATTATGCAAATCCAACTCTAAGCCAAAATTATAATTTTCTAATTCTTCTTGTTTTAATAAGCTACCTTTTGACTTTTCAACACGACCACCTAATAGAGAATTTATTAGCTCAACAATACTACTCTTACCAGCTCCGTTTCTAGTTTGTCCTTGTGTAGATTTTTCTGTCTTATCAGCAAGAATTAAATTAAGCCCCTCATGAAATTCAACAGTCTTAAAAGATGGTAAATCACTATATAATTTATAAAGCATTTTTATTAATCCTTTTCAAAAAACCATCTTCCTTATAAATCAACCCCATCAAATATAGCAAATCTAACGAGAGCACATACCAATCATATGGAACATCTCCATATTTCAATAATGCTTTGTATTTTATTTGCAAATCATTCCATACTGAACTCACGGTTGATTTATCACGTATCAGCTCCAACACTTCAGAGGCAACAGATATTAATGCTCTATCTGATCGAAGGTGCTTCGTAGGTAGAATCATTTAATCCATCCTTCTGGAGCATTTTCAAATATGTCACATCGTGAGAAAAAATAACTTAGTACTGCTAGAGTAGATACTTGTTCTTCTGACGAACTTGAATTGCAACCAGCATATACTTTAAGTTCATCAAATATGTCATTTGGTAACAAGTTAGATAATTTAAGCTCTTGATATTTAGTCCTAAATGATTCAGCTAAATCTTCACCATATTGAGGATCTGGCCATGAACTAAGCAGTTCATCTACAAGATTTTCTTTAGATCTACCTGCTCGAAGTAATACTTCAATATCACTAGATAACTGATTATATTCCAACTTGTCTACTGCAACTGGTTCTATTATATTCTCTGGCTTCACGGCACTACTCTTAATAGCATTTAAAAGTGTTTTTATAGGAGTGTGGGTAAGAGCATGCATATCTTGTAATGTTGGAGCGGGACCAAAAAGGTCAATTAACTTTTCTCTTGGTAAGTTTAACGCCTTATCTTTTACAATTTCTGGTCCCCACAGATTAATCATTAGCTGAGGATATTGGTTTTTATAATTTTCAATTTGGTTAATAGCATAGGGTGGCAAACCTTCCCAGCTATTATGTGCAAATGTCCACTCCTCTATTTTCCCCTTCCATTTATCTACTGCACCAGGTAAATCATCATTAATTTTTTTTAATAAATTTGATTTTTTAAATCCTGAACTAGGTGCATAACTTTGAAACACATGTTTCTCTGAAGTTAAATAGCCATCAGACTTCCAATCTCCATCACTACCTGCCGCCTTAACTGGAAGAAATTTATCACCATGGGTTGCTTGCATAATTTGATTGAAAAGATCTTCATAACCTTGTTCTGAATTTTTTCTCAGTGCTAATTCAATCTTATCTCCATACCAAGCTCTCGTTAAATCATCCAACATAACTTTAAGCAACCTCAGGTTCTATTTTAAAGTAATAAATATTAGCAATTACGGAAGTAAGCATCTTTCGTATCCTAGTTAGTGTAGATAACCTAAAATAAACAAATTCTCATATACCCTTAAATAACACGACATGAATTTTGTACGCAAAACCCACGCCCGTAAAACCTCAATTAACACACCCTCTAACCAAATCAACGCCTCAATATCAAACCGCTATCAACCTTCCACTAGATCTAAAATAAACCATGCCGCGCCTATTATTTAATCACATTATTTTTATAAGGTTTTCCAACAATAACATATTGGTTATAGGAATATGCCCGCAAGTTTTGGTAATATCTCATAAAGCACACAACAACGAAAATATGGGCATATATATAAGGAGTAAAAAAACACAATGCCGATAGAGTCCATCGCGCATCATTTCACTGTACCTGCACCCCTAATATGCATACCATAGAGCCCTAAAAGCAGGAGCTCATTGAGAAATCTGTTAACCTATTGATTTATAGTAATATAGTATTGAAAGACCCTTTATGATCACACCGTTTATTGAATTTTTTGTTAACCGTCACTTGCTCACCAATATGATCTTTATCTCGGTCATTTTAGGAGGACTGTTTGCCTGGCAAGAAATAAAAAAAGAAGAACGCCCCGATGTGACTTATGACCGTGTCCGAATTAACGCTATCTACCCCGGTGCCACTGCCGAAGAAGTCGAGCACTTTGTTACTCGAGAACTAGAAGAAGAATTAAAAGCCGTTGATGGTGTGTACCGCTTGTATAGCAGCGTTAGCCGTGGGTCAACCACCGTCACTGTCGAGATGGAAAAAGATTTACCCAACCAAAAAGAAGTCATTACCGAAATACGTAACGCTGTTCTGGCAACTCAATTACCACCGGAAGTAAGAGACAAACCTTCCGTGCGTGTATTCAAAAGTTCAAAAAAAGCGATTATCGATATTGCGTTAATCCATAAAAAAGCTCACCTGCTTACCAACTCGCAACGTCAAGAAATTCAACGTATCGCCACGACTCTTGAATTACAGCTCACGAACTTACCCCAAGTGAATAGTATTAATCGCTCCGGTTATTTACAGGAAGAATTACAGATAAACGTTGACCCTAAAAAACTGGTTCGTTATCAAATTCCACTGAGTCAGGTCATTAGCGAAGTTACTAATAACCATATCCGTCAGCCGGCGGGTAATATTGAAATAAAAGATGAACCCAGTGTCACTATTAACGCACAACTCGACACGGTAAAAAAATTAAACAATGTTTATATACAGGCGGGCTTTAAGGGCAAAGCCGTTGATCTTAAATCCATCGCAGAAGTAAGAACAGATTTTCGCAGAGAAAAGCAAATAATAAAAGTGAATGGTCATGAGTCCATCATGTTTAATGTGGTTAAAAATGGCTCTTTCGGTATTCTTGAATCGCTAAAATCCGTACAAAAAGTGGTTGATGATTTTAGTAATAATAATTTACGAAATTCAAATATCCAACTCGTTATTCTAGACGACGAATCTTACGATGTAAGAAACCGTCTAAGCATTATTGCAACTAACGGCGCGATTGGTTTTACTTTGATATTGCTAACCTTATTTTTATTTCTGAATAAACGTTCCGGCATATGGGTCGCTATGGGAATTCCGTTTACCATTTGCCTCACCATAATTATTACAAATATGATGGGTTACACCATTAATAACGTCACACTCGCCGCAGTGATAATCGTAATGGGGATAGTGGTTGATGATGCCATTGTGGTTGCTGAAAACATTGGCCGTTTTAGAGCAAATGGTTTTAGCTCACATGATGCGGCGGTAAAAGGCACCACACAAGTTTTTATGCCTATTCTTGCTAGCATTACTACCACCTGCGTTGCCTTTATTCCGTTGTTTTATTTTAGTGGCCGCTTTGGTTCTTTTGTTAGCTTTATTCCCCCTATTGTTTTTTTAATGCTCTTTGCCAGCTTATTGGAATCACTAGTGATCTTACCAGGGCATTTACATTTTCAAGCACCGCAATTTTTACGTCGGCAGCCGCAATCATTGGCAAAAGTAAAATCGCATTGGTTTGATCGTATTGAAGACCGTTACGGTAATGCTTTAATTATTTTGTTAAAATATAAATATTTAATCATTGCTGTTTTCATTTCTTTATTAATCAGCTCATTATATATAGCTAAACAGACAATGAGTTTTGTTTTGTTTCCGCATTCGGAAACACGCGAGATTGTATTGCTTGGCATGGCTAATAAAAAAGCTGACCGTTATGAAACCGCCATGATAAGCAAAGAAATTGAAAATATTATTACGCCCTATATTGGCAAAGAAGTGATTGGCTTTAGAACAGAAATAGCCCGCAGCCGACATGGTGGCGTGGCTAAAGAAAATAAATTTAGAATGATTATTGAAATTGTACCAAAAGAAGATCGTACACGTTCTGCCGATGATTTGGTTAACCTCTGGAAACCAGAAGCAACTAAAGTGAAAGGTTTAAAGAAATTAACTATTCAAAAAAGCCGCTGGGGGCAAGCTTCCGGTAGTGCAGTTGAAGTCTTGATTCTCGAAAATAATGACGCATTACGTAACAAAGCTGCTGAGCTAGTATTGGCCGCCATGGAGAAACACCCCGAACTCACCAATGCAGAAATCGATAGACCATTAACCTTGCCGGAATATAAAGTCGATATTAAACGGGAAAAAGTCAAACGCTTATCCATTAACCCAACTGATATTGCAACAACCTTTCGCGCTTCACTTGAAGGCAATATACTTTATGAATTACCGAAAGATAATGAACATATTGATGTACGCATATCGGTACTCGATAGCGCGAAAAAAGATATTAATAGTATTTTAAAAATTCCGGTGGAAAATCGAAGTAACTATTTAGCACCGCTTGGTGATTTGGTCACAATAAAAAAAGTGATGGCGCCCACTTCCATTACTCGACGTGATACTCGTCGGGCAATAACCGTTTATGCCGATTTGAAAAAAGATACATTAACCACCCCGTTACAAATTGCAGAAGATTTAGAGAATGGCGTCTTTCGTAACATTACAAGCACGCAACCTTCTACCAACCTAAACTTTGATGGTGAAGTTGCAGATACCCGTGAATCTAAAAACGATCTCTCCAATGCCATCACCATGGTTATCTTTTTAATTTTTGCGGTTTTGGTTGTTTTATTTAATTCTATTTCTCGTCCGATTATTATTATGCTCGCGATTCCTTTTGGCGTTGTTGGCGTTATCCTCGCCTTTTGGTTGCACGGCCAAACGTTATTTGGTTTTTTTGCGGCCATTGGTACACTAGGTATGGCTGGCGTTGTTATTAACGATGCAATCATTATGTTAACCAAGCTCGACGATGAGTACGATAATGCATCAGCCACAGCAAACACGCACAATGAAAAAATCGCCCGCATTGCTCAAACACGCCTTAAAGCTGTAATACTCACAACCCTTACAACCGTTGCAGGGGTGTTACCCACTGCCTACGGTGTTGCGGGTTATGATTCAACACTCGCAGAAATGATGTTAGCCATGGCATGGGGCTTGCTGTTTGGTTCACTGATTACCCTATTACTCATTCCTTGTATGTATAGTTTTATTCAAGACATACAAACTCGTTTTCAGAAAAGTACGCTTAATTAAATGAAAATTGAAAAAACAATACCCACCAGTTTACTCATTGTAGCGCTCTTAGTTATGCAATCGGCGTTCGCGAAGAAACAAACTCCATTACGTAAACCGATACTATCAATAAGTAAATTTATTGAGCTCGCAACAAAAAATGACCTCACTTTCGAAACCATTTTAATCGATGAACTATCTCTTCAATACCGTCGCGATATTTTAATACCAGATAGTGACATTCTCATAGATGCAAAATATCAATATAATTTTTACCTGAGTCAAGATCGTAGCGAGCCAGAAGCAACCGTTTCGTTAAGCAAGCTCTTTCCCTACAGCGGCACACAACTGGCTTTATCTTATAGCAAAGCTTCTTCAGGTATTTCAACAACCGATAGTTCAAGTTTACAATTTCTAATAACTCAACCTATTGCCAGAAATGCATTTGGTAAAGGAACGCAAATACAAGATAAAATAATTGGAATCGAAAACGATATTAGACGCTACCAAATAATAGAAGCCTACGAAGATTATCTCGCCAGCTTAACAGCAGCTTATTACAACTGGTACTCGGCTTATGAAAACTTAAAAGTCGGCACGTTATCTTATCAATCTAACCAAAAGTTGATGGGCAATATTCTTGAGCGACAACGACAAAGAATAGCTTTACCGATTGATGTCAATAAAATGAAATTATTGTTAATAGGAAAAAAAGAGAACCTTATTATCTTGCAAGAAGTATACGATACCTATAGCAACCTTATATTTAAAGCCATCCGCCACAATGGCGCAATACCTTATATTCCCAGCACACCAAAAAGCCCAGCGGCTAATGTACAATTTGAAACAGACTATAAAAACTTCACTCAAAATAGTCGTACTTATGAGGTACTAAATAAACTAGAACAACAAGGAACAATGCAAGTTAAAAAAGCAGCCGATGATCTATTACCGTCAACTAACCTATTACTCGGCTATAAACTAGAGGGTAATGATTGGGGAATAAAAGAACAAGAAAGAAGTTATTTTGCGGGTATATCGCTGCAATGGCCTTTTGGTCGCAGTGTAACCAAAGCGAAAAAAAATATTGCACAAATCGAGCATAAAAAAACCGTACTTTCCAATAAAAATAAATATGAAGAATTACGCACCAACTTAAAAAACCTTTATCTGCAGATTCAACGAGAACAAAAACTAATCGGCATATCAAAAACTAAAATAACATTAGCAGAATCAATATTAAAAGATGAAGCCGAAAATTACTCCTACGGAAAAGTAACCCTTAACGATTATATTATTGCGGTAAATCGTGTCGACGAAAATCGTTTTAGCTACACTGAAAACAGCGTGAAACTTAATAAGTTATTGATAGAGTGGCTACGGCTAACGGATCAACTTGTTGGAAAGGATGTTCTAGAGAAATCGATTAAATAAACTAAGTTCTGTTAATTTTTCTTACTTTAACTTATAAGTCCCAACAAATAAAAACTAAGCAATACTCTGTACAGTATCGGGTAAATTCTCCATTAGTATCCTGGTAAAAGCTTCGAATACCTGTTTGCGGGGAAACGAGCGTCGATACACCAATGATATTTTTCGAAAGGTATCGGTAAACTGTAATGGTCTGGTGACAATACTTTTATCTTTAGCGGCTGTCGATTTTAATGCAAGTGCAGGTAGCAAGGTACACCCAAAACCGGCAGCCACCATTTGCAGTAATGTTTCCAAACTCGCTGCTCGCAAATCGGCCAAGTCGCCTTGATTAGCGCGTTCGTGCATATGGCACACTTCCATTGCTTGGTCTGCCAAGCAATGACCCTCTGCTAATAAAAGTAAATCGGCTTCATCTAGGTCGGTTTGTGTTATTTTCTTTTTCTTTGCTAATGAATGGTTTCGTGGATGAGCAAGCCAAAAAGGCTCATTAAACAAAGGTATACTTTCAAACTCAGGGTCATCTACAGGCGTTGCAAGTAAGGCCGCATCTATTTCATGTTTGCCTAATCGAGTAAGTAACTCGTTAGTCATTTCTTCGGATAACACCAGTTTCATTTGTGGAAATTGTTTATTAAGTGGCTTGAGTATCAATGGCATAAGATAAGGACTTAAGGTTGGTATCACTCCCATGCGGAATGCACCCACTAATGGATCATGATATGACTGTGCCAAATGTAACAATGCATCGGCTTGTTCTATAACCGTTCGCGCTTGGGCCACGACTGCCTCACCAACCTGCGTTGTAACGACGGAACGTTTGGTACGTTCAAAAACAGTCACACCTAATAAATTCTCTAATTTTTTTATCTGTCCACTCAGTGTCGGTTGACTCACAAAACACCGTTCTGCGGCTAAACCAAAATGCTGCGTATCGGCTACCGCGACCAGGTATGTTAGATCTCTTAAATTCATTTATCTGAACCTCTTTTACGTACACAATCAATAAATAGTTAATACCTATTAATATAATAAATATAAACGATTTTGTCTATTTATAACTTTAGCCTATTATCATCACATGCCAGGCAAGTATTGTGTATTAAACAACACTAACCAGGCGCATAATCAACAGTAAACATAGGAGCAAAACCATGAGTAATAAAAAAACAGTCATGACTACAGCCGCGGGTTGTCCAGTTGCAGATAACCAAAATTCAATTACCGCCGGAGCGCGAGGACCAGTACTAATGCAGGATGTGCATTTGTTTGAGAAGTTGGCGCACTTCAATCGTGAACGTGTTCCCGAACGTGTTGTACACGCAAAAGGCGCAGGTGCATACGGTACCTTTAAGGTTACCGGTGATATATCAAAATACACCCGCGCTAAACTTTTCGAAAAGGTCGGCAATAATTGTGACGTGTTTGTGCGGTTCTCTACCGTGGCCGGTGAATTAGGCTCGGCAGATACAGTACGAGATCCACGTGGTTTTGCTGTTAAATTCTATACCGAAGAAGGCAATTGGGATTTAGTGGGTAACAATACACCGGTGTTCTTCATTAAAGACCCAAGCAAATTCCCTGATTTTATTCATTCGCAAAAACGCCACCCAAGCACCGGTTTGCGTGATGGCACCATGCAATGGGATTTTTGGTCACTAAGCCCAGAATCCATGCATCAAGTTACCTGGTTATTTGGTGATCGTGGCATACCTGCAAGCTTGAGTAATATGGACGGTTTTGGCAGCCATACCTTCAGCTTGTGGAATAACAACGGTGAACGTTTCTGGGTGAAGTGGCATTTCAAAACGCAACAAGGTATTAAAAACATGAGCGTAGCAGAAGCAGCAAAACACGCTGCAGAAAACCCCGACTATCATCGCGAGGAATTGTATAAAGCAATTGAGCGTGGCGATAATCCCAAGTGGACAGTTAATATGCAAATCATGCCTGAGTCTCAAGCTGAGAACTATAGTGTTAACCCCTTTGACTTAACCAAAGTTTGGTCGCATGCAGATTACCCTTTAATTGAAGTCGGAGAAATGGAATTAAATCGCAACCCGGTTAATCACTTTGCTGAAGTCGAGCAAGCCACATTTGGCCCAGGTAACTTACCGCCTGGCTTAGGTGTGTCGCCTGACAAAATGTTACAAGCACGTTTGCAAGCTTACCCTGATGCGCATCGGTATCGTGTTGGCGTTAACCATAATGAGTTAGATGTAAACAAACCACGTTGTCCAGTTCATACCTATCATCGTGATGGTCATTCACGTTTTGATGGTAATGGTGGTGCAACGCCGGTTTACCAACCCAATAGCTTTGGAGGTGCAACAGACGATGCAAGTTATCGTGAACCGCCATTACGTATTCAAGGTGATGCAGATCGCTATGATCACAAAATACAAAGTGACGAATACAAACAAGCTGGAGACTTATTTCGCTTGATGGATGCCGATGCACAACAACGCCTAATCGATAACATTGTTGGTGCAATGCAAGGTGTACCGCGTGAAATACAAGAACGGCAAATCTCACATTTTGAAAAGGCTGATCCCGCCTATGGGAAAGGTGTAGCAAAAGGCTTGAAAATATAGAGTTAAAACTAAACTACTGTCTCAAGCTCTATGCCAGGTAAAAGCGGCGAGGTGTTATTACAATACCTCGCCAATTTTTATGAAATTTTTTTTATTATTAGAACTAGAAAGCCCGCGTAAGCGGGCTTTCTAGTTCAACTGCTCGTCTGCTTATTTAGCCTTTTTGCCAGATTCGGCAGGCGCTGCAGGTGGTGGTGCATAACCATATGGTTGTGGTGCATAGCCATATGGCGCATATCCATATGGTGGTGGTGCATAACCATACGGTGCATACCCGTTGTAGTAGTTATTACCATAGCCATTGCCGTAATAATTGCCATACCCATTACCATAATAATTGCCATAGCCGTTACCGTAACCTCGAACATTGCCGTTACCGTATGCACCGCCATTCATGCGACTGCGGGTGCCAATACTGAATGACATGTTGCCATCACCCCAGCCATTGCCGTAACCATTGCCGTAACCGTTTCCATAGCCATTTCCGTAGCCGTTATTACCCCAACCATTGTTGCCCCACCCATTATTGCCCCAACCGTTATTACCCCACCCATTATTCCATGGCGTCCACCATGCTTGAGCAGAACTAATAGGAAGAACTATAGAGATAATTGCAATTGTAATAAATGATTTGATTTTCATGTGTATAACCCTCGCTTAGAATTTGCTAAAAACAAACAACAGGTACTTATTGCTGTGTACACTCCGAGACTACTAAATCCTTTCAACGCTATCAATACACCTAATAATATTTTTATTGATCTATGTTAATCAATTGCGTTCTAAATATCTTAGCTAAAATAACCCAATGAATTTATCAGACAAAAAAACCACATTGTGGTCGTTTAATCAAAACTCAATTTTTACAACGACTTAATTATGGTCGCGGTATTATGGTGTAAATAGCCTGAGATCCGTTTATGAAAACTCAAAACGAATTATGCCATTGCTTGAGTGTTGTATGATGATGAAGTCATCAGCTCCTTTTAATATACTCATACTTTTCAAAGGCAAAAAAAGAATGATTTTTACTCTACTTCTAAGTATGCATAAAATTATTATATTTAACTATTTTTCTCACCTATTAACCTTACAATCGCCCCATCACCGACGTGGTACTTACCTTCATTAAGATAAACAATTTTTTCATAGACTTCCTGGATATTAAGCCGAGTAAAATCATCTTTTAGTTCTTGTTCTGAAAACAACATATCGATGACGGGAGGTCCACCACTTGGGTAATCCAGCTGTGCTTTATTAAAGGCCTCCATAATAATCTTTCCACTGGGTTTTAAGGCATCCAACATTTTATGGTGCATTGCCTCTCTCGACGCAGAAGGATAATGTACATAAATTGCAACCACAGCATCAAATTCTTCTACGGGCCAATCCCAATCATTGAGATCAGCACAAACCGCATTAATATTTACATTACTTTCTTTCGCAAGCGCAGTGATTTTTTCAATTGCAACGTTGGAGTAATCCACCGAGGTAACATCAAAACCTTCCGAGGCCAGCCAAACACCATTACGACCTTCACCATCTCCTACCACTAATACCTTTCCTTCAGGTTTGATTAGGTCAACAACCTCCGTTAAAAAAACATTTGGTGCTTGACCATAAGCTAAACCCTTTTCTGCATAACGTTCATTCCAGAAATTTTTCATCAAACACCTCACGCACATAGTTTTTATTATAGTTTATTCCATTTTAGCCAATAGCGCGCTAAATAGCATAGCTAAAAGAAAATTACCCAATGACTTTTATCAAACCAAAAAAAACGACCACATTGTGGCCGTTTAATCAAAACTCAATTGTTACAACTGCTTAGTCATGATCGCGGTGTTTTCTATGCTCTCCATCACCTCGTTTACCATGCATACTTCTCTTTTTTTCACGTTGAGAATCAGTCAAAATTGCATTTATTTCTGCTTTCATTTTTGCTTTAACAAGTATTTTTTGTGTTTTAAGTTCACCTTGTTTTTTTGCTAGTTGCTCAATGACTGCCATGTCTGGCTTGTCAGCATGCATTTTTTCACGCAGTGATTGTTTGGTCTTTTTCTTTTCGCCTCGTAAAGTACTAAATTGGTCGCTGTATTTATCAAATATACCACGCGCTTTTTTGGCTTGCTCGTCACTCAAATCAAGGTGTCGAATCATACGTTCCACGCGATTCTTCATGCCTTTTTTATGACGTTCTCCACCTTGTTTGCAATACTTACTTTGATGTTTACCACTTGATTCATTGTAATCACCACTGGCAACTGCCAATCCACCTAAGCCAATTCCACCAAGTGCAAGACTGCCTACCAACGCCGTTGTAATTAATCTGTTCATATCTTTCTCTCCTAACTAAGTTTAATTTATCAGTTTTCTGATGAACCAATCATATGAGCTATAGCTGTATAATTGGGTAATAAAACCGTAAATCTCTGTAAAGATTTGTAAAGATAGCACTTTTTGTTAAATAACTGGTTATAATTTAAAACCATATAAAACACTAATATAATTATTTGTACTCTAAAACTATGAATAGAATTTTACTCGCCGATGACGATATCGAACTTAGTGATTTACTGGTTGAATACTTAACCGGTGAAGACTTTGTTGTCGATGCTGCATACGATGGTAAAACCGCACTACAATTGGCGAGCGCTAACCAATACGATTTACTTATATTGGATGTCATGATGCCACATTTAAACGGTTTTGATGTTCTACGTGAACTACGTTCAACATCGTCACTACCGGTATTAATGCTAACCGCACGTGGAGATGACGTTGATAATGTTGTTGGTCTTGAACTTGGTGCAGATGATTACCTTGCTAAGCCCTGTAGCCCGCGGGTACTAGTCGCTCATATTCGTGCCATTTTACGACGTACAGATACTACCAATACTAAGCAGCATCAACCGTCACGTAGTATTGAACTCGACGATATCGTGCTCGATAATCAAAGTAGACAAGTCACTGTAAATAACAAACTCGTTATGTTAACAAGCACCGAGTATCAGGTTCTTGAATACTTACTAGAACACGCAGGCAGCATTGTTAACAAAGAAGCCTTATACGAGTATGCATTAGGTCGAAAAATTAGTCCCTATGATCGAAGCCTTGATATGCACGTAAGTAACTTAAGAAAAAAATTAGGTCCTTTATCTAATGAAATAGAGCGCATAAAAACAATCCGCAAAGTGGGTTACCAATATGTGAGATCAACTCATGAATAGCCTGTTCTGGAAAATATTTATAACTTTCTGGTTTGCCTTGTTATTGTTTACGGCTTTAAGCCTCACTTATACCTCGCATTATCTTAAAAAAACACGCAGTGAAATCGATACTAGCCAACCACGAATCCACTTACAAAATCATATTGCCGAAGCTAGCAGAATTGCACAATCGCAAGGTATCGATGGTGTACGAAAATGGTTGATTAAACTCGACAATGAGGTAGCTGTTCCTCATTTATTGATCGATGAAAATGGAAAAGACTTACTTAACCGCGAAGTACCTAATCGTATTATTCGCCGAATAAACAGACGCAACGCCAGATATGATTACTTTTCTGATGACAATGACCAGGCCGAGAACAGTAACCATGACGATCATGAACATAAACGTCGTACACGTCATCGGCCAATTATAATTGACCAGATGCGCTATCGCCTAGTACCCGATCACAGAAGTATTACTCTAGACAGAGTATTGAATCGCCCCAAAGTAATTACTATTCCACTTATTGTCGCTACGCTAATTAGTGGCATTATTTGCTTCTTACTTGCACGTTATTTAACGTCACCTTTAAGTCGATTACGCGCAGCGACTAGCGCAATGGCAAAAGGCAATCTTGATTATCGCGTTGCTCACACAATGGGTAAACGTAAAGATGAAATAGTTGAGCTTGCTATCGATTTTGACAATATGGCAACTCAATTACAAAAGCTACTAAGCTCTCACAAACAATTATTACGCGATGCATCTCACGAATTACGTTCACCACTTGCACGTTTACAGGTTGCATTAGGTTTGGCACAAAAAAAATCAAATGGAAAGATAGACAAAGAATTATCACGTATCGAACTTGAAACCGAACGACTCAATGAATTAATTGGCCAACTCTTATCACTAGCTAGATTAGAAACCAATACGTCAGAAATACAATTTGAAAAAATTAATTTAGCTACCCTACTTACCGAAGTGGTTGACGATGCACAATACGAAGCCGTCTCTAAGCAAAAGCAGGTTAACTTAAAAAATAAGGTCGAATGTCAGATAAAGGGTAATCCGATGTTATTAAAAAGTGCGATAGAAAATGTCATTCGCAATGCTATTCGTTATACAGAAGAAAACACAAGTGTAGATATTACAATGCAAACCACTGACAACAACCAAATGCTAATACAAATAAAAGATCATGGCCCCGGCATAGAAGAAAATATGATCGATAAAATATTTGAACCCTTTGTGCGTACCTCTAGTGCAAGAGACCGTCAATCGGGCGGCTATGGTCTGGGGTTAACTATCGCAAAACGTGCTATCAGCTTGCATAAAGGAGAAATCACAGCAAAAAATAATACTCAAAGCGGTATGAGTGTACTTATTCAATTACCGTATATGGAAGCTAATATATAATTAACTTCAAATATTTCATTATTACTTAATACTATCTTTTCAAGGAGTCGACATGTACTCACACAATTTTAATAAACACTGGCAATCAACTTTAGTGATTTTATGTATTCTGGGCTTTACACCTATAATGGTCGATGCACGTCAGGATGATGATAGATTTAGAAACAATAAATCACAAAAACGCGCTTTATCAGGTGAAAATCAAAATAAAAAATGGCAAAAAAATCAGCCCGAACATTACAAACAAAAAAGAAATGATTCATCCAGACAAAATAATAAGTTTAATAATCAACATGACAAAAGAAACACGAAATCCACCCGAAAAGAATATGACAATTCAAATAGAAAACCCACACATAAAGAATATAATCCAAAAAAACTAAATAAAAAGCTTGAACGAAGAGATAACACCAAGAAAAATATACACCGTAAAGAGCTTGGTAATAAACCCATAAATAAAAGACTTAACGACGTTAAACAACACTCACGTGCATCACATGACCGTCATTATTCACGATATAGAAATGAACTAAATCGTAATTCTGCTCGTGTTCCCAGACATCGTAATGAAACCTATCGGTATCACACTCGCTACCTTGCCCCTATCCGACGTCACTATCACCCCGTTGGCTTTCAGGTAACGGTACTGCCGCATTCATATATACGTTTGAATGTACATGGTCACCCTTTTTTTTATTGGAGCGGAATATACTACCGTCCCTATAACCGTGGCTACGTAGTGGTAAGCGCACCAATTGGTGCTTTTGTGCGTACATTACCGATAGGCTTTATAGCATTTAGTATTGGATTTTCCACTTATTATTATGTAAATGACACCTACTACCTTTGGGATGAAGAAATCGAATCTTATAGAGTAGTCAAAAAACCCAATGGTGCTGACGAGGCAATAGATAAAACAACCGCAGATCGCCTATATGTTTATCCAAAACAAGGCCAGAGTGATGAGCTGCAAGCTAAAGATCGTTATGCTTGCCATCGTTGGGCAGTGAAAGAATCCAATGTCGATCCAACATTGGACGAGGAAGAAGACATCAGCCAAAACGACAGACAAAATTATAGACGTGCCATTACCGCCTGCCTTGAAGGTCGAGGTTATACGGTGAAATAGTCATTTAATTAATAAAGTTAATAAAATACGGAGCAGCTCTTACAGTAGACAACAACAGAATTTCTGGATGTAATGTGTAAGAGCTGGACCCGATTTTTCCATTGTCGATTGATAAATAACAATTAGATATTGAAGATATACTCAGCTACTTAAGATTGGGTTAGTGTTTAAGAAAGTTGATCAATCGATTACAGAATTTCCCGCACAAGATTTCTAATTACCAACCTGGACTTGTTACCATCATGTATAGTGTCTAGTTCTAACCTGAACCTGCATCGTTCGTCCATAGGTGTAATAACAGTAAGATCATCAACACTCGCAATAGACTCCATTGTATGTCGGGTATATAGCGGGCCATACTTGCGTGGTGGTAGTTTAGAATTAATAAACGCTTTAATATTTTCAGCGCCCTGAAAATCTCCGAAAGGTGAAGCCGTTGACCACAAAGCATCTGGATGAAATAGTCGAGCAGCTGCATTGCCATCTCGCCTATCGACACAATCAAGAAATTTCATCAAAAGTAATCTTTTTGAATTTCTTGCTGCATAGCTGGTGTGAAGTAATGCATGCGCTTGAGGGGAATTGGGTTCTTTCAATTCGGTTGCATATAACTTTTGAATGTCCTGGTTCTCATATGAGCGACGTCGAGGCACATTTTTGTCAATGTTATAAATCGCCTGCATCCGTTTCTCAAGAACAAGAGGATCCATGGATTTAGGTTCACCACCACCCCCTAAACAGCCCCCAACACATGCCATTACTTCAATAGCAACGAACTCATCTCGCCAGGTTTCTGTTTGTAGCATATGTTGTGCTGCTGCAATACCATTGCAGATGGCGACCTTACCAATACCGAGAATCTCGGCTGTTTTAATTCCTGCACTTACCCCGCGCAGTTGATGCCATTCCAATGGAAGTGAGTTTTCTGCTCCAATGAAATGAGATGCTGTGCGAACCATCGCCTCCATAACACCACCTGATGCACCAAATATCTGCCCAGCACCAGTGCTTTCACCTAGTGGATTATCGAACGCCCCCTCTTCCGATAGTGCACCATACGAAATGCCACGAGCTTTAATCATTTTGGCTAATTCACGTGTAGTAAGAACATGATCTAAATCACCAGACATGCCCGGTCGAACCGCTTCATCTTTTTTTGCGGTACAAGGCATGACACTAACAACATAAGGTTCTGATTTTCCCTCGGCAAAATCAGCACCAAGTGAACGTGCAAAAGCGCCCCGTTTAGTTAGTGCACCATGCATTTGCTGCGGTGATTTTGTTGTGCTTAGATGGGGCAAAAGATCGGCGCGATTGATCTCAACCCAATTAACCCATCCAGGACAACAGGAAGTAAAAAGCGGTAACAGATGATGTTCCTCCTTATTGCTCTTCCCCGCATTCTTAAGTCGCATCAAAAGCTCAGTGCCTTCTTCCATGATTGTTAAGTCGGCAGCAAAATTGGTATCAAACACGTAATCAAAACCCAGCTGTCTTAATGCATTGATCATTTTGCCCGTGCTTACTGTACCGGGTTTCATTCCAAACTCTTCACTAATCGCAATGCGTGTTGCGGGTGCAACTTGCACGGCAGAAACACGACGATGAGCATCAAGGGTATGAAGAACTTCATGCCAGTGTGGTGTCTCTATCAAAGCACCAACTGGACAAACAAGCGTGCATTGTCCACAGGAGATACATTGTGTATCCGCCAAAGATCGATCAAAAACAGTAACGGGTAAACGATCTGAGCCGCGCTCTGCAAAACCGATCACGTGCTGTTGTTGTCCAGCACTGCCACACGCCTCTACACACAAACCACATTCAATGCATTTTGAAAGATCACGCCAGATACTTGGTGATGTGTGGTCAGTAAGAATATGTTCTGGATGCTCTACCGAACCTATCGGAATCTTTTCCCAACTGTCCTCTAATTGATATTCGCTAACAAAACTCTGTAACTTACAAGAACCATTTACTTCACATCGCATACAGTCATTCGGGTGGCGAGCCAACAACCATTGTGCATTTGTTTTACGAAATTCCTGTAGATCTATTGAGTCCGTTTTAACAACATCACCCTCTTTCGCTTTTGTAATACAGGCAGGTTGTGGCCGGGCTTCTCCTTCAATATTTACCAGACACATACGGCACACAGCATGGGACGGCAAACGAGGATAATGACACAAAGTGGGGATATGTACGCCAGCTTGCTTGGCTGCATCAAGCAATGTCAGGCCATCTTTCACCTCGATAGATCTTCCATTAATACTAAGCTTGATCATTCTAGAATACTAACGAAGAAATGTTTACATAGATAGTAGCCTGTCAAAAATTTCATTAAAAATAATTTTAAATTATCAACTGTATTAGAGGGTGCTAAACTTGTTTATTCATTTCATTTCATTTTAGGCTTAACATCCACTCATGCATTTCGCATTACGATTAAATTCTATTGTTTTTCCACTCAAAGGAATATGCACTGGTACTTTAGTTGATTTAACAAACGTATCCGTCCTTGTGCCCCTTATCACTTTGCCGTTTTTTGTTGCCGCTTCATTGGCATGCGAAGCAATAACTGCATTAGGTTTAATCAATTCATTAATAACATACGCGGCTTCTTTTGGCCCGGTTGTATACGTATCTCCAATATTCATTACCGCCAACTTTGCTTTATAGTACTCACCCACAACCACTTTTTGTTCGGCTGTTAAACCCGTGTCACCAGATAGGTAAACGACTAAGCCATTTGAAAAACGTAAAACATAACCTGTAGGGGGGCCGGCATGAGCCGTTAAGCCAGATTCTTTTAACAGTGCACCCAAATTACCACCAACCATGCCACTGGCAATGCCATTTGAATGAACGGCAGGTACCGTCGTTATTGTTACACCACCGATTTTTCGTGAACCACCAAATCGAACCAATAAAGAATCTTTTGGATTACCACCTAATTGTTTTAGTTTACTCGCAAAAAATTTAGGCATTTCACTACCTGTAATGATTTTTGCTTTTTTTGTTAATGCAATTTTTACACTATTAGTATGTGGTAGATCATTGACTGATGTTTCAGGATTGCCACAACGCCCTGCGTTTAATTTTTTAATATGTTGGTTACCTACATGATCACCATGCATATGACTAACTAACACAACATCAATCTTACCTAAACGCGAATCATCCGCTCCGGCTACCGTTCGACCTGCATCATAAAGCAAACGTGTTCCATCGGGGTCTTCAAAAACAAGTGCGCGATCGCGGCCACAAAATTCGCCACTATGACTCCCTAATGGAGTTACTTTTACAACATCGGCAAAGACAGGTGATAAGAAAGAGACCGATAATACCAACGAAAATAACAACCTATTTTTAAATGTTCGATCTTTGACGATCATATTAAATTCCTAGAGTTTTATTAAATTCCGTAATTTATGTATTATTTTCATAACAACATATATTTATTATTATATGACTAACGATTATTAACTTTAACTTTATAATTGACGTAATGTCCACATAGGTGTCATCTTATGATAACGCCAAAAAGCCAATAGTCCAGCTGTAGTAATTAATGTTGTTCCAATGACTAAACTTGCAGTAACAGAATTTAAATGAATCTGGTATTGCATGTTCATTAGGTTTGTAGCAATAGCATAGCTAATAATATTAGCCGCCAAAGTAGCAATCAAACTGGAAATCGCCCCAATTAGGAAAAACTCCGTAAACAGAATTTTTCGTAATTGTCTCTTACTCGCCCCTAATGTTTTCATAATGGCATTATCTCTAATTCTTTCATCATGTGTCGATTGCATTGTCGCAATCATTACCAAAATACCAGCCACCAACGTAAACATAAATACCGCTTCAATTACCAGCGTCACTTTATCCATAATATTTCTTATCTGACTAATCATCGACTGTACATCGATAACGGTAATATTCGGAAATTGTCTCACCAATTGAGTCAAAAAATCTTTATTATTTTTATCCAGATAAAAACTGCTGATATAAGTTGCGGGGAAATCTTGTAAGGTTTTGTCCGGTGAAATAACAAAAAAGTTTGGCTTAAAACTATCCCAGTTAATTGTTCTAAAGTTAGTCACTGGTGCAGTCACGGATGCACCGCTAATGTAATAGGTCACTTCATCACCGAGCTTAATACCAAGCTGTTGCGCAAGAGACTCATCAAATGAAAACTGAGTTTTATTTTGAGTACTGCCCCACCATTCACCTTTTACAACGTCATTTTCAGCGGGGAGTTGATTAGACCATGTTAGATTGAATAACCGTGTTGCCAACCTTTTTGTTCGAGGATTATCATAATCTTCTGCTTTTACTAATTCGTTATTAATGTGAGTTAATCTAGCGCGCACCATGGGATAAAAAGTCGGTAGTTCCCGTGACGTTTTATCAAAAACTAATTTAAGCTCTTCTACTTGATGAGGTTGAACATTAATTAAAAACTGGTTTGGCGTATCGACAGGTAAACTTACCAGCCAGTCATCAATTAAATCCGTTCTTATCAGAACTAATATAATAATAACCATCATACCAATACCGAAACCGGCAGATTCAATCATAGTATTTAATTTACGTCGTGTTAAATAGGTTAAACCCATGCGCCAGCTAACACTTAAATGTGATTTGAATTTATTAGCCAGCAAGAGTAATAATAATGTGGCTAAAGCTAATACCAGCACCGTAGCCACTATTCCAGCAATGTAGATCATAGCTAATTCAATATCGCGCGCCTGCCAAACGATAAGCAGAGCCATAATTAAAAGTGCAGGTAAGTATAATAAGGCATCTCGACGTTTACCGGTTATCACTCTAGCTTGCATGACCTGAATCGGGCTACTATTTTTCAGACGAAACAATGCGGGTAATGAAAAACACAAAATTAACAACATACCAGCCGAATAAGCGGGTAACAAAGTTAATAAATTCGCATCGGGTAAATCACGTTGAATGAATTGAGAAAAGTAGTTAATGATAGCGTCATGTACGATGTAACCCGTCATGACTCCAACACTAGAGGCAATAAACCCAAGAATACCCAACTGAATAATAAAAATACCTAAAATGGTATTTTGACTCGCCCCAAAGGTACGCATAATAGCGCTGCTGTTTTGGTGACGACGCGCATAACGTGATGCCGCAAGTGCAATCGCGATAGCAGCTAGCATAACGGCTATTAACGCGGATAAACCAAAAAATCTATCAGCCCTGTCGAGTGCTGTTTTTAATTCAGGTCGCGCATCTTTAATACCCTGTATTGAATCAGCGGGACGAAGTTGTGTTTTAAGCCAACCAGTAAATGTTTGAAGCGATTGTGATTCAGCTGCAAATAAACCTTTATAGTTTACGCGACTACCTGCAACAATCAGCCCCGTAGCGTCAAGGCTTTTGCTATTTATTAACAAGCGAGGCGCCGCATTAAATAAGTTTCCACCAAAATCAGGCTCAAAACTTATGACGCGAGTCACTTTAAATTTTGAAGAACCCACATCAATCATACGACCAATCGAAAGTTTTAACGCATTGAATAAACGCGAGTCGACCCAGGCTTCACCTGCAGCAGGTATATCATTAGTCACTATGCCGTTACTGTATGGTTTTATATCAGTTTTTAATTCACCGCGTAATGGGTAGCCCTTTGTTACCGCTTTAATTGAAACTAATTGTGATAAATCACCACTTAACACCACGCTTGGAAACTGTACCGTGCTGGCATACTGAATATTCTTTTTATTGGCTTCATCAAACCATTGAGATGGTATAGGTTCTGCAGAAGAAACTATCGTATCGGCAGCAATTAAGTCGCCTGCTTGTTGAAGCAGTGCCCTTGAAACACGATCTGTTATCAACGCTACCGAGCTCATACTGGTAACGGCAATGACTAAAGCAATCGCCAATAAATTTAATTCGCCATTTTTAAATTCACGCCATAGAAACTTTCCTGCAATACTTAGTATCGGCCTCAAACGCTGAATCACACCAGGTGCCCTGCTTCTAGTTGATAAGTTACATCACATTGATTTGCCAAACTGTCATTGTGCGTTACCAGTACCAGTGTTGTTTCACTATGGTTATTCATATCAAACAGTAATTCAATAATGGCTGCGCCCGTTTTTTGATCCAAGTTACCCGTTGGCTCGTCTGCAAATAATATTTTAGGTTGAACCGCATAGGCACGCGCAATTGCAACACGTTGCTGCTCTCCACCTGACAATTGTGAAGGATGATGTGAACCCCGTTCAGACAGACCAACTTGTTTAAGAATTTCATTTGCCCGCTTGCTTGCGTTAGTATGTCCCGCAAGTTCCATCGGTAACATGACATTTTCCAAAGCCGAGAGGCTATGGACGAGTTGAAATGATTGAAACACAAAACCCACGCGACCGGCCCTGCAACGCGCACGACCATCTTCATCCATTTCAGAAATATTCTGACCATCTAGTATGACCTCACCACTACTAGGTGTATCAAGACCGGCAAGCAAACCCAATAGTGTCGATTTGCCTGAGCCCGAACTTCCGGTGATAGCCACAGAGGAACCAGCTGATATACTCATATTGACGGCGTTCAAGATAATGAGCTCACCTTCAGGCGCAGTCACAGATTTGGATAAATTAGATGCTTCTAGAATGGGTTGTAAAGACATGATAAAAAAAGTACCAACAAGATTAATTTATAATAGTTTAACAACAATAACTGTTTTGATGGGATTATTGTTATTTAGTTCAAGTGCATTTGCCGAGAAAAATAACGAGCAAGATAAACCAATTGTTATTATAGGAGATAGCTTAAGTGCAGCATACGGTATACCCATTAAAACAGCTTGGCCACAGTTGCTACAAAAAAAGCTTATTACCAAAAAATATCCTTACAAAATAATCAATACCAGTATCAGTGGCGATACCTCCTACAACGCATTAAACCGTAGTAAAAAAATGTTGCCTAAGTTGAAGCCAGCTATATGTTTAATTGCAATTGGTGCTAATGACGGTCTACAAGGTCTCACTCTAAAACAGCTAAAAGATAACTTACACAAGCTCGTTCAACTATGTCAACAATACACCAACAAAGTCATTTTATTAGAAATGAAATTACCATCCAATTACGGCCAGGCATTTATCGCACGTTTTTCGAATATTTATCATCAAGTCGCAAAACAAGAAGGCATAAAATTAATACCTTTTTTCATGGAATCTTTCGCTCTAGACTTTTCAATGTTTCTGAAAGATCGTATTCATCCAACAGAACAAGCTCAACCTATTATGGCAAATATTGTTTGGGAAGGAATCGTTGAGTTATTAAATTAAAACACCCTTACCTGTTATCTTACTCAAAAGCTTGCTCTATCCAGAACGCTATTCATAGATTTCATAGTATAGAACCAAGATAACATATTATTATTCAATGGACGTATCCATTAAAGCAATAGCATTATTTATTCATTGGTAGATTCATTAGTCAAAAAGTAGTATTGCAATACTAAATTCGAATCTTATTGTATCTTTTGACCACGCTTGAATTATTAAAGGTCTTCATTACCTGGACCGAGTGATTTTTCTTTGGTTTGACGTTTTTTAACAGTAATCGCTTCATCAATGCGCGATATTAATCTCCACCATTCAGAATTATCTTCTCTAATGTATCTAACAGCACCCGCTCTAACCAGAATTTTTCTTAATTCGTCTTCTTCAAAACCACCTAGTCTTTTTTTTAATAACTCAAAAGACCTATCCGTATAACCTTTATGGTTTAAATAATATAAAGCGGTTTTCTCAGCCATATGTTCAGTTTTAATTGATTCTAGTGCAATTTTTAAATCTGTCGATGCTCTGTCTTTTTGTAACCACCATGAAATAGCGCCACCAATAATTACACCCAGCAATCCAAATATTCCTGCTGTTATTTCTGTCGTCATAATTTATTTATCGCCTTAAAATATTACTAGAAGAATTAGCATTCTGACCCAGCTTATTATATTTATTTACACTGATGTCTATTCGTAAATATGTATACGGACTCGTTCATAAGGATAGATTAAATCAGGATTTTTAATTTTGCTTAACTCCGCAAGTTCTGGATAACGAAACGGATCCTTCACATAAGTCTCGGCAATATCCCAGAGGGTATCGCCTTTTACAACCTCATGGGTCATTACGCGAAGTTTACTTTGTGCTGTTTTATCTTTCTCACCCAGAATCAACTCAAAGACCTTTGATTGTTTAATCGCTATTGTCGGGCTAGATGTATTTTGCGTGTTATTCGGGTCTGATTTTGGTGTTGATTCAGAGATATATTTTTCCGACAGCATGTCAGAGCGATTGATTAGATGCTGATGGCTCATTCCCCCTGGGCCTATAACAAGTAGTAATACAATTAAAATAGGTAACCATATGAATGGTTTATTATTAGAAATAGCTGAAGTCGACGCATGATTGCAATCAGTTTCTGTTTGATCAGATGAATCAGAAACGATACTACTGTCTTTAGATGATTGTCGTGTTAATAAATGGGAAGGAAGCTGGTAATCAGATTCGGGCGGCGATCTTTCACCTTGAAAAGGATCCGTTTTTGCTCGCTTACCAGGAACATCTCCCGGTATTTCCCAGAAAAAATCATTGCTGATAGATTTGTTGTTATTATTATATTCAGACATAATCTATTCTCAGTGAGAACGGGGAGCACCGAAATGCCCCGCTAACCATTCCCAATATACTCACATAATAATGGGGTCAGAGCAAAGTTATTTCTAATATTAGAGAATATATGTATTCTAAACGTAGCTAGTTAATCTAAAGTCCTCATGGCCAAAAAGCAACGCGCTTATACACTGCCCGCAAAATACAAACATTCGTATTTGTCACAGCCTTTGTTTTACCTTGAATATGAAATATTTTACCTCCATATATACGGGATAACATCACTATTTTCTAATACTGTATTCTATAACACATGATTAAATGTTATAAATCATACTCATCACTGGAGTAATACATGGATTTTAAAGACTACTACAAAATCATGGGGGTTGAAAAAGATGCCAGCCAGGATGAAATTAAACGTGCATATCGAAAATTGGCGCGTAAATATCACCCTGATGTGAGCAAAGAAGCTGATGCCGAAATCCGTTTTAAAGAAGTCGGTGAAGCGTACGAGGCACTTAAAGATCCTGAAAAACGTGCTGCTTACGATCAACTTGGTTCAAATTACAAAGCCGGTCAAGACTTTAATCCCCCACCTGATTGGGATGCAGGTTTTGAATTCAATGGTGGTGGTTATACCGGGGGAGATGCATCGAATTACAGTGATTTCTTTGAATCGCTTTTTGGCCGCGATTTTGCGTCTGCACAATCACAACAACAGCATGGCAATTTTCATACGCGAGGTGAAGATCATCACGCAAAAGTGCTTATCGATCTTGAAGATGCCTACCAGGGAGCTACCCGTGCCATCACTTTGCAATCACCTGAAATGGATAACACCGGCCATGTCATAAATAAACAACGAACCCTAAATGTTAAAATTCCCAAAGGTGTAAAACAAGGGCAACGTATCCGACTCACAGGACAAGGTTCTGCCAGTATGGGTAACACCCCTGCGGGTGACCTTTATTTAGAAATTCAGTTTAAACCTCATAACATTTACAAAGTAGATGGATATGATGTGTATTTAGATTTTCCGCTAACGCCCTGGGAAGCAGCATTGGGAGCTACTCTAAAAGTACCAACCCCCAGTGGTCTGGTAGATCTTAAAATAGCAGCAGGCACCATCAGTGGACGAAAACTACGACTAAAAGAACGTGGTATTCCAGGCAAGCCACCCGGTGATTTATATGTTGTTCCCCAGATTACACTACCCCCTGCCGATAGCGAAAAAGCGAAAGCACTCTATAGTGAAATGGAGAAAGAAATGGCCTATAACCCACGCAGTAAATTGGGAGTTTAAATTATCATGACTCAACAAATGCTTAATGGAATATTAATTGATGATGAAACCGAATTATCATTGAATGATTTATGTAAGGTCTGTTCAAGCTCTGCCGAATGGATTATCGAACTTGTTCAAGAAGGTGCATTGGAACCCATCGGCTATCAACAAACGCAATGGCGATTCTCTGGCGTTAATTTACAAAGAGCACGAACAGCAATGAGATTGCAACGTGATCTCGGTCTTAATCTTGCGGGTGTTGCTTTAGCGTTAGACTTACTTGAACAAATTGAAACACTCGAGTCACGATTAATTCAATTTGAAATGAATGAAGACGATTAACATATACTGATCGAATAAATGTATGAAGATAGAGTATTACAGAAAAATAATTATATTGGTCTAGAGAATAAGTATTTAATATCAGTCATTGTTAAATATTTTGACTCTTATCCTAAATGCCCCACCTTAACTAAAATTAAGGTTTCATCTTCTACTCTTGGGTAATGTTGACTCATATGAGGACTGCGTATCCAACTTCCAGCAGGATACTCGCCATGTTCATCAATAAACTTTCCACTGATAACAACAATCTCTTCACCACCCCAATGCGTATGTGGCTGGAAAACTTCATTAGCCGGCCAATGTACCAATGCAGTACTTTCAGTTTTATGTGCATGCAAAGATAAAACTTTTAGATTACCTATACCTTGTTGCCACTGTTGTTCTTCAGGTTTAACGACAACATGTTGAGTATCATCTTTTTGAAACTGCTCTAACTTAACAAAGAGAATACAACCCTCTTTAGTAAACGGTTTATGGCGTGAGCCTGGTGGGTTGCGTATATATGTGCCTGCAGGGTAATCACCGTTTTCATCAGAGAATACGCCTTCAAGAACATAAATTTCTTCGCCTTGCGTATGAACATGTTCAGGAAAATACGAGCCCGCTTCAAACTTTACAAAACTCGTGGTATGTCCAGATTCAGCGGCTTCACGCTCAAGGTGTATACGCGATACACCATCGGCTGGGCTTTTTACCCATTGCTGTTCCTCTGCAAGCGAACACGCTATTTTTGAAAAATCCATGTTTAGTAAATAATTTTTAGTCATAATCTTTTAGTTTATCTGGTTGCTATAATAAAAACGTTAATAATAGATACTTTAACGTTCTTGAACTAACTCGGTAAACATACGGATATAGTCATTCGTTTTACTGACAAAATGTGTATTCTGTTCGCTTGTCATGCTATGTACTATCTGCAACGTTAAACGCGCTATTATTTCTTTATTGGTTTTATCTGCTGTATTCAAAGCAACATTATCCTTTTTATTAAAAGATATAAAATATTTTTCTAAAGAGGCTACCTTTTGTATTTTGCTATCACTCGTTTCGAGAATACGTTTAATCGACTGCTGCCATTGCAGCCTGCGTTTTAATCGTAGTTCTGACGTTACGCGCATTTGAGTTGCGGCTAGCTTAACTGTGTTTTCCTGCTCGTTTGTTAAATTACCCAACCATGATTCATAAATATCCATCATGCGGTCAGTATATTTTTCAATTCGTTCATCGTTATCGATAGCGACAGAATCTTCACGAAACTCGTCGTTATTGTCTTCGATATTAGAAAACAGTTCTTCACGCTGCTCTGAATTTAATAAGGGAAGCAGTGTTACCATTTCCTCATTAAGTTTCAATGAAAGTGATTGCCAAAAACCATTTAGCGTAGCGAAATGTTGTAGTATTTTTTCTTCAGTTAGTTGTTGGTTCGCATCACGCTGTATTACACCTAGCCATGTTGCATACTTTTCTAACTGAGTGTTACGATGCCAGTTGATCAGCGCCAGTGTGCGTTGGTCAACTTTTTTCTCGAGCATGCTATCCAAAGACACCATACCTTCAACATAAGACGGTATAAAATAGTCGAGTTGCTTATACATTGTTTTAATCGAACATGATGTCACCATTACAACGAGTGTAACGATGAAAACTGCTTTAGAACTTTGGATTAATTGTAACTTCATAAAACCCGTCATTAATATTAATTGAAGTAACAGTATTGTAGTATACACATAACACTCTCAAATAAAATACGCCAATAATTAGAGTTAACTCCTTTACTCTACACCAAAATCTCTACCGTTATTTTTCTAGCTTACATAAGTGAGAGCGTAAATGCTTGATAGGGTTAGAGATTCATCAAGAAATCGTCAGATGATAAACTCGAGTATTAAAAAGTAAACTTAACCATTGTGATCAAACCATAGAGTGTTAAAATCAATGGCTTCAGTAAACCATGGATATCATTCTTTATGACCCTGCTTTTTATATACCTAGGGATTGCTATTGGCATCTCATTCATCTGCTCCATTCTTGAAGCAGTGTTATTATCGATTACACCCAGTTACGTAGAAAAAATATTGACCGATAGACCACGTGCAGGTAAACAACTCAACATGGTCAAAGAGCAGCTGGACGAATCACTCTCCAGCATTCTTATCCTAAATACCTTCGCTCATACAATGGGTGCTGCAGGCGTCGGAGCACAAGCGCTTACTGTTTTTGGCCCTAAATGGGAAACATTAATCGCAATATTACTGACACTCGTCATTTTATTTTTTTCTGAAATCATTCCTAAAACACTTGGTGCAACCTACTGGCAGAAGTTGGCGATACCTTCCAGTTATACCATCCAGTTGTTTGTTAAACTGGTCTACCCACTCGTATGGATTTCGACTCGCCTCACCAAACTGTTTAGTGAAAACAAAGGCAATGAAATTACACGTGAAGAAATTATTGCACTTGCTTCACTTGGGCATAAAGGCGGTACCTTGATAAAACAGGAAAACACCTACCTATCAAACATCTTACGACTACGAGAGATCCGTACCGAGGAAATACTGACTCCGCGAACCGTCGTCCATATGTTCGATGAATCAACGACAGTCAGCGATGCATTGAATGATCCAAAAACACCAGGGTTCTCACGTTTACCGATATACCATGAGACATCAGACAATATTACCGGCAAGGTTATTAAGCATGACCTTTATCAAGCAGAGCGCAATGGGAGTGGCGGTAAACCCCTCAGTGATTATGCAAAAAGAATTTATCGCGTCTCAGAAAAATTACCCGTGCAACAATTACTCGATCTGTTTATAAAAAAGCGGGCTCACATGTTCCTCGTCGAAGATGAGTATGGACAAACCGCAGGTATTGTTACACTCGAAGATGCAATTGAAACACTGATAGGAAGAGAGATTGTTGACGAAAGCGACTCGATAGAAGACATGCAAGAACTTGCCAAGAATAAATATCGCGAAAGACTACGTGAGGATGAGCAAACACGGAATGAATAAATTCTTTTCACGTTACCACGACACGACTACTTATCTTATTATTATTAGAATAACGAAACAGTAGTTTAAATCTGTCTAACATTTAGAATAGTAAAAATAAAGTGAGAGAATAAATGGGATAGAGTGAATAAGTTGTTAGCCACTTTTGAATTCCGCCGTCCCATTTTTTATTTAGATAGTTTCTTTAATTTTTTCTTATCCTTTTTTTCTTTTGGCGTCAGGGCTGATTTCTTCTTATTTTCTTTATTGCTTTTTTGTTCTTTACCCATGATTTTCTCACTTGTGATTTGCAGTAATGAACTACCTACATTACAGAGATTGTTCAGTAAATGTAAGTCCTGACTTGATATACACAAATTACTTACCCCTACGTTTTGTTTTAGATGTTGTTTTTGCCTGCAATGGGATATCTTGCCGGTGGTGTTTTGGCTAACATCCTTAGAGATTTTTTTTAACATACATTATACGACGTCTGCCATAACCCAGCGAGGTTTTAGCTAATCCATACCGGACGTTGTAGTAGTGAAAGCAGATACAACAGTACAGCGATCTTTCCATCTGCAATTTTGGGCGTATCGGCAAGACCAAACATTTCGTGTAAACGGTCTGCTAATACCAGCGAGTAGTGATAAATATTCAGTAAAAAGCACACGTCATATAATGTTGGTGACTCTCTTTTATATTTTAATCTCAGTATAAATACGTATATCTTTGGGTTTATGACAGATAGATAATTACCCAATATTTGGAATAGGAAACATATTTTCCTAAATTGAATGGAGAGGAATGATGCAAATTCCCTTAAAGATTACTTTCCGTCATATGGACACTTCTGAAGCACTCGAAGCAAAAATTCGAAAAAAAATGGAGCATCTTGAAAAATTTGCCAAACACATTACTAGTTGCCGGGTCACGATAGATCAAAAACATAAACGACATCATCAGGGAAAGTTATTTTCGGTAACACTTGACATCACATTACCGGGAAAAGAAATTGTTATCACACGTCATCCTGACGAACATCATGCACATGAAGACGTATATGTTGCACTGCGAGATGCCTTTGATTCTGCACGACGAAAACTTGAAGATTATGTTAGGAAGATTCGCGGTAAGGTTAAAATTCATAAAACTGCTCCTCATGGTAAAATAAAAGAACTCTTTCCATATGAAGATTATGGTGTAATAGAAACACCCGATGGTCGCGAAGTTTATTTTCATCGCAATAGTGTTATTGATGAGAATTTCAATAATTTAACTGAAGGTAAAAGTGTGCGTTTCAGTGAAGAAATGGGAGACGATGGTCCACAGGCAAGTACCGTACACGTTGAGGGAAAGCACCATGTTAGCGAATAATATTTCCAATAAATTCAATGTGAAATATTTAATACTGAATGAGCTCGGACGTTAATTTAAGGTGAACTCTCACCATTAAATTGAATTTTTTTACACTAACACAAGGAGTATATTTAATGAACATAAAAGTGACAACATTAGTTTTAATTTGTAGCCTTTTTTCTCTAACTAATAGTTTTGCTGAGACACAATCTAAAACAATTATGTTTGAAGACATTGATGCAGATGCGGATGGAAGCATTAGTAAATCTGAGGCTACATTCCGTAAAGATTTGAGTAAAAACTTTAGAAGTGCTGATACTGACAATGATGGAACTATTTCTGTTGATGAATATACTGCATTTCATAATAAGGGTCGTGTAGACTACGAAGAAGTTGAAATTCCTGAAGTGGGTGCAGCCCCTGTCAGATAGAACAACGGTAATTCTATCAATTTAACGGAGCCAGAGGTTTTTAGTTCTCTCTGTTTCCGTATTCTAGATGAATTGAAACCTTGAGTTTCATCCTAAAACTAAATGTTTAACAACATCGACTAACGTTTAAAGATGTTAAGTATCAGTGTAAGCACAATGCTTATAATTATCATGGAAGTAATCGGAATAAATGTCTTGCCATGCTCTGACTCTGAACGAATATCTCCAGGCAGCTTACCAAACCAGTTTAAAGCCCATGGCGCGTAATACAATACTACACCCACTGAAAATACCACTATCCCTGCAATCGTAAGCCATCGAGCCATAAGCGCCTCCAAATTTATTTTAGAATATACTATCAGAAAAGAAAGCAGGTTAAACTTCCTAGCGAATTTATATTTATCATCATGAATGGCTTCAAAATACTTAATAATAAAACCATCAAATTTCTAGATGATAAATTAGTATGTACCTAATTAATTGCTTTGTAGGTATTTATACTAGTTGTTTTTATAGCTATAACAATTGATATTGATACACTTTCTCCACCCACACATACCAATTATTTTATGGAGAGTATTGTGAAAATAGCTATACCAATCCTTGCTTTCAATGTATTTCTATCTGGCTGTGTTTCCGTATCCACTTTTGATAAACAAAAAGAAATACTTGATAATTGTCGTGAACAACTGCATAAAGATACCAAATCCTATCAGGACGAAATTTATGAACTCGAAACTAATCTGGAAAAAGTAAAAAATGAACGTTCTGATTTAGAAGGTGAGCTAGAAACAGCTAAAGAAGAACGAAATAAATGTCACAAGGATTATATTCAGGTTAAGGCATATGCACAGGATATTGATAAACGCGCGAATGAATTACGTCATACATTACAAAAAGAAATACTCGACCGGAATGTCGAAATTGAAACCTTAAAAGGTAAGCTATCCGTAAGAGTTCTCGACCGTATTTTATTTAAATCGGGTAGCGCAGAAATTCTTCCAGACGGAAAAGATTTATTAAATAAGCTTGCTGCACCACTGTTATCTGTGCAGGATTATATTCGTATTGAAGGACACACAGACTTTGTTCCAATAGGCAAAAAATTAAAAGAAAAGTTTTATTCTAATTGGGAATTATCCGCTGCACGTGCAGCAAGTGTAGTCCGTTTCTTTCAGTACAACCACAAAATTTCACCGTTACGATTGGAAGCAGTAGGTTTCTCAAAATACCGACCAGTAGCTCAAGGCAAAACAGACGATGAGCTACAACGTAACCGGCGTGTCGATATTATACTAACCCAACCGCGTGACTAACCATGAGTGTTTAATTTTTTTGGCTATATCACGATAAAGTCGAAGTGGTTTACAAACATTATTAGTACTAAATATATCTGTACTCTGACTTCGTTTATTTATTGTTGTATGAAAATCATGTTCGGAATGATAATATCGACATGCTCGTGCCATGTTACTTCTTTCTTAAATAGTTATTTGAAATTTGAATAATCGTACAAATATTTTTTTATATTCTGTATACAATTGCATTTAATTTAACGAGGTTTAGCCGACTCTGTAGTTAAGAATTCTATCCTAATATATTATTTGGCAGACCTGACCTTATGTACATTTATATTTTTCTAGCTTTGCCCCTGCGTTTTGCTTTGGATGTTGCCTGCGCCTGTAATGGGTTATCTGGCCAGTGGTGTTTCGGGTAACGTCCTTTAAGGTCTTTTTTAACCTCATTATACGAAGTCTGCCAGAAACCAGCGAGGTCTTGGGTGATCTGCACCGGACGTTGTGCCGGTGAAAGTAGATGTAACAGTACTGCGATCTTTCCATCTGCGATATGCGGCGTATTCGCAAGACCAAACATTTCTTGTAAGCGTACTGCCAATACAGGTGGAAAGTGTGTGTAATCAACCCGAATGTTTGAACCGCTCGGTACGTTAATATGCGTTGGCACCAGGTGATCGAGTTGTTGCTGCTGTTCCCACGATAGTTGCGACAATATAATGTTATTAAAATCCAGTCGCTCAAGATGCGACAACCGAGATTTATTATTCAGATACGGTTTCAACCATGTCTCTAGTGAATTTAACAATGTGGCATCACTTACGTCTGGCCAGCTTGAGTCAATATGCTCATGCATGAATTGCATGCGTGACTGCAACGCACGCGTACTTTCATTCCAAGGTAAACAATTAATGCCACGTAGTTTGATACCCTCGAGTAGCACATCAACCATCGCGTCTGGATCAACATCCAACAAGGGAGCGTCGTCGATAACAATGTCACCAATGCACCCTTGCATTCGTGCCTGAACACAGGCTTGGCGATCGTCCCAGTGTATTAAAGATCGCTTTTGGATAAGCTCACCTAAGTAAAGTTCTAAATGTTCGCGGTATAAAGCGGCTGCAAGAAAAATACGCGCCTCGCGTGCGCCATCTAAATTCGCCGCAACGATCAATTCCTCAGTACAAAGCGGATCGCCTTCACTTAAGATCGCACCACGACCATTACTCAACAGATAACGCGACGAGTTATCTCTACGACACCCAATCC
>Ga0316209_1000097_pt1 | contig 185242 bp, 137 predicted proteins | sample 6monopyrite_MG_FD_204945 | JGI IMG/M metagenome (GOLD analysis project Ga0316209, IMG submission 204945) | Microbial mat bacterial communities from mineral coupon in-situ incubated in ocean water Damariscotta River, Maine, United States -... | ecosystem: Environmental > Aquatic > Marine >... | reverse complement strand
ACGACCTCGCTCAGCCCGCCGACGGGCTATTCGACCTCGTCGGGCATCGATCGCGAGACGACCTTTACCTATGACGCCCAAGGGCGTTCCGACACGACGACGGCCGACGACGGCCAGGTCACCAAGCGGTACTACTCCAAGCTCGCCGACGGTCATCTCGTGACCTTGACCTATGCCGACTACGAGGCGTCCCCGCTCAAATTCTACGGGCCTGTTCGGTACACGGTCTCGAACCACGCCGGCAAGGCGGTCGCCTCTGGGACGATTGCGCTCTCAGGAAACTCGACCACCAGCGCGCTCACGGCCCATATCGACGAGACCGACGACGACCCGATCACGGCCATGGACCTTGGTTCTGTCGCGACTCTGACGACCAGCCACTACTCCGAGACCGGCGGCACTCTCAACGAGACCCGCACCTACTTCTCAATCCCCGCGTCCGAGCCCGGAACCGACGGCACGCACTACGATCCGATGCTGTACGGCTATGACGATTCCGGTCGTCGTTGGCGGACCAAGGAAGCCTCCGGCACGATCCGACGCACCGTCTACGACGCCATCGGTCGCCCAGTCTCGTCATGGATCGGAACCAATGACTCCACCTTCGGTGGGGGAGAGGCGTCTGGCACCGACGACATGGTCAAGGTGAGCCTGACCGAGTACGACTCGGGCAATGACGACGGCAACAGTTTTGTCACCAAGAGCACGGCCTACGTCGAAGACAGCACGACGGACCAGCGCGTGACCGAGTACACGAATGATGTCCGAGGCCGTGCCCTCGTCGTCAAGAACCCGGTCTCCCCGCACTCCTTCGTCAAGTACGACAACCGCGGACGACAGATCGTCACCGGCCTCTACAGCTCGACAGTCAGCATCGTGGCGGGGACCGACGATCCGGCCGCCGAGACGACGAACCGCCTGGCGCTCGCCAAGACCCGGTACGACGAGACGGGCCGCGTCTACTCGACCACCCGGCACGAGATCGACGAGGCCGACGGATCCGACGACGACAATCTCGAGTCTCTGACCTGGTACGACGCGGCCGGTCGAGTCGTGAAGCGCGACGGAGAGCAGCTCACCAAGACGCTCTACGATGATCTCGGCCGAGCGACGCACCAGTTCGTGCTGGCAGTAGATGACGATACGACCTACGCCGACACCGACGACGTATCGGGCGACATCGTGCTCGAAGAGCGCCAGACGACCTTCGACTCGGACAACAGCGATGTCTTGATGCAGGCGACGATCAGTCGTTCGTTCCGCAACATTGATACGGGCTCCGGCGAGACGGAGGGCGCGCTCGACACGAATGCCGATGCCGACTCGCTCAAGTACACCGACGCGAACGTCAAAGGTCGAATTCAGATCGTCGCTCACTGGTACGATCGCTTCGGTCGCAGGACCGACACCGTCAACTACGGCACCTACGGCGGAGCTGACTTCGACCGGGACGCCTTGACCGTCCCCGCAAGGTCCGACACCGCCCTGCGAACGACTTATGCCTTCAATGACGACGGGGACCTCGAGACGGTCACCGACCCGAAGGGCATCGACAGCTATCGGGAGAGCGATGCTGCCGGTCGAGTGACCAAGGAGGTCAGCAACTATGACTCCTCCGTCAACTCCGGCAACCCGTCGGGTACCGACGACAACGTGACCGTCAAATACGAGTACACCGACGGCCTCCAGACGAAGATCATTGCGGACCTGCCCTCGGGCTCCACCGATCAAGAGACGGTCTACACCTACGGCACGACCAAGGGCGCCACTGCCGGAGACTCGAACATCGGGAGCGGACACCTCCTCCAGGAGGTCGAGTACCCGGACTCGGCGAGTGCCAGTGACGTGGTGACCTATGCCTACAACGCGCTCGGCCAAGTGATCTACACGAAGGACCAGGCCGGCAACGTCACCGAAACCGACTACGACGACGGTGGTCGTGAAGAGCACCGCCGCGTCACGACGCTCGCTTCGGGCTTCGACGGAGCCGTTCGTCGGATCACGATGGCCTACACCGACCTCGGTAAGGTCGAGACGGTCACGCAGTACGACAACGCCACTGCAGGAAGCGGCTCGATCGTGGACGAGGTCGCCTACTCTTATGACGGATGGTCCAACGTCTCTAAGTTCGAGCAAGACCTCAACTCTGCCGTGGGTGCATCGGGCTCCGTTGATGACTACGAAGTGAGCTACACCTACGAGAAGGCGACAACGGGCCGCAACACCATCCGCCGTGCCAGCGCCACGCTGCCCTCAGGCAACGTCATCGACTACGACTACCTCTCTACGGGCGGTAAACACGACGATGAGGCAAGCCGCCTAAGCACCCTCAAGGACGGCGCTCTTCGATTGGTGGATTATAGCTATGATGGCCTTGCACACCTCGTGAAGACAGATCACCAACAACCCGAGATCGAGTGGGATATGAGTGCGGGTGGCGGCGGAGAGCTCGCCGACCTCGATCGCTTCAACCGCGTGATTCGGAGTCGTTGGACGAGATATGCGGTCACTGACGCCGTTTTCTACGACGTGGACATCTCCTACGACCGGAACTCGAACATCACGCTGGTCGAAGACAACGTGCACGTGGGCTTCGATGCCTCTTACACGATGGACGACACCAACCGCCTGACGCGAGCTCAGGAGGGCACCTGGGGTGGCTCATCGATCTCGAGCGAAACTCGCGATCAGGAGTGGACGCTTTCCCACACCGGCAACTGGGATGTGGCCAAGTGGGACCTCAACGGCGACGGGGACTGGAGCGACACCGACGAGTACGAGGACACCCGGACGCACAACGCGGTGAACGAGCTCACGGCTCGGGATACGGACTCGGACTCGACCGACGACTACACGCACACCTACGATGCCGTAGGGAGCATGACGGACGACGGGGAGTCGTACAAGTACGAGTACGATGCATTCGGGCGACTGAGGAAGGTGAAGAATCAGGCGAGCACGCTACTCGCGGAGTACAAGTACAACGGCCTTGGGTTCCAGGTGTCCGAGCACGCGGACACGAACGACAGCGGATCCGTGAACGGAGACGACAAGTGGTTCCACAGCGCGTACGATGAACGTTGGCGCAAACTCGCTACCTTCCGAGAGTCAGACTCCGATCCGAAGGAGGAGTTCGTGAACCACCAGGCTGGTGTCAGCGGGAGCGGACGTAGCTCGTACATCAATGCTGTCGTGTGCAGATTCAAGGACGCAAACACCGAATGGACCGCCACGGCAGATGGAGTCTTGGAGACCAAGTCGTACTACTTCCAGAACTGGCGGGGCGATGTCTCAGCGGTTACTAACAGTTCCGGGCGGCTGCTAGAGTGGGCGAAGTACTCAAGCTACGGTGTGCCAATTGGCTTACCCGGTGGCGACACGGATTCAGACGGCGATTGCGATGCGACCGATGTGACTCAGATTCAGACCTGGATTGATGCGCCGACTTATGACGTTCGCGGAGATATCAATCTCGACGGTGATGTCGATGCGGATGACAAGACCGTGGTGACGAACGCGTTCCAGGGGAAGACCGCTGGATGGGGGGTGTTGTCATCGATTCGCGTGCGGCATGGATATGCCGGGTACACTTACGACCAGCAGGGGCTGTGGCATGTTAGGTATCGCATGTTAGATTCGGGCCTCGGAAGGTGGGCAAGAAGAGATCCGCTGGGTTATATTGACGGCATAAACACATTTGAATACGTCCAGGGCATGCCAATTCTGAGCGTTGACATCCTGGGATTGTTGTCGACGTACGGGGGAGTGGGGGGCTTCACAACCGGGCATACACCGCAATCAGGGGGAGGGCTGTGGAGTCCAATTGCCCATGAAATCGGGCGTGGAGCTGCAATTCAGATACTTATCCTTGGGTACAAGGAATGGCTGGAGAAACACAACGCGAAGGTCGATAAGCTATTTGCGGCGGTTGAGAACGCTAAGAAAAATCACGATAAGAACCAGGAGTATAAGGATTGTATGACTGATGCAGGCGATTACACAGCGACTCACTGCTTATCAAGCGAGGCGCGGGACGCATACAACGATTGCGTAGCTGGTGTTGTTGAAACTTTCAATCTTTTGAAAGAGGCCTGGGTGCCTCCCTTCCCTTATATTGATGGGCCGATCGGAGAGCTTGGATGGTTGCAGAATGATTTAGAGTACTGGGATGATATAGGTGCTAACGCTTATACCGAAGGGGTAGAAAAGAATGATTGCATGCAAGATGTATTGGCAGCATTTCCTGACGACGAGAAAGAATGCGGTGAGGACTATGATGAAGACGCCCTTGATTGCCAGAATGGGTTGTACGAGTGAATCAGGCTTAGGGCTGGCGGGCATGCTGGGCGCCAAGCTAGTCGCCTTGATTCGGGTTGCATGTTGAATCGATTAGTAGGGAAGAAGTGTGGATTCTTCTTGGCGTCCATCTGGGTGGCTTGTTTTATACTCGTGTTCGGAGTGGCCCTTAAGGACGCGAAGCTGGAAGTCGAACATGTCGATGGAGCTGGTGAGGTTTTTCGGGAAGCCAATTCGATCGCGAAACCACTCGAAGATGGTGATTTCTTGTCGTCAAATGCTGTCGCACGGCGTGACCGTTCTGTTCTTAAAACAGAGGCCGAAGGCGTTTCCGATGAGGAAGATGCCAAATTTGTAGGTAGCAAGTGGCGCTCTAGTTCAACAGAGAGCCCAACGGCTGTCGCTGGAGGAGCCGTTCGGCTAAGCAGTTTGGCGCCAACTTACGATGGGTGGCGGCCGCCGGATTCCGAGAATTCGGTTTCACTGATCTCGGTCTGGGTGATTCCAATCATGAACGCGGCCATCGCTTATGACGAAAGCTCAGGCATGTTGCTGATACAGGCAGAAGGGGGCCGGATTCAGCTATATGACGCGTTTGGAATTCACCAAAAGACACTTGATATTGATAGTGAGTGGCGATTACTTAGCACTGCATATCAATCCGTCAGCAAGGATTATTTCGATTCGAGGAGTTCGAAAGATCTCGTGCTGACGCGCCGACGTGGGGAGGTTGGCGCTTTTGTTCAGCAGCTTGGCGTTTTGCGCCAGGAAGGAACCGTAATCTGGATGGTGGATCAACCCGGTATTTCGTCAATTCGAGCGGCTGATTTAAATTTGGATGGGGTGGATGAACTGCTTGTCGTCGAAAACAAAATCAGCCGCCAGTCACGATCCGTTAATTCGACGTTGCTAGCCTACGATCGTACAGGCAAGCTCTTGTGGAGTGAATCAGGATTCGATCAAACTGTGGACGAGGTCGTCGCTGGCGATTTTTATGTTGGCGAAGGATTGGAGTATGCTGTCGTGTTCGATACTGGCGGCGTAGTTGTGGGTAATGAGGAAGGAGTCTTAAGGTCGTTTGGGTCTGCTGAAGTATTTGTCACAAGCACAATCGAGCCGATCAAGGCGAATTCGGGCGTTGGGATGGGATTGCTTACGCTCGGATACAGAACAATCAGGCACCGGTTTAAAGAAGCGGATGTAGGGACATACGCGGCTCGTACTAATCTAGGAGATTCGATATGGAAGCAATCTAGTGGATGGCTGAGCCGAACGATTGGGGTGTGGCGGAACGAACACATACTAGGAGATACGGATAATCCCTTGAATGCATGTGATGCGTCAATTGAAGTTTCTCCGGATCATCGCTGGGCGGCTGTGCCGACGGGTGGCAGGGGAGCTACCGATGGGATATGTCTGATAGATCTCGACTCCGGGAAAATCGTGGCGTGTCAGGAGTGGAGTAATAGCTTGCAAGCCGACTATTTTAGATATGGAAATCTGGCCTGGGCAAAGGCTGCGGCAGAAACCATCCTTGTGGTTTCCACTGGACAGGAGGTGATTGCATATCGAGTTCAGCGACGGTAGAGCCTTGTTCTTGGAGGTGACCCTAGCTTTCTTTTTGCGGGGTTCAATTGTTCTTCGTGTCGCTTCTAGCGTTTGATAGAGCGGCTCGTAAAGCCCCTAGTGGGCGGCGGGCTTCGTGCTTGTCCGACTCGCGCCAAGGTACGATTGCGTTCTCAGCGAAACGGTGCCCCTCACAACAACTCTTACCACTTCCCATTTGTAGCGCAGCCCTCTGAGCGCCCGTCTCCCTACCCGGCGCAAGCTGGTGGAGACGACCATATTCAGTCCCTAGAAGAGATGGCTTAATCCATCGCGATCTGAATCACTCCCCACTCCCTCTCAGCCCCCGGAGTCAGTGGCAGGCGGCTCACCACGTGGCATATTCGCGCTCTGATTGAGGGCTTGCCCCCTCGATTCGCAGGAAGCTCTCGCCCTCCAAGCAGATTTGCCGGAAACCTTTTCCTGGTTGGGGGCTGCGGTTTTGATCCGGGGTTGGAATTGGCGTATAGGTGGGGCTCACCCGACGGGCTTGCTTTGGGCAAGGTCCACCATCTCTTCCTGATCTCCACCCTTGGATGGAGCTTTTCATGGCTACCGCAACCTCCACGATTCATCTCGTCAGCACTGACGAAGTCCTGCTCGCTTCGGCCCGCGCGGCCACTGGTCCGATCGACGGCTGGGAGCTCGAAGTTCGAGCGACGGTTGCCGAGCTGCTGGACGCGGGGGTCACCCGAGGGGATGTGGTGCTGCTCGATGGTTGGTACCAAGAGGTCGGCGAGAATGTCTACGAGAGCTGTCGGAAGCTGACTGGCGTGACGCGCTGTCGGACTTTCTTGGTGGCGGGTGCGGACCTGAAGATCTCGGAACCGATCGCGGCCTTCTGTGGCGCGACGGCGGTGCTCGGGCGACCGCTGAGCACCTCGACCCTGCGCAGTGCACTTTCCGACACGGCTCCGCCCGCGGCGCTGCCGAACGATGGTCGTGGGGAACAAGAGAGCCCGCTGCTGCCCGAGGCTCTGTTGCAGGACCTGATCGGGTCGGAGTCGGACGGTGTCGTCAAGGCGATCACGGATCCCGAGACGAGCCTGTTCAGCTACGAGTTCCTGACCTTCAAGCTCGACGAAGAGTTCAAGCGCGCACAGCGCTTCCGCTATCCCTTGTCGTGCGTAATGCTCGGCTTCGACGGGCAGGCGGAAGAAGAAGTGCTGCGCGAGCTGGCGAGCATCATCCTCCTGTCTTCGCGCGACACCGATGTGCTCGGGCGTTTCGACGAGAGCTCGTTCCTGTTCCTGCTCCCGCATACGGGTCCCGATGGCGCGGCCATCATGGCCGATCGCATCAAGGAGGTCTCGGAAGAGCGCGGGCTGCGCGACCTCGTCGGCGATCGCCTCGAGATCTCCGTCGGCATCGCCTCGACACCGCACCCCGAAGTTCGCCGCCGCGAAGACCTGTTCGCGCGCGCACGCAATCAGTTCCTGTCCACCACACCTTGCGAGGGTGGTGCTTGACTCGAAGTCACAGGCCTTCGTCTTCTCCGTCGATGAGCTGGGAAACTTCCTGGTCATAGGGGCAGACGAACTTGTGATCGGTCACGCTCGCGGTGCGGGCGTCGACCTTCCCTTTCTTGCGGACGTCGGGCGCGAGCACGCGCGCCTCGTTCGCAAGCTCTCCTTTCGCGGCGGGATCAGCTGGTCGATCGTCGCGCTCCGGGGAGAGCGCGTGCTCGTCGGTGGCGAGCCGTGCGCCGAAGAGGGCACGCAGCTCGCGAACGGTGATCTCGTCCAGCTCGGCGTCAACCTCGTCTTCCGCTACGCGCATCCGGATCCGGCCAGCACGACGGCCGTCCTCGAGCTGGAGCGCGGAGCCGACTGCCTGGGGACTGGCGCCATCGTGCTCTTGGGAGAGGGGGAGCCCGGAGCGCTTCGCCTCGGAGCCGGCAGCACCTGCCACCTCCGCTCCGGCATCCTGAAGGGCGAGCTCCGGCTGACGCGCTGGCCAGAGGGCCTCGCTCTCGAGGGCGACGAGCTCGAGCGGTTTCATGCGAGCAGCTCGGAGAGCGGCCAGCTCGAACCGGATGCGGAAGGGCGCCTGAAGCTCTCGACTCCGCTGGTCGGGCGCGTGGATCTCCAAATTGGACCCGCCACGGAGTCCGACCCGCCCTTCGGTGTCGCGCTCTCCCCGCAGCCTGCGCTGTAAAACAACGAGGCCTGGAGACGGGGCCCTCTGACTTCGAGCTGGAGCGGGGGTAGAGTAGGAGCGGAGCGTTGGCGGCGAGAGTCGGTGGACGCCTTCTTCGTGTCGGCGCTCGTTCGCCGGCCCGCCATCCATGATCGACTGGGAACTCTTCTACAGCTCGCTACGCACGCCGGACTTCTTGCCGGGGTACGAGATCCAAAATCGACTCGGCGGCGGAGCGTTCGGCGACGTCTACAAGGCGCGCAAGCACTCGATCGGCAAGGACTACGCGGTCAAGTTCCTGAAGGTCACCGAGGGCGAGGTGGTGGACCGCGAGCTCGAGCAGGTCTCGCTGTTCGCCGCGATCGATCACCCCAACCTGGTGACGGTCGAAGACGTCGGCGTCGTGATGGGCGTGCCCTACGTGATCATGGGCTACGCCGGTGAAGACACGCTGTCGAAGCGCATGGCGCGCAAGGATGTCGACCGCGAGTCCTACCTGCGCATCTTCGTGCAGGTCTGTCGCGGGGTGCTCGCGCTGCACGACCGTCGGCTCGCGCACTTCGACCTGAAGCCGAGCAACGTCTTCCTGAAGGGCGAGATCGCGCGCGTCGGTGACTACGGTCTCTCGAAGCTGATCTCGGATGGCAAGCAGACGCTCAGCTTCGGACGCGGAACGCCGCGCTACATGGCGCCCGAGATGCTGCGCAATCGCGCCGACCACCGCGCGGATATCTATTCGCTCGGAATCATTCTGTACGAGCTGATCGCCGGGCACCTGCCCTTCGACATGAACGAGGGCGTCTTCGTTCGCGAAGAGGATATCCCGCCCGACTTCGCCGACGACTTTCCGGTCGAGCTGCGTCCGGTCGTCTCGCGCGCCACGCGTTATCGCGCGGAGGATCGCTACTCGAGCGTGCAGGAGATGTTGGGGGAGATGGAGTCCACGGTCCAGCGCTTGAACCTGGCGCAGCTGGACCGCGCGAGCGCGAAGTCGAGCTCGACCATCATCATCGACCCGGACGAGGAGTCGACCGAGGTCACCGAGCCCGACGAGACTCCCGTTCCGGACGAGCTGCGTCGCACGGCGGCCGAGCTGATGCGCGGCGCGGTCGGAGTCGCGCGCGGCGTCTGGGACGGTGTGCGCACGCGCTCTTCGGAGGCGCTCGGTCGCGGAGCGGAGGACGAAGACCAGGCCGAGGAGCCGACGAGCGAGAGGCTCGGCGACGATGTCGTCTCCTTCCAGACGCTCGACGATCCGGACGACTACGAAGACGACCAGTCGGTGGGCTCGGAGCAGCAGGGGAGCGAGGCGAGTGGCACGCCGATCCTCGGCATCCTCGCGCGCGAACGAAAGCGTCGCAGCAAACCCGTCGGCACGATTCAGCTCAGCGATGACGACAGCTCGTCCGCCGAGCAGAGCGGGAGCCAGACCTTCAGTCCTTGGAACGCACTGCCCGCAGTCGGCGCCGCCTCCGTCGGACGAACCGTCCCCGTTCCGCCGGCCGTCGACGGCGGCTTCATCGGTTCCCTGGCGGCGACCTTCGTACTCGGCTTCGAGGTCATGCTCGCGATTCTGTCGGGACCGGTCTTCTACGTGCTGCGCGGAGTCGGACGTGGCGTGGACCGCGCCTTCCAACCGGTCCCCGGCTTCTTCGGCTCGAGCCTGAAGCTCGTGTTCTTCCTGATCCTCTTGTCGGTCCTGGGCGGCCTGGTCGCTCTGGTGGCGATCTTTGTCGCGATTAGCTGAGCGAATGGGGACAAAAACGAGCCTTGTGACCGGTCGGCAAGCTGGGGCGCGGGCTCGCCGTTCTATAATTGTCAGGCTGCGAGAGCCCAGCTAGGCAGAGCGGCCAAGCAGTGCAGCCCGTCCATGGAAGAGAAGAAGCCCGACATTCAGCGGTTGATCGCGCTCGAAGACTCCGAGTGGCAGATGGTCGAGCAGAACTTCTGCGGACGCCTGCTCTCCTACGCGCTCCGTCGAACCGGCGATCACCAGGCCGCCGAGGACATTGTTCAGGAGACGATGCTCGGTGCCGTCCGCGGCATCGGTGACTTCGACAAGCAGTACACTTTCGAGCAGTACATTTTTGGCATCTGCCGTAACCGCACGATCGATCACCTGCGTCGTCGACGCACGATGACGATCCAGGAGGGCAAGGACGAGGACGGCATGCCCGGGATGGAAGCCCTGGCGCGGAACACCGAGACGCCCAGCGCGATCATTCGCGGCAAGGAGCTCTCGGGGCATGCGCGCGAGATCCTGGGCGACGTGCTGCGCGACTGGGTCGACGAGACCTGGGAGCAGAAGGAGTTCGTGCGGCTGATGGTGATCGAGGCGATCTTCTCCGGCGGATGGCGCAACCGCGATACGTGGAAGCGCTTCGAGCTGCGCGACGAGACGGCCGTGGCGGGCATCAAGTTTCGGGCGCTCAAGCGGCTGCGGCAGCTGATCGCCGTGCGCGAGTCGGGCTCGGACGTGCTGCCGGTCATCGAAGCGGCGGCTCAGGCGGGGGAGGCGGGAGTCTTCGACGTGGACATCCAGGCGATCTGGCTCGAGCGCAGGGTCTCCTGCCCCGCGCGTCACTGGCTGGCTCGCCTGCTCTCCGGGACGCTCGACCCCGCGTCGTCGGAGTTCGTGCGCTTCCACGTCGAGGAGATGAAGTGCCACTTCTGTCGCGCCAGCCTCGACGACCTCCAGCGCGCGGACCGCGAAGGCGACCTGGACGACCTGCTGCAGCGCGTCCGCGACTCGACGGTGCGCTATCTCCGCTCGCGCACCATCGGGCGGAACTAGCACGCGGCTCTGAGCGGGCTGCTGCCCCGTTTTCAGAACTGTTGCGTTGGGTTCGGAGACCGGGACTCCTCTCCGGCGATCGCTCGCCTAGTATGGCCGACCACTAATCGACCGCATTCCTCGATGGCCACCCTGAACATGAAGCTCTCTCTCTCCGCACTGTTGGCCCTCGGGCTCGCCGTCTCCGTCGGGCTTCCCGGTCGCTCCTCCGAGGCCGAGACGATCGCGCCCGAGCTGAGCACGGCCCTCATCGCCGCACTCGACACGATCGAAGCCCACGAGATCGGAGCGGACGTGCGCTTCCTCGCTTCCGACGAGCTGGCCGGGCGAGATACGCCGGGGCGCGGCTTGAAGACGGCGGCGCGCTACATTCAATCGCGGCTCGAGCGGCTGGGATTCACGGCGGGAGCGGGGGAGAGCTACCTCCAGAACTTCGCGCTCCGACACCGCGCCGTCGATCTGGAACGCTCGAGCTTCACGGTCACGGCGAGCGGGGGCGAGAGCGCGAAGCTCGACTTCGACACGCACTACCTGTTCACCAACGGCGAGGTCTGGGACCACGCGCTCACCGCCGGAGTGGTCGGCGCGGGGAAGGGCGAGCGCGACGACGTCGAGGGGCTCGACCTCACGGGCAAGTGGGCGCTGTGCCTGGACACCGGACGCCACGCGGGCTTGCGTCGCCGGCTCTTGATGAAGGCGGGCGCGGTTGGGCTGATCGTGTTGCCGAACCTCGACGAGACGGATCAGAAGCGGATGGAGAAGATTCGCCGCTCCGCCGGTTGGGCGAAGCGGGGGTCGATCGAGTATCCGGAGGAGGACGAGCGCGCGCTGGCCGTAGAGCGCCCGGCGGACGACTACTTCCATCAGGTCTACCTGACCAAGCTGGGGGTCGAGCGACTGACCGCACTGGTCGGGGACGCGCCTGCCGCGGAGCTCACCGAGCCGGGCCGCGAGCTGGACTGGTCCGCGACCGATGAGCGCTTCCTGCCCGGCGAGGGCGGCTTGATTCAGGTCGAGAACGTGTGCGGCTACTGGCCCGGCAGCGACCCGGTGCTCACGAACGAAGTCATCCTCGTCTCGGCGCACTACGACCACGTGGGGACGCGCGACGAGAAGATCTACAACGGAGCGGACGACAACGCATCGGGAACCTCCGGCATGCTCGCCATCGCGGAGGCCCTCGCGATCCACGGGCCGCTGCGTCGCTCGGTGATGTTGATCTGGGTCTCGGCGGAGGAGAAGGGTCTGTTCGGGTCTCAGGCCTGGGTCGAGTCACCGACGCTCCCCGAGGGCGCGCGAGCGATCTGCAACGTCAATATCGACATGATCGGTCGCAACGCGCCGGGCGAGCTCTACATCACGCCCTCCGAAGACCACCGCAAGTTCAACGGACTCGGTAAGCTGGCCTACCAGTTCTCCAGCCTCGAAGGCTTCCCCGAACTCGGCGATGCGGACGCCTACTACGACCGCTCCGACCACGCGAACTTCGCGCTCCTCGACATTCCGGTCGCCTTCCTCTTCAACGGTGAGCACGAGGACTACCACCAGCCCACCGACACCTACGACAAGATTGATACCGACAAGATTCGGCGCGTCTCGCGACTCGTGTTGCGAATGATCGCCGCTCTTCAGACCGACAACCTCGACCTGTGACCCCATGCGACTCCTAACCACCCTCCCGCTGCTCGCCTTCGCCCTCCCGATCGGGGCGAGCACGCCCTCCGTCGTCCCCTCGAACGAGACGACCACCGCCGCGACCTCCACCGCCGAGATGGAGCGCGCGCTCGAGACCATCCAGGCGGACAAGATCAAAGCGGATCTCTACTTCATCGCTTCCGACCAGCTCGAGGGGCGCGACACGCCCAGCTCGGGCTTGCGCATCGCCGCGCGCTTCCTGCGCGCTCGCCTGGAGCGACTCGGCTGGCAGCCCGGCGCTCAAAGCGGCTTCCTGTACGAGTACTTCCTGCAGGAGAAGCGCGTCGATCGCGAGAAGACCTTTGCCGAGATCGTGGGAGCGGACGAGACGATCGCGCTCACGCTCGGTACGGACTACAGCTTCTCCAGCCGTGGGCTCAAGTACCAGGAGCGCTTCGCTCCGCTGGTCTACTGTGGTGAAGGCACCGAGGAAGACCTGGCCGAGCTGGACCTCGAGGGCAAGCTCGCGCTCGTCACGATTCCGAGCGAGGGGCCCTGGTTCCGCGCCTATCGTCGTGTGCAGAAGGCCAATGCGATCGGCATGGTTTGGGTCGGCGCGGCCGACGCGACCGACGAGCCCTTCGGCTCTCAGTGGGAGGGCTGGAACAAGTCCCTGGACAACGGTCGGCCCGGCTGGCCGGCGACGCCCGGTGCGGAGCCCGGCTTCACGACCCTGACGCTCGCGAACGCTCGCGCCTCGCAGCTGTTCGCGCTGGCGGGTTTCGCCGAGGGGCGCCCGGAAGCGGGGACGGAGCTGAGCGTCAGCTTCCGCGACAACCGCTCGGTCGATCCCGCGTCGCCGCGCATCGCGCTCGAGAATGTGTGCGGCTTCTGGCCCGGCAGCGATCCCGAGCTCAAGAACGAGGTCATCATCATCTCCGCGCACTACGACCACGTCGGGATCGAGGGCGAGGAGATCTACAACGGTGCGGACGACAATGGCTCCGGAACCTGCACGCTCCTGGCCGTTGCCGAAGCGCTCAAGGAGCACGGTCCGATGCGTCGCTCGGTCATGCTGATGTGGGTCTCCGGCGAGGAGAAGGGCCTGCTCGGCTCGAAGGCCTGGGCGATGGAGCCCTGGCTCCCCGAGGGAGTGAAGGCCGTCTGCAACATCAACATCGACATGGTGGGCCGCAACGATCCAGGGCAGCTGCACATCACGCCGACGGACGAGCACGAGAAGTACAACGGACTGACGCGCCTCGCGGAGTCGCTCAGCCCGAGCGAAGGCTTCGCCGAGCTCGGCAGCGCCGACCAGTACTACTCGCGCTCCGACCACGCGATGTTCGAGGAGCACATGGGCCTGCCGGTCTGCTTCCTCTTCTCCGATGTGCACGAGGACTATCACAAACCGACGGACACGCCCGACAAGGTCGACTACGACAAGGTCCGCCGCGTCTCGCGCCTGGTCCTGAAGATGATCGCGGGCTTGCAGACCGACACGATCGACTTCTAGCTCACCGCGTAGGTGAGACACCGAGGACCCCCGTCGAACGCACTGCGTCTGCCGGGGGTCCTCAGCGTTTAGAGCCGCGGCGAACCGGGTATCTCTCCTGCGCAGGGACATCCGATTGTGAATTGTCTAGATTCGTCGCCGTCCAGCGAACCACCACACAGACGGACCACTACACAGACGGAGCCGCCATGCCCAAACGATTCCTTCCCCTTGTCGCTCTCCTCGCCACGCTCGTCCTCACCTCCGCTGCGCTCCAGAAGCGCGCCAAGACCACCAGCGCAGCCGACTTCCCCGGCCTGATGAAGGCCGCCAGCGCTGCGTGGGATGCCGGGAACTACAGCGAGTGTCTCACCAACCTGAAGAAGGCCACCGGGCTCGCGAACGAGAAGCGCTCGGCGGCGATCCGTGCGGCGCTTCCCGCGGCGCCCGCCGGTTGGAAGTTGGAGCCCGAGAAGAAGAACGCCGCCGCGGGGAATGCGATGGCGCAGGCCCTGGGTGGAGCGATGGGGAACGTGACGCAGGCTCGCTACAGCGAGGAGGGCGGCCGTGGGAGCATCGACATCTCGCTGATGGCCGACTCGCCGATGGTGCAGATGTTCAACATGATGGTGACCAACCCGGCGATGCTGGGTGAGGACGGTGAGCTGATCGAGTACGAGGAGCACCGTGCCGTGCTGAAGAAGGAGCGCAACGGCCTCAGCCTGCAGATCCTGATCCACAAGAAGCACATGTTCGACGTCAAGACTCGCGGCCTGGACGAGGACGGACTGTTCGCCATGTTCGACCAGGCGACGATCGACAAGCTCGCGGCGTTGCTCGGTAGCTAGCGCGACGCTCCACCGAACCCGATCGATTCTCGAACAGTCAGGCCCCCGCATGCCGAACATGCGGGGGCATGATCGTTCGAGTCTCGGGCGAAAGGTGTCGCGCGCTAGTTGTTGAGAGCTGCTTGGGCGGCTGCCAGGCGCGCGATGGGAACCCGGAAGGGCGAGCAGGAGACATACTCCAGGCCGAGCTGGTGGCAGTACTCGATCGACGACGGCTCGCCGCCGTGTTCTCCGCAGATGCCGAGCTTGATGCCGGGGCGTGACGCGCGGCCTTCGCGACAGGCGACCTTCATCAGGCGTCCGACGCCTTCGCGATCCAGGCGCGCGAACGGATCGGCGGAGAAGACCTCTTCCTCGATGTAGATCGGGATGAAGCGGCCGGCGTCGTCGCGGCTGATGCCATAGGTCGTCTGCGTCAGGTCGTTCGTGCCGAAGGAGAAGAACTCCGCGTGCTTGGCGATGTCACCGGCGGTCAGCGCTGCGCGCGGGAGCTCGATCATCGTGCCGAGCAGGTAGGGGATCTTGATCTTCTTGGCCTTGAAGACCTCCTCCGCGACGGTGCGGACGATGCGCTCTTGCAGCTCGAGCTCACGCGCGGTGCCGACGAGCGGAACCATGATCTCGGGCCGGGGCTTCTTGCCCGTCTTCTTGGCGACGTTGCAGGCCGCCTCGAAGATGGCGCGCGCCTGCATGCGCGTGATCTCGGGATAGCTGATGCCCAGGCGACAGCCGCGGTTGCCGAGCATCGGGTTGAGCTCGTGCAGCGACTCGACCTTGAGCTTGAGCTTGGCGACCGAGATGCCGAGGTCCTTCGCGAGCGCGCGAATCGCTTTCGGTTCGGTCGGCAGGAACTCGTGCAGCGGAGGATCGAGCGTTCGAATCGTGACGGGACGAGTGCCCATCGACTTGAAGATACCCTCGAAGTCCTTGCGCTGCAGCGGAGCGAGCTCGGCCAGCGCCTCCTCGCGCGCCTCCGGCGTCTCCGCGACGATCATCTTGCGCATCGACTCGATCTTGCTGTCCTCGAAGAACATGTGCTCCGTGCGGCACAGGCCGATGCCTTCGGCGCCGAACGCGATCGCCGTATCGCACTGGTCCGGCTGGTCGGCGTTCGTGCGCACCTTCATCGTGCGAATCTCGTCCGACCACTTCATGACCTTGCTGTAGGCGCGGAAGACGCTGCCCTTGACGGCCTTCTTCTTCCCCTTGCCGAACAGGTGCGCCAGCACTTCCGAAGGCTGCGTCTTCAGCTGGCCCTCGAACAGCTCGCCGGTCGTTCCGTCCAGGCTGATCCAGTCGCCTTCCTTGAGCTTGGTGCCGTTCACGACCATGAGCTTCTTGCGATAGTCGATGTCCAGCTCGCCCGCTCCCGCCACGCAGACCTTGCCCATCTGGCGAGCGACGAGAGCGGCGTGACTGGTCATGCCGCCGCGCGCAGTCAAGATTCCGACCGCCGCCTGCATGCCGCGGATGTCTTCCGGCGAGGTCTCCACGCGGACGAGGATGACCGGACCCTTGCCCGCCTTGACCTGGCGCTCGGCGCGAGCGGCATCGAAGACGACGCGTCCCGTCGCCGCGCCGGGGCCCGCGTTGAGGCCCTTGGTCAGAATGCGGCCGTCGCGTCTGGCGACCTCCTGCTCCTTCGGATCGAAGATCGGCGCGAGGAGCTGATCGAGCGCCTCCGGATCGATGCGCCGAATCGCCTCCTCCTTCGTGATCAGGCGCTCGGTGACCATGTCCACCGCAATGCGCACGGCCGCGAAGCCGGTGCGCTTGCCGATGCGACACTGCAGCATGAACAGGCGACCGTTCTCGATCGTGAACTCGAGGTCCTGCATGTCGGCGTAGTGCTTCTCGAGCTTCTTCTGGAGCTTGAAGAGCTCGGCGTAGGCCTTCGGCGAAGACTTCTGCAGCGACTCGATCGAGAGCGGCGTGCGGATTCCCGCAACCACGTCTTCGCCCTGCGCGTTCATCAAGTACTCGCCGTAGAACTGCTTCTTGCCGGTAGCCGGGTCGCGCGTGAAGGCCACGCCCGTTCCCGAGTCTTCGCCCATGTTGCCGAACACCATCGCCATCACGGTGACCGCGGTGCCCCAGTTGGAGGGGATGTGGTGCATCGTGCGGTAGGCGATCGCGCGCTCGTTCTCCCAGGAGAGGAAGACGGCGTTGACCGCTCCCCAGAGCTGCTTCATCGGGTCGGTCGGAAACTCTCGACCGGTGCGCTCGCGCACGATCTTCTTGAACTTGGCGACCAGCGACTTGAGGTCGGCGGCGGACAGGTCGGTGTCCAGCTCAACGCGACGCTTCTTCTTGAGCGACTCGAGCGCGACGGTGAAGGGATCGAAGTGCTCGCCCTGCTTGGCCTTCACTTCCATGACCACGTCGCCGTACATCTGAACGAAGCGACGGTAGGCGTCCCAGGCGAAGCGCTCGTTGCCCGAATTATTGGCGAGCGCGAGGACCGTCTCGTCGTTGAGGCCCAGGTTGAGCACGGTGTCCATCATGCCCGGCATCGAGACGCGCGCGCCCGAACGAACGGAGAGCAAGAGCGGATTCTCGCGATCGCCGAACCCCTTGCCGAGGCTCTTCTCGAGTCGACGCAACGAAGCCTCGATCTCTTCCTGGAGGCCCTTCGGATAGGTGCGGTTGTTCTCGTTGTACTCCGTGCAGACGTCGGTCGAGATCGTGAAGCCGGGCGGCACGGGGACGCCGAGCTTGCACATCTCTGCGAGGTTGGCGCCCTTGCCGCCGAGGAGATTCTTCTTCCCCCGGTCGCCGTCGGCAGAACCGTCGCCGAACCAATACACATAGCGCTGTTTCACGCGCTTGGGCTTGGTGGTCTTCTTCTTGGACTTCGTGGAGCGCTTGGCCATGGGATGGTCAGGATCGGGAGCAGGAGTCGAGAGGGGAGTGAGCGAACGTTGATCAGGGTGCGGGCAGCGCGTCGGAGCCTTCGATCTCTACCGAGTCAAGCTTCCACTCGCGTCCCGCGCGGACTTCGGTGACTTCGTCGAAGGAGAGGCCGGTCGGCAGCGGAACCCAGAGCGAGAGCCCGGGGGCGCCGCCATGCGAATCGACCTGGCGGGCAATCTTCTCGAAGGGCTGCAGCTCGCTGCCGAGAGGTTCGCGAGCGCGGTATACGTCATAAAAGTCTTCGCGAACGAAACCGACGCGCAGTCGCGTCGTCTTGAACAGTACCTCGATCTGGCAGAGGAACTCGATCTCGGTCGCACTTCGAGCGTTGCGCTCGAGCACCTCTGCTCTGGAGACGTACTTCAGTGCGGGGTAGCGATCCAAGATCTCACGAAAAGCCAGCTGACCAATGCTATTCCTCGACCGAAAGCCCGCCGACAAACAGCGGTACCCGAGGTCGGCCTTCTCGCCGGCGATTGCGGTCTTGAAGGCCTCGAAGGTGCCTTCCGGGGTTCGGAAGGGGGCGTCGCCCGCCGCCAGCCACTGGTCGGGGGTGGGGGCCGAGATACAGCCGAGGGACGGAATCGCGAGCAGGATCAGGCCGAGGAGCGCGCCTTTTCCGCGCGGCTTCGAAGATCTCGGGGTCCGATCCAAGTCCGCGGGCCGGACATGGCGAAAGAGGGGGCGGGATGCCGTGTCTGCTTGGTTGGCCATTCTGGGCTGTGAGGATAGAGCACTGCTCTCCAGATGGGGGCATGTACTCAGGGGATCTCGCTCACGCTCCATGGGGATTCGCGTAGGCAGTGGCGGCCCACCGCCGCGCCTCTCTCGCCGGCGCTCGCAATTCGCACGCTCTCGAACCGACCGCGTAGGCACCCTCCTCGATGCCCGCTAGAATGACTCGTTCGATGACTCCGGAAATGAACCAACAACCCCGCTCCGACTCGCGACTCCGCCGGGGCTCCCTGCGCTGCTCCGTGCTCGCCGCCTTGTGCGTCGCGGGGCTCGGCTCGTGCGCAGAGCCCGTGACGGAGAGCCTGGCCCAGAGCCCCGAAGATTCCTCCTCGGTCGCGGCTCCTTCGGCTGTACCGACGGATGGGGTCGCACCGGTCGCGAGCGAGTCCGATGGAGCCGAGCTGCGCGCGCCTCTCTTCAAGGCGGATGTCGAGGGTCCCGGGATTCGAGCCATCGAGGGGACCCGCGACTTCGGCGAGGTCTACTCGGGAACCGTGCTCGACCACACCTTTCGAATCGAGGCCATCGGAACGGAGCCCCTGGTCATCAGTCGAATCAAGCCCAGCTGCGGGTGTACTGTCGCGACGACCGAGGTGATCGAGGCCGACGGGACGCGGAGAGCTTTCGTCCTCCACGAGCCTCTGCCGGTCGGCACCCAGCTCGAGGTCTCGTGCACCTTCGACACCGCGGGCAAGCGCGGCCCCCAGGTCAAGCCCATCAACGTCTACTGCAACGATCCGCGCGGCGTCGAGCGACTGATCCTGAAGGCGGACCTCGAGGAGTTTCTGACCGCCTCCCCGACCACGCTGCAGCTGGGACGCTTCTCGATCATCGAGTCGCGCTCCACCAAGTTCATGGTGCGCTCGACGAGCGGCGAGCCCGTCAAGCTCAGCGTAGACCCGCTGCGAATTCCCGCCGAGCTGGCGGTCGAGTTCGAGGCGGAAGAGCCGGACGCGAACGGTCGCTCGAACACCTGGAAGGTCGAGGTCACCCTGGGTGGTTCGACTCTCGCCGCCGGCCCGTACCAGTTCCTGCTCCCGATCGATTCGGATAGCCCCAATCCGAACGCACCTGCGGACGCTCGACCCGACCAGCGCTGGTTGGGAGGCAGCGTCCTCGTGACGGCCGACATCCTCGACGTCTACACCTACTCTCCCAGGCAGCTGGTGTTCGGCGCGGTGAGCCCGGACACGTCCGTCTCCCGCGGGCTGGCGTTCCACTCCTTCGACGAGGACTATCCGCTCGAATCGCTCGACATCGAGGTCGTGGGGGAGAACGGCGCGCCCCTGGCGAACCGCGAGCTCTATCACACGCGCGTCGAGCCGGGGAATGCGGACGGGACCTGGCGCGTGGAGCTCATGATCGATGGACTGCCCGCCGACGCCGGCAAGTTCGTCGGCCAGCTCCGGATTGCCACGAAGAACCCGAACCGCCCGACGATCGACATCCCCTTCGTAGGTGTGGTGCGATGAATCCTCGGGCTCCTCTCAACCTTCACGAACACCGGAGAGCCACTCTCAAAAGAGGTACGGACAGGCGCCAAGGCGCGTTCTGTGGTCCCTCTTTGGCGCCCGGGTTACACTTCACTTTCGCGCATCAGGCGCGATCTCGCTTCTTGCAAAGAGACCCCAGGAGGCCTCTATGAACGCTCTAGACAACCACCAGAAGAGTTCCATTCTCCGCTCCACTCCGGCTCTCCAGTTCGCGGCTCTCCTCGTTGCGAGCGCGGGACTGCTCGGAGATGCCAGTGAAGCGCAACCGACCGACCAGCTCGGAGTGACTCTCTCCGCCAGTCTGCCGCTCATGACGGCTGTGCTTCAGGACGAGGCCGACGATACGCCGAGTCCGTGGGAGCCCGAAACCCTGGATACGGGCGTCGATCTCTCGGAGGTGGCTACGGGCGACGAGCCGGTCGTGGAAGTAGAGGAGCCGAAAGAAGCGGAAGAGCTCGATGCGCACGCGGGGCACGACCACGCAAGCGGCGAGCACTCGGGCCCGCAGTCCGGATCCGACGCCGCGACCAAGAATCGCGTCGCCGATGCGGTCGCTGCTCAACAGCATGCGGCAGCTCAGCGCGGAGCTCCGACCGTCTACGGCGGTGGCGCTCCGACGGAAGAGCAGCTCACCGGCAACCCGAAGAGCGGCTTCATCTCCGTGGATGAGAAGAACTCGGCCAAGGACTTCGGGAACCTGAGTCAAGGCGATCAAGTCGACCACACGTTCGAGCTGGACGTGACCGGCAACGGCGACGTCATCGTGGATCGCATTCAAGCGAGCTGCGGGTGCACCGTGGCACACACCGAGGTGGTCGGTGCGGACGGCAAGACCAAGCCCTACCTGTACGGCCAGCCGCTGAAGCCGGGCTCCAAGCTCCTGGTCAAGGCCAAGCTCGACACGAAGAAGAAGCGCGACCGGATGGTCACCGTCCTGACGCTGATGAGCAACGACCCGCGGGGCAGCATGCAGCTGCGCTTGATGGCGAACGTGGTGCCTTTCTTGGCGGTCAACCCGACCAGCCTGAACTTCGGACAGCTGCGACCGAGCGACGTTGTCTCCAAGAACATGGAGATCTCGAGTACCGCCGGTGAGGTGTTCCGGCTGACCGTCGACGAGACCATGATTCCGTCCGAGCTCAAGGTCAGCCTGGCGCCGATCGACCCGGCCGAGGACGGTCGCGCCGCGAAGTGGAACGCCACGGTCACGCTCGGACCGAAGATCCCCGAGGGTGCGCGCCGGAGCTACACCATGCAGTTCCACACCGACCAGCTCGTCGAGGGCGGCGCCATCGGACCGGACCAGACGCCGACCTATCACACGACGGTGGCTTACGGAGTGGTCTCCGTCTCGGGGCAAGTCTCCGCGAGTCCGGCCTACATGTCCTTCGGGTTGATGAAGTCCGGTCAGGAGATCTCCCGAACCGTTCGCATCGAGAACTTCGATGAGGAATTTGCGCTCACCGAGCCGAAGGTGGAGCTGCTTGGCTACAACGGGGACTTCGAGCACCCGGATGCCGCGACGATCGAAGTGACCGAGGTCGAGGAGGGGCGCTCCTTCGATGTGAAGCTCACGATGGTCGGGCCGGAAGACCTCAAGGGAACCTTCCGGGGCAAGCTGTCCATCGCAGTGGGACACCCGGACAAGCCGTTCCTCGTGCTTCCGTTCACGGGCGTGGTCCGTGCGGCGACGGCCTCCCCGCGAGGCGCCAAGTAGCACGGGCTAGCGGGATTTTCCATCGGGAGCCGAGTCAACCGAAACTCGGGTCCCGACCGCGGCTAGTGCCGATCGAACGCCTCGCTCCGAATTTGAGAACCACTCCCTCCAGCTTGCAAGAGCCACACAACTCGCCACTGCCGGGTGACCGGTGAAGAAGCCGCTCGGCGAACTACTGGTAGAAGCGGGGGTCATCGACGAGGCCGCTCTGCGCGAGGGGCTCGCTCACCAGCGCAACCGCGGCGTACGGCTGGAGGAGGCTCTGCTCTCGCTCGGACACCTCGATGAGGCTGCGCTGACTCGCGTCCTCGCGCGGCAGCAAGGCATGCCGTACGTCGACCTGGCGAAGGGCTCCATCTCGCCCGAGATCATCGCGCGCATTCCGGAGGAGATCGCGCGCGGACAGAAAGTCCTGCCGCTGCTCGAGCGCGGCGGGAAGCTGATCGTGGCGATCGACGACCCGCTGAAGCGAATCGTCGCGGAGGAGCTCGAGTTCCTTCTGGGTTCGAGTGTCTCGTGTGCTCTGGCGGCGCCGAGCGCTCTCGCCCGGGCGATCGCTAGGGAGTATGGCGGCGTCGAGTTCCCGCCTCGTTCGGAGGCGGGTGGATCGATCGCTCACTCCACCGAGAGCGAGGCCGATGATGCGCCGATCGTCCGCCTGGTCGGGCGCATGATTCGCGAGGCGCTCGCGGCCCGCGCTTCCGACATCCACGTGGAGTCCCATGCAGGGCGCGTCGCCGTGCGGCTGCGCGTCGACGGCATGCTGCGCGAAGCGGCGGAGCATCCCGGTCATCTCGCGGCGCCGCTGATCAGTCGCCTGAAGATCATGGCCAGCCTCGACATCGCGGAGAAGCGCAAGCCGCAGGACGGACGCATCGAGCTCCAGGTCGAAGGACGCCCGATCGACATTCGCGTCTCGGTCCTCCCCAGTAGCCACGGCGAGTCGGTCGTACTTCGCCTGCTCGATCGAACGGGGGCCGTCCTCGACCTCGCGCAGCTCGGCTTCCACGACGATGACCGCAGCTGGTTCGACCGCATCATACGTCGGCCCAATGGAATCGTGCTCGTCACCGGCCCCACGGGCTCGGGCAAGACGACGACCCTCTACTCCGCGCTGTCCGAGCTGAACCGCCCCGACGTCAAGATCATCACGGCCGAGGATCCGGTCGAGTACCACATCCCCGGGATCAACCAGGTGCAGGTGAACAAGCGGTTCGACCTGACCTTCTCGCGCATCCTGCGTTCGATGCTTCGGTGTGCGCCGAACATGATCCTCGTCGGTGAGATCCGCGACCTGGAGACGGCCAACGTCGCCATTCAAGCCTCGCTCACCGGCCACCTCGTCTTCTCGACCCTGCACACCAATGATGCGACCAGCGCGCTCACGCGACTGGCCGACATCGGCGTGAAGCCCTTCCTCGTCTCGACTGCGGTGCAGGCGGTGATTGCGCAACGGCTGTCGCGCAGGTTGTGTCCGAGCTGTCGAGTGGCCTACAAGCCGACGGCGGAAGAGCGCGCTCTGCTCGGCCTCTCCCTGCAAGAGCGGGAGGAGCCCTTCTATCGTCCGGAGGGCTGTGCGCAGTGCGAGGGGACGGGCTACTTCGGACGCCTCGGTCTGTTCGAGCTGTTCGAGATGGACGCATCCTTGAGAGAGCGGGTGTACCGCGGTGTGCGGCTGTCCGACATTCGCCGCGAAGCGATCGACTCAGGTTGTCTGCGCTCGTTGCTCGCAGACGGGGCTCGAAAAGTTCAGGCTGGCCTGACCAGCGCGTCGGAGGTCCTGCGCGTGGCGCGAACGGAACCGGAATACGAAGGTGGATCATGAAGCTCGATGACCTGCTCGCACTCGCCATCGAAGGCGGCGCGAGCGACTTGCACCTCAACCCCGGACGTCCGCCGCTCTTGCGTGTGAACGGAAGCCTTCAAGAGCTGGACGCGCCGCCGCTCGACGACAACTCCGCAGCCCAGCTGGCCAAGGAGCTGTGTCGCGAGTCGGAGTGGAATGAGGTCCAGTCCGTTGGTACAGCCGATTTCGGCATCGCGCACTCGAGCGGCAATCGGTTCAGAGTGAGTGTGCTCAAGCAACGCGGGCGCATCTCGGCGGTGCTCCGCTTGATCCCGGGTCAGCTGCTCTCGCTCGACGCGATCGGGTTGCCCGACTCGGTCCGCGAGCTGCTCACGCGAACGCGCGGCCTCGTGCTCGTCACCGGGCCGACCGGTTCGGGCAAGACGACGACTCTCGCGGCGATGGTCGAGTGGATCAACGCCAACCTCGATCGACACATCGTGACGATCGAAGATCCGATCGAGTACTTTCACGAGCACAAGCGCGGCGTGGTGACCCAGCGCGAGATCGGCGCCGACGTGCCGGACTTTCCCGAAGCGATTCGGCGCGCGCTGCGCCAGGACCCCGACGTGATTCTCGTCGGGGAGATGCGCGACCTCGAGACGATCGCGGCCGCGATCACGGCTGCGGAGACGGGCCACCTCGTCTTCGGAACGCTGCACACCACGGGCAGCGCGACCACCGTCAACCGAATCATCGATGCCTTCCCCGCCAACCAGCAGGAGCAGATTCGCTCGCAGCTCTCCGTCTCGATCCAGGCCGTCGTGTCGCAGGTCCTGCTTCCGCGCGTGAGTGGGGGCGGCAGAGTCGCGGCCTTCGAGGTGATGCTCATGACGCCGGCGATCGGAAACCTGATTCGGAAGAACGAGACCGCGAAGATCCCCTCCACGATTCAGACCTCGCGCCGGCAGGGGATGATGGCGCTCGATGATCAGCTGCTCGAGCTGCTGAGGAATGGCGAGATCTCCAAGGAGAACGCGCTGAGCGCAGCTCAGGATCCGGGCGAGCTCGAGGCACGTCTCTAGGTAACGATGGTCCAGAGGAACGCACGTGGGCCGCGGAGGCAGTTGGGGCAGCTGTTGAAGGACAGTGGTGTCGCCGACGAGGCTGCGATCCAGCAGGCCCTACTCGAACAGCGCAAGCACGGCGGAATGCTCGGCGAGCACTTGATCGCGAGCGGCGCCTGCACGAGTCGGGACATCACCTCTGCCCTCGCGGGACAGTTCGGACTGGAGTGCGTCGAGGTGGCCGGAGTGGAGCCGACGCCCGAGGCGCTGGCGCTGGTGGACGGAGACATGGCGCGCGCCTTCGGGTTGATGCCGCTCGGCATGAAGGGCGAGGTGCTCCTGGTCGCTCTGTCGGATCCGCTGAACCTGCCGGTCTTGCAGGACCTGGCCTTCTCGGCGGGGTGCGAGGTGCGGGGCGTCGTCGCCGACGCGAGTGAGATTCGCGACCTGGCGCAGCGCTGCTACGGCGAGGGCAGCAGCCTGGCCGACACGATCAAGCAGGCGGCCAGTACATCGGTGGGAGAGGATGCGCGCTCGGCCGCCCAGAGTGCGCCGGTCGTTCGCCTGCTCAACTCGATCCTGTTCCGCGCGATCCGCGACAACGCCAGCGACGTCCACTTCGAGGTCTTTCCGGACGAGCTGCGCATTCGCTACCGCGTCGATGGAGCGCTATACGAGATCGACGCGCCGCCCGCTCACCTGTCGGCGCCGCTCATCGCGCGCCTCAAGGTGATGAGTGAGCTGGACATCGCCGAGACCAAGCTTCCGCAAGACGGCCGCATCGAGCTCTCGATCGATGGCCGCCCGGTGGACCTGCGCGTCGCGACACTGCCCTGCGTCTCCGGTGAGAGCTGTGTCTTGCGCGTCCTGGATCGAAGCTCCATCGGCTTGAACCTCGAGGCGATCGGTGCGGGCGAGGATGAGCGTCAGGTGCTGCGCGCTCTGGCCGCGAAGCCGCACGGCGTCGTGCTCCTGACCGGGCCGACCGGCTCGGGCAAGACGACCACGCTGTACGCGATGCTCGCGGAGATCAACGACCCCGACACGAAGATCATCACCGTCGAGGACCCGGTCGAGTACGACATCGAGGGCATCGTTCAGGTGCCGATCCACGAGGACATTGGCGTGACCTACGCGCAGGTCCTGCGCTCGATGCTGCGCCACGATCCCGACAAGATCCTGATCGGCGAGATCCGCGACGACGAGACGGCGGCGGTTGCAGTGGAGGCCAGCCTGACCGGCCACCTGGTGCTCTCGACCGTGCACACGAACGATGCGCCGAGCGCTGTGGCGCGTCTGCTCGATCTGGCTATCGAGCCCTTCTTGCTGACGGCGACGCTGGAGGCCGTCGTGGCCCAGCGACTCGTGCGGCGAATCTGTCCGAGCTGTCGAACGGAGTACGAGCCGGACGAGGAGCTGCAGCGCGAGCTCGAGAGCGAGGGCGTGAAGCTCGAGGGCCGCTCGCTCGCCTATGGCAAGGGCTGCGAGTCCTGCTATCACACGGGCTACCGCGGACGCACGGCGATCTTCGAGGTCATGATGGTGAGCGAAGAGATGCGCGGCGCGATTCTGCAGGGCGAGCCGACCGACCAGCTGCGGAAGCTCGCACGCGATGCGGGCATGCTGACGCTGCGAGAGAGTGGCATGCGGCTCGTCGCGCACGGCGAGACGACGGTTGAAGAAGTTTTGCGCGAGACGCTGGGAGTACTCTAGATATGGCCAAGCGTCTTCAGCGAACGATCGAGCGACCGGGGCAGAAGGCCTCCGAGTCCGGCAGCTCGGGGCCGCGTGCGAACAAGGAAGGCCGCCGCGGGCCGCGCGTCGCCGCGCAGCTCGTGACGGACTTCACCGTTCAGCTCGCGACGCTCACCGGTGCGGGCATCTCGATCGTCAAGGCGCTGACCGTCCTCGAGGGGCAGATGCGACCGGGTCCGTTCAAGACGGTCCTCGGCGACCTCGTCGAAGACGTGGCCTCGGGAACGCCGCTCTCCGAGAGCATGTCCAAGCACGAGCGCGTCTTCGATCGGCTCTACGCCGAGATGGTGCACGCCGGCGAGGTCGGCGGAGTCCTCGACACCGTTCTGACGCGGCTGGCGGCCTTTCGCGAGAAGGCGGCGACGATTCGCTCCAAGGTCATCGGCGCACTCGTCTATCCGGCGGTGGTCGTGCTCGTGGCGGTCGCCGTGGTCTCGGTCGTGATCGTCTGGGTGATCCCCAAGTTCCGCGAGATCTTCAAGTCCTTCGACGTCGGGCTCCCGGCGATGACTCAGATCCTGCTCGACGTGAGCGAGCTGGCGACGACCTACTGGTACCTGGTCTTCGGCATTCCGATCCTGCTCTTCATCGCGCACCTGGCGGCGATGCGGAGGGGCGGCGCCTATCGGCTCCGCATGCACGGCCTCCTGTTGCGCATTCCCGTGATGGGCGATGTCCTCAAGACGGCGCTGATCGCCGGCTTCTCGCGCACCTTCGGCACGCTGATCGAGGCGGGGGTGCCGCACCTGGACGCGCTGGTGATCGTGCGCGACACGAGCCCCAACGACGTGCTGGTCAACTCCGTCGAGGATGTGCGCCGAACGGTTCGCGAGGGCGAAGCCATCTCGTCGCAGATGGCCGAGTCCGACGTGTTCGACGACCTGGTGGTCAACATGGTGGACGTGGGCGAGGAGACAGGCGAGCTCGACCACATGCTGTTGCGCGTCGCGGATGCGTACGAGAACCAGGTCGATCGGAAGATCGACACGATGTTCAAGGTCCTCGAGCCCGCGCTCTTGATCGTCATGGCGATCGTCGTCGGTTTCATCGTCGTCGCGCTCTTCATGCCGCTGATGAGCATCATGAATCAGTTGCAGAGCTCTGGTTGAAGCCGTGAAGCTCTCCCTTCGAGTCCGCGTCCTGTTGCTCGTCGCGCTGTTCAACGCGGTGACCTTCGCGATCGCGGCACCGGTGCTCTACCAGAGGCTGGCGAACGACAACGAGCTGTCTGCGGAGAAGGAGATCGGCACGCTGGTTCGCGCAACGATGCGACCGGCGGGCGACCTGAATGTGGCTCGCATTCTTCAGTGGGCGTCCTGGCCCGTCGTCGAGGATGCGATGGTCGTGGACCGAAACCTCGAGCAGCTAGAACCGGGTGTACTGCGAACACGTGGAGTCGTGCTCAATCCCGTTGGCGCGAGCCATCGACCGTCGGACTTCGATACACAGAGCGTCCTGGCTGCGGCCAAGCAGGCGATCGAGACGCGGCGCACCGTCACCGGTGTGCTCGGCGGTCGCGCGGTTCCTCTCGAGGGACCGGATGGGATTTGGGGAGCTTGCTGGCTGCGACGGAAGCCGCTCGAGCTGAAGCCGGTCTTCTTCAACCTGATGCCGTGGTTCCTGCTCTCGACTCTGCTCCTGACCGGAGCGACCTTCTTCTCCGTTCGCCAGCTGGTGCTGAAGCCGGTCGAGGTGCTGGCCGAGGGTGCCCGTCGCGTCCGACTCGGCGACCTGGAGACGCGGCTCACCGAGCCCAAGCGTCAGGACGAGCTGGCGGACCTGGTGCGCTCCTTCAATGCGATGACCGATACGGTCCGGGGCTTCAACGACCGCCTGCAGGAGGAGGTCGAGCGGGCGACGACGGAAGCCGAGCGCGCACAAGCGGTGGCCATGACGCAGCGCCGCCTCGCGGCCATGGGCGAGCTCGCGGCCGGCATCGCGCACGAGATCAACAATCCGTTGGGCGGCTTGATGAACGCGGTCGACGCGCTGAAGGGCGGCACGCTTCCGCGAGAAAAGGTCGAACAGTACTTGCAGCTGCTCGAGACGGGTCTGGAGCGCATCGGGCAGACGGTCGGTCAGCTCCTGCGCTTCACGCCGCGCGAATCGCAGACCGAGTCGGTCAACCTGGTCGCGGTTGTCGTCGACGCGATCGCGCTAATCCGGCACCGTGCGCGCCGCGAAGGCGTGCAGCTCCTGCTGTCCGTTGAGGGACTCAGCGCTGCAGATCTGACGGAGGAGCTTCCGCGCGAGCGAATCGCCGAGCTCTCCGATCCAGCCAAGCTGCCGAGTATCTTCGGCGCGCGGCACGAGCTGGGTCAGGCTGTACTCAACCTGCTCGTCAACAGCCTCGATGCTCTCGCCGAAGAAGAGCGGGCCAGCACCGAGGCTCCGGCGTCGATCGAGGTGAAGGTCGGCGTGTCGGAAGGCACGCTGAATCTGGTCGTCGAGGACAATGGACCCGGCGTCGAAAGGCGTACACTCGCGCACGTGGCGGACCTCTTCTACACGACCAAGGATGTTGGCAAGGGCACGGGCCTCGGGCTCTCCATGGTCCACAACATCGTCGACGCGCACGACGGCGAGCTCCACTTCGAGAGCGCGCCGGGCTCCGGCTTCCGCGTGCAGATGAACCTGCCTGTCCAAGGCACACCCGGTGAGGCGGGGGCGAGGAGCGATCGAGCTCCCGGGGAGAGCTCGGAGTGATCGACCTCTCTCACGTTCCACTCTGGCTCTGGTTGCTGCTCGGTCTGTTGCTCCTTCTCTCCGGAGCCTTCAGTGCAACGGAGACCGCGCTGTTCGGCCTGAACTCGCACAACCGCGAGTCGGCGGGGCGCGCCGCGCGCGTGCTGCTCGACAACCCGCGCGACCTCTTGATCACGGTGCTGCTCGGCAACCTGCTCGTGAACCTCTTGTTCTTCGGCTTCTCGATGCGCCTGCAGCCGAGCGGCGAGAGTCACGAGAGTTCGGCGGGCCTGGTGATCGGCTTCGGCGCTCTGCTCGCCGTCATCCTGTTCGGAGAGATCCTGCCGAAGACGGTGGGCTTGCGCGGGGGTGTCTTCGTCGCTCGCGTCTTCAGCCCGCCGCTCCTCTTCGGCGTTCGTTTCCTCGGTCCTGTCCGCCGCATTCTGACCACCGTGCTCGACCTCGTCATGCGCATGGCCGGTCCGAGCTTTCACGAGGGGCGCGGGCTGACACCGGAAGGTCTCGCCAGTGTCCTCGAACGCAGCGGCGAGCACGGTGTCCTGCTCGATACGGAAGCGGGCTTCCTGTCGGAGATCGTCGAGCTCGACAGCATCCGTGTGCGCGAGATCATGACGCCGCGCGTGGACGTGCACTTCCTCGACATCGACCGTCTGGAGGAGCGCGAGGACGCTCTCCGGCGCGCGCTCGACGACCGGCTCTCGTGGTTGCCGGTGGTGAAGGGCGCGAAGGACGAGGTGGTCGGTCGCGTTCGGGTGCGAGACCTCGCGAACGAGCCCGAGCGACCCGTGGGACAGCTGGTGATGCCGGTCAAGTTCGTTCCGGAGGTGGCCAGTGCGCTCGACCTGTTGAACGGATTGCGTGAGGACGGAGTGGCGGAGGCTGTCGTGGTGGACGAGTGGGGGGGCACCGCGGGCGTCGTCACTCTGGAGGACATCTTCGAGGAGATCGTCGGTGACCTGCGCGAGGAGGAGGAGCTGCAGGAGAGCCTCGTGGTCCCGCTCGGGACGGGGCACTATCGAGTCAACGGCTCGCTCTCGGTCCGCGATTGGAACGACGAGTTCGGGACGCGCATCGTGCCGACCGAGTTCGAGACGGTCGGGGGCTTCGTCACGGCCTTGCTCGGCCGCATTCCGAAAGCGGGCGATGTCGTGCGCTCGGGCCCGCTGGTCATGAAGGTGCAAGAGGTGCGTGGTCTGCGCGTGTTGTTCGTCGACCTGTACCTCGAGAGTTCGGCGGGGAGCGCGTGATGAGTCTGTCCCTCGTCCTCCTCCTCGTTCTGATCTGCCTGTTCATGTCGGCGGTGTTCTCGGGTAGCGAGACCGGCTTCTACAGCGTCTCGATGTTGCGCGTCGAGGCGGAGGCCAAGGGCGGCCGCTGGCGGTCGCGCCTGATTCGTTGGTTGATGCGCGACGACTACGCGCTCTTGATCACGATCCTGATCGGCAACAACCTGATGCTCGAGTTCCTGACGCACTTCGTCGGAACCGCGGTACATGAACGCGCGCTCGTCCCCGATGCTTGGCTGGAAGTGACCATCACGCTCATCCTCGCGCCGATCGTCTTCATCACTGCCGAGCTCGTTCCGAAGGAGCTCTTCCGACACCGACCGCACCTCATGGTCGAATCGGCGTCGCCGATCATTGCGGCCGCTCGCGTCCTGTTCTATCCGATCGCCGTTCCGCTGCGCGCGCTCTCGGCGCTGCTCGTCCGGCTGCTGCGCATCCAGAGCTCCGATCTGTCTCGCGCGCTCGGACACGAGGCGGTCGTCGATCTCCTGGCCGAAGGGGCCAAGCTAGGACGAATCGAGCCGCACGCGGAGCAGCTCGCTCTGAATGTGTTGACGCTGCAGAACATCTCGCTGGAGAGCGAGCTGGTTCCCTGGAAGAAGGTGGAGTCGCTCGACCTGGCGGAGCCGAACGAGGAGCTCCGCTATCGCTCGACGCACTCGCGCTACAGCCGAATGGTGGCCGTCAAGAACGGTGCGGTCGTCGGCTACGTGCACCAGCTCGACACGCTTCGCGCGGATCCGAAGCAGCCGGTCGAGGAGCTGTTGCGGCCGCTGCCGGTCTTCGAGCCCGACCTGCCGGTCGACGCCGCTCTCAAGGAGCTCCGGCTGAGCGGTCAGCGGGCTGCCCTGGTCGGAACCAACGAGGCCCCGCTCGGCCTGGTCACGCTGAAAGACCTGGTCGAGACGATTTCGGGCGAGCTGGCCGGTTGGTAGGTCGCCAGAGCTCCGGCTCGGCGCGAAATTACGGGGAGAAGCCGGCTTTTTTGGGAGGCGTGGTCGCAACCGGAGTCCATCGCTAGGATAGTGCCCCGCGACTGGCGCCACCCCGCCCGTCTCCCGCCATGACCAGCCCCCCTCAGCTCGATCTCGACGCATCCCGCCCGGAGCCGACCGCCACCGGTCGCTCGCGCCGGGCCTACGACATGCCCGCGTGGATTCTCGCCGCGGGGCTCGGGCTCGCCACGATCGGCTTCGCGATCGAACCGCCGCAGAGCGAGGCGACTCCGACGCTTACGACGCCCTCCTTCGCGACCTCCGACTCGAATGACCGCATGATCGCGGTGACGGGTATCGACGTGACGGGGACCTCGGTCCTCTACGTGATCGACACCATCGAGCGCAGGCTGTCGGTCTACCAGGCGGATGGAGGAGGTAAGAGCACAGCGGGTGTCCAGTGGGTGGGCGCGCGCAATATCGACCTGGACTTCGCCGTCGACGGCTGGAACGACAAGTCCGAGGTGACTTTCAAGGAGCTTCGCAAGCAGCTAGATGCGCGAGGCGTGCTCCCCGACTCCGCCCGCTAACCGTACAATCGAGCCCCACCTCCGGGCGAGCGCCACTCTTGGGCGCTTCCGCCGCGCGGACCCGTCCGCCGACAGCCCGAAAGGGAGGACCCGAGTTTCTGAACGCTCTCCTGATCCCCCGTCCATTTCCGCCTGCCCCAGAATGCGGGCGGCCCGTATCACCGAACGAGAATCCCCGAGGACCCTGTGGCAAACGACCAATTCTTCAGCTTTGACGAAGCACTCGACGAACTCCGCCTTCAAGAGGAGGAACTCAAGCGCCTCGTGTCGGAAGGCGAGATTCGCGCCTTCCGCGAGGGCGAGACCATGAAGCTGCGCCGTGCCGACGTCGAAGCCCTGCGCTCCGAGCTCTCCGGTGGCGAGGTCGTGGACCTCGGCGACGTGACCGACGACCTCGTCTTCGAGGACGATCCGGGCATGATCACCGAGGACCTCACCGACACCGGCGCGGACACGCTCCTGGACGATGACGACGTCGAGGACGTCGGCGAGATCGACTTGGAGGACGAGGACTTCGACGACGAGGAGATTCTCTCCGCAGCGCCCGTCCGCCGGGCACGCCCCGCAGGCGCACCGGCCGCCGAAGAAGAGGGCGAGGAGATGTGGGTCCGCGGCTTGATGATCGCCACCACGGTCGTCCTGATCCTGATCATTCCGATCACCTTTGCGGTCAGCTCCGGCGAGCTGAGCGGCATCGCCGAGAGCGTCGCGGGAATCTTCGCGACGTTCCCCAAGTAGCTCTAACTCGCGAGTGGGGGGCAGGAAACGCGCCCGGCCTCCACTCGCCAGGTTTCGAGCTCTTCATCGGACGCGCCGAACCGGGGCCCTTCCGTTCTCGGGCCCGTGCTCCTCGGTGAGGAACGGAAACGCGTCGCTTGAACCGAGGCGCGGAGAGGTATATCCATAGGGCTGCGTGGAGAGCCTCGAGCAAGACATCAAGATTGAATCGCGAGAAGGGAACGGAAACATGGCTAATCGGAAACAGGGGACGCTGCTAGGAATCGAGACGGGCTCGAGCATTCGGAGGAGCGGTGCATCGCTCGGAATCTTCGCTGCGGCGCTCGCTCTGGCGGTCGGTTCCAGCTCCTGCGTCTCGCAGGCGCGGTACCAGGAGTCGCAGGATGCGACCAAGCACTACCAGCGCGTCTCCCATGATCTCGAGCAGTACCAGGCCGAGCTCGAAGCCGAGGTCGAAGCCCTCCGAGCCCAGGTCGGACTGGGCGGTCCGAGCACACCGATCGACTCTAGCTTCACGCAGACGATCGACGACCGGTTGGAGATGCTGCGCGAGATGGAGGACCGTATCGCGGGCCTCGGTGAAGCCGGTGATGTCACCGTCGTCTCCTTCGACGGCGGCTACGGCTACAGCCTGCGCGACTCCGTCCTGTTCGACTCCGGCTCCGCGACGCTGCAGCCCGAAGGGCTCAAGATCATCGAGGCACTCGGTCGCGAGATCCGTTCCCAGAACGTCGATCGCATCTGGGTCCGCGGACACACCGACTCCGACCGCATCGTGAAGCCGGCGACCGTCAAGCGCTTCCCCAATGGCAACCTGGAGCTCTCCGCCGATCGCGCGATCTCGGTCGCCGCGGTCCTGACCCGCGATGGAGGCGTTGACGCCAAGCAGGTCGTGGTTGCGGGATTCGGACCCAACCAACCCGTCGCGCCGAACAGCTCTGCGCAGAACAAGCGATTGAACCGGCGTGTCGAGATCTTCATCGAGCAGCCGGGTGGCGCGAAACAACCCTAGAGAGACAGGACAGAGAGCAAGAGCACTCGCTCTCTCTCTCGGGGCCTGCCTGATCGCGATCCCGCTGGGCTGCGATCGACCGAGCCCGACAATCTCGCGCGAGCTCTACGAGCTGGAGCGCCTGGCCTTTCTGCCCGCCGGGCGCGCGTACCTGCCCGGCTATCGCGAGCCCTTCGACGTGTTCTCGATCGACGAGCCGCTCGTCATCGATCGGTACGAGGCGACGCTCGGCGACTGGCGCTACTACTTCGAGGAGGCCGAGCCGTGGAAGGACTCCAACGCCGAGCTGGAGCGGGAGCCGGATACCTGGCCCGTCTCCCTGACGCGGCCCGAAGCCGAGCGCCTGGCCGAGGTCCGCGGAATGCGGCTGCTCTTCGCCAGCGAGTGGATCTACTGCGCGGTCGGCTCCCGCGGCCACCCCTTTCCGTGGGGCTCGAGCCCGCAGTCGTCGGTCGCCAATACCCTGGATCTCGGGCTGGATCGACCGGCTGCGGTCGGCACCTTCGAGAACGGCGTCAGTCCCTTCGGCTGCTACGACCTCCTCGGCAATGTCTGGGAGTGGGTCGCGGATCGGGTGCCCGGCCGCGGCGAGAACCTGGAGGCGAGCGCGAGCTCGGTCTCCGCGATGGGGGGCAGCTGGCGCTATCGCATGCAGCCGGTCTACGCGCTGCCCGAACAGGGGGTCAGCCGAGTTCCGGTCTTCAACGCGATCTCGCTCGCTCCGGAGACGCGGAGCCGCGACATCGGAGTTCGGCTCGGAGCTGACGCTCGCGAGTACCTGCTCGAGAACTCCAAGTCGTGGGGGACGGACTCGGAAGCGAGGCGCCGCCTCCGCGCGGTTGGCGAGCGGTTCGGCGATGAAGCGCTGGAGCTCGTCGAAGAGCTGAGCGAGCTCGAGGGTGCCGCGCCGGGACTCGCCTGGCTCGCGGAAGGGGCGCGCCAGTGAAGGGCGCACCGCGTCCGGGCCGCCCGGCCTGGAGAGAGGTTCGCGCGATTCTCGACTCGGAGGACTTCTTTCCCTCCCGCAAGCTCGGGCAGAACTTCTTGCTCGACGAGAACATGGTGCAGCGCATCGCGCTCGACACGGGGCTCGGCCCCGGCGACTTCGCACTCGAGATCGGCACCGGCTGTGGTTTCCTGACGTCGCACCTCGCAGCGCTCGAGGCCGAGATTCTGTCGGTGGAGATCGATCGGCGCCTCTTGAATGTGGCGACTCGCTTGCTCGAGGGCTGGGACAACGTGCGCATCGTTCGCGCCGATGTCTTGGCGGGCAAGCACCGGCTCGAACCCGAGGTCAAAGCGCTGCTCCCCAAGGATCGCGAGTGGCACGCGGTTGGAAACCTGCCCTACTCCGTCGCTTCCCCGCTGATGGTCGTGCTCGCTCGGTTGGCTTCACCGCCTCGGACGATGACCGCTCTCGTCCAGGCCGAGGTTGCGGAGCGGGTTGCCGCGCGCCCAGGCGGTTCGAGCTGGGGGCCGCTCTCCGCACGTCTTCAGGTTCAGTACGAGGCGACCTACCTGCGCAGCGTCCCGCCCCAACTCTTCTGGCCGCGGCCGAAGGTCGAGAGTGCGGTCCTGCGACTGGATCGAAGGGAAGCGCAGCCGACCGCGGCGCAGCTGGCCCGGTTCGACTCCCTGGTGGACTGCCTGTTCGGCTCGCGGCGGAAGGCCATCCTCGGCCTGCTCGCCAAGTCGATCGGGGATCGGGGGGCCGCCGAGGGCCTGCTCTCGCGGCTGGGCCTCGGGGCGGACCTGCGGGCCGGCGCACTCACTCCGGAGCAGCTGATGAATCTGGCCGACTCCGAAGAGTGGGTCGGGAGCCTGTAACCGGCATCCCGGGGCGGCTAGAGGGGGGCCGCTCGATTTGGAGCTCCCCGGGCGCTGAATCGCTTGTTCCAGGCCCAGGGGGTGGTATATTTTTCCGGTCTTGGGTCGATTGAGCGGCGCGCATTTATGAGGCGGGTCAGTATTTCAGCTAGCTACGGCAGCCGTGGCGCCCTCAGGGTCCCCCAAATATCCGACAACTTTTGTAAATCTGGACTCCGTTGTCCTATCCAGGACGCCAGAGAGCTGCGTGATTCCCCGGTGCCCGGTATGGGCGTGGGTCCATCGAGACCTCGGGTCGAATCCCTCCTCCTGTCTCGAAGTCTGATGTCGGTGGCCCGTTTCGTGTGTTGTTGACCCGTCCTTTGTTCGCGCCGTCTTTTCCCTGTTCGGCGCTCGGTTACCGTCCCCTATGAACGCGGACAGAGAGTGTGCTCTCTGTGCATCGACGGGTCTTTTCGCGGCCAGGCGCGAAGACCTTCCATCGAGGTGCACCGAAGCGCGCCCCAGCTGCGGAGAACAGTTGCCCTCGTGAGCACGAGGGCGCTCTAACTCCCGATCGAGTCCGTCGGTTTGCTCGCATGGAAGATCACGAGTTCAGTCAATTCATCGAAGGCGTCAAGCTGCGGGTCCCGGTCGAGGACGCGGTGAGGGAGCGCGTGCCCGAGCTGAAGCGCGCGGGGGCGCTCTTCACGGCTTGCTGCCCGTTCCACGATGAGCGTACACCTTCGTTCAAGGTGGATCCCCGGCGGGGGACGTGGCGGTGCTACGGAGCCTGCGGCACGGGCGGGGATGTCCTCAGCTTCGTGCAGCGCTTCGACGGACTGTCCTTCATGGAATCCCTGGAGGTGCTCGCCCAGCAAGCCGGGCTCGAGATGCCCAAGAACAAGGGCAAGCGCTCGGGAGACAACTCACGCTACGAGAAGCTCTACAACGCCCTTGAACGCGCAGAACGGTTCTACGGGAAGCTCCTGGCCGGTGAGGCCGGAACGGCGGCGCGCGCCTACCTGGAGGAGCGCGGCCTCGGCTCGGCGACGATCGACGCCTTTGGTATCGGGCTCTCTCCGATGTCGGGCAACCCGCTGTTCGAGTTCGGTCAGCGCGAGGGCAAGGAGCTCCTGTCCGCGCTCATGGAGGCCGGCCTCGTTCGCAAGACCGACGACCGCTCCTACGACTTTTTTCACGGCCGCTTGATGATCCCGATTCGGGACGCGCGCGGACGAACGGTCGGGTTCGGAGGTCGTCGTCTGGACGATCGCAAGGACTCGCCGAAGTATGTGAACACCGCCGAGACACCGGTCTTCCACAAGGGCCGTCTGATCTACGGTCTGGATCGCGCGACCAAAGCGATCCGCAAGACGCGGCACTTGGTGCTGGTCGAGGGCTACACCGATGTGATGGCCGCGCACCAAGAGGGCTTCGGTCACGTGGCGGCGGTGCTCGGAACCTCGACGACCGAGGACCACGCCGGGCTCATCAGGCGCACGGGCGCCCGCCGCGTAACGCTGGTCTTCGACGGCGACGAGGCGGGCCGGCGCGCGACCTTCCGTGCGCTCGATGGGCTGCTGCCCCTGCAGCTCGAGCTCGATGTCCTGCGTCTACCCGCGGGCACCGATCCCTGCGACCTGTTCATCAAGGAAGGCGCGGCAGCCTTCGAGAAGCTGCTCGAGGGAACCTTCGATTGGCTCGGGTTTGCTCTCGACGGCCTGAAGGGGCAGAGCGAAGCCAAGCTCTCCGACGGCGTCGATCAGGTCCTCCGCCTGGTCCAGCGCCTCCCGAAGCCTGTCCACCGGGAGTCCTGCTTGACCAGGATTTCCGAAGTCTTGGAACTGTCGGCTGAAGCCGTCCGTCTTCAGGCGCGGGGTCTGGTCGGGCGTCGTCCGACAGCTCAGGCCTCCGGGAAAGACGCTCCTCGCCGGGGAACCTTGGTCGACGCAGTCCCTCCCCGAGGGGCGCAGCAGGGTACTCCTTCCAAGTCAGGAGCTCCCTCAGCCTCCCTCCAACCCCAAACACCCCTCGTCGCGGACCAAAGCCCTTGGGCCTGCGACACCTCCAGCCCGCCCCAAGAAGCCTCCGGCTCGTCTTCACCCTCGAGTGCCAACCCCACCTCTACCGATCGATCGAGCGCTGCCGAGGGCAGCGAGCTCGACGCGGAGGAGCAGGTCTCGGCCGATCTCGAGCGTGAGGTTCAGGCCTACTGCCAGCTGGTGGGAGCTGTCTTGATCGACAACAGCCTGATTCCCGCCGTTTCGGATTGCTTCCTGGACTGCCCGGATGACCGCATCGGACACATTTTGACCACGATTCTAGATCTCTACGAAAACGGGAGCGAAGACCTCGAAATCGATGCTTCCCGCGTTATGGATGCTCTCGGTTCGAATCCTGTTCGCGAGTGGATCGTCCCCATCGAGGAGAAGGCTCGCTCCGGAGAGAGCACGAGACTGGTTGCGGAGGGAGCAACCAAGTTTCTCAAGGAACTCAAAACACGGCGCTCGATCGAAGAGCACCGCAATCAATTTGCGCAGGCGGAAGACGAAGCCTCTCGCTCCAGCGCACTCATGGACATTTGGAACGAGAGTCGTCGCTTGAAGGTGCCCGCCTCGGGTAACTCGAGCGCGTCGCACTGACGCTCTAAGCACTGAAGCTCTAAGCACTGAAGCTCTAAGCACTGAAGCTCTAAGCACTGAAGCTCTAACGAGAAGTAGATTAATTATGTCGGATCCCCGGATTGAGGAGACCATCAAGTTGTTGATCGAGGAAGGACGCCAGAAAGGCGTGCTTTCCTATGCGGATATGAACCGGCTCATCGAAGAGCAGTTCATCCCGCCCGACAGCATGGACCAAGTCTTCATCGCTCTCGAAGACAACGGCATCGACGTTGTGGAAGAGGCTGCCGCGGATGCGGTGGAGCTCCCCAACCGTCCGGCTGCGCTCGCTCCCCGAGCACCCGCCCGCACCGTGTCGGCTGCGGCCGCCGTGCGTGGTGTGATGCCGGAGAAGATCGACGATCCGGTGCGCATGTACCTGACCCAGATGGGGGAGATCCCGCTGCTCACTCGGCCGGAGGAGATCTTCCTGGCCAAGTCGATCGAGATCACCCGCAAGCGCTTCCGCAAGAAGTGCATCGCGAGCGGTCTGTGCATGGACACCTCGATTGCAACTCTGAACCTCGTCCGCGACGGCCAGCTGGCCTTCGATCGGACGCTGAAGGTCAATCCGAATCCCAAGCCGGACGACGATCCCAAGATCGTCGAGACCCTGGGCAAGCCCTTCCTCGCGAAGCGTCTGCCGGTGAACATCGCGACCATCGAGAACCTGCTCGCCCGTGTGCGCGAGGAGTATCGCCCGCTCTTGGATCCCGAGATCAGCCAGGAGGTGCGATCGGAGCAGCTGCGCAAGGTGCAGATGCTGCGGCGCAAGCTCGTGATCCTGATCGAGGAGTGCCACCTGCAGGTCAAGAAGGTGCACCCCTACATCGAGGACCTCGAAGAGGCCTACCGCGAGATGCGCTCCGTCGAGCGCAAGCTGCAGGGCTTGAAGGGAGCCAAGCGAAACTCGGAAGCCGGACTCGAGCTTCAGGAGCGCATGGCCGAGTTCGAGCTCCTGTTCCTCGAGACGCCCGCTCGTCTCAAGCGACGCATCGAGCAGATTCGCCTTCACTACGAAGAGTACGAGCAGGCCAAGCGCGACTTGTCGAGCGGCAACCTGCGCCTCGTCGTGTCGATCGCGAAGAAGTATCGCAACCGTGGACTCTCCTTCCTCGACCTCATCCAAGAGGGCAACACCGGCCTGATGAAGGCCGTCGAGAAGTACGAGTACCGTCGCGGCTACAAGTTCTCGACCTACGCGACTTGGTGGATTCGCCAGGCCATCACGCGCTCGATCGCCGACCAGGCACGGACCATCCGTATCCCGGTCCACATGATCGAGACGATGAGCAAGCTGCGCAACGTCACCAAGAAGCTGATCCAGGCCAAGGACCGCGAGCCCTCGGTGGAGGAGGTCGCCGAGGCGACCGGTATCACGGTGGAAGAGGCCAAGCGCGTGCTGAAGATCAGCAAGCACCCGATCAGCCTCGACCGTCCGATCGGCGAGTCCGACGACAGCTACTTCGGTGACTTCATCGAAGACGAGTCGGCGGAGAGCCCGATGATGGCGGCCGGCCACGAGATGCTGAAGGAGCGGGTGGGCGATGTCCTCTCGACCCTGACCTTCCGTGAGCGCGAGATCATCAAGCTGCGGTACGGCATCGGCGACGGCTATACCTATACCCTCGAAGAGGTCGGGCGGATCTTCCGCGTGACCCGCGAGCGGGTACGCCAGATCGAGGCCAAGGCCGTTCGGAAGCTTCGTCACCCGGTTCGCGCTCGTCTCCTGGCGAGCTTCCTCGACGGGGCCGCTCCGGACCTCGATCTCGAAGAAGAGCAAATGAACGCTTCGAGCTGAGCCTCAGCCCGTGGCCACCCGGCCGCGACAGACAATCCCACGCGAGGGAAGTAGCGCCTGCTGCTTCCCTCGCTGCATTGACGCTCCGGGAAATGGCGCTCGGGGAAATCGCCTTGATTCGTAGAGATTGAAGGCGCGCGATTCGGAAACGTGCCGTTAGACTCTGCCCCCCAAAATGGCGTTAGGTCAACAGAGCATGCAGGAAGTACTGAGAGCGTTGCGAGGTATCCAGGACCTCGACTTCGATATTTTTCAGGTCAGTCGCGAGTATTCGCGACTCCCCGCAGAGCGAGACGCCAAGCGCGCCGAGCTCGACACGCGGATCCATCGGCGTGATGAGATCGATGGTGAGCTGCGCGCTCTCCAGGCGCAGATCAAGGAGATCGAAGACCACACGACCATCCAGCGCCAGCGCATGCGCAAGGTCGAGGGGGAAGCCGCAAAGTCTCGTGGCGATGCCGCTCTGCTCGCGGCCTTCCAACACGAGCGCCAGTCGCTGCGCCGCGAGATTGGGGAGGCCGAAGAAGAGGGTCTCCAATTCGTGGAGCGCGCGGACGAGCTCAAGGCTCGCGTCGAAGCTCTCGACGCCGAGATCGCGGAATCCGAAGCGACCTTCGCCGAGTTCTCCAGCAACGTCGATACCGAGTTCGCCGCTGCGGGCAAGCGGCTCGAGGAGCTGAAAGCCGAGCGCGAGAAGCGGCTGGGCAACAACCTGCCGGCCGACGTCCTCGACGTCTACGAGCGCCTGCTCCAGGCGCGCGAAGGTGTCGCTCTCGCCGAGCTGGACGACCGCGTCTGCCAGGGCTGCTACATGACGGTCCCGGCCAACGTCTTCGTCAAACTCTCCCGCGCGGTCGAGCTGGTGCAGTGCCCCAGCTGTGATCGCATTCTGCACCTGCCCGGCTGAGCGCGCGGGCGGTCGGGCTCGAGGTCAGTCGGACGGGCTGCTCGAAGCCTGGAGGTAGGCCGAGCCCTGCTGGGTGCCGCGACGACGGAGCTCCGCGGCCAGAAGATTGCGCACCGTATTCGTGTGCATGCTCCACTCGGGCGCGAGTCGCTCCTCGGACGGAGCGTCACCGGTGATGCGGTGCAAGACCTGCTCGGGCGAGACTAGCTCGACGAAGTCGGCGAGCCAGGCGATGTAGGTCTCCGAGTCGAGGACTCGCAGACGACCTTCGCGCCACTCCTTCTCGAGTTGCGTCCGGCGCAGGACCATCAGGTTGTGGACCTTGATCCCTCGCGCTCCCGAAGTCGCGAGCAGCTTGGCCGTCTCGCGCGCACCCTCGCGACCGTCGCCGGGTAGACCGAGGATGGCGTGAGCAATGCACTCGAGCCCCGCGTCGAGGCAGCGCTCGGTGGTCTCGCTGAACTCCTCGACGGTGTGGAAGCGGCGGATGTCCTCGAGCACTTGATTGCTCGCGCTCTCCAGCCCGAGCTCGACCCAGACGTCGACGCGTTTGCCGGGGCGCGAGCCGGTGCTCAGCTCGACGAGCTCCTCGATGGCCCAGTCGGGAAGCGTGTCCGGCCGCGTGGCGATGCTCACGCAGACGACCGGATCGCCGAGAAAGGGCCGCACCGAGTCGAGCACCTCCCGCAGACGCGCCCGCTCGACGTAGGTATTCGAGTAGGACTGGAAGTAGGCGATCACGCCGTGGCTGTCCTCGCGCGTGGAGATGCGGGCGATGCCCTCTTCGAGCTGAGCCGTCAGAGCGCGACCGGTGGCGAGCGCTCCGGTTCCCGAGCCCTCCACGTCGCAGTAGACGCAGCCGCCGAAGCCCTTCGAGCCGTCGCGGTTCGGACAGCTCGAGCCGGCGTCCAAGGCGACGCGGTAGGTCGGGCCGCCGAAGCGTTCGATGAGCCAGGGGCGCAGGGTTCGAAACGGAAGTTCGGGAGACATGCGGATCAGAGTACCAGACGGATCGCGCGCGTCCGCTCTGCTCGCTACATTGTCGAGGCGTGGACACTCCCTCAATTGTTCCCATCGTGATCGGGACCGCCGGCCACATCGATCACGGCAAATCGACTCTGGTCAAGGCGCTCACGAATATCGATCCCGATCGGCTCAAGGAAGAGCGCGAGCGAGGGATGACGATCGACCTGGGCTTCGCGCGCATGACGCTCGACGACGACCGTGTGGTCGGAATCGTCGACGTGCCCGGCCACGAGAAGTTCATTCGCAACATGGTGGCGGGCGCCACCGGGATCGACCTCGTCGTCCTGGTCGTGGCCGCGGACGATGGCGTGATGCCGCAGACGCGTGAGCACCTGGCGATCATGCAGCTGCTCGGCGTCTCGCGCGGCTTCGTCGCGCTGACCAAGGTCGATGCGGTCGACCCGGAGATGGTCGAGCTGGCGACCGAGGATGTCGGCGACTTCTTGGCGGGCACCTTTCTCGAGGGTGCGCCGATCTTTCCCGTGTCCGCCGAGACGGGTGAAGGCATGCCGGCGCTTGAAGCGCACCTGCGCGCGATGGCCTCCGAGATCGAGCCCCGCCCCGCCACCGGCGTGTTTCGCATGCCGATCCAGCGGGTCTTCACGGTGCGCGGGTTCGGAACGGTAGTCACGGGAATCCCGGTGGCCGGCGAGATCGAGCTGGGCGCGACGATCGAGATCGTGCCGGCGGGCCTGCGCGGGAAGGTGCGCGGAATCCAGGCCTATGGCGACACTGCGGAACGCGCTCGTGCCGGCCACTCGACCGCGATCAACCTCTCCGACATCGGGCACTCGGAAGTGCACCGCGGCATGGTCGCCGCGCAGCCGAACTTCTATGTGCCGATCCGAATGGTCGGCGCGCGCTTGACCGCTCTCCCGACTCTCTCACGTCCTATCACCAACCGCATGTCCGTGCGCCTGCACACCGGGACGGCGGATGTCGCAGGCGAGCTCGTCTTGCTCGACAGGGACGAGCTGAATCCAGGCGAGACCGGCCTCGTCCAGCTGCGGATGAAAGAGCCGACCGTCTGCGCACCTGGCGATCGCTTCGTCCTGCGGCTCTTGTCGCCCTCGATCACTCTCGGCGGGGGCGTCGTCTTGGAGGAGAGTCGCTACCGGCTCAAGCGCTTCAAGGACTTCATCCTCAGTGAACTGGCTTACCAGGAAGCGAGCCTCGGTTCGCCGATCACACTGCTCGAGTCCATTCTCGCGAGGCGCGGACCCGAGGCCTGCACGGCGCTCGAGCTCTCGACCGCGGTCAAACGACCGCCCGCCGAGATCGAGGGCTACCTCGCCGAGCTGGTCCAGGAGGGGCGCGTCGCCTCGCCGGGAGACTCGGAACGCTACCTCCACGTCGATCGCTTGGGCGAGGCGCTGGCCACCCTGCGCGCGGTCTTCGACAAGTGGTTCGAGGAGAACCCGACCCGACAGCTGATCGACCTGCGCGACCTGCGCACGCTGGTCTCCTTCGAGGCCGACTTTCTCTCCTTGCTCCTCGCCGAGCTGACGAAGCTCGGCGAAGTCGAGTCGCTTCCCGGTGGACGGCTCAAGGTGATGAGCCACGAGACCAAGCTGAAGCCCGAGCAAGAGCTCCTGGCGCGCAAGCTGCTCGGGCTCCTCGAGGCCGAGCCCTTTCAGCCACCCGCGCGAGCGGACCTGCCCGCCGCACTAAAGGTCTCCGCGAAAGTGGTCCACCCGATCCTCGACTACCTCGTCGACCAGATGAGCGTCGCGCACGTCGGAGGCGACCTCTACCTGGCGTCCAGTGCGATCGAGCGCGCGAAGACGGCTCTGGTGAACAGCTTCGAGCGCCACGGCCATCTCGAGATTCCGGACCTGCGCGACGAGCTCGGAACAACGCGGAAGTTCTTGATTCCGCTCCTCGAGTACTTCGATGCGCAGGGAGTCACGATTCGACAGGGCGCTCACCGCGTGCTGAAGAAGCGTTGAGTCCACTCGTAGCCGCGGCCGTTCAGCCCTCGGTGTCCGGCTTCGCTCGGCGCTGACGCTTGAGGTCACCACGCGCGCGTTTCTCCTGAATGCGCCTGACCTTCGAGCCCCGGGTGGGACGCGTGGCCTTCCGCGGCTTCTGCTGCTGGAGCGCCTCGCGCAGGATCGTGGCGAGTCGTTCGCGTGCATCTTCCAGGTTGCGCGCGCGATCTCGAAAGCGCGAGGCATGCAGGACCAGCTCGCCGCTGCTGGTGAGCCGCGACTTCAGTCGTTCGAACAGCAGGCTCTTGCGCCGGTCGCCCAGGACTCGGCTGGGTGCGATCGCAAAACGCAGGATCACCTTGCTCGCGACCTTGTTGACGTTCTGGCCGCCAGGACCGCCGCTGCGCGCAGCAGTCGCCTTCAATTCCTCCGCAGGAATGACAAGGTGAGAGTTCACGCGTAGCGCATCCATGGCTCCGAACCTAGCGGAGTTCGAGCGCGAGGTCTTGTCTGCACTCGACGCCCCTTGCGAGTGGGGCGCTCACCCCTGGAACCTTTTTCCCGCCCGAGCGGTGCGAGCCAGCGAAATTCGCCTCCCAGGAGCCCTGCTGCCCGGGCTCCTGGCCCGGTCATTTGAGAATCCCTGAGGAATCCTGCTGGAGACACTCGGGTTTTTGAGGGGGACGGGCCGATAGGTGGGGACGTGCCGACTGGCGCTGGCCAATCCCCACGGCCGGAATCGAATGGACCCACGGGTTCAAAACCATCGACAACACCCCAATCAGATGCTGGGCAGCGATCCGATCCAATTCAACGAAGGCGACGACGACCTCCAATCGAGCGGCGAAGGCCAGATGGCCAGCTCGACCGATGGAGCCGAGTCCAATCGTCCCGCCGCGAACGCCAATCTCTCGGAGACCGTCGATGCGACGACGGAAGACTTCGAGTTCCAAGATGAGGCCGACGACTTTCTCGGGCTCGAAGGCGAAGTCCAAGCACTGGAGGCCGCGTCCGAAACGGACTCTGCCAGCGATGGCAGCTTCAACGTCGGCGACGACGGTGAGCTAGACCTCTCGGATGGCTGGTTGCTCGAGGTGGCCAGTGAAGAGAACACGGCTCCCGTCGAAGAGCCTGCAGCATCGACGAGTATCGAGTCGGCCGATCCCGAGCAGATCGAACAACTGGTCACGGATACGATTGCGAGCACCGTCGTCGACGAAGAAGAATTCGAAGCCGAGACCATGGCTGGTGACGACGAGGACTACGAGTTCGAGTCGGACGAAGACTACGACGGCGAGTTCGAGGACGAGTTCGAAGTCGACGAGCTCGCGGAGGATGCTCCGCAGCGCTCCAAAAAACTGGTCGTGATCGGTTTCTGCGCAGGCATCCTCGGTACGGTCGGTCTGCTCCTGCTCGATTCGGGCACGGCGAGCGACGGTATCGGAACGGAAGTCGCCACCGGAGTCGCCACGGCTCCGACTCAACCGACGAACGCTGAAGGCGCGGAAGCTGTCGCCGATACGAGCGCCACCGACGTTGCCACGACAACGGAGGAGCCCGAGAGCAATGAGCCGATCGAGAACGTCCTCGAAGGCCTGCTCGCCGCCCCGACCGAGATCACCGAGCCGGTCAATGCCGAGCCGATCACTTTCGCCGCGCTGCCGGATCCGGTCGCGACTTCGGATCCCATCGCCGCGATGCCCAGCCTGCCCAGCCTGCCCAGCATGCCGGACCTCACGCCCGTCGATATCGACATGCCCACCCAGGACGAGCCGCGCACAGTCTTGGCTCAGCTCGCACAGGGCGCCGAGAACGGTGACATCAGCGGCTTCATGGACTTCACTCCCGCCTCGGGCGCTGGCTTCATCTGGACCGGCGAAATGGTTCCCATGGAGTCGATCAGCACCAAGGGCCGCATCCTGACCCCGGCCGTCGGAATCGTCCGCGCGACGATGAACTCCGGCGAGCTCTTCGAGGGCAACCTCTACGCCGTCGGTAGCAATCGCGTCTGGATCGAGATGGGTCCTGGTCGAGTCGGCCTCGATGGATCGAAGGTCCAGAAGATCGAGCGAGTCGTCGCCGAGACGCTCGAAGCCGAACAGGCCGAAGCCGCTCTTGGGCAGCGCGTTCGCGTTCGAGCCGCTGGCGGTGTGCTCTATGGCAAGGTCAAGAGCCGCGAAGGCAACCGCGTCACGATCATCACCGACAAGGGTGCTCGTATCACCCTGATCGACCCGGAGATCGAAGCCATCGGGCGTCTCTCCGGCCTGGTTCTCAACTAGACAGCCAGCTCGAGCCGAACTCGCAAGAGACCCTTGTTGACGCTGGTGGGGAGGGGGCCTACTCTTCCTGCCGCTCGGGGTGTGGCTCAGCTTGGTAGAGCGCTGCGTTCGGGTCGCAGAGGTCGAAGGTTCAAATCCTTTCACCCCGACCACCCCTCGATCAACGGGCCGCCGAGAGGCCCAGTCCAGACTTCCGAAGTCGCGCCTTCAACGGGCAGCGTTCGGAAGCCGCACCCTTGGCTCGGAGCTCTAGAAGGGCTTTTTTTACGTCGAGCAGCGGTCTGTCTGGCTTCGGATCCTGTTTCGATGGTCGCAATTCTCGCTGCGTAGTGCATGATGGATACAGCGACGAGGAGGCCTCGAGGCCTTCCGAAATCGCACGAACAACAACCACTCGCTTCCTCAGCCTGATGCCGTTTCGGCACGCTGACCCGACTGCCTGACCTCGGTGCTCCTGCACCTTCGGGCGCCATGCCTCGCGAGGGAACTCACGTCTCGGACTTCGAGATCGCTCCGTTTCCACAGCTTTGGCCGAGCTCGGGTTCGCTCTTCTCCTCGGCGAAAAACCAGGGAGGAGCCGACGGTCTTTCCGCTCGTTCCGTGTGCTGTTCCGGTTCGCCTCACCTCTCTGACGGCGATGAGTTCGAACCTGGTTCGAGCAACGGCCCTTCGCATGGCGCAAACTATTCCCTCCTCGAACAGCCACGGTTGTTCGAGGGCTCACTGACTCTCGTTCGGAGACAGATACACGTGACGGAGAACAAGAACTCCACATCCTCGCCGGCTGAAGCCGTACCGTTCGGTGCGATGGAGCGTCCCAAGCGAAAGCGGACGCGCAAGCCGCGCCCCAAGGCTGAAGCGGGAGAGCGAGGCGCCATCGAATCGAAGCCGAGAGCTTCGGAAAGATCGAGCGAGGCTCCTGCGCGCAACGCGGACTCGCGAGCTCGCTCGCAGGATTCCTCTCAGGATTCCTCTCAGAGTTCCTCTCAGAGTTCCTCTCAGGGTCGAGGTCGAGGTGGAGGTGAGCAGCAAGGTGGTGAAGAGGGCGCGCCGCGCCCGGCACGTCGACGCCGCGGGCGACGGAGGAAGCCGGGAGGAGCAAAGCGGACGGACGGTGAGGGCGAGAACAAGACGGAGACGGTCACCGAGGAGAGAGGTGAGCAGGGCGGACAGGCGCGAGCTGGCGGAGGTACGAGGCAGCGCAGTCGACGCGGCAAGCGCTCTTCGCGAGGAAACAGGTCCGGAGAAGGCAAGCCCGGCGAGCAGGGCGGTGGAAGACAGAAGCAGCGCTCCGGCGGCAAGGGCGAGCGGATCGAGACCGAGGGCATGCTGCTGATCGAGCACGCCGGTCACGGGCACCTTCGGACCAAGGCGAACAGTTGGGTCGGGACCAAGCAAGACGTTCACGTCGCGCCGCGCATCACGCAGAAGTACGGACTGCGCGAGGGCTCGATGATCAAGGGCATCGCCGGGCCGGGCTTCGGTCGGCACAAGCACGAGCTCTTGGAGGTGACGGAGGTCGACGGGCGAGATCCCAAGGAGGTGCGCCAGCTCGGGCACTTCAAGTCGCTCACCACGATCGACCCGGACTATCACTACGCGGTGGGTACGGAGACCGGCGACCTCTCGCTGCGAGTGCTCGACCTCATGTGTCCCGTCGGGCGAGGCCAGCGCGGCCTGATCGTCGCACCGCCTCGAAGCGGCAAGACGATCCTGATGCAGAAGTTCGCGAAGGCGATCGAGGACCACTACCCGGACGTGCACCCGTTGGTGCTGCTCGTGGACGAGCGGCCGGAGGAGGCCACTGAGTGGACTCGGACCATGGAGCGCGGCGAGGTCTTCGTCAGCACCAATGACGAGCCGCTCAAGAACCACGTCGCCGTGTGCGAGGTCGTCTGGAAGCGCTGCCAGCGCCTGGTCGAGCTCGGCGAAGACGTCGTGCTCATCCTCGACTCGATCACCCGCATGGCTCGCGCCTACAACAACGTCTATGGCAACAGCGGCAAGACGATGTCCGGTGGACTCGACTCGCGCGCGATGGAGCGCCCGAAGCAGTTCTTCGGAGCTGCGCGGAACACCGAGACGGCTGGCTCACTGACGATCCTGGGCACGACTCTGATCGAGACCGGCAGTCGGATGGACCAGGTCATCTTCGAAGAGTTCAAGGGCACGGGAAATATGGAGCTGGTCCTGTCGCGCAAGCTGGCCGACCGACGCGTGTTCCCGGCCATCGACATCGAGCGCTCGGGTACGCGCAAGGAAGAGAAGCTGGTGCCTCGCGAGAGGCTTCGCCTGACCAACACCTTGCGGCGCGTCCTGACCAAGATGCACTTCGCAGAGGCGATGGAGCTCCTGCTCTCGCGACTCGAGAACTGCGAGACCAACGACGAGTTCCTGGCTCGGTTCCAAATCGATCCCGACTAGTGAACGAGTCCACCCCGAGCCCGGCCGAGAGCGCGAGCGAGAGAGCGCCTGGCCACCTGCTCGCCATCGTGATTCTCTTCGCGCTGCCGCTCTTCCTGCGGCTGTGGCCGATCGAACACGGCCTACCCGAGAACTATCTGGCCGACACGCACGTGGTCAAGAACGCGCTCGGCATGGCGCGGGACAAGAACCCCGTGCCGCCGTCGGGCCAGTACTCGACCTACCCGTATCTCCTGCCGTACCTGTTGCTCCCCGTCTACGCGGGTGAGTACGCCTTTGGCCGCGCGACCGGTGAGTGGTCGGGCTCGGGCGAGTTCAAACAGCGCGTGCTCGAAGAGCCGGCGCTGGTCCACCTGCCCGCGCGCATTCTGCTCGCACTCCTGTGCGCGCTGACTCCACTCGTGGTCTTTCGCGGAGCTCGCGCCGCCGGACTGAGAAGGGGCGCCTGGGTGGCGGCCTGGCTCGTGAGTACCGGTCTGCTGCACCTACACTTCTCGGTGCAGGAGCGGCCATGGGGACCGCTCGTCTTTTTCATGGCGCTCACCGCGCTGTACGTCATTCGATACGCCAAGAGCCATCGAACCCGAGACCTCGTGTACGGCGGGCTCGCAGCTGGACTGGCCGCGGCCACGCACCAAGCGGGGATTCCCGCTCTCGGCATGTGCGGACTCGGCTGGCTGTTCGCCGCGCTCGAGAAGCGCGAGCTGCTCACGCGCAAGCGACTCATCGCCGCGGCTTCCTGCGTCGCGCTGGCGTTCGTGGTCGCGCTCCTCCTCGGCTATCCCTTCTATCTGATTCACGGTTCACCCGAGACGACCTCCTTCGAGGGCGCGGCCGAGGTCAGCGGGTCCATCGGCGGACAGGCGATCCTGTTCGAGCTGCGCTGGGCTTCCGTCGAGCGCCTCTCGCGCGCGCTCTTCGGCTACGATCCAGCCATCGTGATTCTCTCGATCCTCGGTCTGTTCGCCGCGCTCGCTCGCCGCGAGACTCGCGCCGTGACCGTCTTCGTGATCGTCTGGTTGGCCTTCTTCATGACCAACCAGAACGACCACATCCGCTACCTCTTGCCCGCCGCCGTTCTGCTCGTCTACCCCGCGGGCGTTGCGGCCGAGCTCCTGCTGCAGAAGCGCTTCGGCCTGCTCGTACTCGCTCCAGTGTGTCTCTTCTCGCTCGTCCAGGCCACGCGGCTGGCGTGGGTGCTCCGACAACCGGACTCGCGCGAGGTCGCGCTCTCGTTGATCCAGCAGCAGCTGCCCGACAACGCGCGCCTCGCGATCGATCGCTACGGTCCGAACGTGCCGATGGATGAGGCCAGCCTGCGGCGCGTCGCCGGCTGGCGCGAGCTCGGCTCGCGCGAGAAGCACCGGCTCGCCTTTCTCGAAGTCGACGTCACTCCGCCCTCCGGTCCCGGCCGCGACGTGCTGCGCCTGGAAGACCTCTATCAGTTCTCCGATCGCGACCGCAACTACGAGCTGAACCCGGCCGTCATCGCGAGCCTGAGCGAGACCGTCGGCGAAGCGAGTGCCGCCCTCGCCGCGACCAGTACCGACGAGTGCTTCCGGCTGCTCGGCATCACGCACGTCCTGCTCGTCGATCGTCGCCCCCTGGACGGAATTCCGCCCGCCGTCCTGGATACGGAGCCCGGGCTCGACGACGAGCCGAAGCCGCTCCCGCTCACCTTCAGAGAGGCCGAGTGGCCCGCGATCAACCCGACCGGTGATTCGTCGTTCGCGGCCGAGACCCTGCTCCCGACCGACATGGACTTTCCGCTGACCGCGATCTGGCAGGTGGAGCGGCCGGGCCCCTACATGGAGCTCCGCGCGCTCGACAACTAGTCGTCGTGTCCGCGCAAGTAGCCGAGCGCCTCGAGCTCGATGACTTCCTGCTCGGTCAGGGGCGCGGGCGCCCCATCGGCGCGCGGCGCGCGAAAGTCCTCGTACCCAGCCTGATCGAGACGTTCCCCCACGAGTGAGTCGTAGCGCATCGCGTTCGCGCAAGAGCTCGGGCCATTCTGCTCCGACGGATCCTTCGCGAGGGGGCCTCGGCGCGCGCGTGACGAACCGCGTTCCTTCCGCGCAAGAAGCTCTCGGGGGGCCGCGTCAGGTGAATCACCGAGGTCTCGGTCGACTCGAGCGAAGCCTCCGGCTCGTGCTCTGGCCACCCTCGTCAGGCATCGCTTGCGCTCGCGATCAGGCAGCGGTAGTTCATCCGTCCGTTGCCGTACAGTTCTTCGAGGTGCAGTCCGCCGAGGAAGGCGTCGATCATTCGTCGGAGACCGGCGGTCGGCATCCAGGCGCGAAGTCGCTCGAGGCGGCGCGAGCTGACGGTGAGCTGGTCGGAGCTGCGGAAGGGGACCTGACCGGTGAGGTCGATCTCCTCGACGACTCGAAGCCCGGCCGACTCGAGCGCTCGGCCGTAGTCGCCGCGCGTATACAGGTGATTAGTCGACCACCGTCGCAAGAGCTCGCGACCGTCCTCGCTGGAGGCAACCGACTCGTCGGTCGCCATGTCTTCGAGCAGCGCGACTCGTCCAGCGGGTGCGAGCAGAGAGGCCAGGTGGGGCAGGGTCCCGTTCAGAGCCGGTGCGTGGAAGAGCGTCTCGATCGAGAAGACGAGGTCGAAGCTCGCGTCGCTCCGAAAGCGATCGAAGCTCTCGTGATGAAAGCGAAGCCGCTCGCTCTGTTTCGAGCGCTCCGCCTCGCGACTCGCGACGCGGACCTGGTAGCTGCTCAGGCTCAGTCCCGCCAGCTGCGCCGACGGCGCACACTTGGCGAGCGAGAAGAGTGAGGCTCCGAACCCGCAACCGATGTCGAGCGCACGGAGGTCGGCGGCGGGGCTCAGCTTCTGCCACAGCCACTCGTTCAGATCACTCGTACCGCCAGAGGGCCCGTCACCGATCGGAGCCTCGAGCGCCTTGTGCATCTCATACCCTTCGCCCGGCGCACGGCTCGTGAACCGACGTCGCCACCATTGAACTCGAGCCAGGTCGTCGTAGAGCTTCTCGAGCTCGCGTTCACTCTCATGGCCGAGTCTCACGGGTCCGCGGTTCCGCGCTTCTTCAGGATGAAGATGAACTCGTTGACGAACTGCATCGGAATCCACGGATCGGCGACTCTCTCGTCCTGTCGGAGGTCCCGCCTGCGCTCGCCGGGCAGCAAGCGCCGCAGCCTCTGCCTGGGCCACTGGTCGGCGTGGACCGAGAGAATCTCCAGCCCGACCTCGCCGAAGAGCGACACCCACTCGTTCATGTCGAGAGCATCCTGGTGCCCGCTCTCGTTCTTCTGTCCGAGCATCCTGCGCCACAGGAGCCAGGTCAGTGTCGACGAGTTGCGAACCATGAAACAGAAGCGCGCGTCCGGGCGTGCCACCCGAATCATCTCTTCGAGTGCATTCTTGCGATCGAAGAAGCGCTCGATCGCACCGATGCAGGTGACGTAGTCGAAGCTCTGCGACTCGAAGGGGAGCTCTTCCGCATTGCCGCACTCGAGGGCGGCCTCGGGAACGAACTTGACCGCGATGTCGAGCGCGGCACGGGAGACGTCCACTCCGGTGGGCTCGAGCCCGCGCATGGCCGACGCCTTCAACAGGAGGCCGGGACCGCAGGCTACATCCAGATGCTTGGCTCCCCTTCGCGCGTTCAAGAGCTGCAGGAAGATGGGGTAGGCGGCCAGCGGACGGAGATACTTGAAGCCCTCCGTCTGGTAGGTCTCGTCGAACCAAGCCGTGACGTTCGCTTGCTCTCCATCCGCCAGAGCTGTGTTCTCGGAATCGGTCATCTTCGGGGGAGCTCGCGCTTGGCGATGTTCGAGAGGATAGAGCGAGGAACGCTCTCGAGAAAGACACGGTAGTCGGAGCCCAACTTCGACGCGAGGTGGGATTCCTCCATCAACGCACGGCGCTGCATGTTGAGGATGCAGGGCACGAACCCGAGGAAGAGCACCAGGCACGGGAAGACCAGAGTGCCTCCCAGTTAGAAGAGAACCATGCAGAACAGGCCAGGATTGCGCGAGAATGTTGAGAGCCCTCGCGCGGAGTGGTTTTCCCTTCGTTCGTGCCCGCGGAGTTGAAGGACGGACGCGAAGGTCTGCAGCCGACCGAGCGCGACGAGAGCGGCTCCGCTCCAGAGGACGCCCGGTCGATCGAGAGCTTCGACGGGCAACAGCCGCTCGATGAGCTCGGGATCGGAAAGGCGACGAGCTCGACGACCAGTGAGGCGTAGGCCGCGAGGAGGAGCCACGAGACGGGTGTCACGGGAGGGCGTCGCCCGCGACTCTACTTCGGCGCGGACACAGAGCGAGCGTGGCGCCAGAGGAAGGCGGCGTCGCTCGAGAACGAGTAGACGAGGAGCAAGACGGCCAGCCCGCTCGAGAGCATGCGCATGACCGGAGGGAAGGGCGGGAAGATGCTGGCCAGCAACAGGCTGAGCACGATGGCGCAGATCAGGCGGCCGCGGCGGTTGTCTCCCTCGCAGGGCTTGGTCTCGGTGCTCTTGAGTCCGAGGGCGGTCATCGCCAGGACGAAGACATACTTGAAGGCGGGCAGAGCGAGCGCCCAGACGCCAGCGCTCGTGAGCGTGTAGGCGGCGGCCGAGAGGACGAGCGTCGTGAACTGGTCGGTCTCCATGTCGAGCACGGCGCCCGCCTCCGAGCCTCCGTACTTCCGCGCAACGAAGCCGTCGAGCAGGTCGGCCAAGACGACGAAGAGCGCAACGGTCCAGGTGATCCAGTCGACGCGACCGGACGTGAGCACGACGAAGCTGAAGGCCAGGAGTCCGAGGAAGCGTGCCAGAGTGACCCAGTCGGCGAGATGCCGGCCCGCTCCGAGGTGGAGCCAGAGCGTTGTGAACGAGAAGCAGAGGAGCACGAAGGGAATCCACTTCCAGAGCCCGTCCAGGGGCAAGCTGTTCGGCCCGCTGTTCGGTTCGTCGGGCGCGAGGCCGAGTCTCCAGGCGAGCAGACAGAGCAACGGAAGCCAGACTGCCGCCTGGAGCAGGCACCAGCGCTGACGGGCTCGTTGTTGAAGATCGGAGAGGGGCATTTCAGTGGCGACTTCGTTCAAGACCACTCAGCGGTCGGATACTCGTTCCAGGCCGGTCCAGCTCTGAACTTACCCTATGGCTCGCCGTTCAATGGTAGATTGTGAGTGCCTCTTGCCGGGTAGACCGAAGGGCAACAGGAGGCCCTCTGAATGTTCATACGGCGACACGTTTCGGAATCCAGCGCCCCATCCGATCCCTCACCTCTCCATGGTCTGTGAACTCGCCGAAACCGCCGCGGAAGCGCTCTGGCCTTCGCTCCTGGAGCTCCGTCGGTTCCTCCAGACCGATGAAGCTCTAACGCGTGAGCAGGTTGCGTTCGTCCACCGCTCTGCGGGCTGGAGCCTGGTCGTGGATCCGGGCGAAGTCGTGCGCGTTCGAACCGGCTCGAGTGCGCACCTCATGGTCCCGCTCGACGAGACCGACGACGTCCCGCGCGACCAGACGCTCTCTGCCTTCTCCGAGCTCGCCTTTCGCACCGGCGAGGCTCCCTTCAGCGACCGAGCGAGAATCCTGGAGCCGGGCGTTCGATCGATCTTCCGCATCTACCTTCCGATGCTGCTTGGAGGGTATCGAGCACGGAAGCGCGGCGAGCTCTTCGTCACGGCGCACGTCGCTCAGACCCTCGACGGACGCATCGCCTGTCTCAACGGCCACTCCCAGTGGATCAGCAACCGGGCCAACCTGTTCCACGCCCACCGCATTCGCGCTCTGCACGACGGCGTCATGGTCGGGCGCGGAACGGTGGAGAAGGACGATCCCGCGCTGACCGTACGCCACGTCGCCGGAGTCGATCCGCGCCGCATCGTGCTCAACTCGAGCGCGAGCCTCCTGCACGAGGAGTGCGCCCAGCACCAGGTCCTGCGAGACGCGGGCTGTCTGCTGATGGTCTCGCGCGAAGGACTCGAGTCGGAGCGCACCTCCCAGCTCGCCGACCTACCCGCCACGGTCGAGGTCGTCGGCGTCGACACGGGCGGGGAGCCGACCCTCTCTCCCGCTCAGCTCGGCGAAGCCTTCCACTCGCGCGGAATTCACTCGATCTTCCTCGAGGGCGGGAGCACCACCCTCTCGAGATACTTTGACCTCGTCGCGATCGACCTCCTGCACGTGCACTTCGCGCCCGTCATTCTCGGCTCCGGCATCTCGAGCTTCTCGCTGCCCGAAGTCGAGACGGTCCAGCTCGCGCATCGCATGACGACCGCGCACTTCGTCCTCGACGGCGAGCTCTTGATCGAGTGCCGCGGTCAGAGGAGCAACGCAGACTCCGCGGCTCCGCTCTCGGGCGGAGGACACTGATGGAGTTGCTCGAGAGCAAGGCCTACTGGGTGAGCTCGCCGGGTGTCGGCGAACTCAAAGACGAGTCCGTCTCCGCGCAACCGGCCACTGGCCAGAGCTTGATTCGCGCGGAGTGGAGCGCGGTCAGCTCGGGAACCGAGCGCCTGGTCGGGCTCGGGCTCGTCTCTCCGGCCTGCAATGAACCGATGGCTTGTCGCTACATGGCCGGCAGCTTCGCGCTGCCGCTGAAGTACGGCTACTGCTTGATCGGTCAGGGGCTCGAGGGCGAGCTGGCGGGGCGCTCGATCTTCGTCATGCATCCGCACCAGAGCTTGGCGCTCGTTCGCGACGAGGACGCGACCGTCTTGCCGAGCGACCTCTTCACTCGGCGCGCGGCTCTGATCCCCAACCTGGAGACCGCACTCAACGCAGTCTGGGATGCAGAGCTCTCGGCCGGCGAGACCTGCACCGTCTTCGGTGCGGGCTCGGTGGGACTGCTGGTCGCCTACGTGCTCTGGAAGACCACGGGAACGGCGCCGCGCTTGGCGGATGTCGACGAAGAGCGTCGCGCGTTCGCGGGCACTCTTCCGTGGGGCGGAGGTGCCTGCGCTCCGTTGGAACTCGAGGCGGGGACGGCCAACGTCGCCTTCCACACGACGGGCAATCCGCTCGGCCTGCAGCTCTCCCTGAATCATCTCGGCTTCGAGGGTCGAGTGATCGAGCTCTCCTGGTACGGCGACAAGGCCGTCAGCCTGGAGCTCGGCACGCACTTCCACTTCGGCCGCAAGCGAATCATTGCGTCACAGGTCGGGACGATCGCCGTCAACCAGCGCGCCGTGCATGACTATAAGTCGCGGATCCGTGAGGTTCTGGCGCTCCTCGACGAGCCCGCGCTCGACCGCTTGCTCGGCGATCCGGTGCCCTTCGCCCGCATGCCGGAGTTCATGGACTCGCTGTATCGAGGCGACTCCAAGACGCCACTTCCTCTGATCCGGTATGGAGCCCCTTGAGCCATGTTCAGCGTAGCTGTCAAAGACCACATCATGATCGCGCACAGCTTTCGCGGTGAGGTGTTCGGTCCTGCCCGCGCCCTGCACGGAGCGACCTTCGTAATCACGACCGAGTACCGCTCCAGAACGCTCGATGCCGACGGCATCGTGATCGACATCGGCAAGGCGATCGAGGTCTTGAGCGAGGTGCTGGCTCCGCTTCGCTATCGCAACCTCGATGAGCTGGAAGAGTTCAAGGGACAGAACACGACGACCGAGTACCTGGCAAAATACGTCCACGGCGAAGTGGCGGCGCGGGTGCGTGAGTACTTCGAGGGCGACCTGCGCGTCGTGCTCGAGGAGAGCCACGTTGCGTGGGGCAGCTACGAGGCCCCTGTAGAGAACAGCTGAGCCGTGACGACCACCGCTGACAAGAGGATCGTGTTCTTGGAGTCGCCCAGTGATTCGTCACTGGTCAGCGGCGGCTACCGCTACAACGCGGAGATCGGCTGGCGGCTCGCATCGACTGGGCTCGGCGAGCTCGTCGATGTGGATCCGACTTCGCTCGCGGCGGGACCACCCGAAGTGGTGCAGAGAGGCACCGACTCCGTGCTCGTGTTCGACAGCCTGTACATGTCGCAGGTGGATCCACCCGCTTGGGTGACCAAGGTGAAGAGCCGCGTGCGTCTGCTGCTCCACTACCTACCCAGCCTGAATCCATTGCTCGAGGAAGCTGTCGCTGCGAAGCTTCGCGAGCGCGAACAGGCCTGGGTCGACACGGCCGATGGCGTGTTGACGACTTCCGCTCATCTGGCCGAGGTGGTCCTCGAACACTTCTGCGTCGAGGCTCAGATTGCGACACCGGGAGTCGGCGCTTGCTTCCGCGCCGTGTCGGGCGTTCGGGAGGACCGGAGAGGAAACGAGCAAGCCTTCGTCGTCTCGGTCGGACCGATCACTCGCGAGAAGGGCCAGCTGGATACGGCGCGCGCGATGGCGGCCTCCGCGAGAGCGAACCCCGGTCGCACGCACCGACTGACGCTCGTCGGCGATGAGACCGCCGACCCCGAGTACACCGAGCACATTCGAAGCGCCGCCGAGGGCTACGAGCTCGTGTTCACCGGCTGCCTGCCCTCCGCAGGGGTTGCCAACGAGCTGCGCAAGGCCGATCTGTTCGTCTCGGCCTCCGTCTTCGAGTCCTATGGCATGGCCATCGCCGAGGCCGCCGCGACGGGGACTCCGGTCGTCAGCTACCGCGTCGGTGAGGTCGACCGCTGGATCCAGGATGGGGTCAATGGCTACCTGATCGACCGCGGCATCGGCGAGTCGCTGACCGAGCTCGTCGTGCGGCTCTTCGAGGACAGCTCGCACCTCCGCGAGCTCCACGGCCAGGGCCAGGAGCTCTTCTTTCCGTCCTGGGAGTTCACGTTCAAGCGCTTCCTGCGTGGGTGCCGCGTGGCCGGTGAGAGTGGCGACGCGTCCCGCGACGATCGGCCGTCGCTCTACTCTTCCTGCGACCTGCCGACACGCTTCGGCACCTTCGCCGTCAAGGTCTACCGGCTGAAGAGTGGCGAGGAAGCGATCGTGATCGCGATGGGCGACCTGACCACGTCGGAGCCGCCCTTCGTGCGCGTTCACTCCGAGTGCTTCACGGGCGAGATCCTGCACTCGCTCGAGTGCGACTGTCGGCTCCAGATCGAAGTGGCGATGCAGGCCGTCGGAGAGCGCAAGCGCGGCGCGATCGTCTACCTGCGTCAGGAGGGCCGCGGGATCGGACTTGGAAACAAGATCCGCGCCTACGCCGAGCAGTCGCTCGGTGCCGACACGGTCGACGCGAACGAGCGTCTGGGCTTCCCGTCCGACCTGCGCGAGTTCCGAGCCGCGGCAGAGCTCCTCGAGCTCGAAGGCGTCGAGTCTGTCCAGCTCAACACGAACAGCCCCCACAAGGTCACCTCGCTCGAGGCGCACGGTGTGAAGGTCGTCGATGTGGTTCCGTCGCGGACGCTGGCCAACCCGCACAATATCGACTACCTGCTCACCAAGTTCCCCGCGATGGGGCATGCGGGTCTGCTCGGCGCGCTCGAGCACCAGGACGAGTCGAACTCGGGAGTCTCTGCCCTGGGCAAACCGTCCCTCGAGACCTCGTGGAGCACGGGGATCGTCGGTACGTCGCGACCCGAGGCGCTGGCGCAGCTGCGTCCCAGCGAGACGCTCCTGATCGTCGACCTCGACGGAGTCATCAAGCTCGACAGCGGAATCTCGAAGGAAGCCTGCGAGCTGCTCGACCGCCTGCGCTCGAAGGGCTACACGGTGCGCTTCCTCACGAACGACGGCATCAACAGCCGTCGCAGTCGCTGCGCGGAGTCCGCGCGCGATGGGATGGAGATGAATCCCGACGAGCTGTACACCGCGTCCTACCTGACGGCGCGCTACCTGGAAGAGCGCGTTCCCGGCGCGATCCTGCCGCTGTTCGGCGAGCAAGCCGGCGAGGAGTTCCAGAGCTTCGAGACCTCGCTGACTTCACCGAGCGCCGTCGTCGTCGGCGACTACTTCCCGCACTACGACTTCGAGACCTTGAAGGCGGCCTACTCCGCTCTCGAAGGTGGCGCCGAGCTGGTCGCCATGCACAGGAAGCGCACCTGGCCGAACGAGGGCAAGCGCGTTATCGACGTCGGCTTCTGGGTCGCGGGCCTCGAGTATTGCGCCGGCCGCCCGGCGACGGTGATCGGCAAGCCGAGCGCATTCGCCTACGAGGTCGTCATGGCCGACACGAAGTTCACTGCCAGCCAGACGGTCATGATCGCCGACGAGGACGACCCCGACCTCCTGGGCGCTCGCCAGCTGGGCCTGCACACCGTCTGCTTCCAGGGCGTGAGTCCCACGGCGACGGCGGCGGCCGAGTCGTACCGCGACATCGCCATGCTCTTCGGACTCGAGCCAGCCCGCGCCGGACGCTGAGTCCGACCTACTTGCTCGCGAAGTAGGAGTGCAGAGCCAGAGCGGAGAAGCCGTCGAGGATCTTTCCGCTGGCGAGTAGCTCGCGCACGTCCGCTTCCGCGAAGCGCTGGACCTCGAGGACCTCCGAGGCGTCGAGGTTGGGAGCGCCGACCTGCTCGCAGGTCCTTGCCACATACGCGTGAGCGTAGTGATCGCTGATGCCGTTGATGGGGAAGAAGTTGCACAGCTTCTGGATGTCCGCGCTCGCGAAGCCCGTCTCTTCGCGCAGCTCGCGCGCCACGGCGTCGAGCGGCTCTTCGCCCGCGTTCATCCTGCCCGCCGGAATCTCCCAGTGCGTGCGCCCGTGCGGATAGCGGTACTGCCAGATCATCAGGATCGAGTCGTCCGGAAGGACGGGGACAACCACGACCGCATCGGTGACCTCGAAGACGTGGTAGTCCTGGAGCGCGCCGTCCGGCAACCGAATCAGGTCGCGCCGCAGGCCACACCACTTCGAGTCGTAGATCTGCTCACTCTCTTCGCGTGCAAAGCCTCCGAAGCTCTCCGGCGACTTCCCGCGAAACCAGGGCGGGAGCTCGCTCGGCACCTCTTCATTCGAGTCGCTCAAGTCAGTGAGACTCCCCGGCGCCGGCATCCGGCCAGAGCTCGCGCCAGTCGCGGATGGGCAGGCTCTCTCGATTCGCCATGCGCTCGAGCAAGCCGGGCGAGACATGCAGGTTCTCGAGAGCGGTCTCCGAGAGCGCCTTGCCGCAGGCCTCGACGATCGACTCGCCGTCGAGGTGCTGGTACTTGAAGATCTGATCCGGGCGTCCGCACTTGCTGAACTTGCGCACGGCGAGGGTGGTCTGCTTGACCCCGGCGATCGAGCCGATGTTGTCCATCAAGCCCGCCTCGCCGTCGCAGACCGCGACGATCGGAATGCGTCTACCGGCCAACCCGATCAGCTCGGCTTCGTCCGAGCTCGCGGTGTTCACGACGTGGAGGTCGCCGTTGATGCCGAGCGTCTGCAGCAGGTGGTGGTAGCCATTCTCGTAGGCGAGGTTGCCGAGCATGAGGTCGGGCGAGCTGAGCACGACGACGTTCGCGTAGATGCCGAGCTCGAGCAGCGCCCGGCTCGCATTCACGGCCTCGGTGACGAGCGAGCCCATCACGAACACGTGGACGACATTGTCGCCCGGCTCGTAGCCCGCGTAGCCGCTCCAGTCGATGAGGAAGTAGCCGCCCGCGAGGCAGTCGGCGCGAACGCTCTCGAGCAGTGCAGTGTCATCGAGCGCAGGAACCTGGCTCTCGTCCATCGCATCGCCCCAGTCTCCCTGGGCATCGGCAGGCTTGAGCAGCGCACCCTCCGGCAGCCCCGTCTTGTAGCGCGCCTGTCTCGCGAGGAACTCGGGCAGCGCCTTCTGCTGCACCGCGCGCGTGACCGCGCGAATCAGGACGCCGCGGCGCCCGTCGTTGCGATCCTCCATGTGACGCTTCAGCGCGTCCGACAGGATCCAATCGACTTCGATCGCGAAGATCGGCTCCCAGGTAATCAGGTTGGGGATCTGAATGTCGGACTTCCAGCTGTGCTGGGCACCCTCCGAAGACAGCGTCACTCCGGACGGTGTCCCGAGGATCACGAACTCTGCACCCCAGTAGAGGTTGTAGTAGAGCTGGTCGAGTGCACGTTTGATGAAGAAGTCGTACACCGTCATGATCGGGAAGAAGGGGATGCCCGTGTAGTGGCCCATCTTTCCGAAGGCGGCGACGGCCGACATGCAGTTGGCCTCGGCAATCTCGAAGCGGATGTGTCCGGTGAAGGCGGACTCCGAACGAATCAAGTCGGGGTGTTTGGTCTCGACCTCGAGCTCGTCGACGTCCTCGCTGACCTCGGGACCGTAGACCCGGCTGTCCATTCCCGGCGCGATGTTGGTGCTCGTCCCGACGTCCGGCGACATGGTCAGCACGTAGTCGGCCACGCTCTTCCAGCGCTGCTCTTCGGCCGTCAGCTCCTTGGTCTTCTTGATGCCCGCCATGTGGAAGTCCTCGACATCCGAGGTCCCGATGCGGACGAGCTTCGCGGAGAGCTGACCCCAAGCCCACTGCGTGTGGACGCGCGGGAAGAGCGAGGTGTCGATGCCGAGCGTGTCGGGCAGGCCGCCCGCTTCGATCATGTGACGCCGCGCGTTGTCGCGGTTCTCCTCGCGCAGCTGCAGCTCTCTCTCGATGCCGGCGCGGAAGACCTCGCCGCGCTCGGTGAGGTAGGCGTCTTCTTCCGAGCCCGCGTCGAAGAATCGGAACGGTCGTTCCAGGTCGAGGTCGTGGGCGGCGAGCATGGCCTCGATCTCCGCCTTGCGCGGCAGAGCCGAGTGGTTCGCGGGATTGGCGAAGCACTCCATGCCCCAACCCTTGATCGTGTGAGCGACGACGATGAAGGGCTCGGACGGATCCTCTTTGGAGGCCAGGAGCGCATCCATGACGACCGACATGTCGTGGCCGCCGACATCGGCGAAAGCGCGCACGATGTCCTCGTCGCTGAGCGAATCCACGAGCGGCGCACAGTCCGGCTCCTGGAGTTTGCAGTGCGCGCGCATGGGCTCCGCCTCACGCGCGAGCAGGAGCTTCTGATACTCGTAGTCCGAGAGGCTGGACTCGAACAAGCGCCGCAGAGCTTCTCCGCCCTGGCGCGCGAAGAGCCCCTCCCGGAAGCGACCGTGCCGAACCTGGATGCACTTCCAGCCGTTGGCCAGAGCGGTGGACTCGATCCGCTCGCAGTCTCGCGAGCTCAGGCCGCGCTCGTTCGGGATGCGCGTGCCGTCCAAGTTCTGACGGTTGTAGTCGATGATCCAGGTGACGTTGCCCAGCTCGCGCTCGGCCGCATCCGGCATGCACTCGAGCAGCGAACCCTCGCGGAACTCGGAGTCGCCGATCAACGACCAGAAGTGGGCGTGCGGCGGAACCTCGAGCTTGTGGTCACCGGCGTAGCGGTGCGCGAGTGCCATGTAGACCGAGACGACCGGCGGGATGCCGACCGAGCCGGTGGGGAGCATGTGGAAGCTGTCCGGGTCGGTGCGCGCGTGGTAGCTCTGGAAGACGGGCTCGTCCGCATCGGGGAACATGCGCAGTGTCCGCATGACTGCTTCCGACTCCTCGTCACTGAACCAGCTCGTGTCCTCGTGGTGGCGGAAGAGGCGCATCAGGTGATGGAAGGCGTGGTCCATCGGCGACGCGTGCGGCTTGCAGCAGATGTAGTCGTTGACGTCGCGCACGGCGAGGTGCAGCGCGCCGAGGATGTGGAGCGAGCTGGCGCAGGAGGCCGGGTGGCCGCCGACCTTCGGGTCGCCGGGCTGCTTGTCCTTGCGATTGTTCGCGAGGAAGACCATCGCGTTCATCTGCGCGAAGGCTCGCTCGCAGATACTGGTGAGAAGTGCCGGGTCCGCGTGGGTCATTGTCGTTGTGCTCATCATCGTGCTCGCGAGGTCGTGCGAGGTGTCTTCCACACTAGTTGCTCAGGGAGGATTCAGACGTATTGGATTGTTCGATGCAAGCGCGCGCCGCCCAAGGTTGGGAAGAGCGAGCGAATCTCGGCGCTGGTGTGCGATCTCGAGCGGCTCGTGCGCTCCCGAGGCCTCAGGCGATCTCCTCGAGTGCGTTCAGGTAGATCACTTCCGTGTGAACGGCATCACCCGGTCCGAGGCTGAGCATGCGATAGGCGTGACGACTCGGGTCGAGTGTGTGGGAGGCGTAGAAGTCGTCGTGATCGACGGGCGCGCCGAGCTGAGCGTGGATCGCTTGTGAGTTGCTCGATGGACAGGTGAGGCAGAGCACGTGATCCAGCTGTTGTTCGAGCTCCAGGTGCGCGTGTCCGGCGAGGACCACTCGCGCGGCCGGCGAGGATCGGAGTCGCTCCATGAGCTCGTCGCCGTTGCGCAGGTGGCAGTCGGGCGAGGGGCAGGGGCGCAGCGGTCCATGGTGCAGCGCGACGACGACCCGGCGCCGCCCCGCACTCTCGAGTGCGTCGGTGAGAGCCGCGAGCTCGGACGCTTCGAGGCGACCGAAGTACTCGCCCTCGACCGTGGAGTCGAGCAGCACGAAGCGCCAGTCCGGGAAGTCGTGGACACGGCTCGACTGAATCAGCCCGCCGACCAAGCTCCGCCTCATCTCCTCGGCCGAGTCGTGGTTGCCGGGCAGGACGAGACACGGCAGACCGGTCCGAAGCAGCAGCTCGCGCATGCGCTCGTAGCTCGCCGGAGACTCGTCGGCGGACAGATCGCCGGTCGCGATCAGGAGCTCCGGTGGACTCGGGTCCGCGAGAGCCGCATCGAGCACCCGCGTCAGGGCTCGGTAGGGATCGTTGCCATGGATCTCCTCGCCCGCGCGCGCCGTCATGTGCGGGTCCGTGATCTGGAGGACTCGAAGAGTGGTGGGCAAGCTCATGGTGTCGTTCGCGCTGGGGCCTCTCCAGGCCGTACCGCACACCAGTTTAGAGGACACCCGGCCCTCCAGAAGCGGCCCGCAAAAAAATGCTGCCGAATCGTGCAACACTGTGGATCGGGTCGGCATTCCCTGCACTGGAAGCCGACGCTTCACAGTCATGGACAACCCTTCTCAATCCCCTTCACCCGAACAGCTTCTCGTCCACGCTCAGTGGGTTCGTCGCCTGGCCCTTCGAATGGTCAGCGATCCCAACGTTGCCGACGACGTCGTTCAGGAGACGTGGATCCGGGCCATGGAGCGTCCTCCCAAGGGGGATGTTCGGTCGACTTCCGTTCGTGCCTGGCTGGCGCGTGTCGTTCGCTCGTCGGTACTCCAGAGGTTTCGTGGTGAGACCAGACGGAGTGACCGCGAGTACCTACAGGTTCGCGATGACTCGGCGGCCAGCACCTCGGAGCAGGAGCTCGTCGAGCAGATCGACGGCCAGCGCCTCTTGGTGCAGGAGCTCCTCGAGCTCGGCGAGCCGATGCGGAGCACGGTGATCCTGCGCTACTTCAAGGACCTCTCGTCCGCGGAGATCGCGCGCAGGCAAGGCGTTCCCGCCGCAACGGTTCGCTCGCGCCTCAGTCGCGCGATCGAAGAGCTGCGAACCCGAATGGACACGCGCTACGACGGCAATCGCTCAGCCTGGAGCTTGGCTCTGGCGGGCTCGATCGGCGAGAGCTTTCCGCTCGCTCCGATCGCAGTGCCTCCGAGCGCAGCACCACCGCTGGTCACGGGAAACTCAATACTTGGGGGAGTCATCGCCATGAATGTCGGAACCGGTTTGGCAATCGCGCTCGGTCTTGCGGCCATTACGGTCGTGGGAATTGCAGTCCTGGACTCGGACGATCCGGCCTCGACGATCGAGGCCGCCGATCATGCCGCCGAGGTGGCCATTCCGATCGAGAGCCCCACGATCTCTGCGCCGACCGTCGCTCCCGAACCGGAGCGCCTGGCGGTCGAGCAGGAGGTCGAGCCCGTCGCGAAGGCGAAAGCGCCGGAGCCACTCCAGTTCGAAGCCGCGAGCGTCGTCGAGCCGACGGAGTTCGGAGCCTCGACCTTCGTCGTGCGCTTCACCGATCCGGCGGGCAACGCGGTCGCGGGAGTTCAGTGGGAGCTGCGCGAGAACTGGTCCGGCGAGAGCGCGGGGCTCGAGCCCGTCGTGAGCGAGGCCGACGGCACCGCTCGAATCGCGATTCCCATGTTCTCGAAGAGTCGCAGCGTGGCGCTCGCGCACTCGCTCGAAGGCTTTGCTTCAGGCGTGAGCCAGGTGACGGCGCGCGCGAGCGAAGAGGTCAACGTCGGGTCGATCGAGCTGACCTACTCGGTGCAGATCTCCGGCCGCGTCGTGGACGAGCAGGGCCTGCCGATCGCCGGTGCCAAGGTCTTCGCCATGCCTGCCGATCTGGAAGGTCGGGATGAGGGTGAGCTGCTCCGAGTGGGGCCCGGTAGCTCGGGCGAGCTGGGCGAGTTGAGTCACTACCTCTCCCATCTCTCGCGTCCCGACGGCAGCTTCGAGCTGACGGCACCAATCGCGCAATCCGTACGCGTCTACGCGAAGGCCGAGGGCACACGCTTCGGTTGGACCGAGGCCCTCGACCTCCACGCGGGCTCACCGGTCTCGAACCAGCGAATCGTGCTCTCACCCTTCGAGGATGAAGACTTCATCTCGGGCGTCGTCCTCGACGTCGATGGGAACCCGGTCCCGAGCACCCCGGTCAGCTACAGCTTCTCGGACACCAACTACACGATGACCTCTTCGATCAATACGGATCAGACGGGGCGATTCCGTCTGACCGTGCGACGCGCCGTTCCGCACTCCTTCCGTGTGGAGGGGGGCGAAGACACGCCCGGCATCGCGACGGCTCCCGAGGTCGAGCCGGGTACTCACGACCTGGTTCTGCAGCTTGCCCTGCAGGGCGAAGTGCGGCTCGTCGTCGAGGACGAAGAGGGCAAGCCGATCGATGAGATCAAGCTCGTCACTCGCAGCATCTTCGGGAATGGCTCGAGCTCGAGTCAGAGCTCCACGTACACGACACTCGACGGTGTGATTAGCTTGCCTATTCCCGCGAACAAGTTTGCCTTCGAGGTCTCCCGGCGCGGCTACGTCACCCAGGTCTTGGGTTCTTACGAATCCAGTAGCTTTCCTCCCGAGATCCGCTGCACGCTCGTGCGTACGCCGGGCGTTCGCGGTCGAGTCGTTGTGGGGGAGCAGCCGCTCGCCGGAGTCGAGGTAAGTCTCCTGCGTCTGGCGCCGAAAGGCGCGATGTACAAGGTCAACGGCTTTCCCAGCCGCCTGAACTGGGGTGTCCCGGACACCGCGACGACCGATGAGGAGGGCGCCTTTCTGTTGTCTGCGCCGGAGGACGGGAGCTACATCGTGCACATGCACTCGCCGCCCGGATCCGGGCTGGCTGCGGCCGAGAGTGAAGTGCTGGAGGTCTTCGTCGCCGAGGCGTACGAGGGCGTGCTGCTCACTCCCAGGGAGGGCGGCGAGCTCGTCGTCGTGGTTCGAGTGGGTGCCGGTGAAGACCCGGCCGGGATCATCGTCGGCATTACCGATGGTGGTCGAGACAGTCGCACGGCCCGAACGGACGAGAGTGGAACGGTGCGCTTCGAAGGACTGCGCCCGGGCCAGTGGGTTGTCCAGGAGCGCGAGAAGGAGCTCTCGCCGAACACCAGTTCGAGCTCGAGTACGGAGGATATCGGCTACGAGATACCCTATGACTGCGAGGTCCGTTCGGGACAGGTTACGGAGTTCGAGCTGGTTCTCTGAACCGAGAAGATCCGTACTCCTCCAGAGTTCTAGATCGATTTGAATGTTCGCCAGCGTCGGGCCTACCTGGTTACTCTTCTGATTCGAAACAAAGAGGAGCTAGGAGGCTCGACTCATGCTTGTCGTCAATACGGAAACGATCCCCGGCCACGAAGTCACTCGCGTTCTGGGGTTGGTCCAGGGCAATACCATCCGCGCCAAGCATGTCGGTCGCGACATCGCGGCGGGCCTGAAGAACCTGGTCGGTGGAGAGCTGACCGGCTATACCGAGCTCCTCACCGAGGCGCGCCGCCAGGCCGTCGAGCGCATGATGGCGCAGGCGGAACAGCTCGGCGCGGACGCCATCGTCAACGTGCGCTTCACGACGAGCGCCGTCGCGGCGGGAGCCGCGGAGCTCTACGCCTACGGTACCGCCGTCACGATCACCCCGACCGGAGCCTGAGCGATGGGAGACTCAGGAGATCTGGCGGTCCTCGCCATCTATGTCTCGATCTTCTTCGTGCTCTTGTTCTGCGGGATCGTCATCGGCGGCCTGCGCGAGCGCAGCCACATGAAGAGCCTGGACACGCGCGAGAACGAGCTGGCCGACATCACGGTCTGCAATCTGAAGACGATTCTGTCGCCCGACAGTGCGAGCAACGCGCAGATGGTCATGGGGCAGGTCGTTATCGCGACCGACTACTTCAAGAGCCTGGCGACCGCACTGCGCAGCCTCGTCGGCGGCGAGATGCGCGCGGCCAATAGTCTGATGTTGCGCGCGCGACGCGAGGCGTTGATTCGGATGCAGGAGCACGCCAAGCGCCGCGGCTGCAACGAGGTCTACAACGTCCGCTTCGGCGCCTCGGCCATCTCGCAGATGAGCGGGAAGAAGGGCGCCATGCAGGTCGAGGTCCTCGCCTGGGGAACGGCCGTCAAGCGCGGCGCCTAGCGCAACATGAACGAGTGGATCCCGACGGACCACGGCTTCGAGAACGAACCCCAGCTGAAGCAGCCGGGGAGCTTCCGCGCTGACTCGACCGAGCAAGAAGCGGCGGAGAGGTTGCGCGACGAGAGGACCGCCGACGACCCCACGGGCCGAGCGGCCTCTCAGTCGGTGCACGAAGAGGTGCACACGCTCTACTCCGTCGGCGCGCCGAAGGGGACAAGCTGGGGCGCGTGGGAGACCGCCATGCGCGCCGGAGTGACGTTCGAGAAGAGCGCACTCGCCATCGTGCTCGTCGCTCTCCTCGGTGGCCCCTTCGCCATCATCGGCGCCTTCCTCGCCAACGTCGAAGGTCTCCTCTCCACCGTCGTCTTCGGCCCGACCGTCGAAGAGGTCCTGAAGATCGGTCTGCTCGCCATCCTCGTCGAGACCAGGCCCTACCTCCTCTCGAGCTCGCTCCAGATCCGCTTCGCCGCCTTCCTCTCCGCCTTCACGTTCGCTGCCGTCGAGAACCTGCTCTACATCCACGTCTATATCGCCGACCCGCCCGACAGCCTCGTGCTCTGGCGCTGGACGGTCTGCGTCGCCCTGCACGTCGCCGCCACCTCGATCGCCGCCCAGGGCCTGGTGCGAGCCTGGACCCGAAGCCGCGAGACCCAGAAGCGCCCAACCCTCGACCACGCCTACGCCTGGCTCTTCTACGCCATCCTGTTGCACGCTGCGTACAACTTCGCGGTGACGGTCTGGGAGTTGGGCGGGTGAGCGCGGTTACCCACGGCTTCCAGCGCCTAGCTCGCATTATTCATGAGCCGCGAGAGGAAACGCCTCGATTCGGTTCCTACTGGTGTTTTGCGGGCGCTGGCCCCACAGTCGAGCTTGTAAGCTCGTCGAGGAAGCCAGTGTTCGCAAAACGCCGGTAGGGGCCGAAAGGCTGGCGTAGCCGGCCGTTCGTGGTGTTTAGTCCGCGTGGTCATGAATAATGTGGGCTAGGCCACTACGAGAGGCCCTCCGAGGGAAGCGAATGAAAGCCGGGACGGGAAGAATCGGACTGCTCGTGATTGCGTTGACGGCGCTCGTCCTGATCGCCTCCGTGCTCCTCGTGCAGAGCGAGAGTTCGAGCGACGGTGCGAATAGCCTTGCGCCCGACGCCGTCTCCGGCCGCGAGCTTGCGGACCAACGAGTGGGGGCGTTGCGTGCTCCGCAAGAAGTGCGGGTGAGCCCGCAACCGGGTGACGGAGGGCGAGTCGCGGAAGCGACCGCCGCGTCCGACGAGGCGATTCGGGTCGGCGCTTCGTTGTTCGTTCGCGTGGTCGATGATGCGTCCGGTGAGCCCGTTCCGAACACGCTGCTCACTCTCCTCAGCGAGCGGCCCTCCACCAAGAGCTACGGAACGGCGGTGACTGACAAGAACGGACGCGCCAGCTTCACCGGTCTGACGGAGAATCTCTACGTGGTGCGGAGCATGCGCCGCTCGCCGCATGCGGAGGGACTCACGGCTGTGTGGCTTCCCGCGTGGGAACACGCCGAAGCGACCCTGCGCCTCGGAACCGGCGGCAGTCTGACCGGCCGTGTGGTGGATGACACGGGCTCGCCGCTGGAGGGCGTGCCTGTGAACGCAAACCCGGGGCGGACGGTGGCTTTCGGCTGGAGCTGGGTGTCGCCGGAACGCATGGCGCTGGAGAAACGAGACGCCGTACTCACCGACTCGGACGGGCGCTTTCGGCTGGACGCGATGACGAGCGAGGCTCAGGGCATCTGGATCGTGGACGGTGAGGTCCGGCCCGAACGATTCGAGAAGGCCGGAGTCGTGGTGAAGCTGGATGGAGCACAGCGGTTCGCCAAGGCCTACGCGAAGCCGGGCGAGACCGTCGATGTCGGCGATATTGTCGTGGACCGCCTTCGCACTTGGCGAGGGAGAGTCGTCGAGGAGAGCGGCGCGCCGGTTCCAGGTGCGCTCTTGACCACCAACTACATCCGCTCCAGAAGCACCAGTCGCAACCTCACCGAGGAGCGACGTGCGATCCTCGCTCTCGCGCCGGGCCAGCCGGGATTCGCCTTGGAAGAACGGGAGACATTGACCGACGGTGCTGGCCGATTCGAGCTCTCGCTCCGGATTCGTCCGGGCTATGCGTTCGTTCGAACTGTAGAAGGCCGCGTCGAACGCGTACGTTTCCCGATACTCGGGCCCGGGGAGCTGCGCGAGGGAGTCGAGCTCGTTCTCGAACTCAACACTCGGCTGTCCATCGAACTGGTCGATGAAGCGGGCGAGCCCATCGTCGATGCGCACCCCGAGGTTAGCCGTCAAGAGCTCCAGTTCGGATCCTACGGTGGAAGCACGGTCGCCTTCAGGCTCTCGGTTCCCGCCAGCGCGGACTCGCCCGAAGACTGGGAGTCCAGCGGAGGGAGAGGCTCACCCGAGGGCTTGTACCACCCGACCTTCGATACGGAACCAGCCGCCATGGGCGAGCTGCTCGTCTTCGCGCCGGGCTACCGCTCGGGGCGCTTGCGCGACGCCGCCAGCGCCATCGCGACGCCGGTTCAGCTGCAGCTCGAGACTCTTCCGAGTATTCGTCTCTCGATCCGGGTCGACGAAGCCTGGCCGAACCATCGGTTCGCCGAGCTTCGCCGTCGAACCGAACTGATCGTGAGTAGCCTCTCGCCGCATGCGAGCCCGCAGGTCGAGTCCAGAAGAGAGCTCCGGTACAGCCTGGGTTCCAAGCGAGAACTCAAGCTGGGTGTGGTGCCGATCCAGGCGCACATGTTCGTGCGGGAGCCCGGCGAGTACTGGGCCTACCTCGTTCCTTCGTGGCCCGATCAGGAGGAGTTCGCAGTCCTGGACGTCTTCGGTCCCTTCACGAGTCATGACGAGCGCGTGAACGAAGTGGTCGTCTCCAGCGAGGTGCTCGAGCTGCTCGTTACGGTTGTCGAGGAAGAGGAGAGCAAGCTTCCGCCGCCGCCCGATCTGGTTCCGGGTGGACAGGCTCCCGATTCGGAGCCACTGAACACAGGGCGAGTGACGGCAATCCTCTTGGACTCCGTCACGGGCGAGGCCGCCAGCGGAGTGCGTTTGACGCTGATGTCGGGAGAAGACAACCACTGGCTGCCTCGTGCGGACTCGAAGCGTGCCGGGCATGTAGGGCAAGGCGGGGTGCCAGCAGGCAAGTGGCGCGCGAAGGCACTTCACTGGAACTACGAGGAGTGGGAGAGCCAGGAGTTCATCGTCGAAGCCGGAGGTGAAGTCGACCTCGGAACGATCCTCCTCGTTCCGCACCCTCGCTTGGTCGGAAAACTCCTCGAAGCCGACGGGACACCGGTTCCGGTCCGGAGTTCGATATCTCTGCATTCCGCGGAAGGAGCTGGCCAGACAGGTGCAGGTACCGTTGCCGAGGGTGCCTTCGACATGCCGATCGCGACGACCGAGCGAGTCCACGCGCTCTTCTTCACGAGTGTGGAAACGCGGTTCTTTGCGCGACGGCTCTCCCAGTTTCGTTGCACCAGCCTCACGGAACTCGGAGACGAGATCGTGCTCGAGGCTTGGCGCGAGGTCGAGTTCGTCCTGGACAACTTGCTCGACTCCGAACGGCACCTGAGCAGCAATCTCTACCTCGAGGCCACGACCTGCGGAACCGCTAGCCATCACGCTCCTCGAATCGGCGAGCTCTCGGCGATTGGCCCGCAGCTCGATGGAAGGCGCGTCTTCCGCGGCCGGCTCGGAGTCGGGACCTACATTCCGAGGGCGGAGGACGGCTCGCTCGGCGTCCGCGCGGACCCCTTCGAGGTCGTTGCCGGCGAAGGGCTACAGCGCGTGCAGCTCAGCCCGGCGCGCTAGCTCGCCGTGTACAGCGCGCGGTACGCCTCGAGCATCGGCGCGTAGCTGAAGCGCTCTTCGACGCAGGCGCGATTCGCTCGGCCGAGGTCGGCACGCAGGGACTTGCTCTCGACCAGCTTCTTCAGCGCCGCCGACAGCGCGATCGTCGTGCGGTCATCGCCCTCGACGACGTGGATCGGAACGACGAACTCGCCCTGCGCGTCCGGCATCATCGTGCGCACGTCGCCGACATCGGTGGAGACGACCGGGAGCTCGGTGGCCATGGCCTCGAGCAGCGCGATCGGCATCTGCTCGGTGTCGGAGCTGATCCCGAAGACGTCCATCGCGGCGTAGGCATCGCTGAGCTCCTCGTGGTGCCCGGCCATCACGATGCGATGGCGCATGTCGTTGCGCTTGGCGATTTGGCTGAGCGCTTTCCGATCGTCGCCGTCGCCGAGCATCAGGAGCCAGGGCGTGCAGTCGTCGGTAACCTTCAAGCGTCCGAAGGCGCTCATCAAGCGCGAGTAGTTCTTCTCGCGCCGCAGGTGCCCGACGGCGCCGACCACGACGATGTTTGGATCGTCGGTCGGAATGCCGAACTTCTCACGCGCGGCGCGGCGCTCCTCATCGGTGGGGAGCGCGGGCACCTCGATGCCGTTGGGAATCCAGTACACGAGCGACGCGGGGAGCTTCCAGGTCGTCGTCGCAATCTTCTCCAGCGTGTGCGACGGAACGACGAGCCCGCGCACGCCGCGCAGCACCAGGCGCCGAGTCCAGACGCGGCGTGACTTGAAGCCGCCCGACTCGTCGGGCAGGAAGCCGTCCTCGTGGTGCAGCACCGGCAAGCGCATCGAGCGCGCGGCCATGACCGCCTCGATCGCGCCCCAGTTGTAGGTGCACACGAGGTCGGGCTTCACGCGCTTCATGAGTCCGCGCAGCTCGCGGACCATGGCGAGCGTGCCGCGCGCGGCGGGCTGGAACTCGAGCTCGATCGGAAAGTCGTCCGGCAAAAGGTCGCGCGCCGCGACGTTTCCATCCATCGGCACGACGACGTTCTGGAACTCGTCGCCGAAGGCCGCCATCAGTCCGACCGTGCGCACCTGCGGACCGCCCGGCGCGAAGGTGGAGAAGATGTGCAGGAGCTTCGGAGCTGTGCTCGACATGTCGGGGGCAGCCTACGCGAGCGTGCGAGCGGACTCCACGCGTTCTTCGCTAGCTCGGGACGTGAGCGCGGGGCTCGTCGGCGGGGGAGGCGGTCGAATCGGCGGGCGCTCCGGCTTCGGCCTGGTTCGCTCGACGGCCGAGCGCTCCGTCCAAGAAGGCCTCGCGCTCTTCGACCGGCTTCCAGCCGAGAAACTCGCGCGCGGCCCGCGCACTGAAGGCGGGCACGAGCGCGCGGCTCTTCAGGTCGCGCCAGGACGGGAACTCCGCGTCCTTGCGGCCGCCGACCTTCTTCACGATCCACTTGCCGATCTCCATGATCTGGCTGCGCGTCATCGGACGCGCATGGAAGTGCAGGTCGCGCTTGGTGAAGGCGCGCATCTCCGCGACCATCTCGCGCGCGGAGAGCGGCGCTCGCACACACAGGTTGAAGCTCTTGCCGTGAATGTCGTCAGCCTTGTGCAGGACCATGCTGGTCAGCGCATCGGCGACATCGTCGGCCAACACGAGCGGCAGCGGGTGCTCGCCGATGCCCCAACCGACACAGTGATTGTCGCGCACCCACAGGCCCAGGCCGGAGTGCTGCAGCGGCGTGTCGGGACCGAGCACGACGCCGGGTCGCGCGATGACGAGCTTGAGCCCCTTGTCCTTGGCGAGCGCGGTCAACGCGTTCTCCGCGGCGATCTTGCCGCGTGCGTAGAGCGGACGCTTGGCCGGCTGCGGATCGGGCAGCACGTTGTCCTCGACCATGTCGGTGCCGCAGTCGTGTCCGAGGTAGAGCGCTGCGGTCGAGCTGACGAACACGAGGCGTGCGTCCTCCGCCAAGCACGCGCTCGCCACGGCGGTGGTGCCGCCGATCATCGAGCGCTCGAAGTCCTCCCAGCGCGAGCCGCCGCCCGTCGCCAGCTGGAGCACGACGCTCGCGCCGCGCACCGCTTCGGTCATCGACGCGACGTTCTCGAGGTCGCCGCGTACGAGGCGAATCTTGCCGCCCTTCGCGCCCTCGACGACGACCGGAGGGAGGCTGTGCGTGCGACGCACGACGCAGGTCACCGGCGCGCCGGCGTCGACTAGTCGCGCGATCGTGCGCTTGCCGATGAAGCCCGTGCCGCCGATCACGACGACCTCGCCGTCGCGCGGCTCGCCGGGCTCGGGCGCTTCGAAGACCTCCATTCGCGAGGGCTCGACATGCTCGACCGCGGCCTCGCACCACCCGATCACCTCGGTCGCGGCGCGCCCGTCGGCGGGGAGTGCCTGGCCCGAGCGCAGCGCCTCGTGGAAGGCCTGGATCGAACCGCGCATGCCTGCGAAGAAGGAGTCTTCGCGGCGGCCCATGCCGAGCGTGAGCTTCAGGTAGTTCGTGAGCACGGTCAGCGCGGACTTGCGCAGCTGCGAGCCGCGTCGCCAACCCGCGAGGAAGCTGTTCCAGAAGTCGAGCCACTCTGTCTTCGCTTCGCCGGCTAGGTGGTCGTGGAACAGGTCCGCTTCGAGGCTGCCGTCGCTGCCGAGTACCTCGATCGTGTTGCGCGTGAAGGAGCGCCCGAAGGCCAGGTGCAGCTCGGCCGTTCCGTGCTCGGCCTTGGCGGCGAGCTGCCAGCGCTCATGGAAGATCTGCCCCGGGAAGAGCTCGCGCGTCCCGAGCAGCGTCGTCGTCATCGACTCGACCTTGCCGATCAGCGAGTGGACCTGGCTGAACGGGTGTACCGCCTGCTCGAAGACGATGTTCTCTGGCTCGCGGAACATCCAGTGCGAATAGTCGCCCGCGTCGAGCTGGCGCAGCGGAACGGAGAGCGTCACGCGCACGTGCTCCAGCTTGCCGATCTCGCCCGCCTCGACGCGCCGCTTCAGCTCGGCGAAGGCGGGATGAAACACCGCGTTGTGGTTGGCGGCGAGCGGGAGGCCCTTGGACTTGGCGAGCGCGTCGAGCGCTCGGGACTCCTCGGTCGTGAGGACGAGCGGCTTCTCGCAGAAGACGCCCATGCCACCCTCGAGGCACTCGCGCACGAGTCGCGCGTGCAGGTCCGGCGGGACGGTCAAGTGGCAGACCTCGATGTCGAGTCCGGCCAGGTCCGCGATCGAGGTCACGACCTTGGCGATGCCGAAGCGCTTGGCGGCCGACTCGGCGCGGTGCCGGACGGGATCGCACAACGCCACGACCTCGACACCCGGCGTGTCGGCCAGGATCTCGAGGTGGAAGTCGGCGATGAAGCCCGTGCCGACGATGGCGACGCGGGTGGGCGAAGAGGGGCTAGCTTCAGACATTCGAAGGGCGGGACGGGTGCGAACGGCTTGGATCGCGGGGGCGCGGAGGATGCGCGCAAGAGTTTTCGCGCGGCAAGGATAGAGCGCTAGCTCCAGGCGACAACGCGTCTTGGGAGTTATGTCGGCCAGGGGGCTCAGAAAAGCTCAGTCGAAGCCCCGGCTTTCGGCCCTCTCGGGGCGCTCCGGAAGGGCCCTCGACGCTCGGTTCGGCGCTTCGCGGAACGGTCGCTCGCCCACCCTTCAAATGGACGGCGAATCCGCATGTTAAAAAGGCATCACGCTCCAGTCGCGCTCTACCGGTGGCCGATGTGGGGAACATCTCCTCCTTCTCTGGGCCCGGTGACTTCGCTTCGGTGAGGGCTCCGGGCCCTTTTCTTGGCTCTACCAGCGAACCCGAGCCTCGAAATCGCCGCTGAGCCGGCTTGGGGCATGGATACCGACCGTCGGAGGCGCTAGGATCGGTCCTTTCCACCGCAGCCAGAAAACTCTTCGGAAGCGACACCCAGAACCCTCGCCTTCCCCCGGTTGATCCCCCTGGCGGCACCCCGGCAAATCGACACGAATCGCGATCCCGAGCGCTGGTTTCCAGCTCCTCGGCGACTCCCGATCCATCGAAGAGCCCGGCCCAGCGTCGCCGGCGTGGTTCCGGGGACGAGCGGGCAGTAAGCACTCTCGAAGAGCGGCACGACGATGCCCCGAGATGCTCCTATGCCCTTAGATTTTCAAGAAGGCCTGACCTTCGACGATGTACTCCTCGTTCCCCGGGAGTCGGACCTCGTCCCGTCGGACGTCAACGTAGCCACGTACTTTTCCCGCAACGTCCGGATCAACATCCCGATCTCGTCCGCGGCCATGGATACGGTCACGGACTGGCAGCTGGCCGTCGCGCTGGCGCGCGAGGGAGGTATCGGTGTCATCCACCGCAACTTCTCGATCGCCGACCAGATCGCGGAGGTCGACAAGGTCAAGCGCTCGGCCAACGGCGTGATCCTGGATCCCGTCACTCTGCCGCCCACCGCCGCGATGTCGGAAGCGCGCGAGATCATGGCCGCCGCGAACATCTCCGGCCTGCCGATCGTCGAGGGCGAGACGGTCGTCGGCATCCTCACGCGCCGCGACTGCAAGTTCGAGACGGACGACCAGACGCCGGTCAGTGAGGTGATGACCTCCGAGAACCTGGTGACCGCACCGCAGGGCACCTCGCTCGATGAAGCGCGCTCGCTCCTGTACAAGCACAAGGTCGAGAAGCTCTTGATCGTCTGCGACAACAACCGCCTGTGCGGCTTGGTGACCATGAAGGACATCAAGATGCTTGAGAACTTCCCGGAGTCCGCGACGGACTCGCGCGGGCGCCTGCTAATCGGTGCCGCGATCGGAGTCCACGACTACGAGCGCGCCAAGGGCCTGGTCGACGCCGGTGTCGACGTGCTCGTGATCGATACGGCGCACGGGCACAGCCGCAACGTGCTCGACTCGGTCGTCGAGCTGAAGAAGACCATCTCTTCCGTCGACATCGTCGCGGGCAACGTGGCGACGGCCGAAGCGGCCAGCGCGCTGCTCGAAGCGGGAGTCGACGGCGTCAAGGTCGGCATCGGTCCCGGCTCGATCTGCACGACGCGTGTCGTCGCCGGTGTCGGTGTCCCGCAGTTCACCGCCGTGGATTCGGTAGCGACCGTCCTGCGCGGAAGCGGCGTTCCGCTGATCGCGGACGGCGGCATTCGAAACTCCGGCGACGTGGCCAAGGCGCTTGCCGCCGGTGCCTCCTCCGTGATGATGGGCAGCATGTTCGCCGGCGTGGAAGAGAGCCCCGGCGAGACGATCCTGTTCAAGGGCCGCTCGTTCAAAGCCGTGCGCGGAATGGGTTCGCTCGGCGCGATGGTGAAGGGCTCGAAGGAGCGCTATGGCCAGGGCTCGGTGCAGAACGCCGAGAAGCTCGTGCCGGAGGGCATCGAAGGCATGGTGCCGTACAAGGGCAAGCTCGGTCCCTTCGTCTATCAGATGACCGGCGGCGTTCGCTCGGGCATGGGCTACTGCGGCGCGAAGACGATTCCCGATCTGTGGGAGCGCGCGCGCTTCGTGCGAGTCACCTCCGCCGGCGTTCGCGAGGGGCACCCGCACGACGTTCGCATCACCAAAGAGGCGCCCAACTACCACCAGTTCACAGAATGAGCAATTTGATGAGGGGAGTGCTCGTCGTCGATCTCGGCGCGCAGTACGCACAGTTGATCGCGCGACGCGTGCGCCAGGCCGGGAGCTGGTGCGAGATTGCGCCGCCGCGGACGGCGCTCGAGACGGCACGCAAGATGGACCTGGCCGGGATCATCCTCTCGGGTGGTCCGGCCTCGGTCTACGCCGACGATGCGCCCGAGGTCCCGCCGGAGCTGCTGGGCCTCGGCGTTCCGGTGCTCGGGATCTGCTACGGCATGCAGTGGATGATGCGTGAGCTCGGCGGCGCTGTCGTCGCCGTGGACAAGCGCGAGTTCGGTCGCGCATCGATCGACGTCGCGCGCTCCGAACACCTGTTCGCCGGCATCGAGGGCAGCTCGACGGTCTGGATGAGCCACGGCGATCAGGTCGCGAGCCTGCCCGACGGTTTCTCGACCTACGCGTCGACCGACACCTGTGCGCTGGCCGCTGTCGGCGATCCCGCGCGCGGCTTCTTCGGCATTCAGTATCACCCCGAGGTGACGCACACCGAGCGCGGCTTCGACATGCTCACCAACTTCGTGCGCGGCGTCTGCAAGCTGCCCGGCGACTGGCAGTCCGGCGACATCGCCGAGCGCGAGATCCAAAAGATTCGCGAGCAGGTCGGTGAGGACGGCGACGTCGTGCTCGGCCTCTCGGGTGGAGTCGACAGTTCGGTCGCCGCCGTGATCATCAACAAGGCCATCGGCAATCGCCTGCACTGCATCTTCGTCGACAACGGTCTGCTGCGAAAAGGCGAGCGCCATGTCGTCGAGGACGTCTTCGCCGAGCACTTCCACATGGACCTGACCGTCGTCGATGCTGCCGATCGCTTCCTCGCAAAGCTAGCCGGCGTCATCGATCCCGAGCAGAAGCGCAAGGTCATCGGCAACGAGTTCGTCGAGGTCTTCCGCGAGGAGGCCAAGCGCTTCAAGGACGCCAAGTTCCTCGGCCAGGGCACGCTCTACCCCGACGTGATCGAGTCCGTCAACGTGCACGGCGGCAACACCGCGGTGATCAAGAGCCACCACAACGTCGGTGGCCTCCCCGAAGACCTCGAGCTCGACCTCGTCGAGCCCCTGCGCGAGCTCTTCAAGGACGAGGTGCGCCGCATCGGTCGCCACCTCGGCCTCGAGCCCGTCGTCATCGACCGCCAGCCCTTCCCCGGCCCCGGCCTCGGCGTCCGCATCCTCGGCGAAGTCACGCCCGAGCGCTGCCGCATCCTGCGCGAAGCCGACGCGATCACCACCAGCGAGATCGAAGCCGCCGGCGAGCAAGAGGGCCTGTGGCAATACTTCGCCGTCCTGCTCCCCGTCAAGTCCGTCGGAGTCATGGGCGACGCCCGCACCTACGAAGACGCCTGCGCCATCCGAGTCGTCGAGTCCGAGGACGGCATGACCGCCGACTGGGGCCACCTGTCGCACAAGACGCTGCAGCGCATCTCCAACCGAATCATCAACGAGGTCCGCGGCATCAACCGCGTCGTCCTCGACATCAGCTCGAAGCCGCCCGCCACGATCGAGTGGGAGTAGCAGGCGCGAGTTCGGCGACCTAGGCGATCGCCTTCGACTCGTGCTTGGTCAGCGAGCCACGCCGGTTGAGTTCTAGCGCAAGCTTCTCGTACTCGCCGAGGTGAGCCCTCATGAGCGACTTCCAGAGCTTCCCATGATTGGGGACCGAGAAGTGAAGCAGCTCATGGACGATAACGTAGTCCCAGAGATCCGAGCTCAAGCCGAGCAGTTCCGTACTGAAGTTCAGGTGTCCGTTGGTGGAGCACGATGCCCACTTGTTCCTCATCGGTCGCACACCTAGCCAAGCGATTCGGACTTCGAGCTTGCTGGCCCAGTTCCGGACGCGCGCCTTGAACGCGATCTTTTGGCTGCGACTATCCACTCGTTGAACCCTGATTCGCACGATCGAGGATCGTGAAGAGATCATCGACGAGGCTCGTGACCTTATCCACGTCATCACACTCCGTGTAGATCGCGAAGGTGACCTTCTTCCGGAGTTCGCGCAGAACGTGATCGCTCGTTTTCCAGTTAGGAGACTCAGAGAACGCCTTTTGAATCTCGCGGCTCACGTCTTCGGCACTCTCGATTCCCGCATCGATTAGGTTCCGAAAGGTGAAGTAGGCTAGGCCATTGAAGCCCTTTTCGGCTTGAACCGCTTTTCGCGCTTCGTTTTCCTCGACTTCCTTCAATAGCGCGGTCAGAGCGCCAGCCGTAGTCAGCTGTCTGTCCTCGAAGTCCTCTTGAACGGCTCGTGCTCGATCCGCCATGGCGAGCAAGACGGGGTCATCACTATTCTCCTCGGCGTGCTTCTGAATGCTCTTCGTGAGGTTGATGACCTTCGTGCCGTCACCCGCGTGCAGTTCGCCGATAAGCGCCACAGTTTGTGCATTGATTGCGACGAGCCCACTAGGTTTCTCAATGCTGTCTGTCCCGATGGTCTCGCGGACTAGCTGCTCCGTCTTGCGCTGGAAGTCCCGGTCGACATAGACGCGCTTGGTGTAGGCCTTCTGAACAGTGATGTAGATCGCGGAAAGCGTCGCGTAGTCGTCCAAGAAGGGACGCAGGAACGCATCGGGCGAGATGATTTCATAGAGCATCTCGATTTCCTTGTACTCCCTGAAGAACTCCTTGCGCCGTTCTGGATCACGGAAATGTTCAATCAGACCATCGACATCCTTGTCGTCGAAGTTGCTCTTGAGCAGGTCTAGGTACTCCGGCGCTTTGAGCTCCATCTTGTTCTTGAAGAGCGTCTTGAGCAGCTTCAAGTCTTTGACGATGGCATTGATTTCCTTGCTGTCGAACGCGAGTGCTCGTTCGAGCTTGTCGAAGATACCGACGAAATCGAGGACGAACCCGTGCGGCTTGACCATCTCGGCTGCTTCGTTCTCGTACGGGCGATTCACCCGCGCGATGGCTTGCAGCAGGGTGTGGTCACGCATCGGCTTGTCGAGGTACATCGCGTAAAGAATTGGCGCGTCGAAGCCCGTCAGTAGTTTCTCTGTGACGATCAAGATTTTTGGATTCTGATTGAGTTTGCCGAAGCTCTTGCGAATCTGGCGCTCTTCCTTACTCCCGAGGTGAAACTCCTTCAGGAGTTCAGAGTCGTTGTTGTTTCCGGTGTAGACGACCTCGGAGTATTCCGGCGGAAGAAACTCGTCGAGAGCGTGCTTGTACTCCGCACAGGCTTCGCGGTCGACGCCGACCAAGAAGGCCTTGTATCCAAGAGGCTCGACGTTCTCCAGGTAGTGTTTCGCGACGTACTCGGCGACCTTCTTGATTCGGTCTTTCCCCTTGAGGAAGTTTTTCAGATTGACGGCCCGCTCAAGGATCTTGTTCAGTTCCTCGATGTCGGCGACACCCTCCGCTTCGGCCAATGACAGGAACTCTGTCTCCAGAGTGTCGTGGGGGACCAGCATCTCGTTCGGAGCGAGCTGGTAATAGAGGGGCAAGGTGGTTCCATCCGCGATGCTGTCGGCGATGGAGTACTTGTGCAGGTAGCCCTGATCATCTTCGCAGCCAAACGTCTTGAAGGTGCCTTTGCCGTAGGCCGTCTTATCGACTGGCGTTCCGGTGAAACCAAGGAAGGTAGCATTGGGAAGACCGGCCATAAGGAAGTTGCCGAGGTCTCCGCCGGTTGTGCGATGCGCCTCATCGATGAGAACGTAGATGTTGGAGCGCTTGTTGAGATCCGCTGGCATGTCGCGGAACTTGTGGATCATCGTTACGATGATTCCGCGGTAGTCGTCTTTCAGTAGCTTATTCAGCCGAGCGATACTGTTGGCATGCTCAAGGTTTCCGAGTCCGAGTGCGGCAAGATTCTTGAGCATCTGGTCTTCAAGCTCGTTGCGATCGATCATCAACAGGACCGTCGGTTTATCCGCCTCGGGCGCGCGGAAGAGCCGCTCCGCCGTCTTGATCATGGTGAAGGTCTTACCGCTTCCCTGGGTGTGCCAGACGAGGCCGCGGGTGCGCCCGAGATCGAGAGCACGGCCGACGGTAGCGTCAACTGCGCCGGTTTGGTGCTGGCGAAGGATGTACTTGTTCAGCTCCTCGTCCTTCTCCGCGAAGATGATGTAGTCCTTCAGAAAGGCGAGCACCTGCGGGATGGCGCAGAAGCTCTTCACCTTGGACTGCAGCTTGCCGACCTCCTCGTCCTTCCAGTTGAAGATGTTTCGGCGCACCGTGTTCCAGCTCACGCCGTAGGAAAACCCGATTGCGTCGGTGGCGGTGAAGATTTGTTGCGACACAAACAGCTCGGGCGTCTCGCGGTGGTAGCGGCGGATCTGGTCCACCCCCAGAGCAATCGCCTCATCCTTGGTGGCGTTCTTGCACTCGATCACAAGGACCGGAATACCGTTGATCAGAAAGACAACATCTTCCCGTGTACCGAAGTGTCCGTTGTGGAAAGCCCACTCCTCGGTGACTTCGTAATCGTTGCGAGCTGGGTCGTCGTAGTCGATCAAGATCAGATCGCGCTCGCGCTTCTCCTCGGGATCGAAAAACTTGCCCCGGTTGCGCAGGTGCTCGACGAACTCCCGATTGCCGTTGATGTCAGTATGGAGATGACGAAACTTCCCGAGCAAGGCACCCTTCGTCTCGGCGTAGCGCGGGTTGAACTCCCGAACTTTGGCGTCGAGCAAATCATCGAAGAAGAGCGATCGGTTCTTAGCGCGATCGGCGGGCGGCAAGTCCGGATCAAACCCGCGCCGCTGCTCGGCTTCCTCGCGAAGCACAACCGTCCAACCTATAGCTTCGGCGTAGTCGAGGATCCGTGCCTGGACGGTTTTGAGTTCGCTTGGAATTGGCATGAGGTTAACTGGCCATTCGATTAGCAATCAGTGCAATCTCAGCCTCAGTCAATCTATCCAGAGTCCAGCCCTGCGCGAACTTGGCAGTTTCCGACTTTGGAAGTTGGTCGTCCGCAAGGTCACGAATACGAACTCTCGCAGGCATGGAGGCGCCTTCCCCGACAAAGAGTGCTTCCTGCTGAGCTAGATTCGGCAAAGCCTTAGTCATGCCGGACAGGCCATCCGGAAGGAACCGAGAGACATGTTGTTGGTCTGCTGCATTCGTAAGCCTGAGAACGAGCCATGTCCCGCATTGGGCAATTACAGTGCTTTCGACGTCCGCCGGCCTCTGGCTAACCAGCATTAGACCAATTCCATATTTCCGCCCTTCGCGCGCAATTCGTCGGATGGCAGATTGAGCCGCCGCGTACTCAGCCTCGCCTCTGTCAGGGACATACCGGTGAGCTTCTTCGCAAACAAGGACGACAGGATCGCGCTTCCTCTCGTCAGTTGTTTGATAGACCTTATACTGAAACAGCAGACGGGCGAGCATGGCTGCTAGCGGGCCTGCCACTTCATTTGGAAGACCGGAAATGTCAAGAATGCGGATGTCCTGGCCGTCACTTCCTTCATCTTGGGTCTGACCAACTAATTGGGCGATAATGTGCTCAAGCGGTGGACTGTCCGCGGTCCACTCCTTCATCATGAAGTGAATTCTAGGGTCGCGCCTTAATACGGATAGCTTATCCAGAATTGATCGAAAACCCTCCTTCGACAGATCTGTTGCGGATTTCGCCTTCGTTTTTCCACTTGCTTCTTTAACGGCTTGAGAAAACTTGATGTGGTTCATCAGTTCATCCATCGAGAAGGGTCTGGGCTTATCTCGATCAAACCCGATGATCTTATCCGGTTCAATACCGCTCTTCGGACGTGGAGCGTCTGGTTCAAAACCGTCGTTAGGAACATCCGCTCCATAATCAGAAGGTGCCGGATCCACCAGACCTGCCACTACCATTCGCGCGTGGGTGATCGCCTTGTAAATGATGTTGTTCTGGGATGTTGCTTCCCTCTCCGTCTTGCCAATGGCGAGAAGTCGAAACTCATCAGCGCTCATTAGCCAATATGGAAGGCTTATTGGGGTGCCAGTCGAGGCTTCTTTTCCGAGCGGATCGTATGCCTGATACACAATCGCACGTTCTTTGAATGCGTGCCCGTATTCCCCGTGGGGATCGATGACAAGGATTCGGGGATGACAGACCGAGTCTGGCTCCGGCTTGTGGTCGAGCATGCTGTGTAGCAAGGCCGCGACCGCACCAGATTTGCCCGATCCTGTGGACCCGAGGACCGCGCAGTGCATGCCCAGCATCTTGTCCACGTTTGCACGACAAACCGCGTTATCAGCTCCCACGTAGTGAGCGAAGGGGACGAGAGGGGTATACGCTCCATCGTTCTGCTGCCCTTCTGCAGCAGAATAGATCTGTCCAGTTTCTTCGCGAGTGAGAAGGTGGACACTCTGACGTGGCAAAGGGTATGTAGTGACGCCACGAACAAATTGCAGCTTTTGATCAGCGGCGTTCCAAATGCCTTCGGCGAACAGTTCGACTTCCATCAACCGTTGATCCGCGTCAGGAGGAATCGGGTTCGTGATCTCTAGCAATTCCTCGGACCGCATGCGCAAGAGGGTTACAAAACCAAACACGAGGCGCCTGCCGAAGTGAACTTTAACGATGCTTCCGATCTGTCCGATGGAATAGACCCGCCCCTCGTAAGTTCGCGTGAGTTCCGTGACATCGCCGGAGAGCTCAACTCGAATCGTTGTGCCAGCTACCTCCACGATGTGCCCAATTTTCAAGTCAGCAATCAGGTCAAACGTATTCATAGTGCACAGGCCTCCGCCCCGCTGTTTAGAATCTTGGTGACACCACCGAACGTCCACCAGTCGCGTGTCTCACCTGCGGCGGGGGCAGAATATGGCCCATCAGCGCCGACATAGAGGCCATCTTCGGCGATGACATACACTCGCTTGCCCCACGGCCTAGTTCTCCATCGTTCGAGAATGGGGGTAAGCTTCGAAGCAAAGGCGAGCACTGTTGTTTTGTTTTCTGGGCGTTGAAGGGCTAGTTCAATTTCTTGGTTGATGTGTTCATCCCCAAAGCTGTACCCGCACGTTGCGAGAACGTTTTCGTCGCGCGAACCAAGTGTTCGACGGAATAGATCAAATTGAGCGGCAAATGGGTCTCGTTGAGTCGCGATGTATTTAATTGATTGTGGGTAAATCAAGACCCGGGATTTCCTCTTCGGATAGTGATCTCCGTCCCGAACCCGCCAGACGCGTTCATCTTCTCCCAAGTGCCAGTCGATGGACCCGTGAAGTTTGATCACGTGGGCTCTATCTCTGAGTTTGGGTTCTTCGTCGCCATACCGGTGACTGCGATATGCGACGGCTCCACCGGAGAATCCGTCCCAGTATGAGTAACACCCTAGTGCAAGGGCATCTTCGATAAATGTATCGTAGTTGGTCGTAAACAGTTTGACCGCCCTTCGGCGTTCGGCCACTCCTGCCTGTGTTCGATTGAAGAGCGCGGAAACAAATTCAGAGTGGTTGTCGATTTTGACGATTCGGTTTTCATGGGTACCGATTTCTTCTGGCGTCCCGTCAGGTTTTTTGGGTTTGTATCCCCACCGGATAGTCTCGGCAATCCACGTGAGAACCCGCTGGTGGAGTGCGTCTAAATCATCAACGGAAAGAGTGACGCCATCGAACGTGAGCTCGTTCTCCTTCGAGCGGTCGGCAATCGCGCGGTGATCGCCGAGTTGACTCAAGATGTGCTCGATATGCGAATTATCTGAAAGCTTGCTTCTGATGAATTCCAGCACCTTGAGATCGTCATCTTTGTCTTTGGCTCTCTCGAAGACGCGTTCCGTGAGAGGCCACATCAGCGGGATTCCAGCATCAAGACTGATGCCTGCCCCGAACAGCCATGACTGATTGGCCGCAGCTAGTAGGTTGTCGAGTTGAGCGAGGTTGTCTTTCTCGGTGGGATCCATATCTTTCGCCGCTCGTTTCGGCTACGCCTTAAGGGCCAATTCGTGAACGCGGGTTTTCGCGGTCATTAGTTCGTGAAGGAGTGTGCGGAAGAGATCGTCGTAGGTGGAATTTTTCGCCCGTGCACTGGTGGACCTGACGTCCATTAGGGACAGGGTTCTTGCAATATCGTTCTGTTCAGCAATTGCTGGAACGGGGATCAGCATTTTCTTCAACGTTCCTGAGTTGATGTTGAACTTGCCGTCTGCGGTACGAATAGCCTTCCCGCTAAGGAACGAGCTTCCCTTTGCTGTACGGCTGAATTCGTTGAGGAACGTGGAATTCAGCGTGGCGGGATTAAGCCGGACGCGGATCAGATATGAGGCGTAATAACAGTCTTCGATCTCGTCATCGAACAGTGAGCATCGTCCCGCGTTGGCTTTAACCCCATTCGTTCTGACGAATAGCAAATCTCCCGATTGAAGTTTATGTTTTACGAGCTCATTGGGCTTTGGTTGGCCGTACTTGAGATCCCCAATATTAACAGCGCCCCCAACTACGTTTGGGATTCGCAATACAGCTTTGCCATTAACGGCGTAACCACATTTTACTGAAGTTCCGTACTGGAAGGACTCCGCAATCTGCTCAAGGGGCACCACATCCCAGCTTTCGGGGACGGGGCCGATTTCGGTTTGTTTTTGGGGTTCGTTGCGGAGGCCTTCGGTGAAGAGCTTGTGCATGAGGGCTTTTTTCAGCTCGGTCGTGGTCTGAATGATCCGGTCCTGCACTTCGATCGCCCGCTGCACAGTCGAAAGGATGTGCGCGATCTTCTTCTGCTCGGGGGGTGGGGGAAGCGGGATCGGGAATGACGAAACGATGCCCTTGTTGATGTTTTTCTGAGTGGATTCGATATTTAGCCGAGCTAAATGCGCCTTGTGTGCTTGAAGGCAGAACGATAGATATTCGCGGTCGCAGTTCTCATGCGGAATGATCGCAAGAATCGCCTGATTGGTGGCTACGGGAAACCTGGTGATCACCGTGGCGCCGATAGTCGCATACATTGACAAGAGGACGGTGTTCTCCGGCACAATCCACGCGCTACATGCGTCGAGACCCTGTCGGGATATGGTTTCCTTTGTCGAATTCAGATAGACGCCGCTGCTCGTTATATCGTCGATCAGGACAAAGGGGATATCGCCTCCGAAGTAGGAATTGTTCTTTCGGCTTGGTGTCCCTCCGGCTTTGAGCTTCACGGCCAGATCATCCATGCGGACGAGAGACCACTCAGCTGGAATTTGAAAATCTGGCCACTCTTTCATATCCCGATCTTCTCCAGAATCTCCTTCAAGGCCTTGTCCGCCTCCCGCGCCCCGGCTTCGATGACCTTCAGTTCCTCGACAATCTCCGCGATGGGCCGGTAGGTTTCGGCATCGCTGGTGTGAATGTAACGACTTGGGGAGATGTTGTAGTCGTTCTTCCTCAGCTCGGCGTGATCGACGATGCGGCTGAGCTTTTCCTCTTCCTTCCACTTGGTGAGGGTGTTGGCAAGGCGCTGAATTCCTTCAGCCGGAATGAAGTTTTTGGGATCGCCCTTCTCGAAGACCTGGCTGGCGTTGACAAGGAAGACCTTGCCTCGTTTAGCCTTGGGCTTGGCCTTGTTGAGGAACAGAACAATGCCCGGGGCGCTGGTGTTGTAGAAGAGGTTTTCGGGCAGGTAGAGGACGGTCTCGATAAGGTCTTGATCGACGAACCACTGCCGAACAGTCCTTTCCTTATTACTGCCGGCATTGCCCGATCCGCGGGAGGCGGCGCCGGTGTCGAGAACGACGGCAGCGCGTCCTTTGTCGTTGAGGCTGGCGTGCATGTGCTGGACCCAGCCCCAGTCGGCGGAGGAATTGCCGGGGAAGCCGGCTCCGGCAGCAAAACGCTCGAGTTCGTCGTTGTCGTAATCGGCTTCGACGTATTCCTTTTGATTCCACATCGGATTGGCGACGACACGATCGAAGGTTCGGAGCTTGCCGCTCTTTGCCGCTCGGAACTTGGGATTCTTGAAGGTGTCGCCAATCTCGATCAGACCTTCCATGTCGTGGATGATCATATTCATGTTGGCCATCGCCCAAGTTTCGGGGACGTACTCCTGCCCGAACAGTTTGAGCGGGGCGTACTTCGCTTTCTTGGCGCCTTTCAGCTTGGCCTCCATTGCGAGCTCGCACTTGATGAGCAGGCCGCCGGATCCACAGGTCGGGTCGTAGATCTCCATACCCGGCTCGGGGGCAAGGACCCTTGCCATGATCTCGCCGACTTCGCCGGGGGTGTAGAACTCGCCAGCACTCTGCCCACCGCCCTCGGCGAACTTGCGAATCAGGTACTCGTAGCTCTTGCCGATGATGTCGGCCTCGACGTCCTCCAGGCCAAGACGCTTGGTGCTGATCTTCTCGATCAGGTTGGAGAGTCGGTCATCGGCCAAGTCGCGTTGGCCGTGGGTGGTCGCGTTGAAATCGACGCGATCGATGATGCCGGAGAGGAGCGGGTTCTCCTTAGCGATCTGACCCATGAAGGTCGTGACTTGCTCGCCGATCTTATCCGCTAGTTTGCGGATGCAGGACCAGACGGGCTCTTCCGGGTCGTCTGGAACGAGCGGTAGATAGAAGCGCACGAGCGCCTTCTTCTTGTTCTTGGCTTTGTGCCAATCGCTGGCGGCCAGCTTGAAGGCCTTGGCGCGAGAGCCCACGCCTTCGGCGATGCGATCGATCTCGTCATCGAAGACGTCGCACAGACGTTTCGCGAAGATGAGCGGGAGGATGTAGTCCTTGTACTTCGGTGCGTCTTTGGCTCCACGGATGGAGCAAGCGGCGTCCCAGATCCAAGTCTCAAGGGACTTGTCGTCTTTGTTCTTTTTTGCCATTGCCCAGGGAGTGTAAGGACCAGGAGAGCGGATTACACCGTGGTTGGCGCAGCACATATAGTCATCGGGCTACCTAGGCACTGCACGATCCGAGTGGCTGTGCTCTAGACCGGGGAAACGTGTTTGTGGGACCAGCCGAACGCAATTTGTGCAACCCGACCACCACACACCGAGCTGGAATGAGAGCATTCGTTAGAGTGGGGCCGCAGATTACAGAGGCTCCGAGACGGAAAGCAGCTGATGTCCACTACTAGCGAACGAGCAGAGAGAAAACAGGCGGAGAGTCAGCAGGCGCTTGCAGAGCGACTGTTGCATCAGCTCAGGAATCGGGGGGCGCTGGAAGAGAGGCTCGCGGTGCTCAAGCGCTTCGACGACCGGAACTCGCCGGTTCGCCTCACCGTTACGATCGTGGTGAGTGGGTTCATGATTCTGCTCGGGCTCTTCCAAATCGTGAACGTGGGCAACCACGCCGCGATTGCGGGTGAACACTTTGGCTGGCTCCTGGCCGGAGGAATCGCCGTCGTGATTGCGGGCTGCTCGAATCTGCTCGCCTTCTACTTCGATCGCCGCTACGGAAGAAGCGAACGGCTCGTGATCTCGACTCTGCTGGGCCTCGAGGAGAAGGTCCCGCACGATTGAGCCGCTGCGCTCAATCGAACCGCGTTCCCTCGGCGAACTGAAGGCCGAACTCTTTCCGGAGAGCGGCCAGGAGTTGCTCGCGAGTCTCGAGAGTTCGACTCTCCGCTTGCCCATTCGCTCCGCGGTGCTTGAGCTCGCGGCCTTGCAGGGTGATGCGGCCCGTCGGCGTCGAGCGCGCCACGTTGATGGCGGAGCGGAAGTGCGAGGCTGGGTGAGTGCTCGTGAACCAGTTGCCGAGCTCGCGGTCGATCGGGTGCATCTCCTCGAGGGTGAACTCGCACACGTCGCTCCACTCGTCGCCGTAGAGGATTTGGTGGTAGAGCACGGCGTCGGGAGAGCGGCGGTCGAAGGCTTGCCAGTCGCCCGCTGCGACGATGCGGCGCGTCTCGTGCGGAGTTGGTTGCGGAGTCTCGAGCTCGAGGCGCAGAGTGGCGGTTGGAGACATGCTTCCGACGCCGACATCGACGAGATGGGACTGACCGTCCAGCTCCACGCGCAAGAACAGGTGCGTGCGCGGCGGAGTGAAGTCGCGCGGCTTCTGTGCGCGGACCCGGGCACTGAGAGCGCGCACCTCGTAGCCGAGCGCCAGGAGCACGTGCTGCATGAGGCTGTTCTGCTCGAAGCAGTAGCCGCCGCGGCGGTCGTGCACGAGCTTGCGCTCGATGTCGGGGAGCTCGACCGAGACGCCCTTGCCGAGCAGGATGTCGAGGTTCTCGAAGGGGATCGTGCGGACGTGCGCTTCGACGATTCGGTTGAGTGTGGCGAGCGTGGGTTCACGCGAGCCCGTGTCGCCGATGCGCGCGAAGTAGGCCTCGAGGTTCGGAGTAAACGGCATCGCGGAAGCATAGCAGGGCAAATTCGGGGAGCTGGCGATAGTCATCCGGGAGGGGGACTCCGTACTCTCTGCCCATGAGCACCACTCCCTCGCCCGCGAACGGCACGAAGGAGGAATCCGCCGGTCTGGGCACCTTCGCCGGTGTCTTCACGCCGAGCATCCTGACCATCCTCGGAATCATCCTGTTTCTGCGGCTCGGCTTCGTGGTGGGCAACGCGGGGCTCGGACGAGCGCTGGTCGTCATCGCGCTCGCCAACGTGATCTCGGTGCTGACGACCGTCTCGCTCTCGGCGATTGCGACCAACTTCAAGGTGAAGGGCGGGGGCGACTACTACCTGATCTCGCGAAGCCTGGGTCCCGAGTTCGGCGGAGCGATTGGCATCATTCTGTTTCTCGCGCAGTCGGTCTCGGTCGCCTTCTATGCGATCGGTTTTGCCGAAGGTGTCACGGCGATGTTCCCGGACCTGTCGCCGCGCCTCGTCGCGGGCGCGGCGCTGTTTCCGCTCTTCGCACTCTCTTGGCTGGGCTCCGACTGGGCCACGCGCTTCCAGTACGTGATCATGTTCGTGCTGACGCTGGCCATCGGCGTATTCATGATCGGTGCGGCTTCCGAGTTCAGTATCGAGACACTGTCGTCGAACTGGTCCGCTTCGGGCGACCTGACCTTCTGGGCCATCTTCGCTCTGTTCTTCCCTGCGGTGACCGGTTTCACCCAGGGCGTGAGCATGTCGGGTGAGCTGAAGGATCCCGCGCGCTCGCTCCCGAGCGGAACCTTCGCGGCCGTCGGGGTCTCCATCGTGGTCTACTTCCTCGGCGCCGTGCTGTTCGCCGGCTCGATGCCCGGTCCCGACCTGATTTCCGACTACGGCGCGATGGGACGCATCGCGCTCATCCCCGGCCTGATCACGGCGGGCATCTTTGCGGCGACTCTGTCCTCCGCACTGGCGTCCTTCCTCGGCGCCCCGCGCATCCTCCACGCGCTGGCCACCGATCGGCTCTTTCCGATTCTCAAGCCCTTCGCGAAGGCCGACGCAGCGACCGGTAACCCGCGTCGCGCCGTTCTTCTGTGCTTCGCGATCGCCGCCTTCACCGTCGCCGTCGGCGACCTCAACGTCGTCGCGCCGGTCGTGTCGATGTTCTTCCTGATCTCCTACGGCCTACTCAACTACGCGACCTTTTTCGAAGCGAGCTCGGGTAGTCCGTCCTTCCGCCCGACCTTCAAGTGGTTCCGCCCGCGCGCGAGCCTGCTGGGTTGTCTGGCCTGCGGCGGAACGATGCTCGCGATCGACGCGCTGGCAGGGGCCATCGCGATCGCCGCGGTGGTTGCGGTTCATCAGTATCTGGCGCGATCGGGTGGGCCCGATCGCTGGGCGGATGCGAGTCGCTCGGCCCTGTTCCAGAGAGTGCGCTCGAGCCTGCGCTCGATGAGTGGAATCGTCGAACACGATCGCGACTGGCGTCCGGTCGTGCTGGCCTTCTCCGACGATCCGAGCAGGCGTACGAGCCTCCTGCGGTTCGCGTCCTGGATCGCCGATTCGAGCGGGATCACGACCGCGGTCAAGCTGGTCAAAGGCGAGGGCGCGCTCGCGCGCAGGGAGAGCTCGAAGTACGAGCAGGAGCTGCGCGCGGAGCTCGAGACGAACGAGCTGAACGCTTTCGTGCGTGTCCTCAGCTCCGAGGATCTGATGTCCGCATATTCTGTCCTCCTGCAAGCGTCTGGGCTTGGACCGATTCGTCCAAATATCGCGCTCCTGAATTGGTTCGATCGCGAGGAGACCGCGGAGGACGCTCCTGCGATGAAATCCTATGGCGCGGTGCTGCGAACCTCTCTCCGGCACGGCTGCAACGTGATTCTGTTGGCGGGACGAGCGGAAGCACTCGACCCACTTGGGGTGCCCGATGAGAGGGTGGCGCCCGCGCGTCAGATCGATATCTGGTGGCACAGCGACGCGAGCAGCAAGCTGGCGCTGCTCCTCGCACACCTGATGAGTCGAAGCGAGCTCTGGTCGGGTGCCAAGCTGCGAGTCTTGTCGGACCGTGGTCCGGGGCAGTCCGACACGGAGGCGATCGAGGCGCTGCGCGCAGTGCTGGCCGAGGTGCGCATCGACGCGGATGTCGTGCTGGTCAGAGATGTGAATTGGAGCACCGTTGCGGAAGCCTCTGCACCCACCTCTCTCGCCTTCGTGACTTTCCGAATCGGCGCCGAGGGCTTGCTCGACGCCTCGGGCTCTCCCGTGCCGAGTTCGTTGGAAGGCCTGCCGCCGATGGCACTCGTGCAAGCGGCCGAAGACTTGGAGCTCGACGCCCAACCGGACGAGGGCACGCAAGCCGAGGTTGCTCAGGTGCGCGACCAGATCGAGGACACGGAGAAGCGCGCCAAGAAGTTGCGCGAAGAGGCGGAGACCCTGCGCGAAGAGGCGGAGACCCTGCGTGAGAGTGCGCGCGTCGCAGCGGAGAGAGCTGCAGAGGTGAGGGAATCCGAGAGTGCGGCAGAGTCTTCGACCGTCGCGGAGAAGGAAGCCAAGAGCATCGAGGCCGACGCAGCCAGCCTCGAACGCAAGGCTGCCAAGGCGGAGGCCAAGGCCATCGACCTCCACAAGGAGCTCGAGTGAGCATCGGTTGCACGACGCCGAACCGTCCTGCCGTCTAACCGCGCGTGTTCTTCGCCGCGTCGGTGGCGGCCTGCCAGAGGTCTGCGTGATCGGCGAGTGACGCCTCGCGCAGGCAGGCCTCGGCCAGCTTGATGCCGTGGGGCTCGCCGCGGGAGACGGCGCGGTCGATCAGCTCGTCGCGCTGGAGGGAGTCGACTGCGGCAGGCTCGCGGCCGGGCTCGTGGTAGACGGTGTAGAGCCCGGCGGCGGCTTGCCAGGCGTAGCGGGTCGCGAGCTCGACGCTCTCGTCATCGAGGTAGGGCGCGACGAGGCGCGCGGCGCTCGGCGCCGTGATCGCGTGGGTGAAGTGAATGCGTCGCGTCGGGTTCGTGATGAAGACGCGCGCCATCGCGGCGGTCAGCTGCGCGATCGTGCGGCTCGGATCGCTCGTGTCGACGAGGCCCGCGACCGAGCGGAAGGACGGCGTCTGGTGCAGCGAGCGCAGGCCGGTGACGATGTTGCCCCTCGGTGGGGCGAGGGCGGGCTGTCGAAGCTCGACGCTCGCGAGCGCAAGCTCGACGTTGGGCTTCGGCGCCAGGCTCTTGTCCCAGGGCAGCTCTTCATAGCGACTCGCCCAGTAGGCCAGCGCGGAGGCGAGCTCGACTCGTCGAATGTCGTTGTCGAGCCTCTCGATCGAGCGGATCGCGTGCGCCGTTCGAATGACGCCGTGGGTGGCGGAGCCGGACAGGCCCGGCAGGAAGCGTGGTGCCCAAGCTCGAACGACGACTTTCCACGCCTCGCCGCTCAGCTCGGCGAGGAAGAAGTCGCGCCAGTCGAGGTAGCGATCGTATTCGCCGAGCGCATCGCGCCACTCGTTCTTGCGAATCGCGCGCGCGACTCGCGGACCGGGGCGCCCGGTGTCGAAGTGTTCGTCCATCCAGTCCGGAATGGCCTCGGCGCGCCCGAGCGAGTAGAGCGCGTCGATCACCATCGGCACGTGGTTCGACAGGAAGTTCTGATCGTCCGCGGCTCGTTGGTGAAGAGCTTCGAGTGCGGCGTCGAAGAGCTCGTCGTCGGTGCGAACATCGCGTCGCGCGGTTCCAGCCGTGTGACTCGCTCCAGCGGAACAGGCGGGACTGAGGAGGAGGAGGCCGGCACCACTCAGGGAGCAACGCAGAAGCTCTCTTCGTGTTGTGTGTCGAGTCATGTATTCCTCCGGGTGGCGGCGACGATGTGCGCGACACCGGAGTGTCAGCAATGGCTCGACCTCGACGCGGCCAATCCGTGGTCCCCAGATTGCCACAAAGGGGCTCGTGGGTAGGTGTCAGGGTATGGTTAGAATTACTCGCCCATGACGGAATCGACTCGCCCCCGACGCAGCTGGATGAAGATTGTGCTGATCCAGCTCGTGCTGATACCGGTTCTGTTCGTGATTGCAGACGTTGCGATCGGTCTCGCGACGGGCTACGACGCCGAGAACACTCGCGCTCGCTTCGCCGCCATCGTCGAGTCGATGCAGAGCGGAGTTCCCGATCCCGGGCGAGTCGTGGCGACGGAGCGCATCAAGAAGGCGGACCTGCGCCTCCATCCGTACACGGGGTTCGGGCCGCGCGGGTTGAACGAGTCGCACAACAACGAGTTCAGGCTCGCGAAGTCGGAGCCGCTCGAGAACGAGTATCGGATCATGATCCTCGGCGGCTCGGTGGCCGCGGGGTTCGGCAACCGGGGCAGCGGTGGGATCGTCGAGGTCCGACGCGTCCTGAAAGAGGACCCGCGGTTCAAGGATCGAGTGATCCGCTTCCTCGGTCAGGGCTTCGGCTCCTACAAGCAGCCCCAACAGCTCTTCCTCGCCAGCTACCTGCTCGGCTCGGGAGTGGTACCGCACGCGATCATTTCGCTCGATGGCTTCAACGAAGTCGCGCTCTCCCAACAGAACGGCGAGGCGGGCATGAGTCCGAACTACCCCGCCTTCTCGCAGTGGGTTCACCTCACGAACAAGTGGGGGGAGAACGGCGACTCGATGTTGGATGCGCTGATGAAGATCCGCGATGCGCGCGAGCGGGGACTCGCCATCACGGGGACCGCCGAGCGCTACGGCCTTCACCACTCGAGCCTGATCGGTCCTCGCGTCATCGGTCGCCTGCAGCACGAGAAGCGCCAGTTCTCCAAGGCCGCCTCCGAGTACATTGGCCTCCTCAGGAATGCCGACGGTTTCGGTCCGTTGGCGGGTCCGAATTTTTCGAAGAAGCACAAGCGGATTGCCGAGAACGCCGTCCGCATGTGGAAGGAGTCGACGCGTGCCCTGAACTCCATCTGCAAGGACCGCGGCATCTTCTTCATGAACGTCTTGCAACCGACTCTCCACGACGAGGGCAGTAAGGTGCTCACCGAGTCGGAGGTCGTGACGAGCGTTGCGCTCGACTCTTGGGTGCGAGGCGCCAAGCTCGGCTATCCGCTCTTGCGTCGAGCCGGTCGCGAGCTGGCGGAGGAGGGGCTCGCCTACTTCGACGCCTCGCTCGCGTTCAAGGACGTCGAAGCCACGCTCTACTACGACCCCTGCCACTTCAATCAGCTGGGCTACCAGGTTCTCGGAATTCGAATCGGCGAGCGCTTTCTCGAGGCACTTCCCGAAGGTGAGCTTCCCAAGTAGTCGCCCACTCAATCCTCGACACCATTCCCGATGACTGATTCACCGACCAAGAAGCCTCGCTGGAAGAAGATCCTGCTCGTGCAGATCATCCTCTGGCCGGTGCTGCTGCTCCTGGCCGACCTGACGGTCAACCTGGTCTCGGGCTACGACTCCGAGGCGACGCGCATCGAGATCTCGGAGATCATCGAGAGGATGAACAGCGGTGTGCCCGATCCGGCCCGGGACAAGAATGTCGAGGACCAAGAGGTCGTGGACCTGAGCTTGCATCCCTATACGGGATTCGGCTCGCGCGGAATGCTCTCCGCCCATACCGGCGAGTTCAAGAAAGCGCGCAAGCCTGGTCCTGAGGGTGAGTATCGGATCATGATCCTGGGCGGGTCCGTGGCCGGCGGCTTCGGATCCAAACGGAGCGAGGGAACGGGGAACCTGCGCAAGCTGCTCAAGCTCGACCCGCGATTCGAAGGGCGAACGATTCGCTTCATTGCTCAGGGCTTCGGCTCGTTCAAACAGCCTCAACAGTTGAACCTCGCGAACTTCATGTTCGCTTGGGGAGTGCGTCCTCACGCAGTCATCAACCTCGATGGTTTCAACGAGGTCGTCCTCACTCTTCAGAACGCCAGGTCCGGAATCAATCCGACCTATCCGTCGTTCGCGAGGTGGGCGCACCTCTCGTCGGATTGGGGCACGGAGACGAACACCATCCTGGATATCCTCGCCGCGATCCGAGAGCCGCAAGAGAAGGCGGTCGAGCTGGCCTCGCGGGGTTTGAAGTTCAAGCTGCACAAGTCGAGCATCCTGGGGCCGCTCTTGCTCGAGGGAGTGAGCGGCCATCAGTGGAGGCACGCTCAGGCGACGAAGGAGTACACGACCTTCTTGAGGCGTCGCCCGTCACTCGGTCCGCTCGCCGGGCCCAAGTTTCCGAACGAGGATGAGATCGTGTTGAGCGATGCCGTTCGAATGTGGAGTGAGAGTTCGCGTTCGCTCCACGCGCTCTGCGAGGAGCGGGGCATCTTCTACCTGAACGTCCTTCAGCCGACTCTTCACGACACGGGGTCCAAGGTGCCCACGCTGGAAGAGCGCAGAAAGGGGCAAGCGAGCGCAACGTGGAAGCTCGGCGCGAGCGCGGGCTATCCGCTCTTGCGCGCAGCAGGCGCGAAATTGTCGGAGCTGGGAGTCAACTTCTACGACGCATCGGGAGTCTTCAAGGAAGTCGAAGAGACGCTCTACTTCGACGCCTGTCACTTCAATCAGTTCGGCAATGCCGTGCTCGGAAAGGCTGTTGCCGAGGCCTTCCTGGAGCTCCTGCCCGAAGGCGAGCTCCCCGAGTGAACGCGTTCAAGAGAGGCCGGAGAGCATGCATCGCAGACTAGCATCCACGCCCGATCAAGTGACGGCGAACCTGATCCGCGTCTTCTTGGGTTCGAATGGAATCGAGACCATGCCGCGCTGGACTCGCCACACGCGAGCCTGGCGGGTGGCGACACCTGCTACTACGTCGAGGTGCGCGAGGAAGATGTCGAACGAGCGGTGGAGCTCTTGAAGGACGACGTCTACGCGAAGTGGCTGCTCACTTCCTAGCCGAAGCGCGCGAGCCTACGACCGTGGACTGAGTTGGAACGCCCGCTTGCACAAGACTCTCCGAAGGAAGCGGAGCCCGTGCGCTGCGCGGTGTAAGATGACGCGCTCGCGGTCTCCGCAACTCGTCCAGCTCTATTTCCTTCGGAGGTCTCCGTGCTCTTGATTCAAGCTCTCTGCCTCGCGTTCGTTCTCGGCTCGACATCGAGCCCGGCCTCGAAGACCTGGAAGAGCCTGGAAGTCGAGGGCGGCCAGACACTCGAGTACGCCGTCGTCACACCGGCGGACTTCGATCCCGCGACGGCCTATCCGGTCGTCGTCGCGCTGCCGCCCGGTCCGCAGAACCGCGACATGGTCGACCGGGGACTCGGCCCGTACTTCGAGACCGAAGCCATGAAGCGGGGCTGGATCGTGATCGCACCCGCCGCTCCCGAAGGCAGCTTCTTCCATACGGGCTTGGATCTCGAGTTCGACGCTCTCCTGGACCACGTCGAAGCGGAGTTCGCCGTCGCCGGTGGACGCGTTCACCTGGCAGGCGTGAGCAACGGCGGTCGGAGCGGCTTTCATCAGGCGGGCAGAGCACCCGACCGCTTCGCCTCGCTCTCGACGCTCCCCGGTCTGCCCTCGTCCGAGGAAGCCTGGGCGGCGCTCGACGGTCTCGCCGAGCTGCCCGTCGCGATCTGGGCAGGTGCCGAAGACGCCGACTGGGTCGCCGGTGCCGAGCGAGCGGTCCGCCGGCTGACCGAGCTCCAGGCGCCCGAGCTCCACCTCGAAATCGTCGCGGGACAGGGACACGTGCTCGCGACCTCGTTGTCCGTCGAGCTCTTCGATCGCCTCGATTTGGTGCACGCGCGTCAGCTCGAGCGCGTCGCACAGACCGCGCTCGTCGCCGACGTCCTCGACAACCTCCACGACGCCGCCGACAAGGCCGACGAAGTGCGCTACTTCGGCCTGTTCACGCCGACCGCGATCTTCATCGGCACCGACAAGACCGAGCGCTGGACCGTGGCCGAGTTCCGCGCTTACGCCGAAGAACCCTTCAAGCGCGAGTCCGCCTGGACCTACTCCGCGATCGAGCGCCACATCCGACTCTCCAAGGACGGCAACCTGGCTTGGTTCGACGAGCGCCTGCACAACGCGAAATACGGCGAGACCCGCGGCTCGGGAGTCCTCGTGCGACGCGGCGACCAGTGGAAGATCGCTCACTACGTACTCTCGTTCGAGATCCCGAACGAGATCGCCAAGGAGGTCGTTCGAGTGGTGCGGGAGTCGGGGAAGTAGCCTATCGCTGATTCGCACAACCGCCGCTCCGCTTCTGATTCGGTCGAGCGCCGGGCGCTTGGCACGGAGTCATGAGCCGCTGGGTTCAGGTGCTGCTCGCCATCACCGTCTTGTCGGTGATTCTGTTGTTCCAGTTCGGCTCGAGTGGCCGGTCAACTTCCACGGTCGCTTTGCCGTGGAGTACCTATCTGCTAAATCAGCCGCCCGCGCTGGTGTCATGGAATCGCATCGAAGGAAGTCAGAGCCTGACCCCCTTCGATCTGCGAGAGGGAAGCTCGGCGCCCGGAACGAAGGGGCTCTTTCTCGCTGATGTCGATCGCGTCGTTTGCGGGACGGAGACAAGACGCGCACTCGTTCAGCGGTCAGGATCCGAGGTGGTCTTCGGCAAGGCGCTCGCTGGACCCGCTCGACTCCGGTTCGGCATCGGCTTCACGTCCGTGCAGGCGGAGAGCTCGCTGGTCTTCGAGTTGGAGGTGCTCTCCCGGACGAAGTCAGGCGACGAGACTCTCTGGAGCGCGAGCCTCTCACCTCCCGAGGATGCTGACGAGTGGGGCTGGACCGACGTCGACCTGGAGGTCGAGGGCTCAGCGGAGATGGCCCTCGTGTTCCGCATGCGCTCCAACTTCAAAGCCGGTGATGAGCTGAGTAGTTTTCCGGTTTGGTCCAATCCGGTGCTCTTCGATCCCGTGCGCGAGGCCGAGCCTTCGACGAGCGGCAACCAGAACGTCGTTCTCTTTCTGGTGGATACTCTGCGAGCGGACCACGTCGGTCACCACGGCTTCGGGCGCAACACGACGCCGGTGCTCGACGCGATCGCGAGAGAAGGACTTCAGTTCAGCGCGGCACACGCGGTGTCTTCCTGGACGAAGCCCTCGGTTGCAAGCTTGCTGACGTCTCGCTATCCCGTGCAGCACGGCGCCGAAGACTATGGTCACCGACTGAACGATTCCGAGCTGACTCTCGGGCAAATCCTCGCTGACTCGGGCTACCGCACTGCGGCAATCGGCGAGAACGGTTGGATCTTCATGCCGGTGTTCAACTTCTCCCGCGGCTTCCAGGACTTCATTCACGTCGTCCATCGACCTCGTGGCGTCGTGACGCGATCGGACTCCGTCGTCGACGAAGCGATTGGCTGGTTGAACCAGCACTATCGGGAGCCGTTCTTCCTCTACATCCAGACCGTCGATCCTCACGCGCCTTACGAGCCGCCCGAGTCTTCAAGAGCGAGCTTCGTCAACGAGCATTATCGAGGAACTCTGGACGGCTCCATCTCAGGCCCGGCAGGCTACACGGGCAGACGGCGCGCCGATGTGAGCCAGGAGGAGCTCGATCATATTCGATCCCTCTACGACGCGGAGATTGCCTTCAACGACGAGCAACTCGGTCGCCTCGTGGCCCGCATGAAAGCGCTTCAAGTGTGGGAGGAGACTACGTTCGTGGTGACCTCCGATCATGGCGAGGAGTTCCTGGAGCACGGGAGCTGGAGCCACGGAACGAGCCTCTATCAAGAGCAGCTTCACGTGCCCTTGGTGATCAAACCGCGGCGCAGTGCCAGCCTGACTCCGGAGATTATCGATGTGCCGGTGAGCCTCCTCGGAGTTGCACCAACAGTCTGCGAACTCCTGGGGCTGTCTCGGGGGCTGGACACGTTCGCGGGACGCAGCCTGCTCGCCTCCACCTCGGGCTCGAGTGACGGCGACTCCGGGGTCGTCATTAGCGAACTCAACAAGCAGAGCCGACACCTGCTGAGCGTTCGGTCGGGGCCATGGAAGTACATCACGAGTCGAGCGGCGGGTGCGAAGGAGGAGCTGTTCCATCTGGTCGATGATCCAGGTGAGCGCGTGGACCTGTTCGAGTCCGCGGATCCGTCCCTCGTCGAGAGCTTGCGGAGCGCCGCCCTCGAGCATCTCAGCCTTCGAGGAATGGAGGGGCTCGAGCTCACCGTCTACGGAGCCACGGAACCTGTGGACATCGAGCTCTCCCTCTCGAGTACAGGGCCGATGTGGAACTTCAATCTGCTCGAGGGAGAGCGCGGGCAAGACTTCCTGAAAACACCGACGACGAGCGATGCGGAGACTCATCGGCTGGTCGCCAGGCTGCGCCTGGATGCGGATGACGATGTAGACGGTGTCTTGCTCCAGGCCGATGAGAGCGCCGTCCTCAGTCTCTCCATCCTCATCGATGGAGTGCCGCTGAATACAGAGCGAGTTCTGCTCGGTCCAGCGGCTCGGCCTGCCGATGGAACTCCCGTGCGGCTCTCGGTTACCGACCAAGCGCTTCACACCGAAGACCCGATCGAGCCCGCTTCGAAGACGGACGGAGTCTGGTGTCGAGTGCTCTACCACACGCGGCCGGCGGAGCACCTGGAAGGCGCCGAGCTCGAAGAGATGAAGTCGTTCGGCTACTTCGGAGACGACTAGAGCGGCTTGCGGAAGAGGTAGGCGAAGCGGTCGGTCTGGTCGCGTCGGGCTCCGCCGCCGCTGAAGATGTTCCAGTCGTGCGTGTCTTCGGGGTTGGCGAGGACGCGGGACTCGGCTTCGAGGACGAAGCCGGCGGCCTCGATCTCGCGACGCACGAGTGCTGGCTCGACGCGGTGGAGGGACTGGCCGACGCTCATGCCGGCATCGGGCAGCGCAATGTGGTCGACGACACCGAAGACTCCGCCCGGCTTGACCAGGTGGAAGATCAGCTGATTGAAGCCGTCGCGATCGACCTCTTGCCAGCCGAAGTCGTGGTAGAAGCGAATCAGGATCGCGGCGTCGACGCCCTGGGGAATGCCGATGTCGTCGAACTCGCGGTCGAGTCGGACGACATTGGGGAGGCGGTCGTTCGCCAGGCGCTCGGTCAGGGGAGCGTCGGCGAAGACCTGGAGCGGGATCTTGGTGTTCTGGCAGTAGACGACGCCGTTCTCACCGGCGAGTCGAGAGACGAGCTCGGTGTAGTAGCCGTCGCCCGCCATGAGGTCGGCGATGTGCATGCCGGGCTTCAGGTCGAAGAAGTCGAGCACTTTGGCGGGGAGGCGGTCGGCGTCGCGCGCCTTGTCCTGATCGGGACGCGAGGGATGTGCGACCGCATCGGCGGCTGGATCGATGATCTTGCGCTCCCCATCCTCGAGCAGCGGCGCGTGTGCGCTCGCAGCGGACGGTGTCGAGAGCAGGAGCGGCGTGGCGAGTGCTGCGCTCGCGAACTGCCGTCGCGTCAGGGGAGCGGGAGTCGTCGGTTCGATCTTCGAGGGTGCCATTCGGATTTCTCTGGAGAGTGGGAGCTCCTCGTGTGCGAGGAGAAGCGGAGCGCGTTCGGCGAGTATAGCCGTCGCGAAGAGAACACAGCAGCGCGCCGGGCGACATCGATCACTCGAGTTTGACCGAGCCCGACGATGCGCGAGCTCGGATTGCAGTCATCTCGGTTATGGTGGGCGCATGCGGCGAACGCTCTTCCTCCTGGCCGTAGTTTGTTCGGTTGCGTTGTCCTGCGTCGGACCGGGAGGCCGCTCCAAGTCGGGAGCCGAGCCTCGCGCCGTGAGCCTCTGGTGGGACTACGTTGTCGAAGTCGGTCCGCGCGCTCAGCTCCTCGAGGTGACCGGTCGCTTCGAGACGGGAGCCGACGGTCTGTTCGAGATCGATCCCACCGCCGCCGCGGCGATTCAGAACGTGCGGTTGGAGTCGGGCGAAGCCCTCGTTCGCAGCAACGGCGGTTGGAGACTGCCCAAGGGCTTCGGCTTCTCGAGCGAGGTGGTTCAGCTCCGCTGGGAAGTGGACCTGGATCGAATCTCGAGGTCGCGCAACTACAGCAGGGTCACCGATGGGGAGCGCGCCGCCTATGTCACGCAGGCGGGCATGTTCTTGTTGCGCCCCGTGACCGGTTGGCGCGGCGTGCGCGCGCGCATTCAGTTCACACTTGGCGAAGGCGTGCAGCTGGCGTCCGGCATGATGCGCGGTCGCGACGCGAACAGCTTCGTCGTTCCCGCCTCGCGACTCGACCACCTCCCGGCCACCGTGCTGGGCGACTTCAGCTACTCACAGCTCGCGGTCGGCGACTCGACCATCGATGTAGCCGTGTTGCCCGGGCGGCGCCGGGTCAATGACGCCGAGGTGGAGAGCTTCGTGCAGGCGCACACGGGTGCGGTGGCCGACTTCTACGGGCAGTTCCCCGTCGCGCACGCGCTCGTCGTTCTCGTACCCAGCCGACGCGGCGGCTACGGTCGAGCGAATGGAAGCGGCGGCGCCTCGGTGCTCTATCTGCTGGACCGTCGCGACGATTATGCGGGCGTGATGGGAGACTGGGTGCTCGTGCATGAGCTCCTGCACTTCGCCTGTCCGCTGCTCGCTCGCGAACACCACTGGTTCGAGGAGGGGCTCTCGACCTACTTCGAGCCGATCGTTCGCCACGGCGAGGGCTGGCAGACCGGCGAACAGGTCTGGGCGGAGTTCCACGGCAAGATGTCGAACGGGCTTCCGCGGGACGGCGACCTCGGGCTCGATCGTACGCGCACCTGGGGGCGGACCTACTGGGGCGGCGCGCTGTTCTGCATGTTGGCGGACGTCGAGATTCGCAAGCGGACGAACAACGCGAAGAGTCTGCGCGACGCGATGCGCGCGGTGGTGGAGGAGGGCGGTTCGATTCTGCTGCCGGCGACGATGCGCGAGACGCTCGAGACGGGCGACAGGGCGATCGGTGTCCCGGTGCTCGTTCCGCTCTGGGAGGCGATGCGCCACGACCCACACCCGGTCGACCTGGACCAGCTCTGGACGGAGCTGGGCATCGAGCGCGTGGACGGAGGTCTGCGCTTCGACGACGCGGCCGAGCTCGCCTGGCTTCGCGAGGCGATCGCGGGGACGACGAGCGAGACACGGAGCAGCTCGAACTAGCCTCGAAAACGCGGCGCGACTCTCCAATGGCGCGGGCTTCGAGAGGTCACGCGGGCTAGACTCCCGGCCTGGCGCACCCGCGCAGTCTCCCTCACATGCGCAACCGAGCTCTCCTCGCCATTCTGTTCGCCAACTTCGTCGGCGGAATCTCGTTCCTGATGCAGAAGCTGGCGCTGGACGGCCTGCCTCCGACGACGATCACGCTCGGCCGCAACCTCGTCGCGCTCGCCGCCATGCTCGTCTGGGTACGCTCGCGCGGCGGCATCCAGTTCAAGAGCACGAGACGCGAGCACGGCCTGATGTTCCTCCTGGGCACCATGTCCTTCACGCTGCCGATGCTGCTCGGTGTGATCGGGATCGAAAAGTCCACGGCGGCGAACGGCTCGATCATGATCCTGCTCGAGCCCGGTGTGATCCTGCTCCTGTCCTGGTGGCTCTTGAAAGAGTCGGTGACCTGGAAGCAGATCGTCGGCATCGGGCTCGGGCTCGTCGGAGCAACGATCATCGTCGTGAAGGACGCGCCCATCTCGGGCCTGTTCGTCGAGGAGCACCTGGAGGGCAACCTGATCCTGATCCTGCACGGAATCTTGTGGGGGACGTACACACCGATCGCGCGCATCCTGTCGCGCACGAAGAGGCCGCTCGACGTGACGCTGATCTCGATGGCCTACGGAACGACCATCCTGATACCGGGCACTCTGATGGAAGCCTCGGAGTGGCAGACGGGGCCGCACCTCGTTCAAGCGCTCGTCTGGATCCTCGTTCTCGGCTTGCTCGTCACCTGGTTCGGTACCCATGCATGGAACTACGCGGCCTCGATCCTGAAGGGGCGGACGATTGCGCCTTTCCTGTTCCTGCAACCCGTCGCCGGTGCGGCGAGCGCGTGGGTCGTACTCGGTGAGGAGCTGAGCCCCGCTGCGTGGATCGGCTCGGTCATCATCGCACTCGGTGTGATGCTCGTGATCTTCTCGAGCTCGAAGGACGAGGCGGAGAGCGCGAGCGCGGCTAGCTAGTCGAGCGACGCGAGAGCGCGCGCGTGATCAGCGGACCGACCACTCCGCCGACGAGTCCGAGAATCACGAGCAGAACGACAAAGCGCAGCACGCCGCTCCAGCCGCGCGGAAAGACCTCGAGGAAGAACACGATCCCCGCCGCTCCGAACAGGAGCATTCCGATGGCGAGCATCCAGCCCTGTCGAAACAGGAGTCGCATGTCCTTCTTCGCGAAAGCGGGGTCGTCGTCGAGCGCCCAGCCGGGCGGCAGGGCGCCGCGCAGGTTCGCGGGCGTCGGGGGCTGACCTCCGCGCGCTCTGGTCAGTTCTTCGAGGTCGACGAGCTCGCCGATCGGAACGCGTGTTCGCGTATCAGCCATCGCCGAGCGCCAGCTTCATCAGGATCTCCCGCGTCTTGGAGGGATCGGCCTTGCCGCCGGAGGCCTTCATGACCTGTCCGATCAGCGCGCCGATGGCTTTCTGCTTGCCGTCCTTCAGGTCGGCGATCGCCTGCTCCTGACCGACGAGTGCCTCGCGACACCAGGCCTCGAGCTGACCCGTGTCCTGGACTTGCTCCAGACCCAGCTCGGCGACGAGCACCTTCGCGCTCTTGTTCGTCTCGATCATGGCGGCGAGCACCTTGCGCCCGGCCGCCTTGCTGAGCGTCCCTGCCGCAACCAGCGCCACCATCTCGGCCAGGCCCTCCGGCGTGACGCCCAGCTCGGCCAGGCTCGCGTCCGGCCCGCGCTCGTTGCGCGCCGCCGAGAGCTCGTTCGTGATCCAGTTCGCCGTCTCCTTGACCTGGTCCGTTCCGACGACCGCGCGCTCGAAGAAGTCGGAGACCTCGCGCTCTGCAGCAAGTACGTCGGCGTCGTACTCCGAGAGACCGAACTCCGCGACGTAGCGAGCGCGGCGTGCAGCGGGCAACTCGGGCAGCGCTCTCCTCAGCTCCTCCAGCTCGGCCGGATCGACGCGCAACACCGGCAGATCGGGATCCGGGAAGTAGCGATAGTCGTGCGCATCTTCTTTTGCGCGCATCGTCCGCGTGACTCCGCGGTTCGGATCGAAGAGCCGCGTCTCCTGCACGGGGTACTTCGACTCGTCGCCGCTCTCCCAGGCCTCGATCTGGCGCTGGATCTCGAAGTCGATCGCAGCCTTCACGTTGCGGAAGGAGTTCAGGTTCTTCAGCTCGACCTTCGTGCGTAGCTCTTCACCGGGCAGCCGCACCGAGATGTTGACGTCGCAGCGCAGCGAGCCCTTCTCCATGTCGCAGTCACTGGCGCCGACGTACTGGAAGACCTCCTTCAAGAGCGTCAGGTACTCGAAGGCTTCGTCGGCACTCGCGAGCTCCGGCTCGGTGACCGACTCGATCAACGGAATGCCGGCGCGGTTCAGGTCGACGAACGTGTGCGGCCCGCGATCGTGAATCGCCTTGCCCGCGTCGTCCTCGAGGTGAATTCGAGTCAGGTGAATGCGCTTGCCACTCGCCAGCTCGACCCCGCCGCCGGTGCAGTAGGGCTTGTCGAACTGCGAGATCTGATAGCCCTTGGGCAGGTCGCAGTAGAAGTAGTTCTTGCGGTCGAACTTGCTCCAGGGCGCGATGTCACAGTCGAGCGCCAGCGCGGCGGAGAGAGCGAGCTCGAGCGCGCGCGCATTCATCACGGGCAGCGCGCCCGGCTGACCGGAACAGACCGGGCAGACGTGAGTGTTGGGAGCCGCACCGAACTCGTTGGCGCAGCCGCAGAAGAGCTTCGATTTGGTGGCGAGCTGGCAGTGCACCTCGAGGCCGATCACCGGAGTCCAGGCCACGCCGCTCGTCTTGGAGAGGACTTCGCTCATGCCGGAGCCTGCTCCCCGCGAGTCGGCGGAGTCGCCAAGTGGAAGTCGGTCTCCGCCTGGAAGCAGCGCGCGGCGGCCAGGAGCTCTTCGTCCGCGAGCGCCGGGCCGATCCACTGCAGGCCGACGGGCAGCTGGACGGAGTCGGAGATCTCGACTGTGCCGCAAGGAGTACTGAGCGCGGGCAAGCCGGCCAGGTTCGCGGGCACGGTCAGGATGTCCGAGAGGTACATGGCGACGGGATCGGCGGTGCGTTCACCGAGGCGGAAGGCCGGCGTCGGTGAAGTCGGGCAGAGGATCAGGTCGCACGACTCGAAGGCGCGCTCGTAGTCGTTGCGAATCAGAGTGCGGACGCGCTGTGCTCGACCGTACCAGGCCTCGTAGTAGCCGGACGAGAGCACGTGCGTTCCGAGCAGGATGCGTCGCTTGACCTCGTCGCCGAAGCCCGCTTCGCGAGTGGCGGCCATCATTCCGGCGAGCGAGCCGTCGCCGTCCTCGCGCTGGCCGAAGCGCACGCCGTCGAAGCGCGCCAGGTTGCTCGAGGCTTCCGCGGTCGCGACGACGTAGTACGTGGCGACCGCGTGTTCCGAGTGGGGCAGCGAGACGGGGACGCTCTCGGCGCCCATCGACCGGACCTGTTCGAGCGCGGCTTCGACGCAGGCGCGCACTCCGTCGTCGAGCCCATCGCCGAAGGCTTCGGCCGGAATGCCGACGCGCAGTCCCTTCAGGTCCTCGCGCGCAGCCGAGCGAATCGGCGCGCGATCGAGCGAGGTCGAGTCCATGCGATCGCGGCCACTGATTACACTCGAGATCAGCTCGAGGTCGCGCACGTTGTTCGCGAAGGGGCTGACTTGATCGAGCGAAGAACCGAACGCAACCAAGCCGTAGCGCGAGACGCGTCCGTAGGTCGGCTTGAAGCCGCTCACTCCGCACAGTGCTGCCGGTTGACGAACGGAACCGCCGGTGTCCGAACCGAGCGCCAGCGGAGTGATGCCCGCGGAGACGGCGACCGCGCTGCCGCTCGACGAGCCGCCAGGGGTGTACTCGGTGCACCACGGGTTGAGGGTCGGGCCGAAGGAGGAGTTCTCACCGGAAGAGCCCATCGCGAACTCGTCCATGTTCGTCGTGGCGATGGGGATCGCGCCGGCGTCGAGCAAGCGCTGCACGACCGTCGCGGTGTAGGGCGGTCGATAGCCGCGGAGGAGCTGACTGCCGCAGGTCAGCTCGCGTCCCTTCAGGCACAGGTTCGCTTTGAGGGCAACCGGCACGCCGAAGAGTGCGCCGGGAGTCTCGGTGCCGGCGGCGAGCGAGGCGTCCAGTTCGCGCGCGCGCTCGAGCACGGCGTCGGCCTCGACGGAGAGGAAGGCGTTGAGCTCCGAGGCTTCCTCGATCGAGTCGAGGGTCGAGCGTGCGACGTCGAGTGCGCTCCGCTCTCCGGCGATCACCGACGCGGCGAGTGCGCCGGCATCTCTGGCGCTCTCCCGCTTCATGCGTCGCCGTCCACCGTCTTCGGAACGGTGAAGAAGCCGTCGTCCTTACGCGGCGCCGGTGCGAGGAGCTCGTCCGTCTCGAGCGAGGCTCGCGTCTCGTCTTCACGCACGACGTTCTCGCGAGTCGCCGCTCCGAACATCGGCTCGACCGAGCGGACGTCGAGCTCGGTCAGCCCGCGAAAGGCCTCGAGGATGCGCTCGAAGTCGCCGCCGAGGCGCTGCTCTTCCTCCGGCGTAATCTCGAGGCGCGCAAGCTCTGCGCACTTTCTAACGGCGGGCGTGTTCTCGTTCGACATGGGCTCGGGCTGGGGGCCTCCGGCCTCGGATTCGAGGGACGGGAGGGGAGCGGGATTGTAGGCGAGCGAGCGCTCCGTCCCAGCCCGAGGCTCGGGATCCCCGGGAGAGGGGGGACGCGGGAGCACTCTCTCCCACCGGTGTACGAGTCTTGGATTTGGTGGGCCGCATGAGCTTGCGCGCCTTCGGGCCAGTGCCTAGGGTGCGAGTTGCAGGCGACATCCGCGCCCCACGAATCCACACCTATGATCTCGATGTTCGCCAAACCCGGCCTCCTCGCCTACGAGCCGCCGGCTGTACTGCTCGACGTCCCCGATTGGGCCGCCGTCGGGCTGGTGATGTCGATCCTGGGCTCGTTCCTCCTGGCGAACGCGATCCTCTTCCGCCATCCGCGCACGATGGTCGAGGGCCTCTTCCGCGGCGAGAAGCGCGAGCTGCGGCCGATCCGCGAGTACATCTTCCACCGCGTCCAGGTCACGCTCGGCTTCCTCTACATGTTGGGCGGCTTCTGCCTCCAGCTGTTCGGCCGCTACTCCAAGCCAGCCGTCGAGGCCGAGCTGCCCTTCCCGACGGTCTGGGTCGGGCTCGTGCTCCTGTCCGCGCTCGCCCTCGAGGTGCTCGGGTGGTGGCTCAGCCACGCGCTGTTCCGCCACTACGTGCGCGCCTTCCTGATGCGCAACCCGGTGGACTTCGTGTCCGACGTGAAGCTGGCTCGCGAAGTGGGTGAGCTGCTCGGACTGAAGACGACCAGCGACGAGACCGTGCAGTCCTACGTCGCTCGCCTGCGCGGCAAGCTCGGGCTGCTCGAGCCGGTGCCGCGCTATGAGTTCGGTGTCGAGGGAGACCTCGAGGATGAGGGCGATGACGAGCTCCCGGATGAGTCCGGTTCGGAGTCGCGTCCGATCGGAACCTCGCTTCGCTGAGCGCGCTCCCGCTTCGAACTGAATCAGGAACTGAAACCGAAGTCGACGCGGACCGTCCATGGGGCATGGTTCGAGTGCACGAGGTCTGGAAGCGTGAGTGGTTGGCGCCGCTCCTCGACGCGATCTATCCGGCCAAGTGTCGCTTGTGCGGTGCGCGCGCGGAGGACGACCTGGCCTGCGAAGAGCACGGCTTGCCGAACGGCCTCGAGGGCGCGCGCTGCGATCGGTGCGCGGCGCGCTTGCCACCGGCTCTTCCGGACGGCCTGCGCTGCGGAAGCTGTCGCCGAAAGCGTCCGCCCTTTCCCCGCGTGTTGGCACTCGGTGAGTACGAGTCGGGAGAGCTGCGCGAGTGGCTGCTCGCGCTCAAGCATGGCAAGCGTCCGGGGCTGGCGGATCCGCTGGGACGAGCGTTGGGTGCACTCGTGATGAGGAGCGAGCCCAGCTCCGCCGAAGCGCTCGTTCCGGTTCCGCTACATCCGCTGCGGAGGTTCGAGCGAGGCTACGACCAGGCGCATCTGTTGGCGGAAGCCGTCGCGGTCGTTACGGGTCTGCCCGAGGTGCGAGCGCTCCGTCGCGTCCGGACCACGGTCCCGCAAGGAACCCCGGGCGCTGTCTCGCGAAGCGCCAACGTCCGTGCCGCCTTCGCTCCGCGCGCCCGGTTCGCGTCCACTCTCGAGGGGCGCTCGGTCTGGCTGGTGGACGACGTCCTGACCTCGGGCTCGACGGCTGCGGAGTGCACCCGCGTCCTGGCTCGGGCCGGAGTGAAGACCGCCGGCGTGCTGGTCGTGGCTCGCGCGGGAATCGAGCGAGCACGCGCGAGCGTCGATTCGGAGAGCGGGTGAACTCGGTCAGACTTGTCTCCCCGTTCGGCCCGCGCCGGGCTAGGCTCTCTCCGTGAACGCACTCTATATCGAACCCTTCGGCGGAATGGCCGGCGACATGCTGCTCGCCGCGCTCCTGGACCTGGAGGACGAGCGCTTTACGCTCGAGAGCCTGCGCGCTCTGGCGGAGCGACTGATCCCCGGCGAGGCGAAGCTCCGCTCGAGCGAGACTCTGCGCGGAGCGCTGCGCGGTCTGCATCTCTCGGTCGAGACGCCGGAGACCACGGCGGCTCCGCATCGCCACCTGTCGGATCTCCTCACGCTCCTGGAGCGCGCCGACCTCCCCGAACGCGCGCACGAGCGGGCCGTCCGCGTGCTCGGGCGGATCGCCGAAGCGGAGTCCCGCGTCCACGGAATCCCGGTCGAGTCGGTTCACTTCCACGAGGTCGGAGCCGTCGACACGCTGATCGATGTGGCCGGCGCAGCCTTCGCGCTCGAGGCTCTCCAGGTCGAGCGCGTCTTCTCGACGGCACCACTGGTCGGCGACGGAACGGTTCGGTGTGCACACGGCGAGATGCCGGTTCCCGCGCCGGGAACGGCGGAGCTGCTCAAGGGGCTGCCGGTCGTTCGCGGCGGAGGGGGAGAGCGCCTGACGCCGACCGGCGCTGCGTTGCTCGCCGAGCTGGCCGAGTTCAGTGGCGGCGAACACTTCCAGTCCGAGCGAGTCGGCTACGGAGCGGGGACTCGCGACCCGAACGAGGGGCCGCCCAATCTCCTGCGCGTTCAGCTCGGGCAGCTGACCGAGTCAGCGCCGAGCGACTCCCGTGTCGCCGGCGAACCCGTGCTCCTGTTCGAGTTTCACCTCGACGACGCGACCGGTGAGGAGGTCGGGCACAATCTCGAGCGTCTGCGCGAGCTCGGAGTCCTGGACGTCTGGACCTCCGCCGTTCAGATGAAGAAGGGCCGTCCCGGCGTCCTCGTCTCCGGACTGATTCGCCACGAGCTGCGCGCTCGAGTGGAGCGCGTCATCTTCGATCACAGCACGACTCTCGGAATTCGCTTCGACGAGCGCACCCGCACCGAGTGCGCGCGCGAGTTCTTCACCATCCAGCTGGATGGCGAGTCGGTTCAGATCAAGCGTCGGAGACGACCGCACGCGGAGAGCGAACTCAGCTCGGCCGACCTGTCGCCGGAGTTCGACGACCTCGCGCGTCTGTCGCGCAAAAACGGCCTCTCGATTCGCGAGCTGGAGCGGAGAGCGATCGAGGTTGCGCTCGCCGTTCTCGAAGCGAGCGACTAGAAGCTCGGAACGGTGCTCGGGCGCTCGGTCAGGTGGCGCACGAACTTGTTCTCACCGTCGACGAGGATGCAGCGCGGATCGCTGGGAACCTCGGCCGTCTCGAAGGTCATCAGGATGACCTGGTCGCCCTTCGACATCTGGTGGGCCGCCGCGCCGTTGATCTCGACGGCTCCCGAACCGGCGGGTCCGGAGATCGCATAGGTCTCGAGGCGAGTCCCGCTCGTGACGTTGGCGATGAGCACCTTCTCCCACTGCTGGATGTCCGCCAACTCCATCAGGTCGGAGTCGATCGTGACGGAGCCCACGTAGTCGAGGTTGGCCTCGGTGACGGTGGCGCGGTGGATCTTGGATCGCAGAAAGGTTCGCATCGAAGGAGCTTCGGAGGTTCTGGGCCGATGGGCCGGGAGGGCGAGCGGTAAGGATGCCCTGCAAGAGCGCCGGTGGCTACCCCTGGCGGGAGCAAGGGGGCGAGGGGGGTGTGTCGGGCCTGTGGACGAGGAATACAAGTCCCCAATTGAGTCGGGATGGAGCTACTCGCGTCCGTTTGCGCTCGCGCGAAAGGCTTCGATGCCTCTCCCGAGCCGCTGCAGGCCCTCGACGAGGGTCTCCTCCGGTACCCCGAACCCCATGCGGATGTGCCCGCTCGTCCCGAAGGCTTCACCGGGCACCACATCGACGCCGAACTCGCTGGAGAGGGTGCGGCTGAGCGCCCGCGTATCCGAGATGCCGTCGATGCGCGGGAAGGCGGCCAGCCCGTAGCGCGGCGGCGGGCATGTGATGCCCGGCGTCTCTTCCAGCCAGCGGAGGAAGTGAGGGCGGCAGTGGGTCTCGAACTGGCGCACCGGTTGGAGCAGCTCTTCCAGATGAGCGAGCGCTCGAACCGCGAGGCGCAGGGTGGCCGTCGGGAGGTCGACGTAGTTGAGGTAGGTGTGGTCGGTCAGGTGCCGGTGCTCCTCGGCCAGGCCGGAGCCCAGGATCAGCCAGCCGATTCGAAGCGCACCCAGTCCGTAGGCCTTGGTCAGTCCGCCGATCGAGATGGCATTGGGTGCCAGGTCGAAGGCGTGGACGCGCTCGCTCGAGGGCGCGAACTCCATGTAGATCTCGTTGGAGATCAGGAGCCCGCCGGCTCGCTCCGCCATCCCCGCGAGCCGGACGAGGTCCTCGGGCTCGAGCGTCTGGCCGGTCGGATTGTGCGGATTCGAGATGAAGATGTGGCCGGGGCGATCGGGCGAGCAGCCCTCCAACGCGGCTTCGATCTGGTCGAGCGGCAGGCGGAACCCGTCCTCGACGCGGCGCTGGACGATGCGGAGCTCGGCGCCGTGAAGTTCGGGGAGGGCGCGGAAGGGTTCGTAGGAGGGGAGCTCGGTGACGACGCGCGAGCCGGGGCGGAAGAAGCGCTGCGCGAGGGTCAACATCGCGGCGGAGGCTCCGGCGGTGACGAGGAGCCGCTCGGTCTCGACGCCGAAGAGCTCTCCCAGCCGCGCGTTCAGTGCGGGCAGAGCGTCCGCGGTGGGGGGCGAGAGGTCGATCGGCGGGGCCTGTCCCAGGACAGCTCCGTCCGGAGCGGGCATGCCGGATTGGGACAGGCAGTAGGGGGACAGGAAGGACTCGGTGTGAGCCCAGACCATATAGGGGAATCGCAGGCAATCGGTGGTCGTCATCAGTGGGGCGCGGTGGTGGATCGGCTTCGCTCGGGGGGCTAGGATGCGTCGATTGGAGCGGTTTCGGCGAGGGTTCGTCGATGGTGGGATCTCTCGAGGGAGGTTACCTTGCCGCTTCACTTCGAAACAGCGGATCGGTATCGACTTCGGGCGCGCGCGCCGGGAGCACCGGATATCGGAGAGACAACATGATCACTTTGCGTCGATCCAACCCAACTCGCAGCCTCGCCACGTCGGCACTCGTTCTCTTCGGCCTCCTCGGGACACAGGTCTCGAGCGCGCAAGCAACCGACGACGCGCCCGCTGCCGAAGCCCAGCCGAGCTACGCGACGATCACTCACGCGGACGCGAACCTGCGCAACGTGCCCGACACCAACGGGCGCGTGCTCGCCAAGCTCGAGAAGGACTCGATCGTGCGCGTTCACGGCGAGCTGGCCGGCTGGTCGAAGGCCGAGATTCCGACCGGCTTCGCGGTCTGGGTCTATCGCAAGTACGTCACCGAGACCGACGACCCGAAGGTCGTCGAGGTCACGCGCAACGGGCTCAACGTTCGCGTGCTCCCGTCGAGCGGCGTCAACAACTACCCGATCGGCCAGCTCTACGCGGGCGATCGGGTCCGCGTGATCGAGACACCGGCCGAGTTCGCGGAAGAAGCCGCCGAGTGGATTCACATTTGGTCGCCGCCGGGCTTCTGGGCCTGGATTCGAACCGGACACCTGGCTGTGCTCGAGACCGGCGGACCGGAGCGTTGGAAGAATGCACAGAACGCGGCTCTCTTTCCGCGCACTCCCGAGGTCTCCGCCGATGTGAAGTCGACGAGCTCCCCGGTAATGCCGGTGGCCGATCCCGCGCGCGCGAACGCGACGAAGGAAGCGCTCTCACGCGCGAACGCAGCTCTCGAACGCGAGGAGGCGCTGACCAAGCCGAACTTCGATTTGGTGCGGGCCGCCTACGCCGCCGTACTGGATCTCGAGCCCACGGGCGAGGTGAAGCTGCTCGTGGAGCATCGCCTGGAACGAGTGGGCATGCTCGAAGCAGCCGCGAACCTGCGCGAGAGCATCCGCTCGGACTTGGAAGCCGAGAAGGCCCGCCGGAAGCTCGAGTACGAGCAGCTCCAGCGCGATATCCGCGAAGAGGCGAAGCGTAAGGACCCGCTCGGCGATCAGTTCGACGAGCGCGGCCTGCTCGAGCGCCGCACGGTCGGTGAAGACACCCGCTACTACCTGCGCTGGGGCGGACGCGACGTCTGCGAAGTGGTCTGCACGAGCGGCCGCTACGACCTGGTGATGTTCCTCGGCAAGGACGTCGGAGTGCGCGGAGAGATTCTTCCGCTCGTCGCGACGGACAATGGAGCGACCGCCCCTCCGATCGTGGATCTGCGTCGCATCGAGATCATCGTCAAGGGCTGATCTCGGCAGAGCGGATACCGAGAAAGGACGAGGCGCGCAATGTTGAAGAGATTGCTCGCACGCATCTTCGCCTTCTTCCGACGAGCGTCGGGTGGTGCGCCGCTCTGCGACCGCTGCAAATACGACTACGGCTCGGTCTGCACCAGACCCGAACGCCCGAACGCCATGGAGTGTTCGGACTTCAAGCGCGCGTAGCTCAGCTCCCCGCGGCGACGACTCGCTGGCGAAGCTCGGCGAAGGTTCCGGTTCGGATGGCCTCGCGAATCTCTTCCATCAGGCGATGGAAGTAGCGCAGGTTGTGCACGGTCAGGAGGATCGGTCCGAGCATCTCGCCGGTCGTCGAGAGGTGGCGTAGATAGCCACGGCTGTAGCCCGCACAGGTCGGGCAGTCGCAGCCCTCTTCGAGCGGATTCGGGTCGCGCGCGAAGCGCTGGTTGCGAAGGTTGAGCCGACCGGTGGTGGTGAAGGCCTGGTGTGTTCGCCCGTGTCGAGTCGGCGTCACGCAGTCGAACAGGTCGATGCCCTGCGCGATCGCGTTGACAAAATCCTGCGGAGTGCCGACTCCCATCAGGTAGCGCGGTCGGTCGGGAGGCAGCTGCGGCGTCGTGCTCGCGACGATGGCGTCCACGACCTCGCGGCCCTCACCGACGCTGACGCCTCCGATCGCGTAGCCGGGTAGGTCGTGCGAGACGACGGCGTCTACCGACGCGCTGCGCAGGTCCTCGAAGCCACCGCCCTGGACGATTCCGAAGAGTGCCTGGCCGCTCTCGACTCCGCCGCGCTCTCGCCAACCCTGCACACAACGCTCGAGCCAGTCGTGTGTGCGGTTCGTGGCTCGCTCGACGATGGGCCGGTCGAGCGGATCGGGCGGGCACTCGTCGAAGGCCATGACCACGTCCGCGCCGAGCGCGTGTTGAATCTCCATCACGCGCTCCGGCGTGAAGCGAATCTTGGAGCCGTCCACGACCGAGCGAAAGGTCGCACCGTTGTTGTCGATCTTGGCGGTCTTGCTGAGGCTGAAGACCTGGTAGCCGCCGGAGTCGGTCAGGATCGGACCGTCCCAGTTCATGAACGAGTGCAGTCCGCCGAGCTCGCGGATGACGTCCTCGCCCGGGCGCAGGTGCAGGTGGTAGGTATTGGCGAGGACGAGCTCGGCACCGAGCTCGCGCAACTGCCGGGACTGAATGCCCTTGACCGTGGCGCGCGTTCCGACGGGCATGAAGGCCGGAGTCTGGACGCTGCCGTGGGGAGTCTCGAAGACTCCGGCGCGTGCACGAGTGTCGGGACACTCGCTGGTCGTCGCGTACTTGAACATGGAGGAGCTCTGCCCGGAGAGGACTAGTCGCCGGCGGGCAAGAGCGCCCCGGACTTCGGCGCCGTCGGAGCGGGCCGCGGCGAGACCCTCGAGAAGGTCGCGGTGGGGAAGTAGGTCTTCAGGATCTGGCTCGCGGTCAGGCCGCGCTCGGCCAGCTCGCGCGCGCCGGTCTGGCAGAAGCCGACGCCGTGCCCGCGTCCGCGTCCGGCGAACGAGATCTCTCCGTCGAGAGAGCTTCCGGGTGCAGGACGGGTCCCCAGGATCCAGGTGCTCTTGAGGTTGTTGAAGCCCAGCACTTGGCGCAGTGCGGTCGAGTCGACGTTGTGTCCGGTTCGATCGCCGACGACGCGCACCTCGAGCCAGCGGCCCGTGCTGTCGCGGCGAATCGGAAAGAGGCTCTGCACGCGCGTTCCGATGGAGAGCTCTCGCGCGAGCTTGCCGAGCTCTTCCGGTCCTGCGGTCCACTCCCAGACGACGGAGGAGCTGTCGCTCGTCGAGGCGGGGAGCAGCTCGGTTCCAACCTGGGCGCAGCCCACGCACGCGACCGGGGTCATGCCGCCGGGGTCGGCCTCGGCGAAGACGCTCTCGAAGGAGGCCGTGCGGCCACCGCAGCTGGCGTGGAAGCGCGCGTCGAGTACGCGGCCGTTCTCGACCAGGACGACGTTGCGCGTGGCCTCGACCGCCTGTCGAAGTCGCTCGGCGACCTTCTGCGCACCCGCGCTCTTGCCCGGCAGGTATTCGCCAGCGTAGGCCTGGTCGAGCGTGCTGTCACTCAGGAGTGTGCGCGGGCGTTTGCCGGGGCGACCGCGCAGTTGGGCTTCCGCGTAGCTGCGCGCGGCGATGGCTTGCGACTCGAGCAGGGCGGGAGTTGCGGACCAGATGGCGAGCTCGCGCGCGACGACTCCGCGCACGTAGTCCTCCATCGGAACATGGTTGACCACCGTGATGCCGCCCTGGGAGTGCGGCATCACGAGCACCGTTCCGAGGTAGAGCTGCTCACCGATCTGTACACCGCGATTGCCGAGCGGACGAATCGTGATGACCGGGCCGCTCTGTCCGTCGGAGCTGGCTACCTGGGTGCCGCGTCGCACGACACGCACGGACCCTTCGCCGGTCGTCAGTTGAATCGAGCTCTCTCGCTCGAAGCGCTCGAGCCGCGCGGCCACACTGCCTGCCGGCGCGGGCGGGATGGTCGGCGCGCGGAAGGCGGCGCTCGCCGGTCGCGCACTGGGAGCATCGAACGCGCGATCGACGAGTGGCTCGCGAACCGGCTGAGTCCAGGTCGGCGGGTGACACGCGGACACGGTCAGTGCGACGAGGAGGGCCAGGAGGGTGCGAGACATGGTGGAGGTTCGGCGTCGAGAGGCGAGGGAGTGAACGGGCGCTCGGGCCCTACAGACTCTTGAATGCGAAACCGACGGCCTGTGCTCCTTGAAGGGTCACGAGGCGACCGCGAGCGGTCTTCTCGATGAAGCCCTTGCGCAGGAGGTGCGGCTCGAAGACCTCCTCGATCGTGTCTTCGCTCTCGCCGACGGAGGCCGCGATCGTCTTGAGACCGACTGCGCGGCCTTGCGAACGACAGAGACACGCGAGGATGTGTCGGTCCATCTCTTCCAGACCGTTCGAGTCGACGCCGAGTCGTTCGAGGGATTCGATCGCCAGCTGCTCGTCGATCTCTTTCGCGCCACTCACTTGAGCGACGTCGCGCGCGCGCCGCAGGAAGCGGTTCGCGACGCGCGGTGTTCCGCGACTCCGGCTCGCGATCAACGCGGCGGCCGAAGTACGGAGCGAGACGTTCAGAATGCCAGCCGAGCGCAAGAGGATGCGAACCAGGTCTTCGTCCGGATAGGGGGTAAGGCGCTCCAACAGACCGAAGCGACTTCGCATCGGCGCGGACAAGAGGCCTTCGCGGGTTGTCGCTCCGACCAGAGTGAAGGGCGCAATCTTGAGCGGAAGGATGCGCGCGTTCGGACCCTGATCGAGAGTGAAGTCGACCGAGTAGTCCTCCATCGCGGAGTAGAGGTACTCCTCGACGGCGATCGGAACGCGATGGATCTCGTCGATGAAGAAGACGTCGCCGGGCAGGAGCTGGGTGAGGACTCCGACCAGATCACGCGGGCGCTCGAGCGCAGGACCACTCGTCGAGTGGAGCTGGGCGTCGCTCTCGGAAGAGAGGATGCGAGCCAAGCTCGTCTTGCCGAGACCGGGGGGGCCGGAGAGCAGGACGTGGTCGAGCGCTTCGCCGCGTTCTCGGGCCGCGGTGATGGCGATGCGCAGGTTGTCGACGACCCGCGTCTGGCCGACGAACTCGCCGAAGCCAGCCGGGCGGAGGCTGTTCTCCAGCTCCCGGTCCAGCGAGTTGGCTTGAGGGGAGGTCGCTGTCTGCGACGGGTCGGGAAGAAAGGCGTCTGGATTGACGACGTGGTCCGAAGGCGGCATGACGGCCAGCCTAGTGTCCCCGGCGCCAAGTTTCGCGGCACTTGTTGGGTCGACCGGGGCCAGGTCGGATCGCGCTCGAAGAATTCGGCACGGGATGAAGAAAGATGCTCGGGGGAGCGCCGGTCGGAGATCGGCGAGACGGGCGGAGCGACCGATTCGGAGCGCTCGGTCGAACGGCGAGCTTAAGCCTTGGAAATCAAAAGAGTTAGCGCGAGCCGGACGAGCTTCCGCAGGGCACCGGGAGAGCGATTCTGGGCGGTTCGATGTGCGCTGTCGCTCGCCTTGGGCCCGCGGGAGGGCTTCCACTCTCGGGAGCCGGTTCTGGCCGCCGCCGGGGATTATCGGTAACCTCCCCGGCTTGCTGTGCTTAGGGGTGTTTGGACGGTTCGGCGAGGACTGCCCGACCCGCTGGCATGGCGCTTGACCTTACAGCGCGTGATCGAAGTAAAGTGGTCGTGACGAATGATCCTGAGCCAGCTCCCCCGCGGCTTGGGATATCCCCATTCCGGGTCGTCGCGAAACGCATAGCTCTTTCGCCCAGACCGACTGCGATGCCCTCCATTTCCCTCTCCAAGCACTCACCCTTGCGACGCCACGTGATGAACAACCGACTGGCCTTCACTTGCCTTGCCCTCGGACTCACCCTCTCTGGTTGCGGTCCCTCCGGGAGCGAAAACAAGGGCGGCGATATGGAACTCTTGGAAGCCTCGAATGGCTTCGGACAAGTGCTCCCGCACCGCGTCAACAAGGTGGATCCCGATACCGGAGCCGTGACGACGCAGGTCGTCGCGATTCGCTCGTTGCAGACCATGATCGACAACGTCTCCTCGACGAACCCGATTCAAGCGACGACCGTCTGGAGAGAGACGGCCACCCTGCCCAACGGGCGGAACGGGAACCACTTCTACTACGCGCGCTTCAGCGCCCCGATCGACTTCAAGTCTGTCTTCACCTCCCTCGCTTCCGCGCAAGACAACTCGAACCTGCTCGGCTCGATCACCGTAACGACTGTCGATCCGGTGACGGGAATCGTGGAGGATGTTCAGGGGCGAGGCTTTATCGGAGGACGCACGGTTGCCGGTGTCGACCCGAACGACCCCACCCTGCTCCTCGAGCAGAAGTGGATTGGTCTCGACGGCACGGGCAAGCCGATCGCGCTGCTCGTGGACGGCGCCTTCCCCGGGCTGGGCTTCCCCGGAACCGAGGACCCCGTGGGCTTCGGTGGGGCGGCCACTCTTGTGGGGGACGATACTTTCGTCTTCATCCCCGACGCCGATGGCGATCTCTCGACCCTCGAGATGTTCGAGTCCGGTCGTCAGATCAACATGCGCATCTCCAATGCCGTGTTGTCCACCAGCGGAGCGTCACTCTCTCGCCCGGCATTGGCCTCGTCCACCGTCGGCAAGGACACGCTCTCCCCGGAAGTCTCGCGCACTCCGGCCTCTTCCCTCGCCGCAGTGACGCCGGCCATGGGTGAAGAGGATGTGGATCCGCGCACGAACATCGTGATCGAATTCACCGAGCCCGTTCAGCCGTTTAGTGTCGGTCCGTTGCCTGTTGGCTTGACCCCGCCGCTCTCGGGTGCTGTCGCCGTTCAGTTCGGGGCGACGACTCCGGTCTCGGTACCGTTCTTCGCCAAGCCTCTCTCGGTCTATGACCTGACGCGCTACGAGATCGACCCGAGCTTCGACTTCCCCGGTCAGGGCCCCACCACTTCGACCTGCGGCCTGTTCAATCGAATCGACGTGACCGTCAGCCAGAGCGCTGTCCGCGACCTCGATTCGGACGTGAACATGAACCAGAACTCGGTGAACACTTTCTTCATCACGGGTGAAGGCCCCGGACTGGTCAACGCACCGGTTACGCCCGACGTGATCTTCGTGGGGCTCGCGGGCAGCCAGCCCGGAATCTCAGTGATCGACTTGAACGGTTTCGGTGCCGGTACAGGCAACCCGACCTTCGATCCGTTGGTTCCGATCAAGCGCGGCAACTCGAACTATCCGAACAACCCCAATCTGCAGCAGGCCAGCAACCTGATTCCGCCGCTGCAGTCCGTGGGGCAGTGCACCTTCGACGGAGGCTCCGAAGGAGTCTTCACTTTGAGCCGCGATAGCACGCTCGACACGCGCCTGATCAAGCCCCCGCTGATCAGCTCGGTGAGTGACATGATGCTGGGCCGTGCACTCGACACGACCTTCAACAACGGCCCTCCGCCGTTCGGCTGTCAAGCTGGCGGCGGTAACGTCTGCGCGAGTACGCAGCTGAAGTTGGTTTCTCCGTCTGGGCTCACTGCGCCGAATACGCTGGCCCCGAACAACCCACTCTTCCAGACGAATATTTTCGCCGGCTTGGGCAACTTGGCCTCCTGGGCCCCTCACCCCAATCCGCCGCCGCTCGTCTTCCCGCCGCTCTGCCTGTCGCCCCTCGTGGGCGGGCAAGAGCCGACCTCCGTCGACTCTTCCAGCGGCATCGACGGCTTCGGTAACCCGATCTTGATCAACAACCTGCTCGGCCCGAACCCCGACTTCCTGGGCGACCCGTTCTTTCCGAACGGACCCAAGCCGCCGGCCGGCTTGCCGACCCGCGAGCAGAACTCGTTCTTCCTCGGCCCGTCGGCTCCTCAGCTTTCGATCGCGTCCTGCACGCCGTACCAGATTCGCCAGCAGATCGGCTACTTCTTGTACGTCGTCGACCGCGTCCGGCGGGAAGTGGTCGTCCTGAACAGCAACCGCTTCACGGTCATTGACCGAATCCAGCTGCCCGACCCGACCTCGCTCGCCATGTCGCCGAACCTCGACTTCCTCGCGGTAAGCAACCAGAGCGCGGGCACGGTCTCCTTCATCAACATCAACCCGTCCTCGGCCAACTTCCACAAGGCCTTCAAGACGACCAAGGTGGAGAACGGTCCGCGCGGCCTCGCCTGGGATCCGGGTAACGAAGACCTGCTCGTCTGCAACGAAGATTCGAACAGTGTCTCGATCATCTCGACCTTCAGCCTCAACGTCCGCAAGACGGTCCGCAACCAGTTGAACTCACCGTTCGAGCTTGCTGTCACGCAGCGGCAGACCAACTTCGGCTTCAACCGCAACGTGTACTTCGCGTTCATCCTGAACCGCGACGGATCGGTGGCTCTCTTCGAGTCTGGGCCGAACGGCGTCAACGGCTGGGGCTTCGACGAGATCATCGGCCGCTCCACGATTCCCTTCGCGAATCCCAAGTCGATCGCCGTGGACAACTTCTTTATTTCGGGCGGCTGCTGGATCGTTCACGAGAACCCGATCGATCCCGCGTCCGGAATGCAGATCGGGAGCGTTGGCCAGGCGGCTGTCTCCAATCTGGTACTCGAGAGCACGACCGGTGGTCAACAGCCCTTGGCCACGGGGGGGACCACCTCGAACCCGGGTCTGCGCGACATCGAGTTCGCCGTACGCATCTCGATCGGTCCAGATCAACTGACCGGTATTCCCGTCGACATCGCTTTCGACAACCTGATGAACGTGTCCGGACTGCCGAACACCCAGTCGATCTTCAGTGCTGGCTCACCCGTTCAAGCCAACGGCAAGAGCCAGGTGAAGGGCACGCAGAATGTCAACGAGGCGACCTACATCTTCCTCGCGGTTCCGTTCTCCAACCCGATCCTCAGTGGTCAGGGCGGGGGAGTCGTCGACGTGATCGACATCAACGATGCCTATCGTCGCTTGGACACCGATCCCTTCCAGACCGGAACTCAGTCGATCGCCGCTCAAGGCGTCTCGGTCTTGATGGACTACTTCAGGCAGTAAGCGCGCGCCTCGGCCGGAGAGGAGTCTCTCCACAAGAGTCGCTCACTGCGCGAGCCTTCAGATCCCGATCAGGTTATTCTGGTCGGGATCTTCTCGTTGAGGGCTGCACCGCGCACAGTCCATTCTCGATGCCGCCTCCCGCACAGGTCCGATCCATGTTTGCCCGCATTGCGGGCTCCTACGACTTCCTCAATCACCTGCTCTCCCTGGGGATTGATCGTCGCTGGCGCAGAGCCGCCGTGGGGTGCGCGGGTGAAGTCTCGGGCCAACGAGTCCTCGACGTCTGTTGTGGAACGGGAGACCTCGCTCTCGAGTTTCGAGCCGGTGGAGCCGAGGTCGTCGGGGTGGACTTCACGCACGAGATGCTCGTCCACTCCGCGGGCAAGAAGCGCGCCGACGAAGTGCTCTTCGCGCGAGGCGACGCCATGCGGCTTCCGAGTCCCGACTCCTCGGTCGACATCGCGAGCGTCGCCTTCGGGATTCGCAACGTGGAGGATCGGAGCCTGGGCCTTCGCGAGATGGCGCGGGTCGTTCGTCCCGGCGGTCGCGTGGTCGTGCTCGAGTTCACGACTCCACCGGGGCCCATTCTCGGCGGGCTCTATCGGTTCTACTTTCGCCGACTGTTGCCGATCATCGGGCGAGTCTTCTCGGGTGACGACGGCGCCTACACCTATCTGCGAGAGACCGTGATGGTCTGGCCGAGCCCGGAGAGCTTTCGGGACGAGCTCGCGGACGCTGGCCTCCAGGACTGCGACTTCCGGCTGCTGACCAGGGGCATCGCTTGCCTGCACTGGGGGACGGTGCCCGGCGAGCCGGAGGCCTCCCGAGAGACGAGCGGTGGTGTGCAGTGACTCGCGAAGCTGACGAGGAGTACGAGGACGAGGAGGAGGATTGGCTCGAAGGTGACGAGCGGCCGCTCGCACCGGCGCGCAGCCTGAGCATGGCCTTCCTCGCGACGCTGCCGTTGTTCCTGGCCTACGAGCTTGCCCGGCACTCGATCGGAGGCGACCTGCGCAACACCTCCGAGCTCTTCATCGGTCGCGCGCTGGCCTTCCTGGGAGAGCACGAGTCGCTCGCACGCCTCGTCCTGATCGTCGTGCTCGCCGTCGTGGCCTTCGTCTACGTGCGCAAGAGGCACTGGAAGCTCGGACACTCGGTCCTGCGAACCTGGGCCGAGGGCCTGGCCGGCGCGGTCCTCCTGGGGCCAATTCTCCTGCTCGGTACGACGCTCCTCGGAGACTCGGTCGATGAGTTTGCGCTTCGCTCGGGACCACCGGCGGATGTGCCCGACCTCGCGCGCACCGCGCTGATCTTCGGCGCTTCCGCGTGGGAGGAGCTCCTCTTTCGCGTCGGGATCTACAGCGTGCTCTACCTGATCCTCTGTCGGTGCGCGCGCTTCCTCGGCGCGAACGAGCTGGTCGCCGGTTGGATCGGCGACGCGATCGGCTGGATCGGCTCCTCGCTCTTCTTCGCCGCCATTCACCTCGAGGCGGTCGTGCAGCTCATGGGTGCCGGCGGAGAGCCCTTCCACTCCGGCCTGTTCGCTTGGCGCGGGCTGGCCGGCTTGTGTCTCGGCTTGCTCTATCGGTGGCGCGGTGCGGGAACAGCGGCCTGGGCTCACGGTCTGTTCAACGTGGCCCTGCTGCTGGGTGCCGGGCCCGGTGTCTTCGTCTAGACTCATGCCCGCCATGCGACGCGCTTCCAGTCAGTACTGCTCCACGTCGTCAGCGCTCGCTGGTCGGGGGAGACTCCACGGGAACCAGGCGTCATGACACGCTTCTTCGTCGGCATCACGGGCGCGAGCGGGCACGCCTATTCAGAAGCGCTCGTCCGCGCTCTGGTCGGCGCCGGGATGGACGTGGATCTCTCTCTGACCTCGGCCGGGGCGAAGGTCCTGCGGCATGAACTCGGAGTTGTGGCCGAAGCGGATGGCTCGCTCGCGCGGGACACGCTGTGCGCTTGGCTCGGAGACGAGGTGGCTGCCAGCGTTCGAGTCTTCGCGTCGGCGGCAGTGGAAGCTCCCGCTTCGTCGGGGACGTCGCTGACCGGCGGCGTGCTCCTGTGCCCGTGCAGCATGGGCACCATGGCGCGCGTCGCAGTCGGCTTCAGCTCCAACCTGGTCGAGCGCGCTGCGGATGTCGCTCTCAAGGAGGGCAAGCGACTGATCATCGTTCCGCGCGAGGCGCCTTACTCCGAGATCCACCTGGAGAACATGCTGAAGCTCGCGCGACTCGGCGCGGTGATTCTGCCCGCGAGTCCGGGCTTCTATCACCATCCCGAGGACATCTCCGACCTCGTCAGTCACCTGGTTGGAAAGATCCTCGACCGCGTCGGAGTGGAGCACGCCATCGGCAAGCGCTGGGCGGGACTCGAACCGCCGGCAGCGGACGAGGGCACCCAGCGCGGGGTGGAAGGATGAGCACGATCAAGAGCTGGCTCAGCATGGTCAAGTTCAGCCACTCCGTCTTTGCGCTGCCCTTCGCACTGTCCGCAGCCTGGCTCGCCAGCAGCGGCGTGCCGAGCCCGCGCGTCCTCGGCCTGATCATTCTGTGCACGGTCGCCGCGCGCACCGCTGCGATGGCCTTCAACCGCCTGGTCGATCGCCGCATCGACGCGCTGAACCCGCGCACCCAGACCCGCGAGCTCGTCTCGGGCGAGGTCTCCTCCACGAGTGCCATCCTGATGGTGATCGCCTCCTCGGCGATCTTCATCGGCGGCGCCTTCGCGCTGAACCCGCTGTCCGGTTGGCTCTCACTCCCGGTGCTCGCCACGCTGCTCGGCTACAGCTTCGCCAAGCGCGTGACCTGGCTCGCGCACCTCGTCCTCGGACTGGCTCTCGGGCTGGCTCCGCTCGGGGCTTGGATCGCCGTCACCGGCGAGCTCAGCGGCAGCCTCCTCCCGCCGCTGCTGCTCGCGCTGGCCGTGATGACCTGGGTCGCCGGCTTCGACCTGATCTACTCCTGCCAGGACGCGGACTTCGATCGCGAGAACGCACTCCACTCCGTGCCGGCGCGCTTCGGAGTTGCCGGAGCGCTGCGCTTTTCGACCCTGTTGCATGTCGTGACAGCAGCAGCGCTTGTCGCGTTCGGCCTGAACTCGGACCTCGGGATCGCCTATTGGGCGGCCCTGGTTGTCGTCCTCGCGCTGCTCACCTGGCAACATGGACTGGTGAGCGCGGACGATCTCTCTCGGGTCGATATGGCCTTCTTCAGTCTCAACGGATGGGTGGGGGTGCTCCTGTTCCTCGGGTTGGCGACGGACCTGGCGCTGTGGAGCGAAGCTGGCTGATGGCTGCTCGAAAGAAGAAGGAGGCGGACCCGCCGCGTCAGCTGATCGAGCTCGAAGCGAGCTTGGGCGAGCGCGCACCCGGACGCCTGTACGTCGTGCGTGGCGAAGAGCGCTACTTCCGCGAGCGCGCGCTGGACCTGATCCGCAAGCGCGCCGAGGACGAGGGCTGGGAGGTCAGCAGCCACATCGGCAACGAGCGACATCCCGACTACAACCTCTCGCTCCTGCTCGGCGACCTCTCCGGTGGATCACTCTTCTCGGCCGCGCGCTGTGTGATCGTGCGCGAGAGCGCAGCGCTCTTGAAGAAGGCGGGGAATGCGGACAGCGCGTTCGTGCGCGCAGCCAAGGCCTTCCTCGGCAGCACCGACTCGGTGGGCTGCCTGGTCATCGCCGCCGACTCGATTCGCGCGGACAACGCACTCGCCAAGGCTGCGCCTGAGAGCGGCGGCGCGGTCCTGACCTGCCGCAAGCTGTGGGACAGCCCCGCACCCTGGAAGCCCGATCCGCGCCAGACCGAGCTGGTGCTCTGGCTGGTGGGGCGCTCGCGCGAGCTGAAGCAACCGCTCACTCCGGAGCAGGCGATGTTCGTCGCCGCGGCTACCGGAAACGACCTGTTCGCACTCGAGGCGCAGCTCGAGAAGATCGCGGTCTCCGGCGGGAAGGCGCTCCAGGAGATCGTCGGCTGGAGCACCGACGGCTCGCCGTTCAAGGTCGCCGAAGACCTCGTCGCCGGAGAGCTGCAACGCGCCGTCGGCGGAATCGAACAGCTCTTCCGTGGAGGCTTCCGCGAGAAGGACGGCAAGCGCCTCGTCGATCACATCGGGCTCTCTTCGATCTTGTTGTCCGGCATCCTCGGGCAAGTGCGCCAATCGGTCGCGGGCTCTCGAGCGGCGCGCGTCGGTGTCGATCCGGTCGAGGGAGCGGCGCGAGCAGGCTGGAAGATGGCTCCCGCTCGGCGCGCCGAGTTCACCAGCCGCGTGCAGTCGCGGAGCTCCGACGAGTGGTGTCGAATGCTCGAAGAGGTCACCGAGCTCGAGCAGGCGGCGCGACTGGGCAAGCAGCTGGATGCCAATGACTTCTGCCTGCTGGCACTGCGCTGGAAGCGCAAGCCGGCTCGCACCGGGCGCGGTTAGCTCGCGCGTTCTTGACGGTCACGAGACGGACAACCCCTGACGACAGAGCGATGACGACAGACAGAAAAGCCGCGCGAATCTTCGAGCTCCCGGAGCTCGTCCGAAATCAGATTGCCGCCGGAGAAGTGATCGAGCGTCCGGCGTCGGCGGTGAAGGAGCTCGTCGAGAACGCGCTCGACGCGGGGGCACAGCACATCCGAATCGACCTGGAGGCGGGCGGCACGAAGCTGATTCGCGTAACGGACGACGGCGGGGGCATGGGACCGGCCGACCTCGAGCTGACCTTTCGATCGCATGCGACCAGCAAGCTGCGCGATGCCTCGGACCTGGAGCACATCGCGAGCCTCGGCTTCCGCGGCGAGGCGCTGGCGTCGATCGGTTCGGTCTCGCGTGCACGCATCTTCTCGCGCCAGCCGGGCGAGCAGATCGGTTGGCAAATCGAGAACGAGGGCGGTCGCATCTCGGAGCCGCGCGAGGCTGGCGGCGCAGAGGGCACGGTCGTGGAGGTACGCGACCTGTTCTTCAACACACCGGCGCGCAGGCGCTTCCTCAAGCAGGACAGTACCGAGCTGACTCGCTCGCTCGAGTGGATTCAGCGCATGGCTCTGGCCAACCCGGGTGTCGGGTTCGTCGCCACGCACAACAAGAAGCGGCTCTACGACATCGAGGCCGGGATGGACCTGCGCGCGCGGGTGCGGCGGACCTTCAGCGCCGACCTGGCCGACGCCTTGATTCCCGTGCACGCCGAAGAGGGTGAGACGGTGCTCTCCGGTTTGGTCGCACCGCCCGCCTTCGCACAGCGCTCGACCGCGAAGCAGATGTGGTTCTTGAACGGCCGCTTTCTGCGCGACCGCGTTCTGATTCGGTGCCTGGCGGATTCCTTCCACGGGCTGATCGACGGCGGACGCCATCCGGTCGCGTTCCTGACGCTGGCCATGAATCCCGCGCAGGTCGATGTCAACGTTCACCCGACCAAATCCGAGGTTCGCTTTCGCGACAGCCGACGCGTGTTCGGCTTCTTGCGCAAGGCGCTCCGCGAGCTCGCACTGTCGACCGACGCCTCCACGCCCGGCGAGCACATGCTCGGTGCGCTCGAGCGCCGCGGCGAGTGGCGACCCAGTGAACCGGCCATCGCACAGCACGAGCTGCCCGATCCCGCCGCGCGGCAGTGGTCACGCGGGGACGAGCCGCTCGTCGTTCGCGAGCTGCCGGGTGCGCCTGCCGAGCCCGCTGCGAGCGGCGCGCACCAGAGCCCGACTCCCGTCCCGATCGACGACCTCCCCGCGAGTGAGGCCTCGGCCTGGGCCGCGCGCGACGACCGGAAGGGACCCTTCCTCGTCGTGGACCAGACCTACATCGTGCGCTCGATTCCCGGTGGCTTCGAGATCGTGGATCAGCACGCGCTCCACGAGCGCCTGACCTTCGAGGGGCTCAAGCAAGACCTCGCCGAGGGGCACCTCGAAGTCCAGCGCCTGTTGGTTCCCGAGCTGATCGAGGTGGACCGCGCCGACGTCGCGCTCGTCACGAAAAACCTGGACCTCCTGGCCTCGGTCGGCATCGAGGTCTCCGTGTTCGGGGAGACGACGCTGGCCGTGCAGAGCCTGCCCGCGCGCTTCCGCAAGCCGAACGCGGAAGAGGTCTTGAGCGGAGCGCTGCACTCGATGCGAACGCGCGGCGGCAAGCTGGACAAGCTCGACCTCCTGGAGGACGTGCTGCACAGCGCGGCCTGTCGCTCGTCGGTCATGGCGGGTGATGAGCTGGACGACACCGAGATCGAGTCGCTCCTCGAGCGAGCGGCGGCGATGGGGAACGACCAGACCTGTCCGCACGGGCGACCGACTCGGGTGCGCTTCACCAACTCCGATCTCGAGCGAGCCTTCCACCGGAAGTAGCTCGCGGCGCGTTCACTTCTTGGGAAGCTTGAAGTCCTTGGGGCTCAGCCGCGCGCGAATCGTTCCGCCGAGAATGTTCAGCTGTTGCGAGGCGTCCATGCCGATCCGTGCGCGACTCTTGGTGGCGGGATCGCCGGGCAGCACGGGATAGACATGGATCTCGTGCGGTACCCGCAGGTCGCCGAGGGTGGTTGTCTTGGAGAGGCCGAGCAGGAGCGGAGCGGCCTGGCCGTCACCGCTCTCGACGTAGGCCATGACCGGCAGATCGTTGGTCGTGTTGACGGCGACGTGGACGCGCTGCTTGGGGAGCGGAGCGCCGCCCCAGGTCTCGACGCCGGCGACCTGCAAGTCCGAGCTCTCGAAGCGGAGCCAGGTGATGTTCTTTCGGTTGCGTGCCAGGTCGAGCACGTGTCTCCTCGGAAACTCGAAGGGCAGCTTCGTGACGATCTCCAGGTTCTCGACCTTCATCGATTTCGGATGGGTCAGCGCGACGAAGTTCTGAATCAGGGTCAGGTACTCGTCCGTCAAGCGGCGGTCCTCGGTGTAGTCTCGCCCGACCAGCCGGATGATCTCATCGCCTTTCGCCAACCAGTCTCCGTCGGCGCCGCGCGCTTGCTCGCTTCCGCTGCTCAGCTGGATCCGGATGTAGTTCGGCGCCAGCCAGCGCACTCGCGGTCGGATCTCGTTCGATCCTTCGGCGCCTCTCGTCAGGACGCCGAGCTGGAGGTCCAGAGCGGTGATCGGTTTGGACTTCTGTTTCGAGCGCAGGAGCGTCGCGGAACAGACGCGGTCCCAGAGCGCTTGGGCCGCGCTCGGCTCTTGTTCCAGTGCGCACGAAGCGGGCATCACTGCTGCGGGCATCACTGCTGCGGGCATCACTGCTGCGGGGAGCCCTGCTGCGGGGAGCCCTGCTGCGGGAAGCAAGGGGCTGAGGAGGGCGATCGCAATCAGAAGTCGACGAGTGCTCGTCCAATGTCCGGTGGAGCTCATGGAACGAGGTTACGGCGAAGGCTGTGAGGATGCGAGGAGCGGCGGGTATGGGCTTCGTCAGTCGTCGGCTCAGGTCGATTGCCAGCTTGCGCGTCCTGGGAACTTGGCGCTCGCTCGCGCAGAATCTGGGCGTGACGGATCCGGAGTCGAGTCAGGTGGAGAGCGCTGGAGCCGCGAGCGAGCAGGGGACCTTCTGCGCGCTCGTCGGTCCGACGGCCGTCGGCAAGACCGAGCTCTCGTTGATCGTCGCCGAGCGAGCGGGCGCGGAGATCATCTCGATCGACTCGATGCTGGTCTATCGCGGCCTGGACATCGGGACCGCCAAGCCGGGCGCGGAGGTCACTGCGCGCGTGAAGCACCACGTGATCGACTGCGCCGATCCGCCGGAGCGCTATGACGCGCGGCGCTACCTCGCCGATGTTTGCGAGGCGGAGACCGTGATCGCGGCTGACCGGAAGCGCACCCTGTACTCCGGCGGCACGGGCTTCTATCTCAAGGCGCTGACGCACGGCTTGTTCGAGGGGCCGCCCGCCAACCTGGAGCAACGCGAACTCCTGATCGAGCGCGCGCGCGAAGAGGGCAGCCCGGTTCTCCACGAAGAGCTGCGCGCGGCGGATCCCAAAGCCGCGGAGCGCATTCATCCCAATGACGAGCGGCGCATCGTTCGCGCACTCGAGGTCTGGCTGGACACGGGGCGCACGCTCTCGGACTGGCAGCGTGAGTGGCGCGACGAGGCGGAGGAGCAGAGCGCCGGTCGCCCGCGTTGTCTGATTGGCCTCGAGCTCGAGCCGAGCGAGCTCGACCTGCGCATCCGCGAGCGCACGCGAGCGATGCTCGACGCCGGGTGGGTGGAGGAGGCGCGCGCGATTCGGGACGGCGTGGGCTTCGGCCCGACGTCGGCCTCGGCTCTCGGCTATCGCGAGGTCCTGGCCTTCGCCGACGGCGAGCTGACCCGCGAAGAGCTGGAGGCCGAGATCTACTTGCGGACGCGCCAGTTCGCGCGCAAGCAACGCACCTGGTATCGCAGCTACACGGACATCCAGTGGATCCCCGCACCGCTCGGTGAAGGCGGGGCCTTGAAGCGGACCGCCGAGCTCATCCTGCGAGCGTTCGGCTGGTAGGCCCTCTGGCGATCGAGCGGTGACGAAAAAAGAGAGCGAGCCGACTCATCGTCGGCTCGCTCTCTTGTCGTTCGTGGAGGGCGTGCGCGCCCTCGATAGGTCTAGCGGTTTCGGACCTTGAACTCGGACACCGGAGCCGGTCCGCGCTCGACGCGGTCCTCACCGGTGAAGGTCTCGTGGATACCGGCCCACATCTCGCTCGGGCCGCCTTCCTCGAGCATCACGGGGATGACTTCGATCGGGAAGAGGATGAAGCCGCCGCCAGCACCGAGCAGCGCGGAGCCGAAGGCCACGCTGGAGAGGTGGAAGAAGTTGAGCGGGTTCGGGAGCGGGCTGAAGTGACCCTGGTTCGGAATCCACGCGCGCTTGCGGCGGAAGGGATTCTCGGGGTTGTCGCCGAAGAGGTGACGTCGCACGGTCAGGTTGATCGAGCTGCGCTGATCGTTCGCGTGCTGGTAGTAGGGCACCCCGCCTTCCGTGTCGTAGGAGAGGACGTGGTACGCGATGCGCGGCGTCAGCCCGGAGAAGTTCCAGTGGTTGTAGCGCGGATCCGTGGTCTGGCACGAGGCGAAGAACACAAGCGTCGCAGCTCCGAAAAGGAAGCTGAGGGGGCGCTTCCAGGTCTTGGCCGGCTGGGGGGGCAACGTCTTGTTGGTCATTGGGAGGAGGGGCTCTTCTTGATGGATTGGTTCGCTGTCCCGTTCCTCGTACTGGCCGGAGCCGAAGTGCGGGGATCTCGAGCAGCGCTCGCCGTGATGTAGTCGCCGCGGACTGCTTGGATAACGAGGATTACCGGATCTCAGACTCGCCAGGTGGGAGTCGGAGGCTCGGGTTTTCGCAAGTGCCGCCCAGGCCGAGGATTGCGCCACAGTCTAGTTCCGGGTACCTAGGGGGTCAACGCATCCCAGGGCATCAAAATGGCCTGGAGGCCCCCGACCGCCGACCCGCTGCCGCTCCAGAGAGCAGCGAGAGTCTGCCCGGAGCAGACGCAAGCCCCCCCCGACCATGAGTGCAGGCAAGACAGAGAGACGTTCCTATCGCTCCCCGCGAGGCCTTCGGGACGTCTTGCCCGAGGAGATCGGGGTCTGGAACCGCCTCGAAGAGGTCGCTCGGGACCTGGCCACGCGCCGTGGATTTCGTGAAATCCGGACGCCGCTCTTCGAGGAGACGGAGCTCTTCACGAGGTCGGTCGGGGAGGTCACCGACATCGTCGAGAAGGAGATGTTCACGATTCAGAAGGGGGACAACTCGCTGACGCTGCGGCCGGAGGGGACCGCCGGGATCGCGCGGGCCTACCTGCAGGCCGGCTACGCGAAGAGCGCGCCGATGCAGAAGCTCTTCCTGATGGGCCCGATGTTCCGCTACGAGCGACCGCAGAAGGGGCGCGAGCGACAGTTCACTCAGTTCGATGTCGAGGTGCTCGGCAGTCTGGATCCGCGCGCGGACGCCGAGGTCATGCACCTGGCGGCGAGCTTCTTCGAGGAGCTGGGGCTGGAGGGGCTCGAGCTGCGCATGAACTCGATGGGGGACGGAGAGGATCGCGATCGCTATCGCGAGGCCGTGCGCGAATTCCTCGCTCCGAAGATGGCGGCGCACTGCGAGCTGTGCCAGTCGCGCTTCACGCGCAACGTACTGCGCGTGCTCGACTGCAAGAACCCGACCTGCATCGAGCTGCACGCCGGCGCTCCGATCATCCTGGACTTTCTCAGCGAGGAGAACCGCGCGCACTTCGACGAGGTCGGCGAGCTGCTCCGCGCCGTCGGCCGCAAGGTCGTCGTCGACCCCGGCATCGTTCGCGGACTCGACTACTACACGCGCACCGTCTTCGAGGTTCACTATCCCGCGCTCGGCGCGCGCAGCGCCTTGTGCGGCGGCGGACGCTATGACCACTTATTGCGCGACCTGGGCGGCCCGGACTTGCCGGCCGTCGGGTTTGCGATTGGCTTCACCGGGACGCTGATCGTGCTCGAAGAGCTCGGCCTGAAAGCTGGACTCGTTCTGCCGGTTCCCGACGTCTATGTCGTGGCGGCCGATGAGACCGGGCGCGAGGCGGCCTTCGCGATCGCGGAGGAGCTGCGCGCAGCTGGACTGGGCGCCGTTTTCGACCTCGAGTCCAAGGGCGTGAAAGCGCAGATGAAGGCGGCCAGCAAGGGCGAGTATCCGCTGGCGATCATCGTCGGAACGGATGAGCTCGAGCGCGGTGTCGTCACGCTGAAGGACCTCACTCGTCGAGAGCAGAACGAAGTTGCGCGCGACGAGCTTGTCGCGGCGACCAGGCGCGCTCGCGCTTCGGAAGACTAGCCAACACTCCCGGAGGAGTTCGACGTGGACAGCTCTCAGGAAGGCGAAGCGATCGAGACTCCCGGGCTCCTCCGCGCGCCGCGTCTCGGTCTGTTCGGCGGCACCTTCGATCCGGTTCACCTCGGCCACTTGCACGTCGCTCGCACGGCGCTGGACAGCTACGAGCTGGATGGCGTACTGTTCGTTCCGGCTGCGCGCTCTCCTCACAAGGAAGCATCGACGAGCGCATCGCCCGCCGATCGGCTGGCGATGCTCCGGCTCGCCTTGGCCGGCGAGCCGCGCTTCGCTCTCTCCGACCTGGAGCTGCGACGCGGTGCGCCCTCCTTCACGGCCGACACGGTGACCGAGCTTCTGCGGCAGAGGGCCGGGCTCGTGGGCGGAGAGCTGTTCCTGATTCTCGGCAGCGACAACCTGAAAGGGCTCGGCTCCTGGCGGGACGTCGAGGCGATTCTCGCGGACACGACGCCGATCGTCGTCGCGCGGAGCGGAGTCGAGCTGGAGGTGCTCGATGGGGAGGGCCTGTCGGATCGAGCGACCGAGAGGTTGCGCGCGGGCTACCTCGATCGAGCTCCGGTGGATGTTGCGGCGACGGAGCTGCGCGACGCGCTCGCCAGAGGAGCGGGCGGCGAGCAGCTTCCCCCGGCTGTGTGGGAATACATTCGGGGCCGGGGCATCTACGTCGCGCGATGAGTGCTCTGTTCACAGGGGTCGAGGGTGGAGGCGCCTGGCTGCTGACGGCCGTCGCGGTTTTTGCCGTGACCCTGCTGCTGACCCTCGTGCTGACGCGGCTTGCCGAGCGGTTGCCAGAGGGCACGCTCCACGATCCTGCGCCGGGCTCGCCGGATGCAGAGCGGGCTCGCAAGGCGCAGACCAGGGCGGTCCCACTCGTGGGCGGCCTGGCCCTCCTCGCCGGTCTCGCGCTCTCGGGAGCGGGGCGAGCGGACGCCGGCTTCGAGTCGATCGGACTCGTCTGGCCGGGAGCCGTCGCCTGCTGGAGCTCTCTGATGCTCGCCTTTCTCGTCGGCTTCGTCGACGACGCGCTGCCGGCGGGCCTCTCGCCGGGGGCCAAGTTCGCAGCTCAGTGCACGGCCGGCCTCCCGCTCGGGTTCGGCATGTGGAGCGGGCTAGCCGAGGCCAACCCTGGGGCGGCGCCCGGACTGCTCGCGCTCATCGGTCTGCTCCTCGCCGCAGCACTTGCCGCTGCGGTTGCTCAGAACGCGCTGAACACTTTCGACAACGCGGATGGAGTCGCCACCGGGATCACCGCCTTTGGCATGGCGCTCGTATCTCCGGTCCTCGCCGCCAGCCTGCTTGGGTTCCTACCCTTCAACCTCAGAATGCGAAGGCGCAGAGCATTCGAACAGAGCCTGACTCCTCGCGCTTATCTCGGCGACTCAGGAAGTCACCTGCTCGGCATGTGCATCCTGCTCTTCCCTCCCACGTGGCCACTGCTCGCACTGCCGCTGTTCGACCTGGGGCGACTCTCGGTGGAACGCCTCCAACGCGGAAGCCGACCTTGGCGCGGTGATCGATTCCACCTCGCGCACCTCCTCGAAGCTCGCGGCCACAGCAGCCTCGCGGTCCTGGTTCTCTTGGCACTGATCGCCACTCCGTCCATCCTCTTCGGCTTCCGCGGAATGCAGTCGGCGCAGCCCGAACTGGTGCTCGGCGGAATCGCAGGTACGGGAGTCGCCTACCTCATCAGCCTGTGGATTGCACGAGTCGGTAGAGCCCCCGTTCAGGAACTCTTCCCCGCAGACTTCGCGCCGCAGTCCGAGACCACTCCGGTTCAATGAGTGCGCGTGAGCAAGCGAGTGCTTGGCTCGACCCGCGCCGCACCAATCGCGGAGCGGAGCACAAGCTGCTGTGTCTCCCGTACGCAGGTGGTGCCTCGGCGCTCTTCCGGACCTGGCAAGCGCACCTGCCCCCACACTTCGATGTAGCGCCGATCCTCCTACCCGGACGCGACCGCCGGCGCCGCGATCCCCGCATCGAGTCGATCGAAGGCCTCGCGGAGCAGCTGGCCGTCGGCCTCGAGTCGGAGCTCGAGACTCCATTCTCGATCTTCGGCCACAGCATGGGCGCTCTGCTCGCGTTCGAATTCTGCCACGCGTTGCGCGCGCGTGATCTGCCGCAACCCGAGCAGCTCTTCGTCGCCGGCTTCCGCTCGCCGGAGCTCCCGGATCGCAACCCGATCCTGCACGGCCTGCCGGAGCCGGAGTTCGTGGGGGCGCTCGAGCTCCTGGGCGCAACACCGCCCGAGATCCTCGAGTTCGAGGGCATCCTGGCGCTCCTCTTGCCGACGATTCGCGGCGACCTGAAGCTCGTCGAGACCTATCGGTGGGCGGAGCACGACAAGCTCTCGATCCCGATCACCGCGTTTTGTTCGAGAGCCGACCCGCTGGTCTCCGCCGAAGAGATGCAGCCGTGGCAAGAGCACACGACTGCAGACTTCGAGCTCGTCGAACTCGAAGGAGGACACTTCTTCTTGGAGTCGGCGCGCGACGAGATTCTTGCGGCCGTAAGTCGGCGAACGGAGAAGCGCGCGGAGAGCTAGTAGGTCTCGATTTCGACCGAAGCTCGGAGCCCTTCGACCAGCGCTTGGAGTTCTGGTTGCTCGGGCGTCGCGAGCAGGAGCTTCTGTCGCAGCTCCTCGCGAACGTCCTCCAGCTCGGTGTGAACTCGCGAGACGACTTCGATCAAGTGAAAGCCGGAGTCGGTCCTCACCGGGCCCGCGGGCTCCCCGACTTTTGCGGCCCTGACCGCGTCCGCGAACACCTCTCCGTAAGCGCGGTAGTTGTAGTTCGAGAGCAGCCCGCCGGTCGCCTTGGCTGCAAACTCGTGGCTGTAGATCGCGGCGAGTGCTTCGAATTCTTCGCCGCCTTCGAGCCGGTCGACGACCTCCTCGAACTTCTCGACGCACAAGGCGTCGAGCCGCGCCGTGCTCAGCTCCGTTGCTGGCGTCCCCTCGCGGATCAGGTCCGCCTTCAGTCGTGCGGGCGACAGAAAGATGTGACGGACCTCGACTGCTTCGCCGTTCTGGCCGTACTGGGTCTGAAAGTGCTCCTCGATCCGCTCGTCGGTGACGACTCTCGAATCCAGGCAGAGCTTCTCCGCCAGCAAGTTGTGGCGCGCCTGGTTCCTGAGATTCTGGAGGACTTCGGCTTTCGTATAGCCGTTCTGTCTCAGCTCCTCGACGAATCGCTCCTCGTCGCCATCGAGCCGAAGGAGATAGGAGTCCCAGCTCTGAGTCACCGCTTCCGTAACTGCCGATTCCGGGACGACGAGCTGCCGCTCCTTGGCCGCCTTCTCGACGAGCATTCGATCGATCAAGGTCTCGAGCGGACGCCGACCCGAGACGAGAACCAAGTGATCTCGATAGGACTCCATTTCGATCCGGTCATCTCCGACGGTCGCGGCGGCTGCCGGAAGTTCCGATCCATCGGCAGCCTGCGCGGAAGGGGAGGCGGACGGGGACTGGAGAAAGGGCGCCGTCGCGAATCCCAAACACAGGAGCGCGGGAGCGAGAGATGAGGGGAGTTTCATGAATTATTCGGAGGTTATTCGGCGGCCGCGGCCGCTCCTAACGATGCGGAGTGGGCCAAGGTAGCGTCGATCCAAGGTCGAGGCATCGTTTCCCTTGGGAGGATGGGCCAGCGCCCTTGCCCCGCTCGATCCCGAACTCGATAATCCTCGCCGCAAATCTGCGTGAGGATTGGTTCGTCCACCCGAGTCGCTAGATGCCTAGAGACAGACAGCTAGCAACCCCAGCAACCCAGCCCCCGCTCACCGCGCTCACCACCTTCGAGCCAGTCATCCGCGTGCCCTTGTGACCTATCCCCTCACCGCCATCATCTCTGACCTTCACGGCAACGTCCCGGCACTCGAGGTTGCCCTTGCGGATGCACGAGCCCGAGGTGTCGAGCGCACCGTCTGCCTGGGCGATGTGGTCGGCTATGGCGCCAAGCCGCGTCAGTGCCTGGATATGGTGATGGAGCTGTGCTCGACCACCTCGGGCGAGGAGGGGCTCGAGACGGAGGACGGCTTCTGCTTGCGGGGCAACCACGAGGACGCTTTGCTCGGCTCCGCCGCCGACTTCAACACCCGGGCGCGGCGCGCGATCGAGTGGACCCGGGACGAGCTCTGGCGGGGCGAGGATGCTCGCTGCACCGAGTACTGGAACTACGTCGGAGCGCTCTTGCCGCGCCACTCGGACGGCGTCGCCATGTTTGCGCACGGCTCGCCGCGCGACCCGGTTCGCGAGTACATGCTGCCGCGCGATGCGAACGATCCGGAGAAGCTCAAGGCCAACTTCGAGTGTATGGAAGCGCCCGTCTGCTTCGTGGGACACAGCCACGTCCCCGCGATCTACTACGAAGACCAACGCTTCTTTCTGCCGACGGGAACCCAAGGTCCCTTCGAGCTTGGTGACCTCGAGGAGGCCCGAGCCATCGTCAACGTGGGATCCGTGGGGCAGCCGCGCGACGGCGATCCCCGCCTCTGCTACGCCCTGTTCGACGGCCAGTACCTGACCTTCGTTCGGCTCGAATACGACATCGCCGCGGCGCAAGCGGACATCCGCGCCGTGCCCGAATTGCCTGAAGAATTGGCCGATCGCTTGGCGGTCGGCCGCTAGACCCGACCACCACACTCGGGTAGAAGAGACTACGCTCCGTGGAGAAGCGCTTACCGCTATTTTTGTTGCTGTCGTTTGCTGTGCTGATGGGCTGGATGCTCTTCACGCAGGAGCCGCTCAAGCCCAGGCCCGCCCAAGACGGCGCGGCTGTGAACGCGACGACCTCGGACTCACCGGCCGATCAGCAGCCCGCAGTCGAGCTGCCGCCCGCGATCGGCGAGGTTCGTGTGGAGACGGAAGAGCGCGAGACCGGAGAGCTCATCTTCGGAGCCGGTTCGGAGATCGGGACCTACCTGGCGCGGTTCTCCAACCGCGGCGCGCGCATCGTCGAGCTGCGGCTCGGGGACTACGTCGGCCGCGAGGGACTCGACAAGGACGAGTGGGCTAACCCCGAGAACTGGGTTCAGCTGCTGCAGCCGATCGACCAGCGGGACGGCAGCCAGACCGGCTCGATGATCCTGCGCACCAGCGAGTCGAGCAAGGACCTCGAGCGCGGGACGGGGTTCGACGAGGCTCTCTGGACGATGAAGGTCCTCGAGGACTCGAACGGTCCGCGCGGCGTCGAGTTCGAGCTGGCCCCCGGCAGCGGGATTCGGTTCGTGAAGCGCTTCCTGTTCGAGCCGGGCACGCGCCGGTTCGTAATGGAGCTCGAGCTCCACAACGACGGGGGAGTCACCGGGAGCCCGATTCGCGAGTTCATCCTGACGCCCGCCTCCAGCGTCCCGCGCGAAGTCGAGGACACCTTCTATCTCGGGCCGCAGGCCGTGGCGGCGGGGCCGTTGGGCGCCAAGGTGAACGAGATGACCTTCGCCTACAAGGAGCGCAGCGAGAGTGCGAAAGACCTGAGCGATCCTCTGACCGCACCGCCGCCGCTCGCCTTTGCGGGAGTTCACAGCAAGTACTTCGCCGTCGTGATGCGCGAGAGGCTCGCGAAACCGACGGACCGGCCGACGATGATCGGCGCGACCTACGCTCGGGTCTACGACGCGGCCTTCGTCGCCGAGAACCCGACCGAGGCACGCAACGGCCTGAAGTACATCGACGCCGACGTCTACCTCGAGCTTCGCCTTCCGGAGCCGGGACAGAGCCAGAAGTACACCTACGAGGTCTACGCCGGACCGAAGGAGCACGACAGCTTCCTGGCCGCCGATCCGGCGCACGATCTGATCGTCGAAGAAGACCTGGGCATGATGTCGGGCATCGGCAACGTGCTCGTCTGGATTCTCTCACTCTTGCACCGCGTGACGGGCAACTGGGGCACGTCGATCATCGTCCTCACGCTGTTCATTCGGATTCTTCTGTTCCCGCTCAACCGTCGCTTCCAGACGTCGATGGCGCGCTACCAGAAGAAGATGAAGCGCGTGCAGCCGAAGATCGCGGAGCTCAAGGAGCGCTACAAGGACGATGCACAGAAGCAGCGCCAAGAGCAGGCCAAGCTGATGCAGGAGGAGGGCGCCTTCCCGCCGCTCGGTGGCTGCCTCCCGATGTTCATGCAGATCCCGATCTTCATCGGACTGTTCAGTGCGCTGCGCACGAACTTCGACCTGCGCCAGGCACCCTTCTACGGTTGGATCACCGACCTCTCGCAACCCGATCGCCTGCTGACCCTGGACGTGGTCGTTCCGTTCATCGGCTACGAGCTGACCTACCTCAACGTCCTACCGATCCTGATGATCGTCTTGTGGGTCGCGCAGCAGCGCGGCATGCCCGCACCGGCCGACGAGCAAGCCGCGCGCATGCAGAAGATGATGGCCTTCATGCCGATCGTCATGGGCGTGTTCCTCTACAACTACGCCGCCGGTCTCTCGCTCTACATGATCACGCAGTCGGGCCTCGGAATCTTCGAGCAGAAGTTCATCAAGAAACACTGGCCGATCGATGACACCGAAGAGGAGCCCAAGAAGGAGAAGCGCGGTTGCGGGCCGTTCTCGGGCTTCATGGAGAACATTGCCGAGAAGCAGAAGGAACACCTGAAGCGCATGGAGGCCGTGAAAAAGGGTCAACAGCATCAGAAGAAGGGTGGCTCCAAGAAGCGCAAGAAGCGCTGAGCCGTCGAGCATGAGGTCCCCCTCATGAGGAGCGCCGGCGCGCACACGATCGCGGCGATCTCGACTCCGCCGGGTGGGGGCGAGCGGGGTGTGATTCGAGTCTCGGGAGGAGCGGCAGAAGACCTGGTTCGCGCGCATGTTCGCGGCGCACTGCCGGACGCCTTTCCCGCGAGGCGCTGTTGTTTTCGCGCAGACTTCTCGGACGGTGTCGGCGAGCTGGCGACGCTCGTCCTGTGGATGCCGGGGCCGCGCTCGTTCACGCGCGAGGATGTCGCCGAGTTTCATCTGCCGGGTTCGCCGCCGCTCTTGGCGCGCGCACTCGATCGGCTCTTGCACTCGGGTGCCAAGCTGGCCGAGCCGGGTGAGTTCACGCGCCGAGCCTTCGAGAGCGGGCGCATCGACCTGACGCAGGCAGAGGGTGTGCTCGAGCTGGTCGAGGCGGCCAACGAGAACGAGCGCCGCGCCGCCGTTGCGCTGCTCACGGGCGGACTCGCCGACAGGCTGCGGCCCCTGCGCGAGACGCTGGACGACCTGCGCGCCCTGTGCGAGGCGAGCCTCGACTTCGACTCGGAGGACACGGGCGCCGTGCCCGAGGCCGAGCTGTTCGAGGGCTTTTGCGCCGCGATGTCCGGCCTGCGGGAAGCGCTCTCCTTCGAACTCGCGCGTGTGGCGACTCTCGGGCGACCGCGCGTCGTCCTGGCCGGAGCTCCGAACGCGGGCAAGAGCTCGCTCTTCAACCGGCTGACGGTCGAGGGGCGCGCGCTGGTCACCGAGCTGCGTGGGACGACCCGGGACGTGCTCGAGAGCGTCTGGACCCTCGCGGACGTCGAGTGCGAGCTCGCCGACGTGGCCGGGCTCGACGCCGTTCAGGGGGGGCCGGATGAGCGCGCCCAGGAGCTGTCTCGGGATCGGCGCGAGGCGGCGGACCTGCTGCTCTGGGTCGTGGACTCCACCCGGCGCGACCTCGATCAGGTGGTCCGGGAGGCCGACGAGCTCCCCGCGGGTGCCGCTCGCCTGCTCGTCTGGAGCCAGATCGATCGCTCGGCGGTCGGCTCCGCGCCGCCCGACTCGCTGATCGGCCTGGCGGACGGATGGTGCGGGGTCTCAGCGGTCGAAGATCTCGGGCTGAGCGAGCTCGCGGCGGGAGCGGCGGAGCTCCTGGGACTCTCCGGTCATGCGTCGAGCCTCGATGGGGCAGGCGTCACGCGCGAGCTCTCGCTGCGTCACCGCGCCAGCTTGGAGCAGGCTCATCGAGAGCTCGAAGCCGCGCGCGCGGCGGTCGACTCCGGGCGCGCACTCGAGTTCGTCGCCGAGATCCTGCGCTCGGCCAGCGAAGCCCTCGACGGGATCTCCGGATCGACGACTCCGGAGGATGTGCTCGACCGGATCTTCTCTCGCTTTTGCCTCGGCAAGTAGCGCCCCGGGACGCGCTCGTTCCCGCGCAAGGGGATTCGAGTCGAGAAGATCACTACATATCGCGTTCTCACGCTCCAAATCGCTTGCACACACCATATATTGGGCCCATCGCGGCGCGCGCGCCGCGTCCACCCCATGAGATGTCCCCGCTGCAAGTCGGATAACGACCGGGTCGTCGATTCTCGCACGTCCGCCGATGGGCTGGCGATCCGCCGTCGACGCGAGTGCCTGGTCTGCTTCCTGCGCTACACCACCTACGAGCGCATCGAGTCGACGCCGCTTCGTGTCGTCAAGAAGACGGGCGAGCGCGTGCGGTTCGATCGAGATCGATTGCTGACGGGCATGATGCGAGCCTGCGAGAAGCTGAACGTTCCCATCGAGCAGCTCGAGGCGGCGGTCCTGCGCATCGAGATGTGCTGCCAGGAAGAGTACGACCGCGAGGTCCCCAGCTCGGTCGTCGGCTCGCTCGTGATGGACGAATTGAAAGCACTCAACCAAGTCGCCTATGTGCGGTTTGCGTCCGTCTATCGGGAGTTTCAGGACGTCAACGAGTTCCTGGACGAGCTGCGCCCGATGATTGGTAAAGGGGAGAGCGAAGACGGCGCCTAGCCGCTGCTCTAGAATCCCACGATGAGTTCATCCGTCGATCCTTCTCCCGGTTCTCGCGGTGGCGAGCGACGCAGCCTGACGCGAGTCAGGAAGCGCGACGGCCGCGAGGTCCCCTTCGACGTCTCCAAGATCGCGGCGGCGGTGCTCAAGGCCACCGCGGCGGCGGGCGAGGCCGAGGAGCGCTACGCCCGTGAGGTGGCCAGCCTGGTCGAGCTGGCGCTCGTCCAGGAGAACCGGACCCGCTCGGCGCCGAAGGGCGCGGGCGAGCTGCGGGGGGGAGCCACCGGGGAGTACGTCCCCTCGATCGAGGAGATCCAGGACCTGGTCGAGCGCGTGCTCGTCGAGACGGGCAAAGCAAGCGTTGCCAAGGCCTACATCCTGTACCGGGACCAGCGCCAGCGCGTTCGCGAGGCGGTCAGCGTCGAGAACGTGAACCTGAGTGGCGAGGTGCGGGTTCGCGATGCGGGCGGCACTTCGGACTGGTCCAAGGGGCGCATCGTCGCCGCGCTCATGACCGAGGCCGAGCTGTCGCGCGGCTCCGCCGAAGAGGTCGCCTCCGCGGTCGAGATGAAGGTCTTCGACTCCGGCCTGTCGCGCATCACGACCGGGCTCGTCCGCGAGCTGGTCGACATCGAGCTGGTCTCGCGCGGCTGGACGACGGCACTGCTCCGACAGGAGCCGGTCAGCGTTCCGCGGCACGACCTGCGACGCGTCCTCGCCGGCCTGCCTTTCCGTACCTGGGAAGAAGAGGCCTGGAGACTGGGAGACTCGAGCAGTGCGAACTCGCCGGCACCCTGGCCGGGACAGCTGGGCGACCGCATCGAGGGTCCTGTCAGCGGCGAGGTGCTCACGCGCTTCACCCTGCGCGAGATCCTGGACGAGCCCACCGCCGAGATGCACCTGTCCGGCGACTTTCACATCGAAGACCTCGGGCGCCCACACCTGCCGCTGTTGATCTCGATCCGCAGTGAGCTCGTCGCGCGCGGCGAGCCTTCGTCCGGCGCGGCCTTCGCGTTGCTCGAGGAGCTGGCGACCCTGACCTCCGAGTGCGCCTATGGCGTCGTGCTCGAAGATCCGGGCTCGGTCCTGCAGCCGCTCGTGCGCGGCACTCGCGCCAAGAGCCCGCTCGGCCTCGCGGCCTGGCTGCGCTCCGCCTCCGCGATCGCGCGCGCCTCGCGCCGACGCATCGACCTCGGCTCGCCTGGCGAGCGCTTCTCCGCCTTCACCGCGCGGCTCGTCGAAGAGCTCGCGCTGTCTTCCTCACACGGTCCTTATGCGCCGCGACTGTTCCTCGACAGCGAAGAGTGCCTCGCACTCGTGCGCGAGTCGGTCGAGGTCGCGGACGCCGTTCGCCGCCTGTGCGCCGAGGGCCGGATCATCCTGACCTGGTCTGGCGAGTCCGAGCGCTTCGCAGCGCCCGGCTGTCGTCGCTTCGGCCGCGAACAGGGCGCACTCGCAGCGAGCGGAGCGGTCGCTCTCAATCTGCCCAGGCTCGCCAAGCAGGCTGGCCCGTGGCGCGAGGACTCGTTGTTCGAGCTGCTCTCCGGCAGTGTGCAATGCGCACTGGCCGCCGCGCGTTCGATCGAGTCCGCTCGCTCGAAGTGGCAGCGCAAGACGAGCGTGCGCACGCGCGGCACCTGGTCGATCGTTCCGATCGGTCTACGCGAGACGCTGCGCTTCCTCGGCGACGGCGAGATCGATCCCGAACAAGGGGCACGCCTGGTCGGCTTCCTCGACGAAGCCACGCGTCGTTTCGCCGCAGAGCACGGGCTCTCCGCAGTCATCAGCCCCTTCTTCGGCGAGCGCGCTCGCATGCGGCTCGCGAGCGCTGACTACGATCGAGCGCGCCAAGCCGACCAGAGCCAGGGCGAGCTCTTCGCCGTAGACAACCTTCGTCGCGAGGCTCCCTACAGCACAGGCTTCGGTCTCTCTCCCGTGTTCGGCCGTCAGGCGGGCGAGGCGGAAGCGGAGCTGGTCACGACACTCCCGAGCGGCGCGCTCTTTCCCGCGCCCGACTCGAGTACCGCGGGGCAGACCGCTCCGACCGACGGACGCGCACCTTGGGAGACCTGGGCACGCTGCCACTTGCGCCGCAACAAGCACGACCGCGATCTCTTGTTTCCGAAAGCACCGCCCGCAGGCGGCGCCTCGCCCAGAGGCGAGTCCTCCACAGGACAAGCTCCCTCCGGGCAACCCACCACGACGAATCCCGTCAGAAGCTAAGCGCTTCTCCCGAGACAGAATATGCGCCTGAAAAGACTCGAACTCTTCGGCTTCAAATCATTCGCCGACCGCACCGTGATCGACTTCCAACGATCCCTCACAGGAATCGTCGGGCCGAACGGTTGCGGCAAGAGCAACGTGGTGGACGCGATTCGCTGGACGCTCGGCGAGCAGCGTGCGAGGTCGATGCGCGGTGGTGAGATGACCGACGTGATCTTCAAGGGATCGTCCTCGCGCGCGGGCCTCGGCCTGGCGGAGTCGACGATGGTGTTCGATAACAGCGACGGCGTGATCGAGTCGCGCGGCGCGGAGATCTCGATTACCAGGCGCGTCTACAAGAGCGCCGAGGGCGAGTACATGATCGACGGCGAGCGGGTCCGCTTGAAGGACATCCGCGACATGCTGTTCGATACGGGCCTCGGGAGCCGGGGCTACTCCGTGCTGGAGCAGGGCCGCATCGATGCGGTCTTGTCCGCCAATCCGATCGAGCGCCGCTCGATCTTCGAGGAGGCGGCCGGCATCAGTCGGTATCGCCAGCGGAAGCACGAAGCCGAGAACAAGCTGAAGCGCGTCGAGCGCGACATGGAGCGCCTGGATGACGTGCTGCGCGAGCTCACCACGCGCTCTCGGTCGCTCAAGATCCAGGCCGGCAAGGCCGAGCGCTTCATCACGACTCGCGATAGCTGGAGAGACCAGGCCACGCGCTACTCTCGCCACCGCGCCTTCGATCTGAAGCGCAACCTGGGGACCGTCGCGGAAGAGATCAAGCAGACCGAGGAGCTGGCCGAGAACCTGCGCGAGCAGCGCACGGTCGCCGAGCGCGAGGTGCACGAGTTCGAGGCGCAGCAGATGCAGCTAGCGCTCGAGCAGGAGCGCGTGTCGAAGAACCTGGCCGAGACCGGCGCCGAGCTGCGAGCGCTCGATGAGCGCAAGTCTCAGCTGAACGTTCGGATTCGCGCGTGGCGCCAGTCATCGGAAGAGGAGTGCGCGCGGCGCGGCGAGCTGGTGCAGCGACTCCAAGAGCGCCAGGCCGAGTTCGACGAGCTGGTGGCTTCTGTCGAAGAGCTGAACACCAAGAGTGAAGAAGCCGCGGTGCGACTGAAGCGCGACGCCGAAGCGCTCGCGCACATTCGCGACGACCTCGATCAGATCGTTGCGGCAGCCGAGCACCAGGACCAGCTCGTTCTGGACCTCTTGCACGAGAAGACGGCCGCCGAGAACGAAGTGATTCGCCTCGAGCGCACGATCGAACCGCTGGGCGATCGCCTGCGCAAGTCGAAGGAGCGGCTCACGCAGACGCGCGAGTCCCGCGAGCTGGCGGTCGAAGCCGATCGTCGAGCACGCGAAGAAGTCCAGCAGGCCGAGCAGCGCTCGAACGAGCTGGAGAGCCGCCGCGCTCAGCTGCACGGCGAAGCGCGCGAGCTGGAAGATGCGACCGCTGAGCTTGCGGGCCAGCGCACCGAAGGGCGTCTCGAGCGAACCCGTATCGAGGGACGCATCGAGTCTCTGCTCGATCACGACCTGGAGCGCGAACGTCTGGACTCGGGCTCGCGTGAGCTCGTGCGTCTGGCGGATGAGGCCAACCAGGCCGAGCCTTCTCCGGACGGTAGCGATCATCCGAGCGAGGCCGCCGCCGGTGGTCCGCCGGTCGAGCGCCTTGGCGGCCTACTCGCCGACAAGCTGCGCACCTCCACCCGTTACGCCCGCGCGCTCGACGTCGTCCTCGGCAATCGCGCACAAGCGCTGATCGTCGAAGACATCGAGGCCGCCGGTGAAGTGATTCAGTGGCTGAAGGAGCAGACGCTCGGTCACGCCAGGCTCGTGCTTCCGCGCGGCCTCTCGCGCGCAGGCTTCGTGCCCGCACCGAACCTGGTCCGCATGTCGGGCGTCGAGGGACCTCTGCTCGACTGCGTCAGCGTCGAGCCCGGCTTCGAAGCGCTCGCCGAGACACTGCTGCGCGATGTCTTGCTCGTGGAGAGCATCGAGGTCGCGGTCGAGATGGTCGGGCTCAGCCCGGGCTTGCGCTGCGTGACGGTCGAGGGCGACCTGGTCGACGCGGGCGGAATCTCCGGAGGTCACCAGGACATCGTGCACGGTCCGGTCGGACGGCGCTCGAGTGCTGCCGAGCTGACCGGCGAGATCGGTGAGATCGAGCGGCTCGGCGAGGAGCTGACCGCGAAGCTGCAGGGGCTCGGAGACAAGAAGGGCGAGCTGCAGGCGGACACGCAGGTGGTCCTGACTGCGCTCGATGAAGCGCGTCAAGCGCTCGGCGATGCACGCGGAACGATGGAGTCGGCGCGCATGCGCCTGGCCGACCTCGACGAGGCGCTGCGCGTTCGTCAGACGGAGTGCGCCGAGATCGAACGAGAGCAGGCCGACTGTCAGGCCGCTCTCCTGGCCTCGACGGCGCGACACGCCGAGCTGGTGCGCGAGTTCGAGAAGGAGAACGCGCTCTTGATGGAGTACGTGCGCGGACGCCGCGCCACGGAGGCCCAGCGCGAGGAGTTCTCTCGCCGCGAAGCTCAGACCCGAGTGGAAGCGACCAGCCTCTCCGGTCAGCTGGAAGGCGCGCGTCGCCGTTCGGAAGACCTGCAGCGCGGTTGCGAGGAGCTCGTCGAAGAAGAGGAGCGCTCGGCCGAGCTGGCGCTGCGCCACGCGGCGGATGCCGATGCCGGCGAAGCGCAGTTCGAGGAGATCGATGGCAAGCGCGAGGAGTATCAGGCCGGACAGGAGATCCTCGAGAAGGAGCAGGCCGACCTGCGTGAGCGCGACCAAGCCGCTCGCGAAGCGATCGAAGAGCAGCGGCACGGCGCCGAGAATGTGACGCGCAACCTCGAAGAGGAGATGCGCAAGCTCTCCGACACGCGGTTGGAGGACCAGCGCCTCGAGCTGGCGCGTGAGGAGTTGTTGCGCCGTGCGGAGGAAGAGCTCTCGCTCTCCGAGTTCGACCTGCTCTCCGAGTTCGAGCCGGAAGAGGAGCTGCAAGAGACCGCTCCGATCAACCAGCTCGGCGAAGAGGTCTCCGAGCTCAAGCGGACCCTGGATCGACTGGGCTCGGTCAACCTGGAGGCCGTCGAAGAGCTCGAAGAAGTCACCGAGCGTCTGACCTTCCTCGAGGAGCAGCGCGGCGATATCTCGCGCGCTCGCCTGGCTCTGCTCAACACGCTGCGCACGATCAACGAAGAGTCCGAGAAGCTCTTCATGGATGCCTTCGAGGACATCCGCAAGAACTTCTCCGCGCTGTTCCGTCAGCTCTTCGGCGGCGGTCGCGCCACGATCGAGCTGGCCGAGGGCGAGCCGGTCCTGGAGGCGGGCATCGAGATCTCTGCGCGCCCGCCCGGCCGCGAGATGCTGCCGCTCGGTCTACTCTCCGGTGGCCAGCGCACGATGACCGCACTCGCGCTCCTGTTTGCGGTATTCAAGTCGCGACCGAGTCCGTTCTGCGTGCTCGACGAAGTCGATGCGGCGCTGGACGACGCGAACATCGGTCGCTTCCTCGTGCTGCTCGAGGGCTTCCGCGAGACGACGCAGTTCATCGTCGTGACCCACAACAAGGGCACGATGAGCGCCTGCGATCTCCTCTACGGCATCACCATGGAGACGCGCGGCGTCTCGCGCAACGTGAGCGTCGAGCTCTCCGAAGTCGATGACTTCGTTCCGGAGGTCGAGGGCGATGCGGGTATCGCTCAAGAGGCTCGCGAAGAGACTCTGCGCGCGGCGGCGAATTCGACGGACGATGAGGACGGTTCGGCCGAGCTCGATGAAGCCACGGGTGAGCCCGTCGTCGAGCTGGTTCCGGTCGGCGAGCCTGCTCCTGTAGAGGAGAGCCCCGCAGTCGCCGAGGACGCGTCGGTCGAAGAGAGCGTCGAGACGACCGCTAGCTGACCGAAGCGCTTAGAGGGTCTTCACCAGCTGGGGGAGGCCCGCGAGGACGATGCGGCCAATTACGCCGAGGCTCTCCTTGGAGACGTTCTCGATCGTGTCGCGCGGATCGTGCCAGTAGGCGTTGTTCGGCCCGTACTCGTAGTCGATGAGGTCGAGGCTGGGGATGTTCACCGCCATGAAGGAGAGGTGATCGTCGAGGATCTCTCGCGTCGGACCGTTCACGTACTTGCCGAGTCCGATGTCCTTGGCGGCGTCGAAGAAGATCGTGCGCAGGCGTGAGTCCGAGTAGGCCTCGGTGGTCAGCTTGAGCTCCTTGTCGCCGATCAGGTCGAGCAGGATGCAGGCCTTGGTTCGAGAGATCTCACCGTTCTCGACGAGCTTGTTCGCGTGGTAACGCGAGCCATAGCGATTGTCGGGATCCAACCACTCTTCGCGCAGCGACTCCTCGCCGTCGAGGAACAAGATGCGGTAGGTGACCTTGTCGTTCGCGGGCTGGTTCGCGAGACAGCGCGCCAGCTCGAGCAGGGCGGCTGTACCCGAGCCGCTGTCGTTGGCGCCGACGAACTCCCACTCGAACATCTTCGTGTCGATGTGCGTGCAGAGAATCACGAGCGGCGCGTCTGCACTTCCGATGTCCGCATAGACATTGGCAAAAGCCTTCTCGCCGAAGGGCGTGTCGTCGGTAAAGCTCTCGAGGACCGGCTCGAGCCCGTAGCTCTCGAGCTGGGCGAGGAGGTACTGCCGAGTCTTCTCCAGGCCTTCGGATTCACAGGAGCGAACTCCGTATCCGACCACGGTCTCCAGGTGCTTCCAGGCTCGGTCCTCGTCGAAGGGCGAGTCCGTCCCCGGTGCGGCAGAGCTGCTGCAGGCGGTCCAGGGGAGTGCCAGCAGGCAGGCGGCGAGGAGGGCGTTGGTGCGTCGTGAACGGTTTGGCTTGGGGGCGGACATAGGCGGTCAGCATAGCAGTCCCAAGCCCTCAAATTCCCTGTTTCACCGCCCTCAAAGCCACTTGGCAGCGGGCGGATTGAGCCTAGGAGTAGGGCGGGACAAGGACGAGCGGCCCTCCGGCCTACGAACTAGCCCCGGGATCGGCGGTCTCGCCTGGAGCCACCCGCTCCAGTGATTCGCTGGATCAACCGACAGGTAAGGCTCCGGAGACCGCCCACTCGTCGAGCTACCCCCACCTGTAATGAGCGAATCCAAGCTGCCTCTCTTCGACCTTCTACGGGATAGTGCCCGTCAGGACGCCACCGCCAAACTTGCCTGGGAAGGTTCCTTCCAGGACTACCTCGACATCGTCGAGCGCGACCCTCTGGTGACTCGCAATGCGTGGCAGCGCATGCTCGACATGATCGAGTTCTACGGCTTCGAGGTCTCCGACCGTCCGGGCAAGCCGCGACGTTGGAACCTCTTCGCCGATCCGTTCGAGGGTGGACGCGACGCGGTCTTCGGTCTGGACGAGCCGCTCGATCAGTTCGTACAGACGATTCGCGCTGGCGCGCGCGGGCTGGGTCCGGAGCGACGCATCCTGCTCTTGCACGGTCCGGTCGGCTCCGCCAAGAGCACCATCGCTCGCATGATCAAGCGTGGCCTGCAGGCCTACTCTCGCTCCGACGAGGGCGCGCTCTACAGCTTCACCTGGAATGTCGACGGTGAGCAGGTGGCATCGCCGATGCACCAGGACCCGATCTTCTTGGTTCCGACCGAAGCGCGTGCGGCGCTCGAAGAGAGCCTGAACGAGAACCTGAACCGCAGCTACAAGCTCACGGTCGACGGTGAGCTCGACCCGGTCAGTCGCTACTACTTCTCCGAGCTCTCGCAGCGCTACAACGGCGACTGGACCAAGGTCCTCGAGCACGTCCGCGTCAAGCGCATCGTGCTCTCCGAGTCGGACCGCCTCGGCATCGGAACCTTCCAGCCCAAGGACGAGAAGAACCAGGACTCGACCGAGCTGACCGGCGACATCAACTACCGCTTGATCGCCGAGTACGGCTCGGACTCCGACCCGCGCGCCTTCAACTTCGACGGCGAGTTCAACGTGGCGAACCGCGGAATCCTGGAGTTCGTCGAGGTCCTGAAGCTCGACGTGGCCTTCCTGTACGACCTCCTCGGAGCGACTCAGGAGCACTCGATCAAGCCCAAGAAGTTCGCTCAGACGCACATCGACGAGGTCATCATCGGGCACACCAACGAGCCCGAGTACAAAAAGCTCCAGAATAACGAGCTGATGGAGGCCTTCCGCGACCGGACGATCAAGATCGACGTCCCGTACAACCTGGCCGTCTCGGACGAGGTGCGCATCTACGAGCGCCAGTTCGCGGCGAGCGCCTTCGCCGACAAGTCGATCGCGCCGCACACTCTGGAGATCGCCGCGCTGTGGGCCTGCTTGACCCGTATGGACGAGCCGACTCACTCGAACCTGACGCTGCTCCAGAAGGCCAAGCTGTACGACGGCGAAGAGGTCTCGGGCTTCGGCGCGGAGAACGTGCGCGAGATGCGCTACGAGTCCGAGCGCGAGGGCATGCACGGCATCAGCCCGCGCTACGTGCAGGACAAGATCGCGACCAGCCTGGTCTCGGACAAGCCAGCCATCACTCCGCTCGACGTCCTCGACGCACTCGAGCAGGGTCTGCGCCACCACAGCCTGATCTCGAACGAAGACACTCGGAAGCGCTACGTCCAGCTCCTCAGCTACGCGCGTGAAGAGTACGAAGAGCGCGTCAAGCGCGAGGTCCAGATCGCGGTGTCCGCCGACCGCGAGGCGACCGACCGCCTGTGCGCGAAGTACATCGACAACGTCAAGGCGCACACGACGCGCGGCAAGGTCATCGACTCGACGGGTCGCGAGCACGATCCCGACGAGCGCTTGATGCGTTCGATCGAGCGCAAGATCGACATCCCGGACTCGCGCAAGGACGACTTCCGGCACGAGATGATGAATTACATCGCGGCGCTGCACCTCGAGGGACGTCAGTTCGACTTCCGCCAGAACAAGCGACTGTCGCGTGCTCTCGAGCTGAAGCTCTTCGAAGATCGCCGCGACACGATCCAGCTCACGAGCCTGGTCTCGTCGGTGATCGACCCGGACACGCGCAAGAAGATCCAGGTCATCCGCGACCGCCTGATCGATCAGTTCGGCTACGACCAGACCTCTGCAGAGCACGTGCTCGAGTTCGTCGCCGATCTCTTCGCGCGCGGCGAGAGTAAGGAGTCGGCCTCCGACGCCGCCTGAGCGGGAGGTCACAGCCGTGTTCCGAATCGAGGCAGACCGTGCGCGCTTCCGCGAGATCGTTCGCGGGAAGATTCGTTCCGACATCCGCAAGTTCCTCTCGACGGGGGAGCTGATCGGGCGCTGTGGCGACCAGGCCGTCTCGATTCCGGTCCCGCAGATTCACCTGCCGCAGGTCCGCTTCGGTCCCAACGACAAGGGCGATGGTCAGGGTGGCGAGGGCGAGAGCGGGGAGCCGCAGTCGGCCGACAGTGCGGAAGGGCAGGCTTCGGCCGGAGCCGGCGAGCACGAAGGCAATCACATTCTGGAGGTCGAGGTCGACCTGCAGGACCTGGCCGAGATGCTGGGGGAAGAGCTCGAGCTCCCCGACATCCAGCCGCGCGGCGTCAACCACCTCTCGGCAGAGGGCGGGCGCTACAACGGAATGCAGAACAGCGGCCCGGACTCCCTGCGCCACTTCCGCCGCACCTACAAGAACGCGCTGAAGCGCTCGATCGCCGCCGGTACCTGGGATCCGCAGAAGCCGCGCGTGGTTCCGATTCGCGAGGACTTCAAGTTCCGCGCTCGCAACATCTGCGAGAAGCCCGACTCGTCCGCCGTCGTCTTCCACATGATGGACGTCTCCGGCTCGATGGGGCGCGAGCAGAAAGAGATCGTCCGCATCAAGGCTTTCTGGATCGACACCTGGTTGCGCAGTCAGTATCGCAACATCGAGGTCGTCTACATCGTCCATGATGCGGTTGCGAAGATCGTGGACCAGCACACCTTCTTCCACCTGCGCGAGTCGGGCGGAACGAAGATCTCCTCGGCCTACGAGCTGTGCCTGAAGCAGATCCAGGAGCGCTACCGACCGGAAGACTGGAACATCTACCCGTTCCACTACTCGGACGGCGACAACTGGTCGGCGCGGGACACCGAGTTCTGCGTGAACATGCTGCGGGACGAGCTGCTTCCTCGCGTGAATCAGTTCTGCTACGGGCAGGTCAAGAGCGCGCACGGCTCGGGACAGTTCAAGAAGGACCTCGATGCCGCGCTCGGCGCGGAGGAGCGCCTGGTTACCAGTGGCATCACGGGTCGCGACGACCTGGCCGCTTCGATCAAGTCCTTCCTCGGCAAGGGGCGCTAGCGCGGACTATTCATGACCACACGGAGCAAACGCCACGAACGGCCGGCGTTGCCGGCCTCTCGGCCCCTGCCGGCACTTTGCGCACGCCGGCGTCCTCGACGACCTTACAAGGTCGTCTGTGGGTCCGACGCACGCAAAGCACCAACAGGAACCGAGTCGCGACGTTTTCTCTCGCGGCTCATGAATAGTCCGCGCTAGAGGACGCGATGAAGCTCAAGTCCTCACTCCCCGCCGCGCTCAAGTATCAAGCGGTCGTGATCGAGTCCGCTGCGCGCGAAGCCGGGCTCGACTTCTTCGAGGTCGTCTTCGAGCTCCTCGACGCCGCCGACGTCAACGGCATCGCAGCCTACGGCGGCTTTCCCGTGCGCTATCCGTCCTGGCGATTCGGGATGGACTACGAGCGCCTCGAGAAGGGCCGCACCTGGGGCTTGTCGAAGATCTACGAGCTCGTGATCAACAACGATCCGACCTACGCCTATCTGGTTGCGTCCAACTCGTTGCTCGAGCAGAAGCTCGTGATGGCGCACGTCTACGGGCACGCCGACTTCTTCAAGCACAACATCTGGTTCGCTCCGACCGATCGACACATGATCGACACGATCGGCGACCACGCCTCGCGAGTGCGTCGAATCATCGACGTCGTCGGGCAGGAGCGCGTCGAGCAGTTCATGGATCGAGCGCTCTCCCTCGAAACGATGATCGATCCCTACCTGCCGCTTCGGAAGCTCAGGCAGTCGCGACCCGATGCGCCCGATAGCAGCTCGCTCTCCGAGCGCTCTCGCGCTGCGCTCGAAGTCCTGTCGGGCTCTCCCGCGGAAATGCTGCAGAGCGCCGAGCCGGAGGAAGTTCCGGCACCGAAGCTGGTTGGCGACTTCCCGACCTTCGACATCCTCGGGTTCCTCGGAGACAACGCTCCGCTCGAGCCTTGGGAGCTCAGCATCCTTCACATCGTCCGTCGCGAGGCCTACTACTTCTCGCCCCAGCGCATGACGAAGATCATGAACGAGGGCTGGGCCAGCTTCTGGCACAGTCGCCTGCTGACCGGCGGACTGCTCGACGCATCCGAGATCTGTGACTTCGCGGACGCTCACTCCGGCGCGACCTCGTGTCAGCCGGGAGCACTCAATCCCTACAAGCTGGGCATCGAGCTGTTCCGCTACGCCGAGGAGCGCGGTGAGGACATCTTCCAGCTGCGCCGCGTCCACAACGACGTCTCCCTGATCGACAAGCTGGCCGACGAGGAGTTTACCGAGCGGTTCCTGCGAGCGCCCGTCCCGCAGCAACCCGGAGTTCCGCCCGGAGCGGCCGAAGCGCCGCCGAGCTGGCGCGAGGTCAAGGCACAGCTCCTGCACAGCCTCTCCTGGGGCGGGCTGCCGCAGATCGAACTGACGGGCGTGGGACCGGAGGGCGAGCTCCAGCTGGTTCACCACCACGACGGTCGCGACCTGCAGCTCGCGGCGACGGGGGAGTCGCTCAAGTACATGGCCGCGATCTGGAGAGCGCCGGTGCACCTGCTCACGCTCGAAGATGGCGAAGGCCGACGCATCGTGGCCACCGAGGACGAGGTCTCGATCGACGAGGCCGAGGACGCAGCCGCCAGCTGCTCCGAAGACTCCGCCGCCTGAGTGGCGCTCGCCCGTCGAGAAGGTCCAGCTCGGGTATGCTCTTCGAACGAGCGCCGCGCGACTCTCGCCGACGCGAACCCTGAGAGGATGAGCATGAGCGAAGCCAAGCAGTCGGTGTCCGATCTGTATCCGTCCCTGACCTACGCGGACGCGCCCGCAGCGATCGAGTGGCTCTGTCGCGTGTTCGGATTCGAGAAGCGACTCGTCGTTCCGTTGCCCGACGGTGGCGTGATGCATTCGGAGCTGAGCTTCGGAACGAGTGTCGTCATGGTCAGCTCGCCTCGACCGGATATGGGACGCGTGAGTCCGGAGTGGCAGAACGGCAGGTGCCTGGCGCTCTCCGTGTTCGTCGAGGATCCCGACGCTCACTACCAGCACACCCTCGATGAGGGCGCGGAGATCGTCATGGAGCTCTGTTCCGAGGAGTACGGAGCACGCGGCTACATGGCCTCCGACCTCGGTGGCTACCACTGGTACTTCGCCGACTACCGGCCCGGCGCCTTCTGGGATTCGGCCGAGTAGGGGAGTAGGGGAGCGCGAGCGGTCCGCCGCGGAGAGTCGCGGGCCTCTACGGAGGAATCAGTACGCGAGAGGTGCGCTCGCCCCGGAACGAGAGAGCCATGAAAAAGGCCTCATCTCGGCTCGAATCCGCAATTCTCGGCGTCCTCGGTTTTCCCGCTGAAAGGATCTAGACCCAGGGGGGATCAGCGTTCTAATAACGCGCCTATAGAGATCCTCGCGGGAGCGGCACCCCGCTCCCGCGAGGATCGCCTTTTCGAACGAATCCGCTCGGGTGGACTCGATCTCCGCCTGCCGGTGCCCTAACCTGTGGCGCCAAACCCAATCCGAACCCAAAAAGAATCAGTCATGAAGCGCTTCACGCTCGGGCTCTGCGCCCTCCTTGTCACCATCTGCTGCGGCGGAGTCGACGCGGCTCCGAACGACGGTGGAACCACCGAAACCACGGCCACGACCGAAGGCGCCGCGACGGCGACCGGAACGGCTACCGAGGCCAGCGCTCCCGCGGGTGCAGCCGCCAAGAAGGAGCCGATGGCTCCCGCTCGCGCGTCCCTCAAAGGCGTCGTCAAGTTCACCGGCGAGGCTCCGGAGCGCAAGGTGCTCGACATGAGCGCCGAGGCCAGCTGCCACGGCAAGGGCGTTCTCGACGAGACGGTCATCGTCAACGACGGCGGCCTCGCCAACGTCGTGGTTTCGATCAGCAAGGGCCTGGCCAAGAGCGACAAGAGCAAGGGCAAGGGCAAAGTCACGCTGCGCCAAGAGGGCTGTACCTATATCCCGCACGTCTTGGCGCTGCAGGAAGGTCAGTCGATCGAGATCCACAACGACGACGGCGTCGTCCACAACGTGCACTCGTACTCGAAGCGCAACCCGAGCTTCAACCAAGCTCAGCCCGCGGGCGCTCCGCCGATCGTCAAGGAGATGGGCCGCAAGGACAAGATGTTCCCGGTCAAGTGCGACATGCACGCCTGGATGACCTGCCAGGTCGTCGTGTTCGATCACAAGTTCTTCACCGTCAGCGATGCAAAAGGTGGCTTCGAGCTCGGCGACCTGCCAGCCGGCAAGTACACGATCTCGGCTCAGCACGAGAGCCTCGGCACGCAGACCGCCGAAGTCACCGTCGGTGACAGTGGCGTCCAGGAGCTGAACTTCACCTTCAAGAAGTAAGCGCTCCTAGGGATTCAGATCCAGAGCGGCAGCTCGACGGGAACGTCGAGCTGCCGCTTGTTTTGCTCGAGCTCTCTCGGCTCGCGAGGACGGATTGGGAGTTCCTTCCCTACGCCCTCTGAATCCGTGAAAGCTATTGAGTCCCTCTCGCGGTCTTGGCTAGACTCTCCGCCAATCTGCGCAGGGACAGCCTGCGGCGACCGACACGGCAGGCCCTTCGCTCTGCCGCGAGACCTTTCTGGCCGGCTACCAAACACCCCCTGACCCGATCGCCGATCCTGACTCGGCTTCGACCTCGAGGAAAACATGAGGCGCCCGATCCTTTACGTGCTGCTCCCGGCCTGCGTGGCCATCGGGGCACTGAGTTCCTTCCGTGGGGAAGAGACCGAACCCGCTTCGAGCTCTGCTGCTCCTACGGCACAGGACGAAGCTGAGAGCGAGCACGCCGAGGTCGTCATCGACGTGCCGCGGCACTTCCGCGCTCCGCACAACGTCAACCTCTTCGTGGAGGAGGACGATCGGGTTCGCGCTCCCGCGGACGAGGAGTGGTACGAGAGGCAGAGCGAGCTCGAGCCGGGCCGTTGGAGCTACGACGAGGACCTTCACGACGGTCAGGGCGGCTGGATCGACGCGGAAGGTGTCTACGAGCTGGTCTACAACGAAGAGGAAGAGGAAGCCTTCTACTGGCGCAACCTCAGCAAGGAGCAGCTGACCCGCGGCCGTCAGGACTACGTGCAGTTCTGCGCGAGCTGCCACGGCTTCGACGGAGACGGCTACGGCCGCTCCGCTCAGCACCTGCGCCCCGGCCCGCGGAACTTCTCGCAGGCCATGTTCAAGTTCACGAAGGTGACGCAGGCGCTGCCCTCGGACGCGGCGCTGATCGACCTCGTCAAACGGGGCCTGGACGGCACGCCGATGTTGCCGTGGCACCTCTCGGACCAGCAGCTCGACGACATCATTCAGTACATCAAGACCTTCTCCGCTCCCGAGACCGGTTGGCGCGACCTCTTCATCGAGATCGGTGACGTCGTCGAAGCCGAAGACGATCCCTGGATCGGTAAAGAGCAAGAGGCGATCACCCGCGGCGAGGTGGTCTACCACAAGGACGCGAGCTGCTACGCCTGCCACCCGGGCTACACGACTCCGGCGAGAATGGCCGAGCTTCGCGGGGAGGAGGCGGGGACCGCTTACCGCGATGACCTCAGCTATCCCGCTCTCAAGGACTCGTCCTACACCGTCCTCGACTACCCGGTGAAGATCCTTCCGCCCGACTTCACCTGGCACACGGCGCGCGCAGGAGTCACTCCGAAAGAGCTCTTCGAGACGATTGCGGCCGGAATCAAAGGCACGGCCATGCCTCAGTGGAAGGGTGCTCTTCCCGACAAGGACATCTGGGCCACCGCTTACTACGTCAACCACCTGATCACTGAGTACTTGGGCAAGCCCGACAAGCGCAGCGCGTTCATGAACGCACTTCGTCGCGATCAATAGGGAGTGCGATTAGGACACCAACTCCACGCAGCTAATCATGCATCGACTCAAAACACTCCTCTCCACGCGACTCAAGGGTTGTGCGGCACTCCTCGCCCTCCTGGCGATGTCGGGTGTGGCGCACGCTCAAGAGGCCGCTGAGACCGCGAACCGCTGGGGCTTGGGCGAGCCGGCTTCCGACTACGGATACCGGTTCACCGACCTGTTCTGGTTCATCACCCTGCTGGTGGGTATCAGCTTCGTGCTGGTCCTGATCCTGATCGCCATCCCGGTCATCCGCGACCGCGCGCGGCCGGGACACAAGGCGAGCTTCGATCACGGCAGTAGCCTGCACGACAAGCAGGTCACCACGGTGATCTCCGTCATCACGTTCATCGTGCTCGACGCCTGGGTGCTCGTGATCGCGATGCAGGACTTGAGGGAGGCCTACTGGGCCATTCCCGAGGCCGACCAAGAAGGGGTCTATCAGGTCGAGGTCCTCGCTCAGCAGTGGTCCTGGAACTTCCGCACTCCCGGCATCGACGGCGAGTTCGGGACGGCCGACGACATCCTCTCGAACAGCGAGCTCGTTGTTCCGGTCGGACGTCCGGTGAGCTTCCAGATGACCAGCAAGGACGTGATCCACGCGCTCTTCCTGCCTGAGATGCGCATGAAGAAGGACGTGAATCCCGGTGACATCAACACTTCTTGGTTCCAAGCCACGAGAGCGGGAGACTTCACGATCCTGTGCGCCGAGCTGTGCGGCTACGCCCACTATCAGATGCACGGCAAGCTGACCGTGCTCGAAGAGGACACTTTCAACGAGTGGGAGAGAGAGGCGAGCAAGCTCGCCCTCACCGCATTCGATCCCGAAGACACAGAATCCCAGTGGGCCTGGGACTGGGAGCAATAGACCATCATGAGTGGTGATCACATCCACCCGGAGCCGACGAGCTTCCTGAGTAAGTACGTCTTCTCGCACGACCACAAGGTCATCGCGAAGCAGTTCATGTGGTTCGGCCTCGTCTGGCTGGGCATCGGCGGAATCATGGCCATGATGATTCGCTGGCAGTTGGCTCACCCCGGTGATCCGATTCCGGCGATCGGCATGTTCTTGTTCCCGCGGACGGACGGGGTCCTCGATCCCGCCACGTACAACACGCTGTTCACGATGCACGGGACGATCATGATCTTCCTGGGGCTGACGCCCCTGATGATCGGAGCGTTCGGTAACTGGTGCATTCCGCTGATGATCGGCGCGCGGGACATGATCTTCCCGCTCTTGAACATGCTGTCCTTTTGGACGGTGTTCCTCGGAGGCTGTGTCGGGCTCTACTCGCTGTTCGTTCCGCTCGGCGCGAACGAGGCGGGATGGACGAGCTACGCGACACTCTCGACCACGATCGGAGCGCAGGGGCACGGTGAGACCCTGTGGGCAGTAGCGGTGTTCCTGATCGGCGCGAGCTCGATCATGGGCGGCATCAACTACATGACCACGATCATCCGCCTGCGCGCGCCGGGCATGACCTGGGGCAAGCTGCCGCTGACGGTCTGGGCGCTCTTCTTGACCTCGGTCCTGAACGTGCTGTTCATCCCGGTCATCGGCTCCGCGATGATCCTGCTCTTCCTGGATCGCGCCGTCGGCACGTCCTTCTTCACGCCGGCCAGCCTGATGCAGGGCGGCGGGGGCGGGGACCCGATCCTCTACCAGCACCTGTTCTGGATCTTCGGTCACCCGGAGGTCTACATCCTGATCCTGCCCGCCTGGGGCTTCGTCTGTGACCTCCTGTCCTTCTTCGCCCGCAAGCCGGCCTTCGGCTACCGGACGTCGGTGGGAGCGATGGTCGCCGTGACGGTCCTCTCGGCAGTGGTCTACGGTCACCACATGTTCACGACGGGCCTGAGTCCGATGCTGGGCGAGAGCTTCATGCTCTTGACCATGATCATCTCGGTGCCAGCGGAGATCCTCTTCTTCAACTGGCTGCACACCCTGTGGAAGGGAAACCTGCGGCTCGAGGTACCCATGCTGTGGGCCATCGGGGTGATCTTCGTGTTCGGCCTCGGCGGCCTGACCGGCATCTACCTCGCGACCATCGGTACGGACATCTTCCTGCACGACACCTACTTCGTCGTCGGGCACTTCCACCTGACCATGGCCGCCTCGGCACTCTTCGGCACCTTCGGCGCACTGACCTTCTGGTTCCCGAAGATGTTCGGTCGCCGGATGAACCAGACGCTGGGCAAGATTCACTTCTGGGGAACGATCGTTCCGCTCACCTTCGTGTTCTGCCTGATGTTCGCGATGGGCTACTCCGGTATGCCGCGTCGCTACTTCGACCACACCTCCGCGGAGTGGCTCGCCGATCTCCAGCACATGAACGTGATGGCGACCCATGCGGCCTTGCTGCTCGGTGCCTTCCAGCTGGTCTTCGTCTACAACTTCATCAAGAGTCGTTGGTGGGGCCCTGCCGCCGAGACGAACCCTTGGGAAGTGGGCACGCTCGACTGGACGATGCCGACGCCGGTTCCGTACTACAACTTCAAGGAGATCCCCACGGTCCACACCGGACCGCACGAGTTCAGCCATCCGGCACTCGGGGACGACCGCGACTGGATTCCGATGACGGAGAAGCTCCCCGGCTGACGCCTGGGCTTCCTCGAATCGAATTCACTACTCACTACTCCCTACTAACGGCGACACCGAAGCATGAGAGCGGCAGCCTTGAACCTTCCCCGCGAAGACGACAAGACCAAGGTCAACATGACCTTGGGAATGATCTTCTTCGTCGGTTCGTGGGCGATGGCGTTCGGCTCGATCTTCTTGAGCTTCCTCGTTCTTCGGCAGCGAGTCGGGGTCTGGCCGCCGGAAGGGATCGCTCTTCCGTCCATGCCCATGGCGACCGTCGCAACGGTCGTGCTGCTCGCGAGCAGCGTGCTCTTGCACGTCGCGGTCAAGCGCGGCGAGCGCGAGGCCGGAGGCGTTCAGTCGCTGTGGCTCGGCGGTATCGCGCTGGCAGTCGGCTTCGCCGCGCTCCAGAGCTGGCTCTGGTTGGATCTGATGGCGGCCGGCCGCTTCCACACGTCCGGCCTCTACGAATCACTGTTCTATGGCCTCACCTGGATTCACGCAGTCCACGTGGTGATCGGCCTACTTTCCTTGGTGTGGGCCTCGGTCGGTTTGAAAACCGGTCGATATGGTTCTCACCGACTCTCCACGGTCAGCAACATCGCCATCTTCTGGCACTTCGTCGATGTGGTCTGGATCGTCCTCTTCTTGGGCTTCTTCGTTTTCTAAAGGGTGATTGACCTATGAGCACCGTCCACGCCGCGACCGAGAGTCACGGAGACCACACAGAGCATGCTGCCGAAGATCCGCACTTCGGTAAGGCCACAGGCGGCAAGATCGCCATGTGGATGTTCATCGCCCAGGACGGCATGTCCTTCGGTGGCCTCCTCTTCGCCTACGGGGTCCTTCGCGCCATCGCCACGGACTGGCCCGTTCCCGCGGATGTCCTGGGCATCGGCCTGACAGCCTTCGCGACCTTCCTCCTGATCTGTTCGTCCCTGACGATGGTCTTCGCCGTGCTCGCGGCGCAGGAGAAGAACCAGGCCAACTTGGTCAAGTACCTCAGCCTGACCATTCTCGGGGGTGTCATCTTCCTCGGGATCCAGGCCTACGAGTACACGCACTTGGTGGGCGAGGGCGTTGGCTTCGTGAACAGCTCGTTCCAAGGCGAGCAGCTCAACAGCCTCTTCGGGACAACCTTCTACGCGGTCACGGGCTTCCACGGCCTCCACGTCTTGAGCGGCGTGATCTATCTCACCTGCATCCTCGTGGGTGCGATGAAGGGCAAGTACACCCAGGGTGGCGATAGCGGCAGCCCCGTGGAGCTCGTCGGCCTGTTCTGGCACTTCGTCGACCTGGTCTGGATCCTGGTCTTCACCTTCGTCTACTTGCTGTAAGCGCAGCCCTTCTCCCCACACTATTCGACAAGAGCCATGGAAGATCACTCCACAGCCAGCCACGACGACGGCCACGGTATTAGCGAAGCGCATCCGAAATCTGCCGGACAGACCAAGCGGCAGATGTACGTCACCATCTTCTTGATACTGGGCTTCCTGACCTTCCTCGAGATCTTCGTGCCCGATGTGTATGGAGCCGAGTGGAGTGGAACGACCAAGATGCTGCTCCTCTGCATCCTTGCGATCGTGAAAGCAGGTCTCGTCGCCGCCTACTTCATGCACCTCAACCACGAGGCGAAGTGGACGCGTTGGATCGCCTATACCCCGATCTACATGGGGTTCGCGGTCATCATCATCATGCTCGAGAGTCTGTACCGATGAGCGCGGGCTTGTCGAAGGTCATCGCCATGTGCGTGGTCCTCGTGGCGCTCGCCCCGACGGCTTCGGCCTGCCCGACCTGCCCGGTCGGTGGCGGCATCGAGACCCTGGCCTACGTGGTCGGCTTCTTGGGCTTCCCCTACGTGATCGTCATGGGCGTGCTCTACTGGGTGCGCAAGGTCCTGCGCTAGCAGAGGCCCTGCACCTCTCGCGCTCCGCTCTCGCGACCGGAGCCGCTCGAGGAGACCGACGACATGACCTCGCGAACAACGCCGGATGATCCCCAAGGGGAGTCCGGCGTCTTGCTTTCCCCCGGGCCCGATACGAATCCGCCGCTCGCGATCATGACGCGCTGGTGGTTCTGGGTTCTCCTGGTCGGGACCTTCTGGTCCTTCCCTCTGTTCAAGAGCCTCGGCGCGGAGTATCCGGACCCGCTGCCCGGTTTCGACCGCGCTCCGGAGCAACGCGAGTTCACGCTCGCCGACGGTCGCAGTGTCCGCCTGGTCGAGCTGGAAAATCAGCTCGTCGTGGTGTCGACGCTCGATCTGGTCACTCCACTCGCAGCGAGCCGGAGCTTCGAAGCCTTTCGAGAGCGCCGCAGTCGCTTGCGTGGACTCGGCCCGCTCGTCGTTCACCTGGTCCTCGTTCGCAGTGCCGAGCCTGACGAGCTCGATCGCTTTCTCGACGAGATGACTGCCCGGAGACCCAACAACCTGTTCGTCCTCGACGACAAGAACCGGGAGCTGACCGCCTTCCGGGAGTCTGCGGAGAGCACGGACGCGAGCTTGTTCCTCCTGGATCGCCACGCCCGACTGCGCGGCGTCTATGGCGACGGGCCCGACGAGCTCGATCGATTCTCGCGCGAGAGCGGGATGCTGGCCAACTGGGTCGGCTCCGATCCCGAGCCGGGCGGCGAGGTCGGGCCCTAACATTCCGTGGGCGGATTCGTTTAGCTGAGTGCGCCCATGCTGACCCGAAGGAACCGTCTCCAGCTCCTGTGCCTCGCGGCGCTCGCGCTCCCGTCGTGCACGAGCGGCGAGTCCTCCGAGTCCTCGCCCGACGTCCTGCTCGTGATCGTGGACACGCTGCGCGCCGACGCGCTCGGCAGCTACGGCAGCGAGCTCGGCACGAGTCCGAATCTGGATCGCTTTGCGCAGTCGGCCACGCGCTTCGCGAACTGCTACGCGCAAGCGCCCAACACGGCGACGAGCCACGCGACGCTCTTCACCGGGCTGTACCCCTGGTCGCACCGTGTCGCGAACCTGACGAGCGTCGAGAGCGGGACGCCGGGTCTGCCGCCGGTCTTCGAGACACTGGCCGAGCGCTTCCACGCGGCCGGCTATCAGACGGCCGCGTTCACCGACGGCGGGCCGCTCGGTCGTACCTGGAATCTGTGTCAGGGCTTCGAGCTCCTCGAGGGTCGCTACGAAGGTGTCCGCGCAAAAGTCGATCGAGCGCTCCGGTGGCTAACAACGGAGCGCGACGAGCGACCGACCTTCATGCTCGTGCACACCTATCAAGTTCACCTGCCGTACGTCGCGCCGCCCGAGTGGGTCGAGCGATTCGCCGGTGGCTACGAGGGACCCCTGGTCAGCGCCGTCGCGGACATTCGCGCGGCGCGCGCGGAGGGCGGCGAGGCTCAGCCGGATGGACAGAGGCTCCTGCGAGATCGCGCGAGCTTCACCGAGCGCGACTGGACTCAGCTGCGCGCGCTCTACGACGCGGAGGTGGCCTATACCGATCACGTGCTCGAGGAGCTCTTGGGCGAGACGCGTGACGACGGCGCGCTCGCGGGAGCGATCGTCGCGATCACCAGTGACCACGGCGAGGAGTTCGGGGAGCACGGTGACTGGGGTCACCACCAGCTGCATCGCGAGACGCTGCACGTTCCGCTGCTCGTGCGCTTCTCCGCAGGTGCCGGAGCGGGCCTGGTCGTCGAGGAGCCGGTGGGCCTGATCGACCTCTTTGCCAGCCTGCTCGACGCGGCCGCTCTCGAGCAGCCGCACCTCTCGGACTCGCGCAGCCTCATGCCGCTCGTGACGGGCGGACGGCGCGCCGAGCTTCCGCTCTTCGCGGAGACGACGGAACACCTGTACGCGGAGCGCCAAGTTCCGTGGCGCCGCTCGGTCCGGGTAGGGAACTCGACCTACCTCTCGAGCCTCGCGGATGCGGACGATCCGGCGAGCGATTCCGCGCGCCTCTTCGATGCCTCGACGGATCCAGAGGAGCGGATCGACCTGCTCGCGGAGGGCGCTCTCGGCCGCGAGAGCATTCAGGCGAGGACGGCGCGCGACCTCATCGAGAATCACCTGCGAGACGCGATAGAGCGGCGGCTGGAGCTTCTGGACGGGCGTCCGGCGACCTATGTCCTCCCGCCCGATTCGGAGCTGGAGCGAGAGCTACAGGCGCTCGGCTACACGGGCGAGTAGCGCTCGGTCACTCGCGCACCGACGGGCAACCGGGCGAGAACGAACTCGCGGATCGCGGTTGCGCCGACTACCCGCTCGCCAGCCCGCTGCGTACTCCCTTGTTTCGGCCTCGCCAGCCCGCAACACTCGGAGCATGGATGGGCACCAAGGCGCGAGCATCGAGAGCAAGTCACCTCTGGCACACAGAGCCCTTCTGCTAGGCTGCGCTCTGCTCCTCGCAGCGGGCTGCAAGGACGGCAAGGCGGCCGTGAACAACCTCGGCCCGGGCGTCGGCGGGCCGGTCAACTTCATCGTGCCGTCGAAGACGGGGACGAACGGGTGCAACGGAGCGGACCAGCTCTTCTTGAACTGCACCGAGCTCAACGATCTCGGTCCAGCGCTCGCAAACGCCAACCCCGGGATCTCGACGCTCACGCGCATCGCGGCGGCGCAGTCCGCGCCCAATCTCTTCTATGCGACGGCGACCCTCTCGTTGTCGGGCGACTCGACAGTCATCGAACTCGACCTGACCGATCCGGCCATCCCCGTGATCACCAACCTCATACCCGTCGACACGCTGGACGCATTCATCAGCGGCTTCTTCGCTGGTCCGGGCGTGCAGGCCAAGCTCGCGGGGATCGCGGTCCTCGACAACGACACGGTGATCGTCGCGGAGCTCGTCTCGAACACGATCCTCGCGGTCGGACGCTCGACGCCGAACATTCTCTTGCACTATGCGGGCCTGCCCTCGATGGCGCCAAAATTTGTCGACGGCGACGCCAAGACGGCGGCGGGCTTCGCGCTCGACGCGGAGAGCGAGCTGTGTCCCGCGGAAGGAGGCATCGTCTTCGTCGCCGACACCGGCAACAACGCGATCCGCGTCATCGCCGCGAACTCACCGCTCGACCCGGACGCCTTGGTCGTGACCGCGACGGGCATGGGGCCAGCGGGCGCGGGCTTCCAGGATGGCGACTTGCTACTGGCCATGTTCGACTCGCCGACGGGGTTGAGTGCGCACTGTGCGGATCGCTTGATCGTCAGCGAGCGAGGCGACAACGGAACGGGGCACCGACTGCGCTCGATCATGTTCACCGGATTCGATCCGGCGATGGGGATGTTGACCGGCTCGGTGCTGACCGAGGTCGGCGACGGAACTCCGGCCAGCGTGGCCGACGTCGCGCTGATGGCGCAGACCGCCCGACCGCAAGCACCCGTGATCTCCTCGACCGGCGAGGTCTACTGGATCGACTCGCTCACCGGAGTCCTTCGTCGCGAGTCGACGATCGGCTTCGTGGACTGTCCGCTCGCGCCTGGCGGAGACTGCGCGACCGCGAGCTCGGCGTGCATAGCGGGGAGTCCCGACTTCGACCCCAACGCTTCCTTCTCGACGGCGATCTCGGGCGACGGTGACCTCTACGTGCTCAAGACGGGCACGACGAGGCTGCTTCGGTTCGACAACTAGCTCCATCTGGCGCTCTCGCGCTTCCCGCGGCCAAGTCGGGCGGGATGTCTACTGAAGCGGGCGGACGATCTCGCTAGAATCCCCGCCATGTCCACAACCGATACCAGCGCGGAGACGAACGCCACTCTCAGGGAAATCACACCGAGGGCAATCATCCTCGGGATCATGGTCGGAATGGTGATGGGCGTGGCGAACGTCTATCTGGGGCTGTTCGCCGGTCTGACGGTCAGCGCCTCGATTCCGGCCGCCGTGATCTCGATGGGGCTGCTGCGCGGGGTGCTGAAGAACGGCACGATCCTCGAGAACAACACGGTCCAGACGATCGCCTCGGCGGGGGAGTCGCTCGCCGCGGGAATCATCTTCACGATGCCCGCGCTGGTGATCGTCGGAGTCTGGACGGAGTTCGACTTCTGGACGGTCACGCTCGTTTCCATTACGGGTGGACTGCTCGGGGTGTTGTTCATGATCCCGCTGCGCAAGCCGATGATCGTGGAGGACGAGGAGCTGATCTATCCGGAAGGCGTGGCCTGCGCGAAGGTCCTCACCGCCGGCCAAGAGGGTGGCGCGGGGATGCGCACGATCTTCGTCGCGCTCGGAGTTGGCGCAGTCATCAAGTTCCTGGCGGACGGCTATGCGCTGCTGACGGGCAGCCTGAAGTGGCACTTCGCGGCGGGCAAGGCGCACTTCTTCACAGGCATGACGGCGGCGCCCGCGCTCGTCGGTGTGGGGTACATCGTCGGGATCAACATCGCCGCGTTGGTCTTCGTCGGTGGCGCGATCGCCTGGCTGATCGGCGGCCCGATCATGACGGTCATGGGCTACGACGGGATCAACCTGGACGACCCCAACCTGCAGGGCATCCTCAAGACGAACATGCGCTACCTCGGCGTCGGCGCGATGGTGGTCGGCGGGCTCTGGTCAATCATCATGATCCGCAACGGCATCGCCCAGGGCATTCGCGAGACCGTCTCCGGCTACAAGAAGACGATGGGGACCGACGTCGTGCTTCCGCGTACACAACGCGACATGGACCGCAAGTGGATCCTTCTGCTCGTCTCCGGAACGATGCTGATCACGCTGCTCCTGTACAACAACATTACGGGGAGCTTCGGCGTCTCGGTGTTGGCCACGGTGTTGATGACGATCTGTTCGTTCTTCTTCGTCGCAGTCGCGGCCTACATCGTCGGGCTGGTCGGCTCGAGCAACTCGCCCGTCTCCGGCATGACGATCTGCAGCGTGCTGTTGACCTCGGCGTTCATCGCCGCGTTCGGATTCGAAGGTGAGATCGCAATCATCGCCACGCTGGGCGTCGCCGGCGTCGTGTGCTGCGCGACCTGCACCTCGGGCGATGTCTGCCAGGACCTGAAGACGGGCTCACTCGTGGGTGCGACTCCATTCAGACAGCAGTGGGTCGAAGTCATCGGCGTGGTGACGGCTTCCTTCGTCATGTGGGGCGCGTTGACTCTCCTGCACCAGGGCTACGGAATCGGAACCGACGCACACCTGGCCGTCGACGATCGGGGCAACGCGCTCGAGGCTCCGCAGGCTCAGCTCTTCTCCCAGCTCATGAACGGCTTCTTCGGGAATGAGGAGCTTCCCTGGGCACTGATCTCGGCCGGGCTCGCCATCGGCCTCGTGATCATCCTCATCGACCAGCTAATCCTCGTTCCGTCCAACTCGAAGGTCCGTCTGCACGTTATGCCCGTCGCGGTCGGGATGTACCTGCCCTTCGGACTCTCCGCAGCGATCCTCCTCGGCGGCCTCTTGTGCTGGCTCGCCATGCGCAGCAAGACCGCTTCGGCGGAAGCCAAGAATGCGGGACATGAGCGCGGAGTCCTCCTGGCGTCCGGCCTGATCGCCGGCGAGGCCATCGCCGGGGTCCTGATCGCCATTCCCCGCGCGATGAGCGACTCGTTCATCGGCGACCTGCTCTTCAACGTCTTCGACGAGGCCGAGCCCGGTGACAAATCGATCATGAATGCCCTCGCGATCGTGATGCTCGTCGGCATCTCTGTCTGGTTCATCCGCGTCGGACGCCCGCGCGAGCAGAGCTGAGCGGGGGCCTGAAGCGAGGCCGAATAAGAACGCCCGGAGTTTGGGCTCCGGGCGGATCGGGCTGGTATTCTTGTAGCTTGAGCTGGAGTGTCGGGCCCTGGGCGCCGGTTAGCCGCCCCTGAAAGAGCTTCGTGTACTAGACCCGAACGAACCGCTCCAGAATCCTCATGGCGACAGAGTCCAGCACCCACCCCAAGGTCTCGATCATCCTGCCCACCTGGAATGGTGAGGATGATCTCGAGCGACTCCTGCCCGCGATCGCCGGCCAGGACTACGAGGGTGAGATCGAGATCTGCGCGATCGACTCGAGCTCCTCGGACAGGAGTGTCGAGCTCCTGAAGGCCGCCAATGTGAACGTGGGGGTGATCCCGCAGTCGGAGTTTGGACACGGTCGAACGCGCAACAAGTGCGCAGAGAAGGCCACCGGCGAGTACCTGGTCTTTCTCTCTCAGGATGTCGTTCCGCAGTCGGAGTTCGTGCGTCGTTTGCTCGAGCCCTTCGCGGACGACCGGGTGGCGGGGGTCTACGGTCGCGTGCTGCCGTTCCCGGATGATGATCCTCTGACGGCGCGCACCGTGCTATCGCTTCCCGAAGCGTCGGAGAAGGGATCCGTTCGCGACCTGGACGCACTCGGCGGCGTCTGGAATCTCGGGCCCTACGAGCGCGCGCGTTACTTGCGCTTCAACAACGTCGCGAGCGCCATTCGCACCTCGATCTTCCGCGAGATTCCGTTCCCCGAGACGAGCTTCGGCGAGGACTTCGCCTGGGCCGCTCGCGCTCTCACCTGGGGCTGGCGCATCGCCTACGTCCCCGAAGCGCTCGCCTACCACGCTCACTCCTACACACTCGCGACCGCCTACGAGCGCTACCGCGTCGACGCTTCGTTCCATCGCGAGACGCACGCACACTTGATCCGCCCGAACCTGATCTCCGTCCTGCGCGGTATCGTCTACGAAGTGCGCGAAGACCTGCGCTACGTCCTCAAGACGAAGGTGCCCGGGAAGCTCCGCTTCCTGATGCGCTCGCCTTGGCTCCGGACCGCGATGGTCCTCGGTCAATACGCAGGTAGTCACGGACGCTAACCGTTCGTGACCTCTCTCCCCGTGGGTTCGATTCGCTCCGTCTCGGTACTGATTCCGACCTTCCAGGGAGCGGAGTTCCTCGAGCGCGTCCTCGATCGGCTCGCACTTCAGTCGAGCTCCTTCCAGTGGGACCTGGTCGTCGTCGACTCGGGCTCCACGGACGGAACACTCGAGCTGCTCGAGGCGCGGAGAGCGAGCTTCCCCGTCCCACTGCGCGTCGTGCGCATCGATCCCGTCGAGTTCAACCACGGCGACACGCGCAACCAGCTGGCCGCGCTCAGCACCGGTGAGCTGCTCGTCTACCTGACGCAGGACGCGATCCCGACCGACGCGAGCTGGCTGGCGAAGCTCGCGCGGAACTTCGAGGACGCGGAGGTCGGCGCCGCGACTTGCCGCAACATCCCGAGGCCGGACGCGGACCCGTTGACCAAGCTGCTCGCGCGCGACGATCCCGGCTACGCGGAGGAGCGCCGAGAGGTGCGCTTGCCCGAGGCCGAGGTCTACGCGGCGATGAATCCGCACGAGCGGCGGCTGCTCTACAACTTCAACGATGTGGCTTCGGCGATTCGACGCGAGCTGTGGGAGCGGCATCCCTTCCCGCGCACCCAGTTCGGCGAGGACATCCTGATGGCCCGCGCGATTCTCGAAGCGGGCTACACGGTGGTCTACGACGCCGAGGCGACGGTCGAGCACAGCCACGACTACAGCGCCGAGGAGACCTACGCGCGAGCGAAGGTGGACGGTGTGTTCAACGTCGAGTGGCTCGGTCGCGTGTGTGTCGGCGCGAGCTCGGACGTGAAGGCACTCGAGCGTCGCTTCGTCGAGCCGGATGGCGCTGCGATTCGCGAGGCGGGCTTCTCGGGCGACGAGGCGAAGCAGCTCGAGCGGCGTGCGGGCGAGCTTCGGTCGGCGGCCTTCCGTGGTCTCTTCGATGGCGGTGCGGAGCAGCTGCGGCGCGGCGGCGCAACGCGTCCCGCAACGCACCTGCTCGACGAGACCTCGCTCTCGATCCTGTACGTCGTCCACGGCTTTCCGCCCGACACCTGGGCGGGCACGGAGGTCTACACGCTCAACCTCGCCAAGGAGATGGTGAGCCGCGGACACACGGCCACGGTCTTTACGCGCGTTCCGGCCGACTCGAGCGCGGCGCGAGACTTCGAGGTCCGGGAGTCCGAGTTCGAGGGACTGCGCGTGCTGCGCATGACGCATCGCCTGGAGCACGCGAGCCTGCGCGAGAGCTACAGCCAGCCGCGCGCGGAGGCGGCCTTTCGCGAGGTGTTGCAGCGCGAGCAGCCGGACATCGTCCACTTCCAACACCTGATTCACAGCTCGGCCGGACTGGTTCGCGTCGCGAAGGAGGCCGGGCTTCCGACTCTGATGCACTGCCACGACTACTGGGCGCTGTGCGCGCGCGTGCAGCTGATTCGGCCCGACGGCAAGCGCTGCGAGCACAACATGGGCCTCGGCTGCCACGTGTGCGTGAAGGGCGAGAAGCTGGATGACGTGACGAAGTGGGAGGGGCGCACGGCGGCCCTCGGTCCCGCGCTCGATGTCGCCGGGAGTGTCGCCGAGTCGGGGCTCCTGGGGGCCAAGCTCTCCTCGCGCGCGAAGGCCTACCGCGACATGCGCGAGCGTGGGCCGATCGTGTTGAATGCTTATGCGTCGAACGACCTGGTGCTCTCGCCGAGCCGCTTCTTGCGCGAGCGCCTGCTCGCCAGTGGCGCCTTCGATGCGGCGAGCTTCCTGTACTCCGACAACGGCATGCGGACGGACCACGTCGAGGCTCTGGAGAAACAACGGGACCCGAGCGGCAAGCTCCGCGTGGGCTTCATCGGTTCGCTCGTCTGGTACAAGGGCGTCGACGTCCTGATTCGAGCGGTGAATCGCTGCTCGGACGAGAGGGTCGTGCTCTCGATCTTCGGAGACTTCCGGCCCGACGAAGACGAGCACCACGCCGAATTCCAGGCCCTTGCCGGCGAGCGTGTCGAGTTCCGCGGACGCTTCGACAACGCCAAGCTCTCCGAGGTCTACGCACAGATCGATGTCCTGGCCGTGCCGTCGATCTGGTTCGAGAACTCGCCGATCACGATCCACGAGGCCTACCTGACCCGCACGCCGGTCGTCGCCAGCGACATCGGCGGTATGGCGGAGTACGTGCGCGACGGCGTGGACGGGCTCCTCTACAAGGCCGGTGACGATGCCGCACTGGCCACTTGCCTCGAGCGCTTCGCGACCGATCCCGAGCTCCTGGACGCGCTCTCCCAGGACTTCATGCCGATCAAGACGATCGCCGAAGACGCGGCCATGACGGAGGCACGCTACCGTTCGCTGTGTACGCTCGGCGGTACTCCGTCTACCGCTCGCTGCCTGTACTCGGCCACTTCCACGGAGCGGCGAGTGGGCAGCGTGGAGGAGCAGGGGACGGACATGTTGCTCCTGCGGCCCGAGCCCGCTGCGCTCGAGTACGACCTGCGACCGGCGGGCGCGGGACAGCACACGGTCGAGATCGACATGGTGGCGTTGGCAGGTGAGGGCGAGATCGCTCTGGCCGGTCGCGTCTCGATCGACGGCGAGCTGGTCGGTCACTTGCCGCGCTTTCAGGGCGGAAAGCGAGAGATCGTGAAGCGCATTTGTTTGGATGTCAGCCTGCCGGAAGGCGGGGGACGCACGCTCAGCATCGAGAACCTCGATGAGGCCGGACAGCCGACCTACCTGCGCGTCTCGCGCGTCGCGATCGAATCGAAACCCATGAACAGGACGGAGCAGAGTACGTGACCGAAGAGCTCCCGAGAGTCGCGATCGTTGTCCTCAACTTCAACGGTCGCCAGCACCTCGAGCCCTGCTTCAAGAGCTTGGCCGAGCTGGACTATCCGCGCGATCGGTTCGACTTGATCATCGTGGACAATGGTTCGGTAGACGGCAGTCTCGAAGTGATCAAGCGCGCCGGTTGGCCGCGACTGATTGCGAACGGAGAGAACCGGGGCTTCAGCGCGGGCTGCAACCAGGGCGCGAGCGAGGCGGAGGATGCGGAGCTCCTCGTCTTTCTGAACAACGACATGCGCGTGGACCCGGGCTTCTTGCGCGAGCTGATCCGGCCCGTCGTGAGCGGAGAGGTCGCGGCGACGACGGCCAAGATGCTGTCCTGGGACGGCAAGCTGATCAACTCCGCCGGCGGTGCGATGAACTTTCACGGGGTCGGCATCCAGAAGGGCTACATGAAGAAGCCCGCGGCCGAGCACGACCAGCCCGCTCGCACGCTCTTTGCCTGCGGTGGCGCGATGGCGATCGACCGCAAGGTCTTCCTCGAAGTCGGCGGCTTCGACGAGGAGTTCTTCGCTTACTACGAGGACGTCGATCTCGGCTGGCGCCTGTGGGTGATGGGGCACGAGGTGCTCTACGTCCCGTCCGCCGTGTGCTATCACCACCACTCGAGTACGAGCCGCGCCTTCCCGATGGAGTCGATTCGTCTCCTCCAGGTGCGCAACCCGATCCTGGCCTGCTTCAAGAACTACGACGACCAGAACCTACAGCGCGTTCTGCCTGCGGCGATGGGCTTGTCGTTGCGCCGCATGCGACTCGTCGCCGGCATCGACGACGAGCGCCCGTTCCGGATCGAGCACGCCACGACGACGCGGACGGACTACCTGGCCAAGCTCAAGGAGAAGGCGCGCAAGCGGGTGGTCAGCACCATCCCGGTGCGGCGCGAAGCCGTCGCCGACTTCCTCGGACTGAACGACCTGTTCGGCAACTGGGAGCACTGGATGCAGCGACGCCAGGAGGTTCAGTCGCGGCGCAAGCGCTCGGACGCCGACATCCTCGCGCTCTTCGAGGACCCGCTCTGGTGTATCGAAGAGGAGCGCACCTACGCCGAGCTCCACGGCGGCATCACGAAGTTCTTCGGAGTCGACACCCTCTTCGACTAACTTCGCGTGAAGGTGAGATACCGCGCTCGGCGCATCTCTAAACTTTCGGGAACAACGGCGTCGCCGTTGTTTCCGAAAGTTTAGAGATGCGCCGAGCGCGGTATCTCACCTTCGCAATGCGTTAGAGGATGGGGAGCAGCTTGAGCAGGAAGATAATCGGCGTGAAGACGATCTCGAAGGGCAGCGTGATGATGTTGCGCACGACGCTGTGGTCGAAGGTCCAGTAGTCGGGATACTCCAGTCCGACACACGATCCCAAGCAAAACAGTGCGAGGACGGCGAGCGTGGTTAGGGCGTGCTTCATTCCGCGATCCTAGCGATGGGGATGCGGAGGCGCTAGGCGGGGGTGAGATACCGCAATCTCACGGTATCTCACCTTTAGGGTCAGACTTCGATGTTCTCGCCGACCTCGTCCTGGCTGGCGATGAGGATGCGGACGTCGGAGCGGCCGAGCGCGGCGAGCTGCGACTCGGCCACGGAGCGGGCCAGCTCGGGCGTGTTGTTGTTCTCGGAGAGGTGCGCGAGGATCAGCGTGTGCAGGTTGGGCCCGGCCAGCTGAGCCAGGACTTCGGCGGCTTGGTCGTTCGAGAGGTGCCCGCCGTCGCCGAGGATCCGCGTGCGCAGCGAAGGCGGATAGGGGCCGCTCTCGATCATGCCCTCGTCGTGGTTGAACTCGAGGTGCAGCACGTGCGAGTTGACGAGCGGGCCGAGCGCGCGTGGCGCGGGGTGTCCCATGTCGGTCAGGACGACCACGCTGCGCCCGCCGTGATCTACTCGGAAGGCGACGGTCGGATCGGCGTCGTGGGGGATCTGCACGGCCCTGAGCTGCAGACTCTCGCGACCCTCGAAGTCGAACAGCTCGAGCTCGCTGCCAATGTTGAGCCGACTGAGCCGCCGCGCGCGAGCCAGCGACTTGTTCTTCATCAGCCGCTCCGCGCAGTGAACGGTCAGGTGCTCGTTGCGCTTGCTCAGGATTCCCGCCGAGCGCGCGTGATCGAGATGTCCGTGCGTCAGAGCTATGTGGTGCAGCGCGCGCACGCTCGTCTTCGCGGCCTCCAACCTCGCGGTCTGCTCACGCGCCGTCAGCCCGGCGTCGACCAGGAGCCGCACATCTCCCGCGCGCACGAGAGCGCTGTTGCCCTTACTGCCGCTACTGAGGACTTGATAGTGCACCGGCGAACTCGCGACTAGCTCGCGCTCGAGACCTTCGGGTCGAACTTCTTGAACGAGAGCCACCAGGCGAGGAGCAGTGCGAGCAGCGTTCCGAGCGTCCCGAAGCGCAGCGACCAGGGCTCGTACTTCGTGCGCACCAGGTGCTCGCCAGCCGGAATGCGAATCGCGCGCTGGGCGTGGTTCACCCGCACGATCTCCACGTCTTCGCCATCGAGGACGCCCTTCCAACCGGGGAAGTACTGCTCGTGAAAGACGATCCAGCCGCCACCCGTGCTCTCGATCGCCACGTCCAACCGCGAGGCCGACACGCGCACCGCCTGCGAGGTCTCGTTCGCGCCCCTGGAGGCGTCGGGCTCCTCGCCCGCGGAGACTCCCGGCGACAGCACGACTTGTCGCAGCGGATCGAAGTCCGGTGCAGCCAGGATTCGCAGCGCGTCCTCGTCGGTGTCGGTCTCCAGCGCCTCGCGAACGACGTGAGCCACGGGCGGAACACCGCTGCGCTCGTACACGTAGAAGCCGGGCAGCTCGAAGGTCTTCTTCAGGCGCGGGTGCTCGAGCGGAACCGTCGCCAGCACCGCTTTGACGCGCAGGAGGTCCATGATCGGATGGCCGACGTGTTCGACCTCGGTGAAGCTGCTGATGCCCGAGCGATACGCGGCCTTCGGGTCGAGCGCCGTGACCAGCTCGACGAGACTGCGCGGCGTGAAGACCGTGTAGGGAGTCAGCTCGTGGATGCCGTAGGCCTCGAGGAGGTTCGGTCGCGCGAGTGCTTCGACATCGACCGGGTCCGCGGCCAGTCCTCGATCGAAGCGCAGGACTCGTCCGTCACCAGCGGCGGAGCGAATCGCTTCGATGGCCGGGCTCTCCGGAAAGACTTCGCCCGCCAGCTTGCGCGGCTGGAGGTGCGGCGCGCCATTGCCAAAGCCCTCGAGCCCGATGATCAACACGAAGGGCAACCAGCCCGCCATCGCCACTGCATCGCGCGCGCGTCCGGCGACCAGGAAGTAGAGCAAGCCCAGTGCGAGCGGGAAGAAGATGCGCTCCGGATTCGAGGTCGCCTGCGTGATCAGGAACAAGGCCAGGACGACACCGAGCGCGAAGTAGAGCTTCCACGGCGGGGTGCCTTCGCCGAACGCGGCCGGGGAGCGACCGAGCAGGAGCGCGCACAGTCCCGCGGCGAAGAGTGCGGCACCGGCTCCGAGGACGCGCACCGAGCAAGCCAAGAGCGCCTGACCCGCTTCGAGTCGCGTGGCTTCGGAGAGCTGCTCGATGACGTACTCGCGAGGCGCATCGAAACGCTCGGCGACGACGTCGACGAGTGTGCTCGCCCAGGTCGCGGGATCGAAGCCCGTCCAGAAGAGGAAGGCGCCGGCCGTCAGAGTGAAGGCGATCACGAGCAAGGAGGAGAGCGCGCGCGGCTTGCGATCGACGATGGCCTGCGCTCCGATCGCGGCGAGCCAGGGCCACAGGAACCACTGAACGGAGAGTGCTCGCGCGGGGCTTCCGAGGTCGAAGCCCGGCAGGTGATAGAAGAAGCGCATCACGGGCCAGCCCTGCGCGAAGCCCCAGGCCGCGAGCAGGAGCAGCGTCGGGAAGAGCGCGCGACGCGGCGTTGCGATCAGTGCGACGAGTGCGAGCGCGAGTGCCGCGACCCCCGCGAACGCGTTCCACTCCAGGCTCGCCAGGCTCTCGACCTGGTGGCGCTCGTCGGAGCTGGACAGCCAGACCGAGATCGGGTGCGGCCTGGGGTTGAAGCTCTCCGGTCCGCCGAACAGATCGGGTGCGATCAGGCTGAGCGCCGCGCCGAGCGGGAGCGCTTCGTTCGCCAAGACCTCCGCGGTCTTCGGGACGCGAATCGACTGTTCGCTCGCCTCGGCATTCGTCAAGAGCTGGACACTCGAGCCGAGCATGCCCAGACCGAGGAACACGGCGACCTGCACGACGCCCCGCATCGGCGGGACGGCGATCGCTTGGATCCGGTGATCGATGAAGAGTCGCCAGACTCCGAACAGCGCGACGACCAGCGCACAGAAGATGGCGATCGGCACGAAGCCCGCAAGGAAGGAGAACGCGGTGAACAGGAACAAGAAGAAGCCCGCTCCGCGCTGCTTGGCCGCGATGCCCTCGACGGCCCACAGGCACCAAGGCAACCAGACGGCCGCGTCGACCTTCATCGGGAGGTGCAGGTTGGCGAGCGCCCAACCCGCCGTCTGGAAGGCGACGACTCCGACGGCGGTGGCGCCGGGCGAGAGGCCGCGGCGGCGCAGGAAGAACCAGACTCCGCTGCTGCCGACGAGGAGGCAGAGCATCGCGAGCCAGCCGGCGGCCAGGTCGGGCGGCGCCAGGAACGCGAGCCAGTTCGGCGGATAGGCCGGCGCGACCAGGCTGCCTCCGAACAGGGGCATGCCCATGCCGACGTTCGGGTCCCAGGTCGGGAGCGTGCCGCCCGAGAGCTGCCGACGCATCTCGAGCTGGTCGGTGAGGAAGGGCAGGATCCGGTCGGTGGTCGAGAAGTTGGCACCCTCGGCGGCCAACTCGGCGGCCTCCGGGCTCTCCGCCGAGAGCGGCGGGTAGTAGGTCGGCAGGAGCGGCAGGAAGCGCCGACCGGGCAGGAGTGAGGGCGCGAGGAGCAGGAGCGGGGCGACCAGGAAGAGGGCCAGGCGTCTCCAGCCCCGGAGCTCCTCCCCTGAACCACCGGGCTCGAACCCTCGGACCTCTCCCGGATCCGGCGCGTTTTCCTGCTCGGGCATCCGCGGAGAGTAACCGCCAGCCGGACCTCAGCGTAGTTCCTTGCCGCGACGGCGCTTGGGATCGCATGCTAGTGCGCATGGAATCACACCGTCCCCGCGCTCGCTCTCGTTTCGGTTCGGCCCACGGGCTGACCCTCTCTCTGATCCTCCTCACTGCGGCTTCGTGCTCGAGTACCGGCGAGGGCCCGGTGCGGCGAACAATGCTGGCTCCAGAGAGTCGGGTGGAGCTCTCCCCGGATTCCGGGCGCCTGACGGCCGACGTCGTCTGGCTGGCCGACGACGCGCGTCAGGGTCGGCGCGCCGGGACCGAGGGGGAGCGCATGGCGGCGACCTACATCGCCGGACGCTTCGCCGAGCTGGGCCTGCAGCCCGCCGGTGAAGACGGCTACCTCCAGTCACTAACGGTTCCGCTCGAACCCGAGACCGGAGGTGGCTCATGGATCCTCCGAAGGCCGACCGGCGACTCGGCCGCGGAGGTCGTGACCTTCGATGATCCGGCACAGGTCGCCGCACTGTTCTGTTCCGCCAGCGGTGGTGCGGACGCGCCGCTCGTCTTCGCCGGTTACGGCATGCGCAACGAAGATCGCGACTGGGACGACTACGCGGGCGGCAAGCTCGATGGAGCGATCGTCGTCATCGTTCGCGGAACGCCCGCGCTCCCGGCCGAAGCGGAAGCGGATGTCGAGTCCAGTCCTCACGGTGGGGGCAACGTCGCTCCGTTCGGCAGCAGCGGCTCGATCTTCAACAAGGTCATGACGGCGCGACACATGGGCGCCTCCGCGGTGATCCTCGCGCAGCACCCGAGCAGCCGCGGCGAAGCACTGCTGCCCTTTCACAACGGACACTCTGCGGAAGCCAGCATTCCCGCGCTGACGGTGAGCGTCGAGGTCGCGTGCGCGCTTGTGCCCGGTTACGTCGATCGCGTCTCCGCGATGGATGCGCGCGCGCTCGAGAGCGGCGAGCACATGGCCAACTCGATGGAAGCGCTCGCGAACGTCGCACTCTCGAGTGATGTGCGCCGCGGCAAGGGCACGGCGACGAACGTACTCGGGCTCTTGCCCGGCAAGGACCGCAGTCGAGTGGTCGTTCTCGGCGCGCACTTCGATCACCTCGGGATGGGTGGGACCGGGTCGCTGGCGCGCTCCACCTGGGGCGAGATCCACAACGGCGCCGATGACAACGCGAGCGGAACGGCGGTCGTCATGGAGCTCGCGCGCATTTTGGCGGGAAGGTCGGCGCCGCCCTGCGACGTGCTGTTCGCGCTCTGGTCCGGCGAAGAGCTGGGTCTGCTCGGCAGCGCGCACTGGGTCGCGAACCCGACCGTCCCGCTCGAGGCGGTGACCTGCAACCTCAACTTCGACATGGTCGGGCGCGCGGGGAGCGGTGCACTCCAGGTCCTCGGAGCGGGCACCTCGCCGGTCTTCGCCGAGTGGATGGAGGCCGCAGGAGCGTCGGCGGGCTTGGAGCTCGCGGTCAACCTCTCCGGCGACGGAATCGGCGGCAGCGATCACCAGAGCTTCATCCGCGTCGAGATCCCGGCGCTCCACTTCTTCAGCGGCGTGCACACGGACTACCACAAGCCGAGCGACGACGCGGAGGGCTTCGAGGCGGACGGCGCGAAGCGCACGACCGAGCTCGCGCTCGATCTGGTCACGCGCATCGGTGCCGAGAGCTCTCTGCCCTTTGCGGTGGTGGAGCGCGAGGACCCGAGCTCGGGGCAGCGTCGCCAGCGCTCGGCGAGCTGGAGCGTGACCTTCGGGAGCGTTCCCGCGTACGACTGGGACGGCGAGGGACTCCTGATCAACGGAACCAGCGCGGGCAGTCCGGCGGAGCGTGCCGGCCTGCTGGGCGGCGACATCCTGCTCGGGATGAACGACATCGAGATCGGCGACATCTACGACTTCGTCTACGCGCTGGGAGTGCACAAGCCGGGTGATGTGGTCGAGGTGCGCTACCGGCGCGGAGAGCAGATCGAGCGGGTCATGCTGACCCTCGGAAGTCGAGAACTCGAGTAGGTGAACTCGCCGTTCGGCACCAGCGTTCCGGTCCTCGCCGAGCGCGGAGACGGAGCCTGTACGAGTCGAGAGCGCTGGCTGCTCGTCCTCGTGCTGCTGCTCGGTCTCGGGATTCGCACCCTTGGTGTCGACGATCCGTGGAGCGGTAGCCCCAACGATTTTCACAGCGCGTTCGGTGGGGGCTCGACGGGTGGCCCGGCGCGCAACTTCTACAACTACGGGTTCTCGGAGACGCTCGGCGTTCCGATGGAGTGGCGCGTCGAGCTCGAGGACGGAAGCACCGAGTACTCCTACTACCCGCACCACCCGACGACCTGCATCTCGATCACCGCGCTGTCGATGATGTTCTTCGGCCCCTCGGAGTGGGCCTCGCGGCTGCCCTGGATCCTGTTCTCGATGCTCTCGGTCTTCGGGGTCTGGCGCGTGGCGCGGCTGATCTGGAACCCGACGGTCGCGCTCGTGGCCGCGCTGTTCACCGCCGTGATGCCCTTCTCGGCCTACTTCGCGAGCATGCAGTGGATCGATGGCCTGACGGTCGCGCTCTACACCGCCATCGTCTATCGCTACGTGCTCTGGCTGCGAACGGGCCAGGGCAGCCAGCTTCGCTGGGCGTCCTTCTACGCTCTCCTCAGCGGTCTGTGCGAGTGGTCGGCCATCTTCATCCTGCCGGGGCTCGGCCTGCACGCGCTGATTCTCTTCGGACGAAAACGCCAGTGGCGAGCGCTGTTCGCGACGCTCCTGCTTCCGGCCGGCACGCTGCTCGGCTTCGCAGTCCACGCCATTCACCTGCGGGTCGCACTGCCGCCCGACTACCTCGCGCACGACACGCAGAAGACGCTCGCCTGGGTCACGACGCTGGGCCGTCCACTCGATGAGTTCTTGAGCCTGCAGTGGACCTTCTTCACGCGCCACCTGACACCGGCCGTCGCCTACGTCGTGTTGATCGGCGGGGCGTGGGCGATATGGCGAGCGCTCTCGAGCTCCAGGGGCTCCCGCCTCAGCCGCGAAGAGGGCGTGCTCTTGCCCTTCGCACTGGCGGGCTTCCTGTACGTCGCGGTCTTTCCCGCGCGAAGCGTCAACCACGTCTTCTTCGCCGCACTCTCGGTGCCCTTCTTCGGAATCATCTCGAGCCTGGTCTGCCTCGCGCTCTATCGCGCGATCCGCTCCGCGACGTCGAGACGAACGGAGCTGCTCTGCAGCGCGGGCTTGCTCGCGATCGGTCTGGCCGCCTCCGTATTCGTGAGCCAGCGCGAGGTCGCGATCTCGATCTCCGCGAGCGAGCCGGTGACCTGGCTGTTCCTGCCGCTCGTCTTCGCGCGGATCCTTCCGTGGGTCGGCCTGGTGCTCGCGCTCATCGCGCTCCTCCGCGGAGCGCGCAGCCAGCTCGCCTCCGCCGCACTCTTCTGCGCACTCTCCGGAACGATTGCGAGCTCGGTCTGGAGCGACATTCGATTCTGGACGGTTCGTCGGTCCTTTCAGGTCGGCGAGCTCGTCGACGAGCCGTGGATGCGCGAGCTCCTCGATGACCCTCGCGCAGTCGTGCTGACCGCGGGCAATATCACCATGCCTCTGCAGTTCTACTCGAGTGGTCCGGTGATCACAGCCCTCGACTCGCTGCCCGAGCTCATGAACCTGAAGGCGCTGGCCCTCCGGAAGCTTGGACCTGGACGGAAGGTCGTCTTCCTGTACGAGACCGCTCACTGGGAGCGCAGCTGGAGAGACGGACGCCTGAACGACGAGAGCTACGCGGACTTGACCGAGCTGCACGAACACCTGCGAGCCGTCTCGCCGTCCGCCGTGTACGGCGACCTCGAGGTCTTCGACCTGACCGAGTGGTCGGGTAGGCGAGACTAGAACGGCGGGCGCCCGCTCGCTGGCTACTTCTTCGCGGTCTTGGCGAAGGCTGCGCGCAGGACATCCTCGACGGTCTCGGCGTAGATGAAGCGCATGCGTTTGCGCGTCGCCGCCGGAACGTCGACGAGGTCGTTCTTGTTGCGTCGGGGAAGCAGCACGGTTCGGATGCCCGCTCTCTGTGCCGCGAGCACCTTCTCCTTGATGCCGCCGATCGGAAGCACGTGACCCTGCAGGCTGATCTCGCCGGTCATGGCGAGGTCGCTGCGAACCTCGCGTCCGGTGAAGAGGGAGACGAGCGAGGTGTACATCGCGACGCCGGCGCTCGGGCCATCCTTCGGGATCGAGCCGGCCGGGACGTGGATGTGAATGTCGTTCTTCTCGAGCAGCTTCGCATCGAGCTTCAGACGTTTGCCGCGAGAGCGGACGAGGCTGATTGCAGTGCGCGCGCTCTCCTTCATCACGTCGCCGAGCTGGCCCGTCAGGATCAGCTCGCCGTTGCCGGGCATGTGCGTGGCCTCGACGAAGAGGATGTGACCGCCGTAGGGCGTCCAGGCCAAGCCGGTTGCGACGCCGGGCACGCTCGTGCGCATGGCGAGCTCGCTCTCGTAGCGGTGCGGACCGAGGATCTTGGCGACATCCGGCGCGTCGATGACGACCTTGGCCGTCTTGCCGCTCGCGAAGCGCATGGCGACGTGGCGGAAGAGTGCGCCGATCTCTCGCTCGAGGTTTCGACAGCCCGCTTCGAGGGTGTAGTGCGCGATCAGCTCGCGCAGCGCGGCCGGAGTGATGCGGCACTTCGAGGCCTTGAGCCCGTTGTTCTCGAGCTGGCGCTTGACGAGGTAGCGCTTGGCAATCTCCAGCTTCTCCACCGACGTGTAGCCCGAGAGCTCGAGGACCTCACAGCGATCGCGCAGCGGACCGGGAATCGTGTCGAGCACATTGGCCGTGGCGATGAACATGACCTTCGACAGGTCGAAGGGCAGCGCCAGGTAGTTGTCGCGGAAGCTGTGGTTCTGCTCGGGATCCAGGACCTCGAGCAGCGCGGAGGAGGGGTCGCCCTGGAAGCCGCCGGAACCGACCTTGTCCATCTCGTCGAACATGAAGACCGGGTTGTTCGCGCCGACGCGGAACAGGCCGGTGAGGACGTTGCCGGGGAGCGCGCCGACGTAGGTGCGTCGGTGGCCGCGAATCTCCGCCTCGTCGTGAACACCGCCCAGGCTGACCCGGTGGAACTTGCGGTTCATCGCGCGGGCGATACTGCGACCGAGCGAGGTCTTGCCGACGCCGGGCGGACCGACCAGGCACAGGATCGGGCTCTTGCCGTCGGGATTCAGCTTGCGCACGGCGAGGAACTCGAGGATCCGGCGCTTGACCTTCTCGAGTCCGAAGTGGTCGGCGTCGAGGATCTTGCGCGCGCGCTCGATGTCGATCGAGTCGTCGGTCGAGATCGACCAGGGCAGCTCGGTGATCCACTCGAGGTAGGTGCGGAGCATGCTGTACTCGCCTGAAGCCTCGGGCATCTTCTCCAGGCGCGCGAGCTCCTTGAAGGCCATCTGCTCGGCCTCTTCGGGGAGCTTGGCGCGCACGATCGCTTCGCGCAGCTCGGAGTGCTCGACGGCCGTGCCTTCGCCCAGCTCGTTCTGAATTGTCTTCAGCTGTTCGCGCAGGTAGTACTCGCGCTGTGCCTTCTCGAGCGTGCCCTGCGTCTGCTGGCGAATGTCGCGCGAGAGAGTCAGCACTTCGACGACATGGTCGAGCTTCTCGGAGACCTTGCGCAGCCGCTCCTTCAGGTTGAACGTCTCGAGCAGGTCCTGCTTCTCGTCGGGCGGTAGCTCGATGAAAGTCGCAACCGTGTCCGCCAGCAGGGAAGGCGTGCTGGCGTTCTGGATCGCGTGGTCGAGGTCTTCGGGAGTCTGCGGCAGGAGCTGCAGAGCGGCTCGCGCACGATCGCGCAGATTGAAGGCGCGTGCCTCGATCTCGGTGTCCTTGGTGACCTCTTCCGGCGGCTCCTCGATCCACTCGATACGAGCGGTCATGAAGGGCTCGCTCTCGAGGATTTCGAGCACGCGGAAGCGCTGGCGTCCCTGCGCGATCAAGTGGTGGCTGCCATCCGGTGCGGTGATGTAGCGCACGATGTCCGCAACCGTCCCGACCGAGTAGACGTCTTCCGGCCCGGGGTCCTGGTGCTCCGGGTCGCGCTGCAAGACGACACCGAGCTGGAGATCGTCCTGAACCGCGCGCTCGACGGCCTTGATCGAGCGCTCGCGTCCGACCGAGATCGGTAGTACGACGCCGGGGAAGAGCGCCATGCCGCGGACGCACAGGAGGATCATCTCGTCGCTGCGAGGCTCCGGCGGCGCTGCCTCTTTAGCGGCGGGCGCCGCGGGCTTCGCAGCGCTCTTGCGCTTCGTCTTCCTCACGCGTTTGGCGTCCTTCTTCATGGCGCTCCGATCGGCGGCCTCGCGCGGCTCTCGGGAGGCAGCTCCCCAGAGGCTCGCGCGAGTGCGCTCCTCAATCCACCCACTCGGCGAGGTAGAGGCTCGTCTCGCCCTGTGTCTGACCGCCGCGGTTGCTCGAGAACAGGAGCCAGCGTCCGTCGTCGCTGAACATCGGGAAGCTGTCGAAGCCCTCGTAGGTCGTGATCTGCTCGAGGCTTTCGCTCTCGATGTCGAGCAAGAAGATGTCGAACTCGCGCGCCGTGGCGGAGTGGTGGTTCGAGCAGAAGATCACGCCCGAGTCGTCCGGCGTGAAGAAGGGCGCCCAGTTGGCGCCGCCGAGGTGAGTCAGCTGCCGGCGCTCGGTGCCGTCGGTGTTGATGGTGAACAGCTCCATCTTGGACGGGCGAACGAGCGACTCGGCGAGCAGGGCCTTGTAGTCGGCCCTGGCCTGGGCTTGCTCCTGTTCGGTCGAGCCCTCGGGTGCGAACTCGGTCGCGCGGAAGATCAGCTGGTCTCCGCTGTGGCTGTAGAAGGCGCCGCCGTCGTAGCCGAGCGTGTCGGTTACCTGGAAGGGATCCGATCCGTCGAGGTTCGCGGTCCACAGCTCGACGTCGCCGGAACGAACCGAAGTGAAGACGACGCGATCACCCTTCGGCGAGACGGTCGCTTCGGCGTCGTAGCCGGGCATGTCGGTGAACTGCGTGATCACACCGCGCTCGAGATCCTTCACGTAGATCTCGTACTCGGGGTGCAGGGTCCAGACGTAGCCGCGACTGCGGTCCGGCGGGGGCGGGCAGCCCTCCATCTCGGCATGGGTCGAGGCGAAGATGACCTCGCGGTCGCCGGGCATGAAGTGCGCGCAGGTCGTGACGCCGCGTCCGTTGGAGACCTGAGAGAGCGCTCCGGTGTGTTTGTCGGTGACGTAGATGCGGTCGCAGTCGACACCCTCGGCTTCGTTGCGTCGCTGCAGCGAGACTCGGTCGCCAGCGAAGCTCCAGTAGCCCTCCGCGTTCTCGCCACCGGAGCTCAGCCTCCACAGGCGAGCGAAGTGTTTCTCGCCCGGTTGAATCAGCTCGTTGGCCTCGACTCCGCCTGGAATCGGAGGCCCGTCTGATTGGATCTGGAGTTGGTGCGGACCGGCGCAGGCCTGGGCTCCGAAGAGGAGCGCCAAGGAGCTGGCGAGAGCGAGGGCCGAGCGGCCGAGGGATGAGGAGCTACTTGTGTTGGTGGTGCACATAGAAGGCGAGTTGTCGAGATTGCGCTCCTTCAGGAAGCGCGAAGGCCCAAGACGATAGCAAGCGCGGCGCTACTCTTCCGCACTCGCATCATCCTTTGCAGAGGAGGTGTCGGGTGAGCCCGATCGCGGCGGGACGGGGTCGTAGCCGCCTTTGCAGAAGGGCTGGCAGCGGAGAATGCGCCAGACGAGCAGCCCGAAGCCCTTGAAGAGGCCGTGCGTCAGAATCGCCTCTTGGCCGTAGGCGCTGCAGGTCGGATGGAAGCGACAGGTCGGCGGTTTGAGGGGGGAGATGAAGCGCCGATAGAAGCGGATCGGAGCGACCATGAGCCTGCGCAGGAACATCATGACGGTCGTGGCTCCGGCCCGCCGGACTCGGGCGGCGCGGGTGCGCTCTCCTCGCTCTCGGCTTGCTCGAGCTTCTCGCGATAGCGCTTCGAGGCCTTGCGCGCCAAGCGGACCAGCTCCTCGCGCGTGGCGTCCAGCTCGGGCCAGATCTCGCGGCCGGCGATCAGGACGATGTCGTGACCGGGGGGGAGCTCCGCCTGCTCGAGCCGGAAAGCCTCTCGGAAGATCCGCCGAACTCGGTTGCGCTTGACCGCGCTCTTCCAGGTGACCTTCCCGACGGAGAGCCCGAGACGAGCGTGGTCGAGCGAGTTCCCGGCCACGGCCACGGTCATGAGTGTGCCGCGCGCGCGGTTTCCCTCTCGGTAGACGCGCTTGAAGTCCGCTGCGGAGCGGATGTGGTGCGCGTCCTTGAAGCGAAAGCGGCGCGGAGGCGTGGGCTCTGAAGCCAACTGGAGAGACTCGCGGGAGAGGGGAAGAAGGAGAGCGAAACGGGCACTCCCGCCGGACGGGGTGCACGCTGAGAACGGCGGCCATCCTAGCAGTCCCGGCAGATGCACCCAACTTCGGGCGGCAGAGGGGCGCTGTGCTTGTCCGTTCGCCGGGATTCGGGGTAGGCTTTCCAGAGGCGCTGCCTCTCTCTCGCGGAGGCACTCCAGACTCGCTCTCGGCGAGCGCAGCGACCGCCCAGAATCCAATCGGCCAACGATTCCTCGATGCAGACCTCCACTCTCGATGCTCTTTCACGCGCTGCTTCGTGCGCCGGGAGAACCCTCTGAACGTCTCGGTTGGACAACACTTCATCGCGGGCGCTTGGCGGGAAGGTGCGGATGGCTTCGACCTGCGCCAGCGCGTCGAGCCCTTCGAGCCGGTCGGCACCTGGCCCCGCGCGGACGAAGCCCTGATCGTGGAAGCGCTGGAGGCCTCGCGCGCCGGTCGCGCGTCCTGGCTGGCGCTCTCCGCTGTCGAGCGAGCCGCCTGTCTGCGTCGAGTGCTCGAACACCTGCTCGCGAATCACGCCTGGTCGAGCCACCTCGGAAGCTTCTTGGGCGTGCAGCCCGGAGAGATCGCGGGCGAGCAGACCGAGCTCGAGCGGCTGATCCGCGGCGAACCGTCGGGCGCGGACTCCGGTGCGTCGCGACCCGCGCGCACTGCCGAGCTCGGCGCGGAGGTCGGCGTGGTCTTCGCTCGCTGGACGGACTTCGTCAGCGGCCTCTATCAACGCATCGCGACTCAGCTCGCGAGCGATCGCGGCGTCGTCGTCCTCTCGGACAATCGCTGGCCCGTGAGCGCCGATGCGCTCGGTGCGGCGATCTCTGCCGCCGGAATGCCGACCGGAGTCGTCTCGATCGTGCACGGGCTCTCCGCTCCGCTGCGAGATACGCTGATCGCCATGGCCGCCTCCGTGGCGCCGGACGAGTCCGAAGGGCATCTACTGCTGCGCGCGCAGACCGTGCCGTTCACGCTCGACCTCGGAGGTCACGAGCAGAGCAATCGCTCCATCGTGGTCCGCGAAGAGTGCGAGCTGGCGCAGACGGCACTCGAGGTCGTCGACCAGGCCTTCGGGCGAGCGAGCTCGTTGTCCGGCCAGCGCCCCGGTCGAGTCGCGCGAGTCATCTGCAACGTGCGCGTCTTCTCGCGGTTCTGTGAACACCTGCTCACCGCAATCGAGGGCTCCGTCGATGTGAAGCAGCCGATCCCTCAGATCGACAACGAAGCGATCAACGCCGTACGCGCTCTCTGGAACCTCGGGCTGGACGAGGGGGCGACGCTGATCTTCGGCGGTGAGTGTTTCGAGGCCGCACCGGGCTCGCGAGCGCGCGACCCCAGAGTCTGGCCGGCGATCTACAGCAACGTCGATCCCGAGATGGCGCTCAGCCGAATGCGCCAGACCGTTCCGGTGCTCTGCCTGATCCGGGCGGAGTCCGATGAAGCGGCCGAGCAGCTGGCTCTCGATCTCGGCTGAGGAAGGATCTGGGGCCCGAACTAGCGGCGCTCCAAATTTTTTTCGGAGGCTGCCCCGCGCCATCATGCCCTAAACCGTTCTGGGGGTTTCCTGGGGTGGTTATGCCCTCTGGCGGGGGCTAGAATGCCCCTTGCTGCACCCGATTCGGAGTACGCAACTCTCGGTACCACCTACGTGCCGGGATGCGATTCGAGCATCGGGAAGCGACCAGAGGGAGATTGGGGGTCGAGACGAGCACCGCTGCTCGTCGGGCCTCCGATGAGCTTCCCAAGAGCCTCCCAAACGGTCCCTGCGGCGATTTAGGTCGGGTTCGTCGCGCAAAGCCGCCAACCCATCACGAGAACGGAAGCGGAAGGAGACTGCCTTGATCAACGCGAAAGATGTGCGGGAGACGCTGGCGAAACACCAACTGGTGGACGGCTACCCCGTGGTCGTGGACTTCGAACAATCGAACGGACCCTGGCTGGCCGATGGAGTCACCGGGGAGAAGTACCTCGATGCCTTCACTTGCTTCGCGAGCTGGCCGATCGGTTTCAACCATCCGATGATGGCGGACCCGGCTTTCCTGAGTCGCCTGCAGATCGCCGCAGCCAACAACCCCGCCAACTCCGACCTGTATACGCAGGACATGGCCGAGTTCGTGGACGCCTTCGGCAGCCGCGTGACGCCGGACGACTACCCGCATCACTTCTGGGTCGCGGGAGGCTCCCTGGCCGTCGAGAACTCGCTCAAGGTGGCCTTCGACTGGAAGGCCCGGAAGCTCGGTCGCACCGACTTCGCGGAGAACGTCAACGACCTGGTGATCCTGCACTTCCGCCAGGCCTTCCACGGTCGCTCGGGCTACACCATGAGCCTGACGAACACGCTGCCGGACAAAATCGGGCTCTTCCCGAAGTTCGACTGGCCCTGTGTCCACAACCCCTTCGTCATCCATGACCACGAAGGCAATGTCTCGAACGACATCGAGGCGGAAGAGCGCAAGGCTTGCGACGAGATCGAAGCGGCCTTCGCCAAGCACAAGAACAAGATTGCCGGCATCCTCATCGAGCCCATGCAGGGTGAGGGTGGCGACAACCACTTCCGCAACGAGTTCCTCGCGAAGCTGCGCAAGTATGCCGACGACAACGAAGCGCTCCTCGTCTTCGACGAAGTCCAGACGGGCTTCTTCGGGTCGGGCAAGCCGTGGTTGTTCGAGCACACCGGTGTGCGGCCTGACGTGGTTGCCTTCGGCAAGAAGACGCAGGTCTGCGGCATCTTCGCGAACAAGCGCGTCGAAGAGGTCGAGGACCACGTGTTCGTTCGCAGCAGCCGGATCAACTCCACCTGGGGTGGAACCCTGGTCGACATGGTTCGCTGCAAGCGCTTCATCGAGATCATCGAAGCCGAGAACCTGGCGGAGAACGTCACGGCGCGAGGCAATCAGCTGATCGCCGGTCTGCGCGAGCTGGCCCGCGACAAGGGCGCCTTCTTCAACGTCCGCGGCCGCGGCTCGCTGGTCGCCTTCACGCTCGACAGCGCGGAGTCACGCCAGCGCATGCTGGGCGACATGTTCGAGCACAAGCTGATGGCTCTCCCCGCGGGGACCAAGTCGATTCGCTTCAGGCTGCCGCTCATCATCCAGGAGGCCGAGGTCAACACGATCCTCGAGTGCGTCGCGGACGCGATTCCGGCGAACGTCTAGCTCGCATTATTCATGAGCCGCGAGAGGAAACGCCTCGATTCGGTTCCTACTGGTGTTTTGCGGGCGCTGGCCCCACCCCCCTGTGTCAGGGTAGTTGCAGCCTCCCCTGCGCGTCTTGAAGGCGAGGGGCCCCTAAGCAGTGCGAAGCGCTGGTTAGGGCTCGCCGTCCTCCTTCCTCACTGAAGGAGCCACCCCCGCGGGG